>ERZ773046.182-NODE-182-length-42976-cov-13.331097_pt1 | contig 42976 bp, 57 predicted proteins | sample MGYA00580634_ERZ773046 | MGnify/ENA primary metagenome ERZ773046 (study PRJEB29015, sample SAMEA2738127) | human oral metagenome | biome: human oral; feature: human-associated habitat; material: saliva | place: China | collected 2159 ... | reverse complement strand
ACTACACGGCATGGCCCTGGGTTGTAGATACATTCAACACAATCAAAGACGCGGCGTCTAGTCTTTGGGGCACCATATCGGCGGCGTGGAACGGTATTTGGGCCACTATTCAGCCTGTCGTTGATTGGATCTACAATATCGCGTGGCCGTGGGTGGTCGGCGCATTCAACGCCATTAAAGACACGGCGTCTATTATGTGGGGTTCACTATCGGCGACATGGAATGGTATTTGGGCCGTTATGCAGCCGGTAGTGAATTGGATTCAAACCTACGCTGCACCTGTTATTAGTGTGGCCTGGGAAATAATCTCTACGGGTGCGAAAATTCTGGGCGGGATCATCGCGTTTGTATTCGCGTCCATCATTGCCGCGGTCACTATGGGAGTCGCCGTAATTCAAGGTGCGGCCACCACGATCAGTGCTGCCTGGAACACTGTTGTTTCGTGGACCAGCTGGCTGAAAAACATGGTCGTCTCCGCGTGGAACATTCTGAAAGGCGAAATCCAAATCGTTAAAGATTGGATTACCAACACGCTTGTTCCCGCAATTACAAGCGCCTGGGACAGGGTCGTGGCCGCTGCCAATACTATGAAAGACGGTGTCAGGACGGCGTGGGACAAAATCAAGGAAGCCGCCGCCAAGCCCGTTAACTTCGTTATCGGCACAGTCTACAATAACGGATTGCGGAAACTCGTTAACGGAATGATGGAGAAACTCTCTCTCGATCTTCGTCTTCCCGAGGCTCCCACGATTGGCGGTTACGCGTCCGGTGGTGTGCTGCCCGGATACTCTCCCGGCCGCGACATTTACCATTTCGTATCACCCGACGGTGGCGGCAGGCTCGCACTTTCCGGCGGAGAAGCAATCATGCGCCCCGAATGGGTGAAAGCCATTGGCGGGCCAGCAATGGTGAATGCCATGAACAGGGCGGCCGCGCACGGGGACCGTATTCCTGGCGGCGATGCGGGGTATGCCGCATTCGCTCCGGGCGGTATTTGGGATCCTGTCAAATCGACGGTAGAGAAGGGTGCGTCAGCTGCTCTTAATTGGATAACTGGCGCCGCTGATGCGGTATCCTCGATCTTCTCCGACCCGATCGGAGCCGTCGAGACTGTTATCAAGGCTCCGGTACACAAACTTCTCGATTCGTGGGGAGGCGACGGGGCAAAACCATTCTTCGACGCCGGAAAGGCAGGCGTTGATAAAACTATTGACGCGCTCGGCGACTGGATTAAAGATCACATGCCCGTGGTCAGTGGATTCGGTGGCGGAATCGGTGCTATTGGTGCCGCCGCGGGCGACCTCGTGAATACTGCGCGACGGGCTATCGGTACACCGTATGTTTGGGGCGGCGTCTCCCCGGGGGGCGGGCTTGACTGTTCAGGTCTCGTCTATTGGGCGCTCAATGCCATGGGTGTTCATGTGCCGCGTCTCACGGCGGCGGGATATCAGGCAATGTCATCGCCCGGCAACCCCATGGTTCCCGGTACGCTTCTGTTCTGGGGTTACCCTGCTCACCACGTTGCTATCGCCTCCGGTAACGGGATGATGGTTGAGGCGCCGACCTTCGGTATTCCTGTGCGTGAGGTTCCGATTTACGGTGGGCCGTCCGCAGGGAATCTGCGCTACGATAATGGTGGATTCCTGCAGCCCGGCCTCTCAACGATCGAGAATAAGACCGGTCGTCCGGAGCCCGTTTTCACGTCAGCTCAGTGGGAGAAAATGGATAAGCTGATCAGCCTTCTGGAGAATCGTGCTCTCGGCCCTGACGTGCTTGAAATTAGGGACGTGGACAATGATCTCGTGGGTCGTATGCAAGTAGAGGCAACGTCGGCCATAGTAGACTATGACCGAATGAACCGATGAAAACCATTGTGACGGAAAGCATATAATAATGCCGATTACGGGATGGATTGCTACACACACTGGGCTGCCGTCAATAATGGCCACCGGCAAGGAACCCGTCTACGCGGGGGATCGTCTTTTCGCTGTCCCTGGAATGGCTCGCGACAAAAGACCACTTACCGGTAGGGCGAAAATGATTCGCGAGCTCGAGGGCCCCAAGCTCACTGAGCCGGTAACAATGATCCTCTCAGACGCATACGCCGTGCCGGGCACCACAATAAAATACACTCAGGGCGACTCCTCGGTCACGCTGACTCGCCCTGAAGTGGAGTGGTGGCGCGGCATGGTGAGCGGCCTCAACGGGCGCACCGTGCCCGGGCTCATCTGGGAGGAGGCCCAGGACAAAAGAGAATGGTCCTCCCCGATTTCGAGATATAACTCACTTATAGCCAGGTGGCCGATGTTAGAAGTAGCTCGCACCGGAGGTGGACAATTCGTCCTAGACGACCCATCGCACGTTAACGCCGTTTGGGAAATCTTGCAGAAGCGTGAGCCTCTCATTCTTACGCCCGGCGCCCCCGCCGACGTTCTCCCATCACGATTCATCACCGTAGATAAGGTCGACAGCGCCAGGATCACGGGAGACGGTATCATTCGGTGGAACGTTAAATGGCATGAGCTCCCCGAGGATTCGCCGATGCTTGTCGGCCCTCACGCGGGCTGGGGAGCCGCGCCATGTGTCACCTGGGGTGAATGGCGTGAAGTCGACAAGGTATGGAAATCGCGCACGTACATTGAGATTTGCAAAATGATTGCGGGAATGCCATGAGAAACGGCCCCACGCTGGCCGCCCTTTCAGACGGCCTCAGCATCGGCGCAAGAATCGATATCATTCGTGGCGGAGAGGTTCTCAAAGCGGGAATCCCCGCCTCCGAAGTAAAGGTCGAGTGGTCTTCAACGAACCGCCAAGTTCCGGGCGCTCTAACTTATTCTTGCCCAATGTCATGGGTGCCGGAGTGGCCGTTGGATGCGCTCAACAATTTCGGGCAGCGTTCCATGGTGACCGCGCTATATGAGAATCGGCGCGGCGATTATTGGGAAATTCCGCTCGGCGAGTTCGTCAACGTGGAATGGTCTGTGTCGAAAGAAAAAGTGAATGTTTCCTGTAAGGATTTGACGCAGATTCTTGCTGATAATCCGAGGCCGTGGCCGTCATCTCCTGCCGCTGGCGCCACGCTGCTCTCCGAAGCCAATGAGCTTGCCGAATATGTGCGAGTGAAATTGGAGGACGATGTGTGGGATGCGCCTATCCCGCGCACCACGCAATGGGGTAATTCGCGAATCGAATCAATCTATAAGCTCGTCGAATCACGGGGCTGCGGTATTCGTAGCGGCGCCGATGGAATGCTGCACATTTTCAAGCTCCGTGACAAGACTGCGCCTGACGAGATTTACACGTACGAGTCCGGTTTCCTTTTGGAAGCCCCGCGCGCCCCGAGGTCGGGCGGCCGTCGCCCAAATCGATGGTATGTTACCGGCAGCAAGCAACAGAAAGCCCAGGGCGAGCAAGAGGAACGATGGACCGCGGAACGCGAAATCACTGACCCTCCATATGAGCCGGCCGGCTACGGCTGGGTTACGTCGCACAAAGAATTCAGCGCCGCAAGCTCGGCGAGAGAAGTATCCGAGGCCGCGGACACGTACATGATTCAAGACATTTCCGCCCGATCCTCCCGCTCTTTGACGATTATTCCTGACGCCCGTATCGAGGTCGGGGATATCGTCGGTGCGATCACCGAACAGGGTGAGCATATTGCGGGTCGTGTCTCAGCTTATAGTCTCCCTTTGTCTGATCCGTCCGCTACAATGAGGGTAGACATAGAGGTACTGGGAGAATAAACAGGGCATCATGGTTAAACCGTCACTATTGCTTGACACGGCACCACGAAATGGCGGCGGCCGCAACAATAACAATGTTATTGTTCAGCAATCCTCAGTATCGTGGACATACGGGAAAATCACTGGCACGTCCGCCACCGACTCTACGCTCCCGTCAGGATGGGTAGAAGTAGGAATCCCATACAGCAACCCAACATCTCACGCTGTCGGTGAATCTGACGGTATTGCCACATGGATAGGCGCCCGCGTACTCGTCATCATTGACTCATCCGGGCGTGTAGTCAAGATCAGTGACCCTATCGCCGAGCCGCCTTCCGGCGCGAAAGTTGAGAACCTCGGGCACACTGGCAAAATTCTCAGCCAGGCAGCAAAAGACGCCGAACGCGCCTTCAAAGAAGCCGACGCCATTCGCGACCGCGCCAACAAAGCCGAAGGCGCCGCGAACAAAGCGGCGAAAGACGCGGAAAAAGCCGTTCAGATTGCGGAAGCTAACCGTCCGCCCGTAGTGGCCCGGGCCGCGCCCGAGAATCCTGTCACAGGATTGATTTGGTATGTCACCGACAATGCCGGGCACATTACCGATGTGCGTATTTGGGACGGTATGCAGTGGGTGACCAGGACGATGGTCGCCGGCAGTATTCTTGTCCCATCGTCTGTGGGGAATGTCTCGCTCGCTGACGGGTCTGTGTCCGCTCGCAATATTTACGCTTCTGGGGAACTTTGGGCCAAGATTGCGGCGTTCGCGTCTGTTACTACGGAGATGCTGACCGCCGGGAATGCTACATTCAATGCGGCAAAAGTTACCGGCGATCTCATTGGTAACCGCCTTATCGGTGGTGAGCTTTCGCTCGTTGATACTGAGCCGTCGTCGGGCGAGAAGAATATTCGTTTCGGTCTTGGTAGCGAATACGGGTTCTGGGAGTCTATCTGGTCTCCTAAAATCGCGACCGTGGAGGAGCTTGAGGGGGGCACGCGGTTCGTTCTGACGGACAGGGATCGTCCTAATCGTAACGATGGCGCGCAGATGGCAATCTACGACATTGCTGTTGCGAAACCAAAAACATACGGTATTGCCGGTGAGGGCGTCGGCAAGGTCGAGGGGTATATTCTTTTCACCCCGTCGTGGAACGGACGCGCTGTTCTCACAATCAACATCGGCAAGAATAGAATCATTAGCATTGACGAGCAAGCGACGGCCGGGCAGAAGATAAGATTCGATTTCACGCTCCCCGATGGTGCGTGGATCCAAGACACGGACACGCCTTTCTACATCAGTGCCCGCACGAACGACGTTTTCACGCCGGGAATGACGCTCGGAATCATTTATTCCATGTACGTGTCATGGAAAATGAGCCGCTCCTCTGGTTTGCATATTTTCCGCGACGACGAGGGTGTTGCGAAAATACAGATCACTGATCGTCAGGGTGGCGAGCTCGTCATGGACACGAATGGCGTGTCCTATGACCCGCCCGGGTCGGCTTCTCCTCACACGTCGTCTTGGCGTACTTTCACGGAGCCGCCTTTCGCCCATATGGCAACAAATAACGCCCGGCTGTGGACGGTGAAAGACAAATGGACCAAGGTCCCGGTCGGGTCGCATGAGAAAATTGTTCGTGGTGGAATGCAGGTAGACGGCGTTGAGATCATTATTCCGCAGAGCGGGCTTTATCGTCTAGACGGCACAACGTGGTACAGGTCATCGTGGGCCGGATACGTTGGTGGCACGAAGGTTTCTAGCAGCAACGATGATGAACATGGTGTTTACATGTATGCTGCGTTGAACCATGGCCTTTGGACTGCGTTGCAGGTTACAGGTGTTAGGCGTTTGAATGTCGGGGATCGGATTGCGCTTTATACGTATCAGAATATTGACGAGGGTACAATTATGGATTGGGGCGAGATGACGGTTAGCTGGCTCACCTACTGAAAATTGTGCAACAATATTTTTAGGAGAAAACAATATGCCTAACACTAGGTGGACCGGCGGTATCGTCCCCACAGTAGACGATAATCTCATTGAGGCCTGGGACGCGTACGATGATTCCGCTGGCAGGGTTATGCCGGCGGCATCCGTAGCGGCAGCACGGGTCATGTTGGCGGCCGCACCGTCCGGAGCAGTATCGAAAGCACGCCCCGCAGTTTTCATTATCGACGACATTCTGTACACTGCCGACGGTTCCAAGGCAGGCGACGGATCATTCAACATTAACCCGGCGAACTCGTTCAGCGGTGTGCTCTATCGCCATCGTGATAATACGAACGGCCGTGGGCGCCCAACCTCGGATCACGCCACTTACACGTGGGGCGACGGTATCGTCACTCTGCCGATCAAGAGTCTCATGGAGTTCTCGCTTGACGTGTGCGTGAGCATTGCGCACGAGGACTATCATTCCGAGGAGGAGAAGGATAAGGCGGTCGGCTCGTATTTCTTCGGTTTCAAGCTCGACAATCGTGGTATTTGGCAGACCGAGATTCAGTACAATCGTACGTTTATGACGCATCATATGCAATGGCGCCTCTCCGTAGAGGCCGGTTCGCATAGGGTTGCTTACACTACGGCGGGTAGTTATGGTGCTGACCCGTACTGGCATTACGATGGTGGCGTTTTCCCGGGTACCGTGTTTACGGTGGCTACCCTTGGTGCTACCCGCGTTGACCTGTAATCGACAAATATAGTTCACTATTAGAAATAGGTGATAATAATATGACCAAGGTCATAGCGACGGTTGTGAATGCGGCCGGCAAAACGGTCAACGCAACAATGAGCGTCCGCCCCGAAACCGTGTACACGTCCGACGATATTACTACCGTTCCCGCCCCGGTGCGTGGCGATGCCGACGACAAGGGCAGGATTGAGGTTGAGGTAAACGCCAGCCACGGCGGCCGATGGGCAATTGTTCTAAATGTTGCCGGAGTTTGGGCGCGAGAAGTCCGCGGAGCGGAATTGCCGGCCTCCGGCGACGTGCAGGTAACCTCCCTATCGGCATGGAACGGCAGCAGCACCCCTGATCCCGGCAATCCTGGCGGCGGCGGCCAGGGCAATACTGGCAAGATCACCGTTAGCGATGATGGTCTTACCTGGACTTACGGAGAGTGAGAAAACACGATGGCAAACGTTACTGGGTACACTAAGGCCGGCGTTGATAAGCTGGTGACCCCGCTATTCTCCTCGATCTCGCCTTTCACGGCCGGCGGACACTACTACTCCCCCGTCACGTACTTCTGGCCCGATTTCTACAATGAAGGCCAGGCCGGAAAGATCTCAAAGTGGGCCAAGACACTGGCCTACGGGAACGCTCTCGGCTACGTGATCATGAATCGCTCCACGGGCGATTGGTCCGCCAAGGATAACGACTTTCTTACGCAGGCTCAGCGCGCCCGGGCGGCCGGGGCAAAGAGAATTCTTTGGTACATTCCTACCCGTTACGGTGTCGCGTCACTCGCCAATGGTGATGCTGGTCGGAATGGTGTGCCGGACCCGGACAAGTTTACGCGTGAATATATTATGCAGTTGTGCGCCAACCTGCGCTCCCAGTACGGGGATATTTTCCAGGGAGTATTCTTGGACGAGGTAATCAACGGCTGGGGCGCACAGGCGGGACGGGTCGGATGGTACGGTGACCTCATCGGCGAAATTCGACGCACCTACGGCAAGAATTTCACAATCGCTATCAACCCTGGCAGTAATATTACTGAGGCCGTGTGCTCACTCGATTTCGACGTGTGCATGAGCTTCGAGAATACCGCCGCCAAGTATTTGACTGACACCCCTAATAACCCGATCGCGAATGATGTGATGCGGGCCCAGCCTTCCACCAAGTGGTGGCATGTTATCCATGGGGTTACGAAAGAGAATTTCCGACAGGTAATCGATCGTGCCGCGTCATTCGGTGTTTCACATTTGTATGTGACCGACGGTGAGCTGGTGCAGGGTGAGGGCGGCCAGTGGGTGCCCGAGAAGAATCCTTATCAGAATCCTCCGTCGGATTGGATCATGGAGCGCGTGGTCGCTTGGCATGGCGGCTACCTCGGTCTGGCTGAGCGCGTTGCTGCGTTGGAGGCCAAGGCGGCTCCGGCCCCGTCTCCTCAGCCTGGCGCCTGATGTTTCACGTGAAACATTCCCCGCTCGCCGCACTTTCACGGTGAGCGGGGAATGTTTTCATGCCCGGCGCGAGAGACTATAGTCCCAAGCGTTGGTAGTTTCCTCCGTGCTCGCGAGCAATATCGTCCAGGACGCCCATGAGGTCGGAACGAGCATCGTCCTGAACGTCGATTGACGGCGAGTTCAGGATTGAGTGAATCGTATTATTGATCTCTCGGAATTGACGAGCGGCGATTGCGTCACACTCTACGGTAGTCCACTGTCGTGCTAGACGGCGCGCAAGATAGGACGTGTTCTCACTGCTTGTCTCATGGTAAATGCCCACGACACTCAATGGCCAGCCCCAGACAACCCATTTACTGACAGCACCACTACCGTCGTTTTCTACGGTGACGTCAATTCCGACCCCCTTATATTGGTTGTGCCACTTCAGATGGGCGACCATGTGTGTTTCGTCAATGTCACACTCGTCGGGCTTCGGTAGCCACAGTTGTGTGAGGCTGATCTCGTGCTCAATTTTCAGCATTGGGTTATTCGCTGTCATGAGACGCTCCGCAAAAGTAGGTTGCAGCGCATCGCAGAATGCTCCGGACTGCAGGATTCTTCATGAGTCCATCCGGCCGAGACGCCGCGCTTCGTCGTCACTACAACGCCATTATCGGTGATCTCGATCTTCCCCGACGAACACTCAATGGTAGTGGCTCCTGCACGGTCGGAAATGCGTGGTGACGTGATCGCGTCTCGCAATTCCTTAACAATCGCCAACGCAATTTCCCGCCGGTCAATCTTGCTCATTATTCCACCTCCCGAGCAGACGGTGTGACGCCGATCTGCCCCTGATAATGCGAACCCAATCCGTTGGTGCCGTACGGTGTACTGGCGGGCCTGTCCAAGTCCTCGAAAGCAATCTGTGCAATCCTATCCCCAGAGAAAAGACGTGCGGGCTTACTGGAGTGCAGGTTAGCGATCTCCAAAGTCACATTTCCCTGGAACCCTGGGTCAATGTATCCCGCGGACACGTGTACGAGAATTCCGCGTCGCGCCCACGATGATTTGCCTTCCACCCTGGCCACTAGATCGGCGGGCACGCTGACTTTCTCCTGCGTGGACGCGAGAATAAACTCACCCGGCAGCAACTCGTAACCATTCTCGTCGATAGTGATGTTTTCGTCACCGTGACGGTAGGTGATAATGTTTTCGTCCAATCGCACTTCCACCGACGCCGGTTGAATAGACAGCGGTTTGCGCCAGTCAGAGACGAGTTCACCCCAATCGATTCTGCGTCGGAGAGTGAAATCACTCAGCGTAGCCATTGCGGTACCCCTTCGTCTTCGTTTTCCTTGATCATGTGGACCGTGTAGCCTTTATCACGTAGAATTGTTTTGGCTTCAAGGGCAAGGGCGGGATTCTCTCCCGGTACGATTCCTACCGTGTTTTTACTGCGCTCCGACAGTATGATCGCACAAACGTACGCACCATCATCAGATGAATCGCTATAAGTGAGCACATACCCGCCCATCTCATCCGAATGTGTGCATCTAGTAAAAGTGATCCTTCCTTCGTGCCATGAGCGCAAGGCAAATGTCAGTCCCTGAACGCGCTGCACTGTGTGCATGAGTGCACGGATCGCGCCAGGCGGGTCGATCGAATAGCTCCTGATAGTGAAGTTACAGTCGGTGGCATGCATAAACGCGGCCGCACCCCACAGTTCACCGCATTTCGCCAAATCAACGAAAACAATATCAACAATATTCTCCACAATACTCATGCTTCCTGAATATAGTTGCTGAGATGATCGTGTGAAATAGCGGACGTGAATTCTGTGAGCCGGTCTCGAACCTCCCTGGCGCGATCCTCTGGGATGAGCTGTCTATCGATAGTGTCCCAGTAGACGTTTCGCAGAATCGCGATCACCGTCTGGCCTCCCCGCTCGTTGACGAGTTCACGAAGATACCACGCCGCTTTCCCCATGTCAACATTCTCGTCAGCACCATCCTTATGGCCGGCTCTGAAAATATACTTCAAAGCACTGCCAGTCAGATAGTCTTTGTCGCGAATGAAAGTGATGGGCTCAGGGTCGAGGGCCGCATAATGCGACGGGCGAGACACGACATTCTCGTGCGCATCATCCTCGACATTCTCATCATCTACAGGCGACACAACATAATCTCCTCTCTTTGTCTGGGTAATCGAATACTCGCTGTACTTGAAATAGTGTCTACGCTCTACACCAGCACGAACAGAATCGAAACCAATCCCCTTGTCGTCGCCGGTTTGCGCTATGATTCTCTCTTTGCTACCGTCCGACAGATACAGCCAAACCGGCTTCAGAAACACCACGTCCACAGTCGTCCACACTGTTCTCAGTTGCCGAGAGTGCCGACCGTGGCGAAATAGGCGAAGAATACTTGAAGCCACCAAAAAGCACGCCACGCCAATGACAGTCCAATAACACCGACGATGAGGGCGACTGCCCCCATTGCCATACCTTCGCCTGTGGACCTCGGCTCGCGAAGCCATGCCATGAAACGATTCGTGGGGCGCGGGGGTGCCATTACACTGAGCGGCACAGACCATGTTGGGGGCGCCGGGGCAGGCCGAGGCGGCGGGGGCGGCGGAGTAGGTGCACTGGTCGCGGGCGGAGGCGGTGCGGGAGTCGGCGCCGACGGGGCACTCGAAAAAGTAGACATAATAGTTTCTTCACTTTCCGTTCAGTTCTGCCATGAGACGGTTAGTCCAACCGTCACTGTAATTGAAATTCGTGCGCTTAGCGTGACGTGTGCTCTTGATTCTCTTCGCTCGATTCCTCTTGTGCTCCTGAAACTCGATCGTCTTGCAACGAACCTCGTCCTCGCGCCCATCCATACGGCGGATTGCTGGGTATTTCATGATTTGACCCACTCGATCCCGTCACCGAGAAGCCCGCGCATATCATTGATCAGGTTGCGAGCGTTCCCGAGCTCCTCCTCGCTGATATCGAAAACTCGGTAGACGTTTCTTTCGGTGCAGACCACGAGGAAGAAATCGTGTGCGCATTCGGGGATGAAAACGTTGCGGACGTTTCCGATGAGGGCGGGCCGCTGAACGGGAATGGCCTGTACGAGGTCGGCGCCAGTGAGAATTGCGACAGCGGTCACTCGCTCAACGGGGATACCCCGAAATTCGTTCTCGCCTTTCTCGTACCCCTTTGCAGGGAAGTGAATCTTGGTGCCTTTCAAATTGGTGAATACGGCGCCTCCTGTAGTTTTGCATGATCCGTATCCGGTGCGACGGCGTGCCATGATGGCTCCTTCTTCTAGTGTGTGATGGTGGTGGGCGGTGGGTGGCCCGTCGCCCGTGACGGGCCACCCACCGTTATGTGTGTGTCAGTGCTCCAGCCACTGTTCGGCCAGGTAGGCGATGGTCTCGTCAGTCAGGGCAGAAAGTCCCTCGTGGACGACAGTGAACCCGTCGACATCGTACTGCCAGAGTCCCCAGGAGACGACGTCCTCGCACACGTGGAGTCCGAGCGTCCGGCCGCCATCGGTAGTGCTCCGCTTGAGGCCGATGACGTCGCCGGTCTCGTCCGTCCAGTAGTCCGTGTCGGCCCAAACGTCGGCGGCCGTGCCGACGGCGTAGGCGACATCCTTGTCGGTGGTGATGTTCTCGGCGGTGGCGGTCATTGTCTTGTCCTCTCTATCCCTGGCTGGGTGGCTTGTCCTCCCTGCCGATGACTCAATCATGCTCTCCCGTGCACCATGAGTCAACACGCATGGGCGGTGGCCTACCCCACAAAACCAGTGTTGTGTGAGGTGTTGACAGACGGTGGGCGTGTGTGGTATACGCGCGCGCACGTACCTATATATGCTACGGACGTCCCCAGGTGCTCATGATAAAATTAAAGCCACCGAAAACCTTTACGAAAGGCGGTGCAAAATTGGCAGATTCCGTCACAGAATATGCTGCGTCGGAAATGAAATATTGGTGCACCACAGGCGACTACGGGGGCACCGGATACGCCCAGGACAACCGGTGGACTTGCTATTGGAACAGCAATGACGCAGGCTGGAAAACCGGCCCCGGCGACATGGATTGCAGTAGCGGCGTAGCGGGCGCCTACAATATTGCATTCCATAACGTCTGGGGAACCGGCTGGGATGATCCGATCATGTTCCCGCGGACCGGCGAAACGTGGACCGAAACTCTGAATTCTTTGGCCGCGAATCGCGGTTTCATGGATATTGGGGACACTTGGTACGGGTCTACACCGTCGGGAGGATTCCATGTCGGCGACCTCGTTCTGAAAACTACCGGAGACGGCGGACATGTCGCAATGTGCGTGCGCGAAGACGACGGCTCATTCAACGCAAGCGACCCACTCCTCGCTGAAGCGTGGATTAATGAGAATGGTGAAATCGCGGAAGGTCAGATGGGCGACCAGACCGGCTATGAAACACACGTAGTCCGGTATAGTAGTCACCCGATGACTGTCGCGGCCTCGTGGTCTACATGCGTTCGTTTTGGAAAGCGTACCGATTCCGATAACGGACATGAGTCAGCCGGTTCGTACCGCCTTTCTTCAATTCAGGAGGCCGTTCTCAGGGCTGCCGATGCGGAGAATTGTCCGTGGTGGGCTGCTCTGGCGTGCCTGTGGATGGAGACCGGCGAGCGTGGCGCAAACATTTACGGGCACGACGCCGGGGGCGCCGGCCCGCACGGCGAGGAAGTGACCGAAGAGAATTTCCGTGAGTTTCTTGCGGCGATTCGAGACGGCGAAAACTCAAACGGTGTCGGTCCGTTGCAGATTACGTATCCGGGTTATTTCTTTGATGACCCGGATCGTGAATGGTGGATGCCGGAGAAGTCGGCTGAGGTTGGTTGCCGTATTCTTCGTGATCTTATTAACGCTGAGGGCGATTCTTATGAAGCGTTGAAGCGTGTCGGGTCGCGTTATAATTCGGGGAATCCGTATGATGCGTATGAGTCTTATGGGATTCTTTTCAGTAGTCGTTGCAAGTCTTGGTATGATTATGGTCGTCCTTCGGGGGGCGCCGGAGAGGAATTTTGGGATATGAGCGAGGGCGTTGATCTGCTCAGGGAGATTCGTGATCTTTTCCGTAGTGGAAAGGCGGGGGATCACTTTGCTGGCGACATGAATTGGTACGCCAAGGCCACCTATGAGGAGGTTAAGTCTATTCACGCGTCTGTGGATCAGATTCTGCATTCTGTGACTCCGGGTCAGGAGAATGTTCGTGAGGCGGGTGCGATTTATGGTGCTGTGAATGAGATTCGTAAGGCTGTGTCGACGCCGTCGTCTTTGCAGGCGCATGATGGTGTCGCAGAGTCTCCGACCCCGGAGTCTCCCGCTCCGGCTCCGGAGCGGAATTCCTGACGCGACATGTTGGTGTTTCATCGTGGCATATTCGCTCGCTATTATGCTGAGTGTCGTGCCATGATGGAGGTAACGTACGAAGGGCTTCACTCTCTTCCCCCTTCGTATCCCCCGGTACCGTAGGGGTGGGCATGATCCCCGGGAGCAGTCAGTGAGTGATTGTTTCCGGGGATCATGTTTTATGTATGTGCTACACTTTCCTGCGTACCGCTTATTGGTTAATACACAAATATTTTCCTACGCGTTCCGACGGTGCAATAAGAAAATACTATCGCCCTCATGTTTTCCTACACACATTACCCCCGACATGCTCTAGGAATCGGCGTGAGGGCGATAGTATACAATCCATCCAGTGAAAGTGAAAATCAGGGTGACTAAGTCGCTTTATGTTGCTACTATTTTTGCGGCCGTCATGGTGACAGCAAACACTGCGCTTATGGTGTACGAAGATTACACCAATGGCACCATGAACGTGACTCGCGATTCCCTGTGGTGTGTTGGTGCGATTATTCTTTGGGCCAGTGTGCGCACTGTCCGTTTCATGCGGACTGTCGGCTACCATCCGGGGTTCCATAGAAAGTAACTAAACATAACATTCCCCGCTTGACATTATCATTGTTAGGCGGGGAATGTTATATAATTCCTATTGCAGCCCTGCCAAAGCAGTCACAATAGAGTACATTAGATATACGATGCTCAATTTCTTGAACGATGTTCTCTCAGACGCCACCCTGGTGGCTTTGGCGGCTCTCACGGGCACAATATTCTCGAACGTAACGCAGCGCAAAAATGCGCGCGACCAGGAACAGATCTCAATCCTGGACATTACCGTCCGATCTCTTTCCGAACGGGTGACCGCCCTAGAGGCAAGTCTTGCAGCGGCCGAAAGAGCTGCGGACCTGGCGGAAGATGGCCGCCGTCGGGCTGAAGTGAAGTGGTGGGAGGCCGTCTCTTTCGCGCACACTGTTCTCGATTGGGGTAGGTCCCTGAAAATTCTGATACCATCTGACAGAGAGGACTCAATCCCTACTGAGCCTCAAATTCCGGATTCCATGAGGTGATTTATAACAATGTTTACTCCTGAGGTCCGCAAGGCCCTTTACGCCCTGCTCACCGCCATTCTTGGCGTTTTCGCCGCTTTCAATGTTATTTCCGCGGACCAGGCGTCTCAGTACGCTGACGCTGTCACCCAGATTATTGGCGCTCTGACCCTGGCGCTGGCCACGTACCACACTCACCCCGCTGTGACGCCTGGCCGTCACGCTGCCGGTGAGGGCGAGGCCACTGAGGACAAGGTCGCCTGACCTTCACCCTTCATAGGACACTACTGCCCCCCCCCTACCGCTTGTCAGGTAGGGGGGGGTAGTAGTGTTTCACGTGAAACATGTCCCCGTGTTTCACGTGAAACACTCATCGCCGTTCCACGTCGTCCCCGACGATGCGGGCGATCACGGCCTCGTCGTGACGTTTAGTGACTGCCCACAGTAAAAGATGACGTCCCGCATCGCGCGCGTCGTCCGCATCCGGCTGGCCCACATCGGTTCCGGTAGGCCAAAAACCAAGAGACTTCAAAACATGGTCGGGCATGGTGGTCTTTGCCATTGTGGGAGTCTGCCAGACGATATCCCCGATCTCCCATTCCAGCACGGCGTTGATTTTCACTGGGGTGAGGTCTGCAAGGAAATTGTTGCCCGGTCGAAGATCGAACTGTTCACACACGACAACGTCCGGGGCGAATTCGTTTCGTGTAGCCAGAATGTCGTAGACGCTAGCCGTCCAATGTTCATACTTGAATTGTTGAACGTGAATGATTGAGAATTCGTGGTCGTCGTAGAATTCTCCGACGACGATTCCTGTCGACTTGCCGGGGTCGACGGCCATCACCCGCTGCGTCACGCCTTTCCTCCTTTCTTCCGCAGATTACGCCGCGACTTGTTCACGGTAGCAATATTTTTCACCGTGTCCGAACGCACTCCGTCTACCCTGAGCCATAGCGTGTCCGGCGCCATTGGCTTCCCGCGCCCCTTCTTCAGAGTCCACGGCGTATCCGGGTCATCTGGGAAAGGCAGATTCTTGTAGCACCATATTGCACAATCCTGTGGAGAGTCGAAATGGAAGTCCTCTTTCGGAATGTATCTTTTCAGATCATAGATGCGTCGCATGAGTGAGGGGGTGAGCCATTTCGGTAGTTCCTTGTACATGCGAAGCGATGAGCTAGTGCACGGGCAATTCACGGGTTCGCCGCCGCTGAAGCGCGAGACACGAATCCACTTCTCTTCCCCGCAATTCACGCAACGCATATGAAAATACTTATGGTGATCGCTCATGAACCTGTACTCGGGGGACGTGACTTCCCACTGTCGAAAGCGGCGTCCCACCATTTTCGGCTCTTCCCCGGTCAAGTCTTTGTTTACCGGCTTGACCGGATGGAGAATGCGGCGGTTGCGACCTTTCTTTCTTGTCTTGGTGCGTATGATAGAGATTTCACCGGGGCGAAATACTCCGTTCTCGGTCGCGAACTCCCATTCAAACACAACCGATGGGTTGAATTCGTTGTAGCACCATTCGATAGCTGACATCATGCCGTCGAACTCAAAATTATCTACACCATTCTCCTCTCGCCACGCCCAAATATTGAGGCGAATATCGTTGTAGGAACGGCTCGGCATGAGCGTCTCATTTGCTTTGCGATGGTAGCGCAAATACGGCATATCCGGCGTATGATCTAGTGCCACGTCAAGGTTACACGGAGCGATTGGTTTAGTAATGTCAGGGCGCACAAAACGCCATTTCTTATCCTCTGGAACCTCCAAATAGGTAAAACACCACTCCAGGGCATCATCCACGGAAGGGAAAAGGAACTCTCCACTGGGGACGCTCGTCTGAAGCCGCTCCAACCTGTTAGCAGCTAGCCTATACAGCTTGTACGATGGTTGCATCATTCGTGTTTTCTCTCTTCTCTTTTTGGTTGAATAGCGGGGGCAACAATCATGTTGCCCCCGCTATTCAAATCATACGACCATGTGCGTCAGAAAACTACCGGCGATGCAGTCGCAGTATTCCTCTTGGCCTCGAAATCAATGGAAGAAATCTCCGCCCTAGGAGGCCAGAAAGCCGGCTTCGGGGCACCATCCTCACCAAGGATTGTGATCCCATTCTCGTCCTGCTCGTATGCGGGACGACCATAATCGTCCAAACGAGGCCTGGGCTTGCTCATCCGCGTCACCAGTGTTGCGTGAGCGCCTTCCAGATTCTCGCACACCCGCTTCACGGTCGTATCGATCTTCTGCGGTGAGAGGAGATCGGCTCTCTCCCTAGCATCAGCCGGCCACAGACCGGCGACGCTGAAATACTTCGGAATGTTGAAGTGAATGAAAGTCTTTCCATTCTTGTTGATAGTGAAAACGGTGCGGTCAGTGAGGGCCTTTCCGGCGTCGTTGTCGTCGCCGTCGATCATCCAATCGGTGACAAGCATCGGCCTGCCACTCTTGGATGTGGTCATTTCTGCCTTGGTGATGAATGCGGAGTGTTTTCCGGGCTTGGGCGGCTCGAAGTTACCTCCGCCAGTAGCGACTTCCAGTGATGAGAGGTCGATGCCGAAGTTGAGGCCAGTTGCCATAATGTGTGCTCCTAGAAAGTCGAGTGCGTGGTGATGTTTTTCAGTTCTCGCCGTCGACGGGGTTGCTACTGAGCGCTTCCCTGATCGCGTCGGCGGCAATAGCGAGAGTCTCAGCGGAGACGCCACGGTCAGCGGTAACAGTGATCTTAGCCATAATAATTTTCTCTCTTCCTATGTTTTGGTTAGTGGCTAGTGATGTAATTGTGAATCTTGGTCATGCTTGGATTCCCCATTGCTGGCGGGAACCCGCGCGTCTGTTGTTTTGTCACAACGTTGGGTTTGCGAGTGTACAGTACTGGCACGGTGATTTCTTCCCCGTCCCCATTGTCCACGTTCGCCCATTCCATGTAGCCGACGAAATTGAACAGGGCGGGGATGCGCTGCCCAGACTTCTGCCCCTCGAAGGAAGGGGCAATGAACGTTTCCCCAGTGACTTCATTGCTTTCGCGCGCGGAATGTGTGATAGCAATGAACGAAACATCGGGGGCGTCCAGGAACACACTGATCGCCTTCAACAAGGAATCGTACACCGCCCGCCATTTCGTCCACGTATCATTCGACACGGCCTCATAGTGGGACAGAATGAGTTCCTGACACTTATCCAGCGTGTCGAACACTACTGTCTTGTAGGGGAATTCTACAAGATTGCGTGCAATATTGTCGCAAAGATTAGCGCAATCAACCCACTTGTCACAATGCACGACAGTAATGTTTGCGGGGTTCCCCCAATCCCGTACTGGGAGCGTGCCAGATTCGAAATCAACGTACAGGACGGGCGACATGTCGTCCACCTGTGATGCCGTGGCTGCGAGCGATGTTTTGCCGACGCCACTCATGCCATGAATGAGCATGTTGAAATGATTGTTCTGTTCCGGGTTCACGACCGTCATTCCTAGACGAGCAAGAGTGTCCTCGAAAGTCATAGTATGTTTCACCTCCTAACCGTTGATATTGTAGTTTTTGAATGCTTCTGTGTGGCGCTCATGCGAGCAGTACCAACATAGAGGAGATGACTGGAGCCCGTCAACACCATCGTCATGTGACCTTGCTCTCTCCCAAATGTTTTGGAGTCTCTCCAGGGCCGCGAGCACAACGTCCCGCCGCCATGGGAAAGAGAACTCACAAATACTGTCCGGCACTACCTCTACGCTGCAGTCCCTTGGAAGGGCGACGATGGAACAGTGAGTCACCTCGTGTCCGAGTTGTGTGAGACCGTACCCGTAGAGCATGATCTGAATATAGTATTTACGGAATTGGCCTCCTACTGCCGTGTTGGCGAATCGTGGTAGACCATTGTCCCTTTTGACACTCTTCCTGAATGCGGAAATCTTTTTCCGTGAGAGCAGCTTCCAGTCTAGGACCGTCGCCGCTGCAATATCGAAGCGATCCACGCTCCCAGAAATACGCCCATAGTCTTCAAGATCGCATACCTCTACTCTCTGCTCCACTAGAACATTCGGTTCGTTTCTTGTGCGTGATTCGGCGAAAGCATGAAATGCGGTGCCCAGGAATGGCGCCAGTGGCGTGCCCGTATTCTCCGTGTCGTGCGGGATTCCGAGAAGCTTGTCGGCAATGCATCGTTCGCAATCGTCTCCGATTTCGCTCACGCCGATGCGCGTTTGTTTGTCGCGTTCGGTTGGGGCGAAAACATCACTGACCGCCGTTGCGGCGGCCGGGCTCAAATTCAAATTTCTCTCCTTCCTGAATTGCGGCGATGGCGGCTAGCCTGACGTCACGGTGAACCTCAATGTCTCCGCTCGCAATATCTTCAATGAAGAATAGTCTTGCGTCGCCGGCCGGCATGATTTCATAGACGGTGCCGTCAAGCTCTTCTGCTCGCATTGCGGCTTGTTCGAGATTCGAGTAGACCCGGTAGTCGCCTTTCTGCGATGATTCCCATACTAGATAGACGCCCATTAGTGTTTTTACTCTCTCTTCCCTAAATGTTGATAGTGTGTGTTATTCGATAATGGTTGCTGTGAGGCCGGCCCGCTCCTCGATCGCTGTAGAAATGACGGCCGCATAGCATTGGATCCGCCAAATGTTCTCCGATCGAATGCTGGGCACGTGCAGTTGCATTGCCTTGACGCCGAACTGTGTCGGCCACTTCAGAAGAATAGTGTGGCCAGCGATTTCGTCAATCGTGGTGCCCTGTGTGATGCGCATAATATTTTTCACCTCTCCTCTGTGGTGAGCTCATAAATGTCGAGGCTGTTATTGGTGGCCATGCCGCGCACAATGCCGACATTGTCTGCCGTGACGTGGATGACGTTAATGTCTGAGTGTTTGTCGTTCACTGGGGCGACGGTCAGGAAATTCCTGCCGACTAGCTCGCTGTCGTCGGATACGAGAATGTCCCGAACGGTGCCTGTCATGCGGCGTCGCACTAGGTGAATGGCCGAGCCACCGTGTGTTTCTGTCTTCATGGCATCTACTGTAGGTGCGTGGTGGTAGCGCACGCAACCCATGTGGGCGTGGCGCCTATCACATCTCATATGAGGTCGCTCTCACGCAGACGCTCATACCCCGCCGCCAACCTCGGCTCCACAGCCGTCACGTCAACAGTATCCTTACACTGCAAAAGAAAACGATTCACCGGCTTCGTCTGCCCCTTACGATTCAAACGAGCAGACGCCTGCAAATTCAAAATCACACTATTATCCTCACTCAACCAAACCTCGGTATTGCAAACATTCTGCAGACCATCTATTCCTTCTGCAGCGGCCGCAATAACAGCGCAAAGAATACGCGGCCCATCGGGGTCCAAAAACTGCCGCCACTCATTATGGTAGTCACTGGACAATTCAACGCTCCGGTAGCCAGCATCTGTCAGTCGCTTCCGCAACGGCGTCATGAATTTACGTGAGTGACACCACAGAATAATCTTCTCATCCGACGGCAGATCAGACAGAATATCAAGGGTCGCGTCGATCTTCGAGGATCCTCGCTCCTCGAACTCGACACTATCGCCCACGATTCTCAATGGTCCGAGAGTGACCTGCCTGAGCCTCCCGTCTAGAACGGCGGCGGACGAGGCAACGCTAGCCCCACCATCCATAACCGCCAAACGATGATCCACAAACTCCAGATACATCCTCTTCTGTTTACGTCGCATCCCACAGACAACGCGTTGAACATTTACTGGAGGTAGATCACCAAAAACCTCACTACCCCGCATCGCAGACCAAATATCACCCACGGAATCACGAAGAGTGCCGGGAGTCTTTTCGCCACCATAAATCCTGGCATGCGGGGACGCCGCAAAAGGATTGAACTCAGAAACAAAAAACTCATCCGCAAACCGGTAGAAACTACGATCGACACTGTTCGGGTTCAGGAATTTGAGAACACCGTAAATGTTGACGGGTTTATTGCCAGCGGGCGTGCCCGACAAGCCGAGACGATACTTTGACTTCAGTGCCTTCACGGCCCGGAAAGACTGGGTGCGATGATTGGCGATACGGTGCACCTCGTCCACGACCACCATGTCGAACAATTTCTTCGAGAAGGAAGCATTAGGCCACTTCCCCGCTTCTACCGCCTTTCCCAGGGAAACCAATAGCTCGAAATTAATGACCCACCAACCGTCCTCGCCGTTCAGCATGCTTTCAATGTTGGTGCGCCCCGCCTTAATGGTGCGCGACAGCACCTTCGCTTCCCGGCCAGTGATGGTCTTGATACTGGCCTGCCATGACGGAATGACGCGCCTCGGACACACAACAATAACCCGCCTGGCAGCGCCGAGTTTTTGCGCGACCCAGATGGCGCCGTATGTTTTCCCGCAGCCAGGCTCCCACGCGAGCAAAGCACCACCGCCATCTCGAATCGCGGTGACGGTGCGGTTGATTTCTCTTTCCTGCGCCCCAGTGGGCCGAATGTTAATCATTGAAATTCGTCCAAACGATCACTAGGAGACAAATGGTGAGCATGAACATGAGACATGTCATCTGCTCTTTCCTTTCCGATATGACGAACCCCGCCCCATTGGCAATAACGGGACGGGGTTCGCTCTGTTGGGTCAGTGGGCGATGACGTGACGCTCCACCGCAGCCCAGTAGGCATCCTCGTCAACATCCACCACATAGTAGGGGGTGCCAGTTGAGGAGAAATACTGTCCAATCACATCGTCGGCGATTGCAGCAACATCGTAGTCGTCCATCTGGTCCAGCGTGGGGATGATGTCGTACATGATGACGTCATCCCGGGTGCTGCGACGAGCGATAGTGTCCATAATTCTCTCTCTTCTCTCTGTACTGTCACCGTTCCTCGGTGATGGCTCTAGTATAGGCGGGCCGCGCACGCCCTCGTCAACCCACAGGAGCATGACCTGGCTCACATCTCCAGGTGGAGGAGAGACAACGCCTCACCCACAGCCACAGTCACGTCGCCACCGCACTCCAGTAGCCTCATACAATCAAAAGCTGTGTGCGCCCGCCCGTCCGCAAGCGGATCATCCGCATGATGCGAGAAGACCAGACCGCTGTCCAGCATCGTCACACCCGGGGCCGTGTCGCCACCACGCACATACCGCCAGCGTCGCCCCACCAACTCATACGGCCAACCAAACAAACCGACAAGATCATTAAACCCATACTTTGAATTGAACTCGCCAATCACACCACCATAGCCGCCATCGGGCACAGAAGACAAAGAAACATCATCGCTTCTCTCCTCATACCCGATGTTCTCCAGCCATTTATCGACATTCAAACGGGCGCCGTCAATGAGCCAATGACGCACCCTCAGACCAAGGCGATGCGACGGCAGGAAGAAAGCTCGGGACGCCTCAGCGCACGACCCGTCCCACTGGGCCACGGGCCCCAGCACACTGAAGCACGTCCGGCCGATCGCTTCACTTTCCCCCGCAGTCATGCTGCGAGTGCACGGCAGGACAACGCGGAACCTTGGGGACGGGAAAGACGACGACGCCGTCTCCCACACAATACCGGCAAGATTCGCCGCCCACATGCGATCCCCAACGAAATCTTTCCGCGACCCATGATCCGCGTCCAAAACAATCGCCGACCGGGACACAAAATTCCTCTTCCGCCGCCTACCCCCAGAAAGAATGCCAGCAAAAAAAGCAGGAGCATCATTCTTCTCGCACTTCGAGGGCGCCTCACACAAGGCAGCAAAATCACTCAAATTTACGCTAGTGGCACGCCACCCTGTGATGGAGCGAACATTGCCCGCTACCATCACAGGGAAACGCGCCCCGAAAACATCACTCACTGTACGACGGTTCCGCTATCTGATCCCGCAGAATCGCCTCCACGAGATCATTATCCACAATAGCCCCTTCCGTCTGAAACTTCACGCCCCGACGAAGAATATACTGCCGATACTCCTCCACACTACGAGGAGACAAATTCTTCGCCTCCAAAACCTGATACAAACGCGTCTCAGTCGGCGGATTACTACTGAAATCATCCACCATACGCGTCAAATCCGGAACAAAAACATAATCAACCATTTTCAGTGCGTCAGGCAACCAGAAATCGGACGCCAGACTGAAAGCTTTCCTCACAGCAGACGACGACACGCTCATCTGCTGCTCGAAAAGAGACAGAATAGCGGCCACGCGCATAATATGGTTCCCCATGCGGTCAATGACCGCCTGCACCGCCCGCTGGAAAGGCGACTCACGGGCCGCTTCCCCAGCCCAGGCTCGCATCGTTTCCACCCAAACATTCCGGGCCGACTCGGTCACGGTCATAGTCATTGGTGTGTTGACGGACCAGAACTCGGTGGCGCAAGTGACAGTGCCACGGAATTCGTGCTGCATCATCCCCAGCATATTGGAAATGTGCTCGGAAGCATGCTCAATAAAACCATCACCACCATTCGCGCCCTGACGATTGTTGGTGACCCATCCGAAAGACGAAGGATCAGACCGGCGACCCCCCTCATCCAACGCAAAAAGAATGCGCGGACCCCACCCAGTCTCAAACAAAGACTGTGACATGTTATCGACTACGTCGCCGAGAATCCCCGTGCCGCAGAAAGCAAGAGAATGAGGAACTCTCTCACTGTCCGCCCGCCTGACGCCGTCATCACCAACACGCACGGACTCAACCGTTTTACCCGAGTAAACATCGGTCAGGAACCCGATGAGCCCGCTACGATACCCCTCCCCCTGTGACGCGGAATACATATTCTGTAGTTCGTCCACAAACATGATAGACGCCCCGCCCGGCCGCTGCGCCATCCGAAGATTCAAACCCTCAGCCGTCACATTAGACCCGAACAAAACATTCGCCATAAGAGACCGCTCGCACGGGCTATTATCAATACTGTTCAGCAAGTCCTTACGATCAGCCTCAAACTCGGCGATACGATTATTGATATCGTCCCGCTCTGTCCGATACTCGTCAATATCAATACGGCCGCCCTTTCTCTCCAGGGATTCCAAACGACGATACAGCATGTGGAGCGCCGAATCACACTCCCGCACTGCCGCCAAAGACTTAGACGAATCCCACCTGAACGCGTCCACGCAATCGTCAAAGAAACCGCGCACCAAAGACTGTGCCGTAGTCTTCCTCGACAAGGTGGATGCCCCTAGGCAGTGCGAATACAGTGTCAACGGCACCATATTCTGCGCGTTCGCGGACAAATGAGTCCTAGCAGACAACGGGGCGGACACCATCGTCAAGAAAGTCGTCCACAGAAACCGGGGCGGCGTCTCCGGCGACCTGGACTGCAAATAGTCAATAACCCTATCAGCGAACCAATCATAGCGCACACCCCCGTCCGGGGACGCGAACCCATAATCCGCAATCTTCTCAACACTCAATTATTCTCCACCTCCACGCGAGTGATGAAACTATTGAAAGCTTCAAGAATCTCGGCGCCGTCGAAAGTGTAGCCGACGTCGAACACAGGGCCCCAATAACGGTTCGTCTGCTCGAAAATCGCCGCCTTGTAACCGCGAACAGTATCCGCCTCGAAAATAAACCTATGCCCGAACGACACGACCACAATGTGGATGCTGTTGTTCCAAGCGCTTACTTCCAGGCCGAGCGAATCATTCCCGCCCGTGCTGGCGTAATTCTTGCACGTCTCAGTGACATGTTTCAGGAATTCCCAGTCGAATAGCTTGATCATTTGCCCCCCCCACCCCACAGTTTTGTCTTGATTTCGCCGAGCAGCCCCCGAAGCTTCCATGCCTCGCATCTCCCCTTCATCGTTGTTATTGTTTCGTCTGTGTCACGATCCCGAATGCCCACCGAATACTCATCCCCTACGATGGAGAGAGTGCACCCGTACCGTTTCCCGGTGGCGTCCAAATAGAGGACAGGCAGATCACTATCCACTATGGCATCCTCCCCAGTATCTAACAGGATGGACTCACAGTGCGGATCATTGAGCATCTCCACCACGAATTCGGTCACGATGGGACGCAGCTCGTCGCTAATCACGACTCCTCATCTTCCCTCATGCCGGCCAGCTCTGCGAAACGATTCATAGCATGGACGATAGTGGCCCGGTCAGCGTCGCGTTCATCCAAAAGTACATGATTCGATATCTGAATAACACGAACCCGCCAACTCTCACCTTTCGTGACAACAATCCTGAAGACAGTCCTATCGACAGGATTCCTGGCCATCGCTTTGAAAAGAGCCATGGAAAGGCGGCCAGCGTCATTATGGCCCTGCAAAGCGGTGATCGAACACTGAGGCCACTGGGCGAAATCACCGGCACAACTAGCAAGGAAAGCAAACATAGCCTTATCGGTACTGGAGTCACTCATTTGTCGGCCGCCTTACTGCGGTTAGCCGCGACAGTCAAAGCACGGTGGACGAACTCACCGACACTCTCAGGAGGAATCGCGGCGCCCTTTCGCTTAATGGACCTCGCCCGCACAGTGTTACCGGCGACCACGATACGGCAGGTGCTGCCGATAGTGATGATGCCGCCATCGTAAACCTTGCGGGCGGGCGCATGTACATTGAACTCGTGGCGGCGCCCGTCATTATTCCACTCACGGACCGCCTGAGAGACAACCGTTCCGAAAACTGTACCCATAATGCTTCTCTCTTCCCGAATATTGTGATGGATACTACTATTTACTGTTGAATGGCACGCGGGTTAAATGTTGGAGCCGATCACCTCCTCCGCCGACACACCCACTAGATCACACAGATCAACTAGCCTATCCCTGGCGTCAGACCGGGCGCACTCCCATGTAGCCGGATCCTTCTCACTGCCACGCATTTCTTCCAGGCAAAGAATGAAATCGTACGCCAGACGGGCGCCCTCCTCTTCTATCTCCTGTAACTTAATACGCTTGCGAATCCACCTGACCCCAACCTTAGTAGTCTCACCGGCAGTGACAGCTTTCCGCCACCAAGCATCCGCCGTCGTCTCTTTCGCACTGAAATACCATGCCGTCGGCCTACCATCATCAAACACATACGTTTCAATAACGCCAGCCCTAGTGTCCCAGATCATGACGGTGAAACCGGCGCTATCGTGATGGCAGGAAGTGGCGGGAGGCATATTCTCCCGAATAAACCCCATCTCAACATCCCGATCAGTCACCCCTTCATTATTGGGGCCAACATATTCAAACCAAAGCACGATTCTCTCCTCCCTTACCTGAAAATGCGGCAGTGTCAGACGACACTACTGCCAAGAATCTGCCGAATTAGGGCACAGAAATCCCTCCACGCCCTGTCCATAGCGTCCGACCGGTCAGGAGAATCCAACCTACCGGGGGTAAATTCGACACCGCCACTACCCGCCCCCAAATCAATCTGCCCAATAATCTCACCATTGAAATAGGCGACAATAACAGAATCCCCCGCCATCGCAAGAGCGATACCACAAGCGTCCGCCTCCGAAGCGAGACGATCCATGACAGAAGCGCCCACAGCGAGACGATCAAACATTTCCTGCAACCTATCCGCAATGTCCTCAGTACGGACTACACCAATGTTGGCCTCCCAGCTAAGAGTTTCAATATTGTCCTCGATTAACGCGACCTCACCAGAAACGAACGTCATCTCACCCATCGGTGTCGCGTAAATGTGGAATCGTGAAGAATGCGTGAGCGGCCCCGCCAACCTCCGCCGAGTATTGCCCACGACAGGAGCGCTGGGACGCGAAACAACAGGATCGCGAGAGAGATCGCCCACAAAGTGGTCCCAGATGGGACGCTTAGACTCTTCCTCCCCAGCGAACGGGGCGACGTCCAGCTCGACGCCGCTTCGCCTCATAGCAACCATCATGGTGCCAATCGTCGCCCCACCAGACGACACCACCAAAGTCGAAAACTCATCCTCGCCAACATAGAGACCATGCTCATCGGCCAAGGTAAGAATGCGATCATAAACCTTCGCCACACCCACCATGAAAGCCAGTCCCTCATTAGCGGAACAACGGTCATCAGGAAATTCAGGAAGATGGGCGGGCACAAAGCGATTGGGCACAATGCGATTGGACAGAAGAATATCCTCCTTGTCCATTATCTGCACTGTGCCATCCAACCAAACACCCTGCGACCAATTCGTGACATCAATGATGAAATGCGCGTCATAAAACACGACGTGTTCCCCCTCTTTCCCTAGTGCTTGTGTTGTTCGGAATTGCGGGGGGGTCACCGTACCCCGATTGCACCCCACAGAACCCAAATAGCCGCCACGACACCGAGCGTCCCGACAACTGCGAAGCACGATGCGGTCAGGTAGATGACGGCAGCCAGAATAATTTCGCTGCTCCGTCCCAAAGGGCGGCGGGGCGTAACATTGGTGTTACGTGGTGCCGCGTGCCTCATGGTCATAGTCTCTTCTCTTCCCCTGTGATGGTCTTGGTTGTGTTGCGAGGCGCCTTACTTCGCCCCGTCGGGCTGCTGTCTTGCTCCCGATGGACTTAACTCTAGGGCCCTGGCGCCCGCCTGTCCACCCCCCAGGGTGAGACGTCCAACACACTCCGAGGTGCTGGTCCCCAACATGTCAGCCCATCACCCCCGGAACATCGGACAGTGGGCCACATATGATCGCGTCCTCCGCCCGTGCGATCACGAAACGGAGGACGCGATATCAGTCCAGTTCAGTCAAAACCCTTCAGATCAAGTGAGTTGGCATGTCATTGTTGACCTCTGCCACACCGTCTCAGACGACGTCAATGCCCTTCTCCTCCAGCACACTCCCAATCTCCTCAATATTCTCCTGATTCACGCCGGCAACGCTGATGCCGCACTCAATCTCACCGTCACTGCGCTCAATAACTTCAACCTCAAGCGTGACACGATCCAAACCAAAGATGATTGCCCTGCCCAATAGTGCGACAGGCCGCACGTCCACGTATCCGACAGTACGGAGAATGTCGAGGGCGCGGATCATCATGTCAGCACCACGTGTAACAGCGGCGAGCAGCGCCGTCAAATGTTCGGGCGTCTCTCTTTTGTCGTTGACGCTCACCTCGTAATCCGTTCCGTCCATGTGCTCGATCAGAATTGCGAAGTGTGACCCTTGCCCGTTCAGCAGTTCGTTAGTCCTACGCACGTCCATGTGTCGGACGAGCATTCCCTCATCTAGCGTGTTGTCCACTATGTGCGTCCTCTCTTTCTCGCGTGCACCGACCTTTGGTGGTGCGTCTATCGTAGAATAACGGTGGTGGGTGCTGTCAACACCCAGAGTGTGTGAGCTGTGCCTCAGGAGGGTGGAAGGGCGGCGGGTGATGAGGGAGTGACGACTTCTGCGCCCGCGGCTTGCGCTGCCGCTCCGCCCGTGTCACCATAGGGGCATGGATGCCTCAACCGCCCCCGAGCCTAAAGTCATGCTAGCCCTCACGCTCCGCTACGCCGAAGACAACGAGGAGGCCGCCGACAAGTACCTGCGTGCGGCGCTGCGATTCTTCATGTTCGACCTCTACCCCTACGAAGCGTTCAAGCTAGTTCGCGCTTTCATCGCCGATACCACGGACAACATCCGAGACCTCGATGGAGAGGGGGTGGCGAGCCGGATCGACGTCGCGCTGCGGCGGCTGACCGACCGCGTTGAGGCCGATAGGCCCTTCATGGCCGAGCTGACCGCACTGGGCGGCTGAGCCGCCCATCCCACCCTTACAATGTGACAGAGCCCCCCCCGGGTCTTGTGCTAATACAAGGCCCAAAGGCATTCTTATACCAACGGAACAACACAACCGACCAGGAGGAAAAGAGAAGATGAGCACCATTCACCGCAGCGAGGACCCGGTCCTCGAGACCATCGAGTTCGGCGTCATCTACCGGGTCCACGCTCCCCGCACTGGTGACCCTTGGACCCTCTACACGACGGGCGACGACTGCGGCATCGACTCGATCGAGCCGCTTGAGGTGCCTAATGGATGGGATGACGCCTACGAGTACGCGATGGCCGACACGGACCTTTGGTCTCGAATCGCCCGCCTCGCCCGGGACGCCTATCTCGCTCACGCCAACCTCGAGGTCGCCCTCGTCCCCGTCGTCAACGAGGAGGCGGATACCGGCTCGCGCGCTCTGCTGTACCGGAATTCCTGACCCTACTGACCCGACCGGCCCGAGGATGACGAGGCCCCACTTCCGATGAGGGGGTGGGGCCTCAGTGCGTCTCAGGTGGTGGAAGGGCGGTGTGTGATGGGTGCGTGTGGTGTCGGCCATCATGGTGCTGATCTTTCACAGTTTCCGCTAACCTTCCGTTCACCTTGTTCACCTTCCGTTTACTTTCTACGCATGTGGGTTGTTTGCTAGCAACCGGCGTTCTAGGATGAAAACACCCGTTTGTGTTACTACAATGTTGGTGTGTGTCGTCACACTTTCTGCGGTTTCAGCAAGGGTTGCGGCGACATGTTTTCGCGCGATTACAACGTTTAGTCCTCGTTTGTGATTGTTTGTTGGCAGTGTTTGTTGTGGTGACTTTGGTCCCGTATGCTACACTCGAGTAGACGAATCGTCGAAGACGATCGGCGGCGCAGCCGCTGAGGAGCCCTAGCGACGCAAGCGAGCGTCAGCGTCGCCTGGTGTTTTCGACGGGCTCGCCACTGTGTTGGGCCCGACCTACACTCTTAAAAGAGTACTAGAATTAGACACTGTCTAACACTCCTAGACGGTGTTTAATTAGGAAATATGTGTTGTGATGTAATTAAGGGCGGTAGTGTTCAATGTTGAATACTGTTGCCGTTAATAACGAACAGTGTGTGGTGGACGCAATGAACTGATGTGTGGCAGAAGAAACACACACTGCATTAAGTAGACAAACCAAAACATCAGGGCGTGCGTTGTGTTACGTGCGTGCTCGCAAAGCTGCGCGCGCACTACACAACACACGCCACCACACAAAACAAAACAAGAGAAGAAAGGCGGGGGGCAGAGAGCAGAGAGCAGAGAGTAGAGAGTAGTGTTAGACGGTGGAGGCGCTCGTCTCGCTGACGCTGCGACGCGCCACCACCTAACACCAACACGAAAGAGAAGAGAAAAGAGTAAAGAGAAGGAATAGCAATGAGCAGAACAAGCATCCGAGAACACAAACAATTCAGAAAACAAGTACTAGCCAGAGCACAACAGCTCGGCATCACACACTGCCCAGCATGCGGAGTCAAACTCCAATACACAAACAACGGCGAACGCAAACCCAACAGCGCTGAGGCAGACCACATAATCCCCGCCTCGTTAGGCGGAACCAACCACCCAGACAACGGGCGAGTATTATGCGCCAAATGCAACAGCAGACGAGGCAACGGACGAGGAGGCAAAGGAAGAGCACGCCACTACCGGAAAAACGAAGGGGAAAGAGACAGGCTACCCGTAGCTGTCATGCCAACACAACACAGTGATACATGGTAAATCACACCACCGCCATTCAATAACAGAAGAAGAGCGGGTGATGAAAGAGCGGAGCTAGAAGAGAAGAGAAGAGAAGACAGAACAACAAGAGAACACAATGGTGTTCGGGGATAACGCGCGTGCTCGCAAAGCTGCGCGCGCACTACCCCGAACACCAACACAAAGAGAAAGAGAAAAAGAGAGAAGCGGACAAGAAAGACAACACAACACCCCACCGCCATTCCACAACACAACACAACATGACGTAACACAACGCACACCACTACAACGCACACCGCAACACAAACGGTGCGTAGACAGTAGACACCACCGCTCTTCTACCCAACACAACCATCACCGCCATTCCACAATGACACAACCCTGACACAAAAACACACCACTAAACCAACAACACTGTGACAGCAAACACAAAGACAGAAGAGAATAGCGGGACCAGTCCCACCACACCCACACACCATCGCCATTCGTAACACACACCACACGCACAACACTGTGCGATAGTAGACAACACACCGCCGCACACCACCACACTTCCTCCGCCCCCTGCAACAGACATGGCAACACAAAACAGAAGAAGGGCAGGAACAATGCGAAGAGGACGGACCCAATCCGAACGCGGGGACCCCCACGCACCACACGCCCCGCCCTTCAACACGGCCACCACACAAACAACAAGGGGGACGCCGATACTAAACAAGGGGGACACCAACACTAGACGGAGGACCCGCACCTGCACCACCGCCCTTCCATCGCAATGCCACCCCACCTCGTCATGCCACCCCACCATCCACAATGCCCCCACCCACCACCACGACGAGGGGGAAGCGGACAGAGGATACCCCACTGCACGAACAGCACAGAGACACACTCACCACCCACACACCACAACGCCTGGCAACGAATAGCACACGACACGACCGCAGCACTGACGAGTACTGCACCAGGATGGGCAGAGCACTGGCCGCATCACGGACTGAGGTGGACTAGCAGCACACCCCACCGCCATTCCACACACCACACACTGAAGAGAGACGGACACCACCCACTCACCTCACCTCACACCGTTCACGTTCACACAACCAACAAACAATCACGATCAACATGATCAACGATAATCAGTGTTCAATGAATGATCAACGAACAATGAACGATGAACATCATGACGATCAATCATCATCATGATGAACATGATCAACATGATGATGAACACGACGATGACGATGTGATGCATGACATGCATACCAATACCATGCGCCATGCACGGTGCCAACGCATGCCGCAAAGGCAACACAACGCACAAACGCACAAAAATACATAAAAACAAAAGAAATGTTACAAAAACATGCAAAAACATTCAAAGGCATGAAACAACAATGGCGTTCGAAAAAACCATGGCAACAAAACAAGACGAACGCAAGGGATCCCTTAAAGGAGTAAGGGATCCCTTAAAGTAGGACCCACGTCACAAAACAAGACAGGGAACACAACAAAACAAGACACACACCACAGCAAATGTGTGATGGGGGCCACTCCCCCTCCCCCATCCGGCCGCGAACACCCCGAAGGTCTGCCCATCCCTCCCCGCTTGTGGAAAACCCTGTGGATAACTCCAGTAACCCACGTCACAATGTGAGCGCCATCATGTGGAAAACTCTCCAACCTGTGGAAAACCCTGTGGAAAACCCTAGACTTGTGGATAACCCTGTGGAAAACTCTTGCCGGACGTGACACACGCCACCACATATAATAGAAGACATGACAACCCACACAAACACCACAATCACCGTATACGAACCCAACTCCCCCGCACCCATCACAGACGCCACAAACACCGGCAACCCAACCCTCATCCGCCAAGCACTCGCACACAAAATCGCCACCGTCATAGACGACCCCAGAACAGGCGACACCGCACTCACAAAACTCACCGCACAACTCATACAAATCACAGACCAACTCGCCACCACACAAAACGAAAACACCACCACACACACCGCCAACATTCCAAACGAAACACAAACCTGGGACGGCATCTAAAATGAGCGAAAAACACCTATCCGAAATCGCCGCCCACCTCACCCTCCCCGAAAACATCACACACACCGCCTGGCCGCCCGTCCAACGCCGCCTCCAAGAAATGCAATACCCTCTCGACATATGGCAACAAGACTGGCTCAAAGCAATCCTCGCAAAAAGAAACGACGGCCACTACGCAGCCAGCATCGACGGAATCCAAGCATCCATTCCTCGTCAGGTCGGCAAAACATACACAATCGGCGGCCTCACATTCGCACTCGCCACCATCCACCCCAACTACTTCGTCCTCTGGACCGCACACAGAACACGCACCGCAGACGAAACATTCAACGACATGAAAGGAATGGCACAAATCCCCGAAATCGCCCCCTACGTAAACAAAATACGACAAGCAAACGGGCAACAAGCCATCCTCTTCAACAATGGATCACGAATCCTCTTCGGAGCCCGCGAAGGCGGATTCGGACGCGGATTCCACGGCGTAGACATGATCCTCTTCGACGAAGCCCAGATTCTAGGTGCAGCCGCACTAGACGACATGATCCCCGCCACAAACACCGCCCCTGATCCGCTCATCATCAAAATCGGGACACCACCAAAACCAAAAGACCCATCAGAAGCGTTCAGCGAATTCCGCAACCTCGCACTACAAGGCGAAATAAAAGACGGCCTCTATTTGGAGTTGGCCGCCGACTATAACGCCAACAGCGACGACAGGAAACAATGGGAAAAAGCAAACCCATCATACCCGCGCCGCACACCCGAATCCGCCATTCTAAGAATGCGCCGGCAGCTCGGCGAAGAATCATTCCGACGTGAAGGCCTCGGAATATGGGACCGCGCCAACGACAGGCTCGCAATCGACCCCGTCGCCTGGAACACCGCCACAATACGGCCAGAAAACACTCCCAGTGGTATGCGATGGTGCGCCGCAATCCGATTCGCACCCGACGGATCAACCTGCGCCCTAGCCAGAGCGGGACACAAGGCAAACACGCCAACCCATGTTGAACTCTGCACACACCAAGGCGTACGCCGCATGAGCGAGGGCACACAATGGATCATCGACTACATTGCGGACACAAAAGATAGGTGGGCGCAAATCATCGTAGACGGAAAATACGGTGCCGGAGACACAATCGAAAGACTCCGTTCGATCGGAGTACGCCCGCAAGTCATCATCACGCCCACGATCACGCAAATCATAGACGCTTACAGCATGCTAGACGCCTCACTACGCGAAAACACAATCACGCACCTGGACGACATGGAATTGCGGACTGAGGCCGCTTCTGCGACGCCGCGCCCAATCGGAACGTCCGGAGGATGGGCGCTACAAGCCCCGCCCGGCGCCACAGTAGCCGGCCTAGAAGCGTGCACGCTCGCAATGTGGGCCGCACGCACAACAAAAAGACGCCCCCGTTACAAGCCTTATGATAAAATCGAAAACGCCAATAGTAGAAATGATCGTGGCGGCGGAGTACTGTTCCTATGACTGAAATTTATCCTGACGACGGACGACTCGTTAACGCCACGCCGCCACCGACCAGCATTTCAGGACTCCCCAACGAAGACAAGGTAACATTCCTGCAACTGTGGCAGAAATGGCAGCAGCACTCGAACAAAAACAAGCTGCTCTCCGTCTACTATGACGGCCACCGCGCTTTCCAGGACCTCGGTATCAGTATTCCACCGCAAATGACGCGCACCAAAGCCGCGCTTGGGTGGCCTCAGAAAGTCGTCACCATGCTCGCCCGCCGGCACGTGTTCGAAGGCTACTCCCTTAACGGCGCTCCCGACGCTTTCGAAGCAAACGAAATACTCTCCGCAAACAACTACGACCTCGATCTCGCACAGGCGATAACGTCCGCCTACAAGCACTCTTTCTCGCTAATCACAGTGACACGCGGTGACGAAACCATCGGCGAACCGCCCGTCGTCGTGCAAGCCCGTGACGCGGAATGGTCCGCAGCACTATGGGACACTAGGCGTCGCATAATCGAGGCAGCCCTCACAATTGATCAGACCGACAAATACGGGCAGCCGGCCGGCGCCATCATGCACACCCCCACCGCCATTTGGCGAATCGACGCCAAAGAAAACGGCAGCGGATGGAAAGCCGAAAAACTAGGAGACACACCCAACCGCATTTTCGTCGAAGCACTCTGCTACGACCCGCAACTGAACCGTCCTCTGGGGCATTCACGAATCACCCGCGAAGTAAGGTACCTCACGGACGCGGCAGTGAGGACAATGGTCCGCGCAGAAACCTCCGCCGAATTCTTCTCCTCACCGCAACGGTACGTGCTCGGCGCAGAAAGAGCAGATTTTGCCGGCCAGGACAGGTGGTCCGCAATCATGGCCCGAGTACAGGTGCTTGAGCCGAACGAGAACGGCGACATTCCGTCGATTGGGCAATTCTCACAAATGACCATGAGCCCTCACCTGGAAATGTACCGTCAGCTGGCGCAGAATTTGTGCGCGGCCACAAACATTCCTCAGTCCGCCATTGGAGTATTCGCGGAGAACCCCGCCTCGGCCGAGGCGATGCAGGCGGCTGAGGCGGCGCTCGCGGACGAAGCTGAGTATCAGTGGCGTATTTTCACGGCCCCGTTGCGGCGTACGCTGCAGAACATTATTATGGTCCGGGACAAGCTTGACGAGCCGCCGCAGGAGTCGTGGAAGACCTCGGTGAAGTGGACCCCCGCCCGCTATTCCTCGCCGTCGTCTGCCGCCGATTTCGCGGTCAAAATGGTGTCCGCGTTCCCGTCATTGCAGGAGTCGCAGACTCTCATGCGGCGTGCCGGGCTCACCGAGGATGATCTCGCAGACATTAATGCTGAGAACCGCAAGAAGAATGCGGTGTCTTTGCTTGATCGTGCTCTCGCCGCCACGAACAATGAGAACACCGTGGGTGAGAACGGCGAGAACGGCGAGAACGCCGATAATGGTGACGCGGCCAACAACAATGGTGACGATAACGCCGTCAATAACAATGGCGGCAACGGTAATGACAATAACCTGAACCTTAATAACGCGCCCAATACAAGGAACAGGGTTAAGCGCAACATTAAGCTGCCCGGCGTCACCAAAACACCAATAGGCTGATCCTATTATGCTGTCAACCGCAGAAATCGGGGCATACGGGCGAGCCGTAGACTCACTCGTCACACTCGCCCAAAACGATCTACACACGCTCTGGGCGCACGCCGCACGGCAAAGACCCGAGCAAGCGCGCGATCTTCTGCTCGAAATCATGCCCGCCCTCGTAGACCAATACGGCAGTGCGGCCGCTGCAATCGCCGACGAATGGTACCGCGACATGCGCCTAGACCAAGACATCCCAGGCGACGCCCCCACAGTACAAACATCACTCACCCCACAGGGCGAAATCGACGACAGTGTAAGATTCAGCGCGGGCGCACTATACGCCGGAAACCCCGACATCGCCTTATCCTATTTGACCGGGGCGCTCATTCGATACGTCAGCGACGGTGCCCGCTCGCAAATCGCAGACATGACATGGGCCGACTCGGAAGCAATGGGCTGGGAAAGACGAACACGCAACCCACAAGCATGCAATTTCTGCGTCATGCTCACAATGAACGAATGCTACTACAGGTCACAGGGGACGGCGTCATTCGGGGCACACGACAATTGCAAATGCGTCGCAGTCCCCGCATGGGACCCAACCTCCCACGAAGTTCCTGCGAAAGCATACACGCTCGCAGCAAGACACAAAACTGAAAAAGGTCGCAAACGTCACCGTGAACTCGTCTCATCGTGGATAGACACGCACCAAGAGGAGCTCGCAGAATGGCGCACACGGCCAATTGAATGATTGTGCTACAATGCATAAACAATGGTCACTTAAGGAAGGCTGCAAAGCCCAAAATATAGTTGCCTGAAAATATCACAATAACCGCACGGTCAAAATATAGGAAACGCCCAATGAGCGATAACGCCACAAGCGACACGCCAGCCGACAACAACGCCACTAACGACGGTAACGCCCCCACGAACGGGGACAACGCCGCTAGTAAGCCTGAAATCGACTGGAAAAGCGAATCTCGAAAGTGGGAGAATCGCGCCAAAGAAAATCGACGCGCCGCCAACGAACGAGACGAGCTCGCCAAGGCCATCGGCGACAAAGACGCCACAATCGAAGCCCTAAAGGCCAAGGTGGCAGACTTTGAAACTGCCGCTAAAGTTCGCGAATGGTCCGCCAACGCGGCCGCAGAGCACGGTATCAGCGTCGATTTGATCCGAGGAGCCACCGAGGATGAAATCAACGCTCATGCTGCCGCAATCGCCAAGGCATTGCACGACGCTAAGCCGTCTGTCGCCCCCGTGGTGCCCCAGGCCGGAGCCACGCCCGACAATAACGGCGGCAATCTTGCGGAGTTTGCTCGGAACGTTTTCGCCGGCGACTGAAATAACTTTCGCCGCTATTCTAAAAAGATAAAACACTAGAAAGAAACGGAAATTAATTAAAATGGCCGTGTTTGATTCAGGCAAGGCAAAGGTCCTCATGCCTCGGCAGATCGCCGACGGTATCATTACTCGCACCCAGACCCTCTCCACCGTCGCCAAGCTCAACGGTGGAATCCCCATGACTTTCGGCGACGTGGACATTATCACCTTCGATAATTTCCCGCGCGCCGAGTTCGTTGACGAGGGCGCCGAAAAGGCGCCCACGTCTGGTGAGTTCGGCTATGTGACCGCTAAGCCGCACAAGGCTCAGGTCACTATGCGTTTCAACGAGGAGGTCCAGTGGGCCGACGAGGATTATCAGCTTGACGTCCTCAACCAGCTCGCACAGAAGGGCAGTGAGGCGCTTTCCCGGGCCCTCGACCTCGGCCTTTACCACCGTGTTAACCCCCTCACTGGCGCTGTTATTGACGCGTGGACCAACTACTTGACCTCCACCACCAAGAGCGTTGAGGTCGGCACTACGGAGATGGACCAGGCGATCCGCCAGGCCGCCGGTCTGCTCATTAATGACAATGCCGCGCCCATTACGCCGACCGGCCTTGCGCTTGCCCCGTCCGCCGTTTGGGCGCTCGGTAGTCTTCAGACTAAGAATGCTGACGGGACGCCTTCGGGTACTCCGCGTTACCCGCAGATCGGCCTCGGTGTTGACATTGACAATTTCATGGGGCTCCCGGCCGCCGCTGGAAACACGGTTGCCGGCAAGCCTGAGGCGACCGCCGCCACCAATGTTGAGGGCATCGTCGGCGACTTTGTCGACGGTATTCGTTGGGGGATTCAGCGGTCCCTGCCGCTTGAGATCATTCGTTTCGGCGACCCGGACGGTCAGGGCGACTTGAAGCGTAGGAACCAGATTGCTCTGCGTCTCGAGATTCTGTACGCTTGGTACGTTTTCCCGGATAAGTTCGCGACGATTAAGACCAAGGCTGGCGCCTGATAAAATCGCCGTAAAGAAACAAAACACAACCCATCCAAAACAAAATTTTTCCCAGGGGCGATTCTGGAAATGCGACACTACAAGCACCGAGACCACGACATTGTGGTCCATCTCGCAGACGACCACAATGTGATGCTCGGAGACGAATACACCGAAATTACCCCCGGGAATGATGACGCCGGCGAGGCGGACGAGCCCACCTCTTCCCCTTCCTCCTCTCGTACTGCCTCGCCGGCACCCGCTCCCCGTCGGGGACGGGGTCGCCCAAGAAAGACGGCAAAGTGATTCCTGAGGATATTATTCCGTTCGCCACGGTCGAGGATTTGGAGGCTCGGTGGCGGGCGCTCTCGGGCAATGAGCGCATTCGCGCTGACGTACTCCTCGCCGACGCAACCGATCTCATTGTGTCGAAATGCCCCCGTTGGGAATCCGCTACCCCTCGTACGCGAAAGCGAGTGGCGTGTGCTGTGGTGCGTCGCGCAATGCAAGGCGGTGATGCTATCGGCGGTGTCACCGACAGTGGCGGCGGAATTTATTCCGAGCCTCACGGGATTATCGCATCGGAATCGCACACGACCGGCCCGTTCTCCGATCAGTTCACGTATCAGAATCCTGAAGGCGGCCTATACCTGAAACGCGAGGAAAAAGACGCACTCGGCGGGGCTGGCGGCGCATTCGAAGTAGACCTCCTACAGGACTATGACGTGCGGTCCGCTACGGATCAGTTGATCGAAGACATTAACGCGATCAGCGGACAGGAACCGTAATGCTTTCAGGATACGTACCTGTCACACGGCGCAGAAGAGGCCCGGCGTCGAAAGACCAGTACGGGAACCCCGTGCCGGGGCAGTGGGAAAATGTTGCTCTGCCGCCTGCTGTGTTTGCGCCGGCCACATCTACTGAGCCGATCAGTGCTGGTGCAATGCCCGTCACCGTGCCCGCCGCCCTTTACTGGCGGAACACCACAATCGACGTGACCGCCGAAGATCATCTCATTGTAGACGGCATAGAATATTGTGTTGAAGGCCGCCCTTCCCCCTATCCCAAGGGGATGGTTGTGCAGATTCGCGCCAACGAAGATAAGGTGAGCGAATAAATGCCGAAAGTAAAATTCCAGCTCAACAGGGACGGTGTCGCCGATCTTCTGCGCGGCCCTGACGTAGCCCGGACCGTCGCGCTCGAGACCGGGCGCGTAGCCAACGCTGCCGGCCGTGGATTCGAGGGCGAGACGACGCACGGAAATCGTACCCGCGGATACGTCAGAGCGCGCACCATTGCCGCAATGCGTAAACAAGCGAGAGAGCACACACTGGAGCGTGCGATCGGCCTAACAATGGGTGGCGGGAAATGAGCCCAACATACGATCGTGCCCCCACGGTGCCGGACATAAAGAAACATCTCATGGACTTCCTGTCCACGCACATGAGCGTGCCGGTCGTGGCTCGCAGACCTGAGAGTCCGGATCGTCCCTCCGCGTTTATTCGAGTCCTCTCAACCGGGGGTACCGGAGTCACACAGAAAGCACTCTGCACTGCTCTGGAGACGATTGACACTTATGCGCAGTCGTCGGGTGAGGCGATGAAAATTGCGTGCGAGGCCGTGAATGTGGCGCACACAATGCCGAACTATCGGGATGGTATAGTGATGGTACAATCATCCTATCCGATAGAAATGCCCGATCCGGACACATCTCAGGCGAGGGCGACTGCAACATTAACAATTACAGCACACAGGTGAACAAATAATGGCTGTTAACGCTGACAATGCACTCATTTTCTCGTCTGACAATGACGCGCTCTGGCTGGGCGACTACGTCGAAAAGTTTGGCGAGAAGGTCACGTCACTCACCCAGGACCTCTCCGGCGTGACCGGTCTCACCAATGTTGGGTGGATTAGTGAGGACGGGTTCAAGCTGACCTCTGACGACTCCGTCACCAAGATTAAGGGGCACCAGGGTCACGGTGTCGTCAAGACATTCCTCGACTCGTCGGAGACGACTTTCAGTGCCACTCTCCTGGAGACCATGCTCGCCCCGCTCTCTTGGTATCTTGACGCTACTAGCGAGAAGGTCGAGGATGGTGGCGCCGTCAAGGGCGTGAAGATCACCGCCAAGTCGTCCCGTAAGGTCAAGCTTCTCTGCGGTGTCGCTGATTTCTTCGACGTTTCCGGCGTGGGTGCGCAGATTCGTATTGTTTTCCCGCGTCTTGAGCTCGGTGAGCGCGGCGAGATCACTTTCCAGCAGGCTGAGATCACCGGCTACGAGTACAACCTCTCCGTGCTGGGCGACTACATTATCTACTCCGACCACAAGGCGCTGTTCCCCGCCTGATATATGATTCTTCCCCGCTATTTCGTGTTTCGGATGGGTTGTCGCGGAATAGCGGGGAAGATCCAAAACAAACACAACCCATTCAGTTTTATAAAACAATTTGAGGACAACCCATTATGTCTGACAAGGATACGAAGAGCAAGGCAAAGGCCGCCGGAGCTAAGGCGCCGGCCGACAGGTTGGCCAAGACTGAGGCTACGCGCGACCCCATCCACGTGGACTATGAGGGTATCGAGTTCGATATTCCTCCGGAGGCGTTGGAGGATTTCCGCGCATTCGAGGCCCTCGACGCCGGCAATCCGTTCCCGCTTTTCCGCCTCATTGTAGGCGACCACAAAGATGAGGTTTACGCCGCTTTGGAGGACGAGAACGGTCGCGTCCCGATCGACGCGGTGACCGACTTTATGCAGTCAATCGTGTCCGAGGTGGGCGCGGGAAACTGACAATCCTCCCACCACTACTCCGCGAGTATGGGTGGGAGATAGAAGCCGACCTGCAACGATACTACAACACTGATCTTCTTGATCTATATCGAGGCAGAATAACCCCAAGGCGGGTAATGGCGCTCATCGGCGGCCTCCCGCCAGGGTCGACATTCGATAGGGCGCGCGGCGGAGACAGATACTGGTCCGACGAAGTAGCCGCCACAATAATGTCAGCACACAATATTCAGACCACGCTACTCGCCGTCAATGGTGTCAAGAAAGACAAGTGGCCTGAGACGCCGAAGCCGCCGGCTGAAGGGTACCGAGAAACTGGCAATCCCAGAGTGTCAAGCAAGCACGCTAAAGCGCAGAAGGCCAAGGGTGAGAAATGGCTTGCCCGATACGGCAGCTGAGCCGTGTTACTATCGGATAGTGTAAAATGGTTCACGCCAAGACAAACACGAAAAACGGTTTGCTTGGCGTGAACCATTTTCGCTACACATGATTTCGGAGAGGTATCAATGGCCGGATATGATCTCGGGACCGCATGGATTCAGATCAGCCCGTCCGTACGAGGCCTCGCCCGAAATATCAATAGCGAAATCGGCAACGTCGACACTGGGCCGGCCGAGAGAAAGATCACGTCCGGGCTTGGTGGTGCGTTCAAATCGGTAGCGAAAGTCGCCGGCGCCGCGCTCGGAGGACTCGCAATCGGCGGCATCGCCGTCGCATTCGGCGGCGTCGCAAAAGAAGCATTCAATGCGGCCGACGCCACAATCAAATTCAAGCAAACGCTCGCATTCGCCGGTAAAAGTGCGGACGAAATCAACGCACTTACAAAAAGCACGCGCTCCTACGCGGATCGTACGATTTACGAGCTTGACGATATTCAGTCCATTACCGCGCAGCTTGCATCCAACGGCGTAAAAGGCTACGATAAGCTCGCCGAGGCTGCCGGTAACCTGAACGCTGTTGCAGGCGGAAACGCGCAAACGTTCAAAACAGTCGGCCTTGTTATGACGCAGACCGCGGGCGCTGGAAAACTCACCACCGAGAACTGGAACCAGCTTTCCGACGCCATTCCCGGCGCGTCCGGTAAATTGCAGGAAGCCATGAAAAAGAATGGCGCCTACACGGGCAATTTCCGGGAAGCCATGGAAAAAGGCGAGATCACCGCCGAGGAATTCAACCAAGCAATCCTCGATCTCGGTATGGAGGACGTGGCCATTGAGGCCGCTACATCCACCAAAACTCTCGAAGGTGCTTGGGGGAATTTCAAAGCAACCCTTGTGACCGGGGCGCAGGAAATCGCCGAAAAAGCACTCCCATGGATCACCGCATCCCTTGACGCCATGAGCAAAGGGTTCGAAAAAGTATTCAACTGGGTGAGCAATTCATTCATCCCCAGTATTACGAATGCTTTCAACGTTATCCGCAAGGGTGATTTCACGGGCCCGATCTTCTCATTCGAGGAAGACTCGAGCTTCGTTGATTTTCTTTTCCGCATGCGTGATGCTGCTGCTGCCGCGGGAGAGTGGATCAATAAGACGCTCGTCCCGTCGCTGAAGAATCTTAAAGATTTGCTTCTGTCCGGTGATTTCACGGGGACGATTTTCGGATTCGACAAAGACTCCGGAATCATCTCATACATCACCAGCGTTCGCAACAGTTTCGTCGAGCTCGGCAAATTCATTGTCGGAACACTCGTCCCCGGTATCGCTACCGCTCTCAGCACCATCGCGAACAGCACTCTCGTCCAATTCATGGAGAATCTCACCGTCGCTATTCTCAATAGTAAAGTGGCGGTTTACAGTATTGCGGCCGCATTTACGGCATGGAAAGCCGTCATGGTCATGTCCTCAATGCAGCAATGGTTGAATGACATGGAAGGCGTAGCCGGTGTAGCCGGGCGCGTCACCACAGCCATTAACGCAATGACCGTGGCGAAGATCAAAGACACTGTTGAGACCGCGCAGCTCAATCTCATGTACGCCGGCGAATTCCTATCGAATATCGCACGTGCAACGACGCAAATTACGATGCAGGCGGTTGCTTGGGGCCGTGCCACGGCAATGATGGTCCTCCACAAGACGGCGACAATCGCTTCGACTGCGGCGCAGTGGGCATTCAACGCCGCGATGGATGCTAACCCGATCGGCCTTGTTGTGATCGCTATTGCAGCGTTGGTCGCGGCAATTATTGTGGCATGGCAGAACTCCGAAACATTCCGGAATGTTGTCATTTCTTGTTGGGAAGCAATCAAAACGGCCGCCGGTTCTGTGGCCGATTGGTTCGCCGCTAACGTGTGGCCTCTCATGCAGGTCGCATGGGACGGGATTGTGGCAGGCGCCCAGTGGATGTGGGGCGTTATGGTGTCCGTGTGGCAGGGAATGCAGCCCGTTATTCAGGCGGTCATTGACTGGATAGTCGGCACCGCATGGCCCGCACTTCAGGCAGCATGGGACGGGATCGTCGCTGGCGCCCAATGGGTATGGAACGGAATCGTCAGTGTATGGCAAGGAATACAGCCCGTCATTCAAGCCGTCGTCGACTGGATCGTAAATACCGCGTGGCCCAACCTTCAGGCCGCCTGGGATGGCATTTCCGCGGGAGCAATGATCGTCTGGAACGGGATGGTCGCAGCATGGCAAGGGATCAGCGACATAATCCGCCCCGTCGTCGATTGGATTGTCAACGTTGCCGCCCTGTACCTCACCACGGCGTGGGATGCTATTAGCTGGGGCGTGAGTGCGCTCTGGTCTACGATTCAGTGGGCGTGGGACGCTATTTGGGCGGCAATCATGCCCGTCGCCACACAAATCTACAACGACATTTGGCCCATGGTGGTCGGCGCCTTTAACGCGATTAAAGACACCGCCTCCATGATGTGGGCAGATATTCAAATCGCATGGACCGCCATTCAGACCGCAATTCAGCCCGTTGCGGATTGGATTTACAATACGGTTTGGCCGTGGGTTGTAGGCGCGTTCAATGCGATCAAGGATACGGCCGCTAACATGTGGTCTAATATTCAGATCGCGTGGGCCGCTATTCAGGCGGCTATGCAGCCGGTAGTTGAGTGGATCTACTACACGGCATGGCCCTGGGTTGTAGATA
>ERZ773046.176-NODE-176-length-44153-cov-14.075332_pt1 | contig 44153 bp, 59 predicted proteins | sample MGYA00580634_ERZ773046 | MGnify/ENA primary metagenome ERZ773046 (study PRJEB29015, sample SAMEA2738127) | human oral metagenome | biome: human oral; feature: human-associated habitat; material: saliva | place: China | collected 2159 ... | reverse complement strand
GCCCTGCACTCACAGTGCAGGGCCCGGCAGTTTTTGTATATATCCCGTCTAGACGTCAGGGTTGTCGGCAAGCGCCTCATAATGGCGGAAGCGCTGCTCACGGCCAACACGTTGGGGCTCATGATCCAGGGTCCACAAGGCGTGCGCCACACTGTCGACAACGCGTTGGATGAACGCCTCCGGTTCCTCCGCGGCGTCATCACGCTCAGCAATCAATCGATCCACCAAGCCCACGTCCTTCAGGGCCCAAGACGACACCCTTTGACGCTCCATCATGGCAGGGGCATGCGTAGTATCGCGGTACATGATCGCCGACGCACCTTCCGGCGGAAGTGGAGACAACCAGCCGTGCTCCGCGCACAACACGCAGTCGGCAGGCAACATGGACAGAGCTCCGCCGCCGCAGCCCTCGCCCAGAATCACCGACACCGTAGGCACATCCACATCGACAAGCTCGCCAAGCGTGCGAGCAATCGATCCGGCCATGCCGTTTTCCTCCGCATGCTGCGACAATTCTGCACCGGGTGTGTCGATGATGCTGACCAACGGAAGCTTCAACTCGTGAGCCAAAGCAATACCGCGGCGGGCAAAACGCAAAGCCTCCGGGCCAAGCCACGCACCGCCGTGGGGCGGCTGCTGCTCACGATTCTGCGCGATGAGAACAACGGGGCGACCAGCAATGCGACATAACGCGACCGTCACCGCGGGGGAGCGACGTCCATCGCCGGTGCCCGACAGCTCGATCAAATGGTGGGACAGACGCTCGACAATAGCCCGCGCACCCGGCCGCTGAGGATTACGCGTGCGTTCGATGGACTCCCACACGCTTGCCTCCGGCTTCCTGAGCGGTTCTTCCGGTTGTTGGGGTTGATCGGTGGAAGATACAGGACGCAGAACATCGATGATCTTTAAGACAGCGACGCGCAGCTGGTCCGGATCGACAACCCCGTCGATGACACCGTGCTCGGCGAGGTTTTCCCCACTCTGCACGCCTTCCGGCATGGGTGTGCCTGTGGTCAGCTCGACAACCCGCGGGCCCAAGAAACCGAGCAGAGCGTTGGGTTCCGCGAAGGTGAAGTGCCCAGCAGAGCCCCAGGAGGCCATCACGCCGCCGGTAGTGGGATTTCTCAGGTAAACCAAAAATGGAAGGTTCGCGTCCTTATGCCGGTATACAGCGGTGGTGATTGACACCATGAGTGCGAACGCAGGTGTGCCTTCCTGCATGCGGGTGCCGCCCGAAGAAGGGGAGATAAGCAAAGGTAGGCGCTCGTGGGTGGCGCGGTGAATACTTGCAATGATGCGCCGTGCGGTTGCCGCACCGATGGAACCGCCCAAGAAGCCGAACTCGCTGACGATGAAGGCGACCCGGGCGCCACCGACCAGCCCTTCGCCGGTGATGACAGATTCATCCACCCCAGTCTTTTCGCGTGCCCTGGAGAGACTAGCGGCGTAGTCATCGTCGATATCGCCATAGTCGGGTGGAGTGTCCCAGGAAACAAATGTGCCCTCATCTAGTACGTGGCTGATGAGCTCTTTAGCGCTGGTGTGTTTCGTTTTAGCAGTTGAATCGGTGCTTTTAGACTGCGTGCTCATAGTGACAAGACTAAAACATGGGCACACCGAGTGTGCTGGTTTTCATTTTCGGGGGCACCCGCTGGCCGGGGTTCCTGCACGCGCGCCGCATATTGACTTGAATAGACACTATGTCTACTTCTCTCACCCTCAACGATGGTTCCTCGATCCCGCAGCTTGGTCTCGGGGTGTACAAGATGAGCAACGACGAGGCTTACTCGGCCATTCGCCACGCAATCGAGGTCGGATACCGGCACATCGATACTGCAGCGCTCTACAACAACGAAGTTGGGGTGGGTAAAGCTGTCAATGACGCCGTGGCCGCGGGGGACGTGTCGCGCGAAGAGCTGTTTGTCACCACCAAGTTATGGAATGACCAGCACCACCAGGCTGAGGTCGCGTTCCAACAGTCTCTTGAGCGCCTGAACCTCGACTACATCGACCTTTATCTTGTGCACTGGCCAGTGCCGGCTCAGGGGTTAGCCAACCAGGCGTTCAGCTCGATGGCCAAGCTTCAAGGCATGGGCACTGTTCAGTCTCTCGGCGTGTGCAATTTCTACGAAGAAGCCCTCGAGTCTTTGATCGCTGAATGCGGGATCACCCCAGCTGTCAACCAGGTTGAGCTTCACCCGGGCTTCTCGCAAAAGCCATTGCGGGAATTCAACGAGGGCCTGGGGATCCTCACCGAAGCATGGTCCCCGCTTGGTAGGGGGGCCAATATTGAGGATCCCACCATCGTCTCCCTGGCAGAGGAACTAGGTAGGACCCCCGCGCAGGTGATCATCCGCTGGCACCTGCAACTCGGCAACATTGTCATTCCAAAGTCCGTGACCCCGGCCCGCATCGAGGAAAACTTCGATGTTTTCTCCTTCGAGCTGACCCCAGCGCAGATGGACTCGATCAACGCTATGGATCCGGAAGATCCCGAAGCCGGCCGAATGAGTAACAACCCGCGCCTATGGCCTGAGGTCTCTTAGAGGCCACAGTACAAACAGCCCTCCCGCCGACCCGACTCTTTTGGAGTGAAAAGACACTGCTATGACCGTTTCGCCAGCTGACACCCATGAGGCTTTCAAGACCACGTTGCTGGAGATGACTTCGGAGATCCTCCGCATTGAGCTCGACGGGTTTGTGGCTGTTGCGACGATGACCCGACCGGACAAGCGCAACGCTCTCAACGAGGCGGCTTGCAATGCTCTTGCTGACATGTTGGAGGCTATCGGCCAGCATGATGAGCAGCACCCTGTGGATCCTCCGGTGCGTGCGGTGCTGATCCGCGGCGAAGGCCCTGCCTTTTGCGCGGGGGCGGATCTGTCGGGGTCGGTGTACGGGGATACATTCCACGCTGCACTGCACAGGATGTTGCGTGCGGTGGTGCATTGCCCGTACCCGGTGATTGCGGATGTTCAGGGCCCTGCGGTGGGTGCTGGCACGCAGTTGTCTCTGGCTTGTGATTTGCGGGTGGTGGGGGAGCGTGGCTGGTTCATGGTCCCTCCCGCGAAGCTGGGTTTTGCTCTTGACAACTGGACTTTGCGGCGCAGTGAGCACTTGTTGGGCGGCGCGTGGACTAGAAGCGTGATGTTGTCGGGGGCTCGTGTTGATCAGCAGCAGGCTCGCATCAGTGGTTTCGCCTCAGAAGTGGGGGATGCGGATCAGGCCTTATCTTTTGCTCATGACGTCGCCTCTGCCGCACCGCTGAGCGTGAAGCATCTAAAGAGTGTGTTGAACCGTACGGATTATGGGTTTGAGTTTGCTGATCCAGAGCATCAGCAGGGGTATGAGGAATGCTGGGCTAGTCAGGATGCTGCCGAGGCACGCCGGGCTCGGGCGGAGAAGCGGCCTGCGGTGTTTCGCGGTATGTGATGCTGTCGTCCCCTTTGGTTGTTCGTTCTGAGACTCCTCTGGAGGGCTTGGATTCTTCTGACGTTGCGTTGCGTGCGGCGCGTGGTTTGTGCAATGTGCATGAGCATGCGACGGGGCGTTCGGTGGGCGATATTATTCGCTCGAATGTTGTGACGCGGATTAATGCGATTTTGGTGGTGCTCTTTGTTTGCGTCATGGTGACCGGCAGCATTGTCAATGGTGCTTTTGGTTTGTTGATCGTGGCGAACTCGGCTGTGGGGATTATTCAGGAGTTGCGGGCGAAGCGCACGCTGGATCGTTTGAGTATTTTGGCGCAGGCCCCGGCTGTTGTGGTGCGCGAGTCGGTGGCGCGTGAGGTTGCTCAGGAATCCGTGGTTGTTGATGATCTGCTCCAAGTGCGGGCGGGGGATCAGATCGTGGTGGATGGGGTTGTGCGTGTCGCGCAGGGGCTGGATGTTGATGAGTCGATGCTGACGGGGGAGTCCGTGCCGGTCCACAAGCATCCGGGGGATCCGGTGTGGTCTGGTTCTTTTGTGACGGCTGGTTCTGGTGTTTTCCAGGCTGTCGCTGTGGGGGAGGATGCGTATCAAGCGAAGTTGGTCAGTGAGGCTGGGAAGTTTCAGCTGACTGATAGTGAACTTCGGCGGGGCATTGACCGCATTTTGCGGGTGATTACGTGGTTGTTGATCCCGGTGGGGTTGCTGACTATTTGGGTGCAGTTGACGGAGACGGGGGCGCCGCTTAATCGCGCGATGTTGGCGATGGTTGCTGCGCTGGTTCCGATGGTGCCGGAGGGTTTGGTGTTGATGACGTCCGTTGCTTTCGCGGTGGGCGTTGTGCGTTTGGGTAAGCGTAAGGCTTTGGTCAATGAGCTGGCGGCGATTGAGGGGTTGGCCCGCGTTGATGTTGTGTGCGCGGATAAGACGGGTACGTTGACGGAAAATCGCATGGTGTTGGGTCAGGTGCTGCCGTGTGGAGAACACCAGGATCGGTTGGTGCGACGGGTGTTGGCGGCTATTGCGCATGCTGATGCTGCTGCTAATGACACGATGGTGGCGATCGCGGATGGGTTAGAGGGCGTGGGCTTTGAGGGGGTGAGTGTCGGTTGCGTTCGCCCGTTTGACTCTGCGTGGAAGTTTTCTTCGTGGTCTGTGGATGGTGATGAGTGTCGGGGGGTGTTCGTGTTGGGGGCGCCTGATGTGTTGCTTCCAGATGGTGACGTCGCGGAGCGTGCGCAGCGCATGGCGGCTCAAGGTTTGCGGGTGTTGGCGTTTGGGGTGGTGGATCCATCTAGTGTGTTGGCGCAGTCGCCGGATAGTGCGCGGTTGCGCATGGATTCTTCTGCGTATGTGGACGATGCATGGGGGCTGGTTGTTGTGGAGCAGGCGGTGCGTGGTGATGCTGCGGAGACGGTGGATTTCTTTGTGCGGGAGGGGGTGGATGTGAAGATCATTTCGGGTGATAACGCCGCTAGCGTAGGTGCGGTTGCTCGTGGCGTTGGTGTGTGTGGGGAGGTTGTGGATGCGCGTGATTTGCCTGCTTATTCGAGTGAACCGGATGCTTTCGCGGAGGTGGTGTGCCGGGCCAAGGTTTTTGGGCGGGTGAGTCCTGAACAGAAGAGGGATATGGTGCGGGCGCTGCATGATCGTGGCCATGTGGTGGCGATGACGGGTGACGGTATTAACGATGTGCTGGCGTTGAAGGAAGCCGCTATTGGTGTGGCGATGGGCACGGGGGCGGATGCGACCCGGAGTGTTGCGCAGTTGGTGTTGCTGAACAATTCTTTTGCTTCTTTGCCATATGTCGTGCGGGAGGGCCGGCGGGTGATCGGCAATATTGAGCGGATCGCTCATCTGTTTTTGACTAAGACGGTGTATTCGATCGTGTTGGCTCTGGTGGTGGGGCTGTTTGCGATTAATTTTCCCTTCCAGCCGATTCATGTGACGGTCGCGGGGTGGTTCACGATCGGCATTCCGGGTTTTATCTTGTCCCTCGCACCTAATGCGGAGCGCGCGCGTCCTGGTTTTGCGTCTCGTGTGTTGCGTTTGGCTGTGCCCTCTGGGGTGATTATTGGTGGGGTGACGGTGGGGTTGTGGGTGATGATCAATCCGGGTGCGAAGGCGTCTGATGCGGATTTCATGCGAGCGTCTACGGCGGTGTTCGCGGCGTTGATCGTGATGGCTGTGTGGGTGTTGGCTATGGTTGCTCGTCCGTGGAACCGTTGGCGTGCTTTGTTGGTGGCGGGGTGCGCTGGGGCGTACTGTTTTGTATTTTTCTTCCCCCCTGTTGCTCGACTGGTCAAGCTTGATACCTCTGATACTGGGCTGATGCTTAGTGGTCTTGGAGCTGGTGTTGTTGGGATCGCGTTGATTGAGTCGGTACGCGTGCTGGGCAGGAGTGCGTTGGTCTCTTCTGTGCGACAGGCTGTGTCCACTAGATGGAACGGCTAGTGTGATCGCCAACATAGTCAAAATTCTGCGAAGTAGGCATTAACAAAGTTAGCAAAAGTGCAGTAGGCTCCATTGTGGGGGGTAGTTTCACTCCGAGCTTTGCCCCTGTGTGTCCGGAAGGTCGGGGGTGCTCTGTGAAGTGTGTGGAGTTATGGAAGGGTGTCCGCTTTCACATTGCAATGTGTCCTATGTAACTTGGGAGGTGCCCGATTATTATGACTAGGGCCACATAAGGGTTTTCGTGATTGCATCGTCACATACAAGTGTGATCGAGCAGTTCGCCCCAATGGTCTACGTCGCGAAATGAGAAAGCGAGATGACTTCCCGTGACTGCATCGACTTCGCCACAAGGTTTGCCACAGCGGCATGAGCCTACCGCTGCCGAATTCCGCGCAATGCAAGCTTCTCCAGAGTTCATTGACCTCAAGAAGGCCTTTAGGCGCTTTACATTCCCGGTATCAGTAGCGTTCTTCGTCTGGTACCTGACCTACGTGCTGCTGGCTATTTATGGCGGAGGCTTCTTCGCTAGGCCCGTATTCGGCAACATCAATGTCGGCATTCTGTTCGGACTGCTCCAGTTCGTCACCACCTACCTGATCACCGCCCTATACATCCGCTACGCCAACCGAGAGATCGAACCGCGAGCGACCCGTATCCGTGAAGAGATGGAAGGCTAAGGAGCACCCACAATGACTACAACATTTAATGCCCTCAACACTGTGGGGGCAGGTAATCTGCGCTTGTTGGCTGAAGGCGGAGGCCAAGGCGAATCCGGCACCGGCAATCCGATCCTGAATATCGCCATCTTCGTTATCTTCATCGTGATCACGATGGCTATCGTGATGCGTGCCGGAAAATCCACCAAGGAAGCTTCCGACTTCTACACCGGTGGCGCTACCTTCTCGGGTAAGCAAAACGGTCTGGCTATCGCCGGTGACTACCTGTCTGCTGCGTCCTTCCTGGGTATCGTTGGCGCCGTCGCCCTCAACGGTTACGACGGCTTCCTGTACTCCGTCGGCTTCTTCGTCGCATGGCTGGTGGCACTGCTGCTGGTTGCGGAGCCGCTACGTAACACCGGTAAGTTCACCATGGCTGACGTGCTGAGCTTCCGCCTCAAGCAGAAGCCTGTCCGCATGGCTGCAGCTTTCGGCACCCTGTTCGTGTCCCTGTTCTACCTCATCGCCCAGATGGCTGGTGCTGGTTCACTGGTGTCCGTGCTCCTGGATATTCACGACAAGAAGTCCCAGGCGATTGTCGTCGCTGTTGTGGGCGCCGTCATGATTGCCTACGTGCTCTTCGGCGGTATGAAGGGCACCACCTACGTCCAGATGATCAAGGCTGTGCTGCTGGTTTCTGGTGTTGCGTTCATGACCATCGCCATCCTTATCAGTGTGAAGGGCAACTTCTCCCACCTGCTGCAGCAGGCTATCGATATGCACGCCGCATCGGGTGCCTCATCGGAGGATGCCCAGAAGATCCTCGAGCCCGGTTTGAAGTACGGCAAGACCGCTACGACCCGACTGGACTTCGTCTCCCTGGCTCTGGCACTGGTGCTCGGTACCGCTGGTCTACCCCACGTGCTCATGCGCTTCTACACCGTTCCGACCGCTCGTGAGGCTCGCCGCTCCGTTACCTGGGCGATCGGCCTAATCGGCGCCTTCTACCTGATGACCCTGGTGCTTGGTTACGGCGCTGCCGCACTGGTTGGCCCCGAGCGCATCAAGAACGCTCCTGGTGGCGCGAACGCTGCGGCACCGCTGCTGGCACTCGAAATTGGTGGCAGCTTTGTGATGGCCCTGATCTCCGCTGTCGCATTCGCTACAGTCCTCGCGGTTGTGGCCGGCTTGGCGATTACCGCATCGGCCTCTGTGGCGCACGACATCTACCACTCGATCATCCGTGACGGAAAGTCCACGGAGGAAGAGCAGGTACGCGTCTCCCGCATCACGGTTGTCGTGATCGGCGTTGTTTCCATCATCTTGGGCATCCTGGCCATGGGCCAAAACGTTGCCTTCCTGGTGGCCCTGGCGTTCGCTATCGCGGCGTCTGCAAACCTGCCCACCATCCTGTACTCGCTGTACTGGAAGGAATTCAACACTACCGGCGCGTTGGCGTCCATGTACACCGGACTTGTGTGCGCACTGGTGCTGATCATCTTCTCCCCGGCGGTGTCCGGCACGGACAAGTCGATGTTCACCAACGTTGACTTCCACTGGTTCCCACTGAACAACCCGGGCTTGATTTCCATCCCGGCAGCGTTCATCGCAGGCTTCATCGGCACCAAGCTTGGTAAGCCGGACAACTTCGATGACCTGCAGGCGGAAATGGAAGTTCGTTCCCTCACTGGTGTTGGTGTTGAGGCTCCGGTCGACCACTAAAACCTGAGGGCTAGGCTCAGGCCTACCAGCCCCGAGGCGTATGTTTACGTGCACCCCGGGGCTTTGTTATTGGTGTCGTTTTTATGCTTGTGCTCTGCCGCTTAAGATTGTCCTATGCGTTTGGAGGCCCATCACATCTCTACGCCACGCAAGATCGCCATTGTGCTGGTCGTCGTGGCGGTTTTTGTTGTGTTCGGGTTCGCTGCGGTGCGCCGCCCGTCGGTGCCGGAGGCCTTGTATAGTGTGTCGGCGGCTCCGGCGGAGATCAAGGCGTCCACCGATGGTCGCGCGGGGCTGAGCGATAGTGATATTGCGACGCTGAAGGGCTTTGTGTCGAATTCAACTGGTTCGCAGTTGAGCTATACGCGTTTGCCTGACGGTTACCACGTGGGCACCGCTACGGAGCGTTTCGCTAGGCCTGCGTTGAGCCTGATCAAGCTGTATATCGCTGATTATGTGTTGGAGCATGGCACGGTTAAGCAGCGGGCGCAGGCGATCGAAATGATTAAGGCTTCTGATGATGAGACAGCCGAAAAGCTGTATGAGGCCTACCCTCAGGCGATTGATGACGTCGCGGATAAGTACGGTTTGCTGTCCACGCGCAGCAACGAGTCGTGGGGGTACAGCGTGACCTCCACGTATGATGTTGTGCTGTTCATCATTGAGAAGTTGAAGACCGATCCTGATTCGCCTTTGTTGGATGCGATGAGGCATCCGGATGCGGTGGCTGCTGATGGGTATCCGCAGGATTTTGGAACGTCGGTGTTGCCTGGTGTGCGCGGTTCCAAATGGGGTTGGTCCAATGATTTGGAGCTGCATTCGTCTGTGTCTTTTGGCGATAATTATGTGGTTGCTGCGGCGGTGACTGGTTCGGCGGATGATTTGACCCGGTTGGTGGTCAATCAGATGGTTCCGGTGTTTGGGCAGTCGTTGCGCCGGCTTGCTCCTCCGGAGGCGTCGGAATCTACGTCTACCCGTCCGCGTCCCACACCAACCACTACGTCGAAGAGAAAGAGCTAGTACGTGGCTGTTATGCCGGATATTGCATATATGGCTTCTGGTGAGGCCGCGAACGTCGATGCCATTTTGTCGATGATGTGGATCGCGATTGCTGCGTTGGCGTCGCCCTTGTTGAGCTTCCTTACGGGAAAGCGTGTGCCGGGTGTTGTGTTCATGCTTGTCCTTGGTGTCATCATTGGGCCTGAGGTTCTTGGTTTGGCTTCCGCGGACGGCTCGAATGCGTTGTTGCGTGAGCTTGGCCTGGGCATGCTGTTTTTGTTGGCGGGTTGGGAGATTGATCCCGATTCGATTCATGGCAAGCAGGGGCGTCGTGCCGCTGTGACCTGGATTGTGTCTTTGTTGGCGGCTTTTGGTGCCGCGCTGATTGTGTTCGACAACCGGGACGTGCTGACTTCTGTGGTGATGGCTATCGCGGTCAGTTCGACGGCGATGGGCACGTTGTTGCCGGTGATTAAGACTGCTGGTGTGGCGGATTCGCCTGTGGGCCGCGGGGTGTTGGTCCACGGTGCTGTCGGTGAGCTCGGCCCGGTGTTTGCGATGGCGCTGTTGTTGTCGACGCGGGCGACGTGGTTGACTTTGGTCATCTTAGTGTTGTTTATGGGCGGCGCGATCGTGGTGGCTTTGGTCCCTCGGTCGGTGAGTCTGTTGGTCCCGTGGGTGGGGCGTGCTGTTCGCGATGGTGCGAGCCATACGTCGCAGACGATTCTGCGCGCGGTGATTGTGCTGTTGACTTTGTTGATGGCGATGGCTGCGGTGTTCGAGTTGGACGTGGTGCTGGGAGCGTTTGCCGCGGGTATTATTCTGCGCGCGCTGGTTCCTGTGCGGGCGCGCAAGACGGTGGAGGCCCGCTTGGATGTGCTGGGTTATGGCCTGCTGATTCCGGTGTTTTTCATCAGTAGTGGCATGGCGATTGATGTGTCTTCGGTGTTGAGTTCACTGTGGATCGTTGTGCTAGCCGTGGTGGTGATTTTGGGTGCTCGCGGTGTGCCGATTTTCTTGGCGGAGCGGTTCACGGATACTGGTTCCGGGATTGTTGGTTTGCGCGATCAGCTGCAGTTGTCCTTGTATTCGGCTACTGGGTTGCCGATTATTGTTGCGGTGACGGAGATCGCGTTGCAGCGTGATTTGATCGCCGAGCGTTTGGCGTCGGTGCTGGTGTCTGCTGGTGCTGTGACGGTGTTGTTGTTCCCGTTGATGGCTGTGTGGGTTGCTAATTTTGTGCCGGGGCCGCAGTCCGACGATGACGATGCCGATAACTATGGTGATGACGCCGCGTCGGGTACTGATGCGGCGCAGGTTTCCGGTGATGCGGATGATGCACCGGTGGAAACGCACCGTCAGGCGGGTGCAGGTAATGAGGAGACGGCCGCACCGAAGCGGAGAACGTCGTCGACGGTGGACGATGAGGAGATCACCCTGGATGATGATCATCCTTCATCGCTGAAGAGCCCTGCTGCGGTCATGAGGGCTCCCAAAGAGTAAACAAGAGTTTACTTAGAATAACTCTTGTAACACTAGCAACATTTTTCTATAGGCGCGAGGGTTCCTCATGCCCATCAAGCTCCCTCAACAAATACACATCCATAATCCAGCCATGCTGCTCACGCAATGAGGCCTTGAGTTCCGCGACGTCATCACCAATGTCTGACACCCAACCCGAACGCAACACCTGCATATCCGTGCCCACATACGCGCCCCACCACATGTAGGTGTTGGGGCCGGCAACCTCACGCCACCCAGCGCCCCCATCCAACATCACCACACAATTACGGCGATCGGCGGCACTCGTTGCAGGCAGATTACGCGCCGTCGTCACATGGATGGCCTCGCCAATGCGATTAATCAAAATCCCATGGGCGGCAGTGAGTGCCTGTACCGAGGTGATGCCGGGGATCACCCGCACCTCGCACTCCAAGCCGCACTCGCCACGCATACGGTCAATAATCCTCAACGTCGAGTCGTACAAACTGGGATCCCCCCACACCAAAAACGCCGCAGAACCCCCCTCATCTACAGCCCCCACTAGCGCATCCGTCAGCAGCTGTGCGCGGGCAGAATGCCAACGCCGAACCTCCGCACGATAAGCCGCCGCATCCCCTGGCTGGCGATCTCGAGGCGGATCAACGACACTGACCAGACGCACCTTCGGGGCATGCTCCGCCAAAATCTGCCGACGCACCCCCAGCAAATCATCCTTCGAATCCCCCTTATCCAAAGCGACAACCGCATCGACAGCCTGCAACGCCTCGATAGCTTCAACAGTCACATGCTTCGGGCTACCAGCGCCGATACCAATCACATAAACAGTACGCACACCCCAAGACTAGCCCCACCAACGCATGACGCCGCGCACCCACAGCACACAGCTGCAGCACGCGGCGTCACAAAGAGAAGAAGGCTTAGTCCTCGCCGAACATTTCTGCGCGCTCCACCGAAGACAAGTCGCCGTTCACGTCAGCGAAGTTGCGTGCGATGGTGCGCTGCATGAACTGGTTGGTAGCGTCGTGAAGCTTCTTGGCGTCGTACATGTTCAAAAGCAATGCGCGCTCGGTCGAACCAGTGGCCTCGTCCAGAAGGCTAACCTCCAGGTACTCAAAACCATTCTGCTCCAAGAACGCGCACACGACCTTCTTGCCATCAACATCGGTAAAGGTGGGCTTCGTGCTCATGATGAAAAACCTAACTCTTGAAACGGACCCCGGTACACGGCCACAGGTCCACGAACAATACGAGTGCTCCAACACGCCACTCACACACCAGGATACTGCCTAAAAGGGTCAGGCGTGGCCGTTTTTAAAAAATGGGGCCAACTGTGTACCCCCGTTGCAGTAGCTCTATTTTTTCGGCACTATGGAACCATGTCTGAAGCACACGTGACCCTGTACACCACTACCTGGTGCCCCTTCTGCCAGAAGCTCGTCAAAAACCTCGACCGCACCAACACCCCCTACGTCAACATCGATGTCGAAGACGACCTCGAGGCTGCCGAATGGGTGAAATCCGTCAACGACGGTAACCGCGTTGTCCCCACCGTCAAGTATTCCGACGGTAGCTACGCCACCAACCCGCCCGCATCCGAGGTGCGCGCGAAGGTCGAGGAACTATCCAATTAGCTCGCGCATATCCCGAATAAAACAATAGTGGGGCCCAGCAGTGTTTGTACTGCTAGGCCCCACTTTTTCAATGGTGCCCCAGAGAGGAATCGACTATAATAGTCGAGCCGCCTACCAGCATAAACGCTAAAAACCCCCATCACGTGGACCACCTGTGGACCACTCAAAACGCCACTAGCTCAAAAGATCAGCCACCGCGTCTAGATCACTGTCGAAAAGGTGGCTATAGACGTCTAACGTCATTTTTGCGGAAGAGTGACCTAGCTGACGCTGCACCACCAAAACGCTACACCCCGCCTGGATCATAAGAGACGCGGCGGTGTGCCTAAGATCATGCATGCTAATGCGCGGGAATGAGGGGTCTTGTTTCTGAGACTCTTTAATCGCCCTGGACCACCAGCCCCGCTTGCCCGGGTTTGTCACCGGCCCGCCCTGTGGACGCTCCCAGATAAGCTCGTTGCGCCTCTTATCCCCTATGGTCTCTAGGACGGCGGCTAGGGTGGGGGCGGGGATCGCTACGCGCCTAACCCTCCCCGTTTTCGTGGTCCCTAAAACAGGTTTAGCGCCTATGTAACTGATGCTTTTAGAGATAGTGGCCCGCGCGCGTTTTTCGTCTATATCTGATGGTGTGAGGGCGGCGCATTCACCTAGGCGCGCCCCCGTGGTGCCCATGAAAAGGACCAGGGAGCGATAGCGGCCCGCGTTATTTGCTAGCCGTATGAGTTGCTCCCCCGTTAGTGGCGTGGCCTCTTTCGGGCGTTTGGGTGGCAGTGGGAGGCGGGCGGCGTGGTTAACGTCGATATGCCCTCCCTCTTTTGCATAGTTCAAAAGCTTGTGCACGAGACCAACGGCCCGCTGAACTAGGCTAGCTGATCGGTTGCTGGCTAGTGTGTGGACCCACTCTGTTAGGTCTGGCCGGGTTATTGTATCGGCGGGGAATTCGCCCCAGCGTGGCTTAACGTGCACGCGGTAGCATGTCTCTAGGCTTTGTTGGCTAGTGGGGGCTAGGTATTTGAGTTCTAGGCGTTTGTATTGCCCCCATAGCTCGCTGATGGTGGGCGCTGTGGTGGTGGGGTTGAGTTTGCCGTTTTCTATTTCTTGGAAGTTTTGGGCGACCCATGCTTGTGCGGCGGCTTTGGTTTTAAAGCCGCGTTTGGCGTGGCGTTTGCCGTCCGGGGTGGTGTATCGGACGCGCCACCTGGTCCCGGCTTTGATCGTGTATTTGTCTACGCTAGCCATGCCTGGGCTTTCTGCGCGTGCGGGCTGTACTGCTGGTAAAACTCTATGGCGTGGCGTGGGAGGTCTAGTTCATTGGCTATAGCCCCGGGGTGGCCGCCTGTGAGTGTTTCGGCCATTGCGTAGTCTGTGGCCTTGATGAGTAGGGCGGCGGCATACCTATTGGCCTGTAGCTCTTGTCGGGCGTTGAGCGTGGGGTCTGTGGTTGGCCTGTGCTGATTAGCAGCGTGCCCTAGCTCGTGGGCTAGGGTCCAGACGTGCTCCCGGTAGTTTTTGGTGACATCGGCGCGGATGCTGATGCGGTGGGCTTGATAGTCGTAAAAGCCTTTCGGGCCTTCCCGGTGGTAGGTGATGGCTAGGCCCATATTGTCGGCTAGTATGGCTAACCTATCTAATTGCATTAGGGTTCCTGTAGTTCGTTTGGTTCTAGTTCGTCACCGCTTAGGGCGACGTGGCGTGTTTCGTCGTACTCGACACTATAGGGGTCGCCGTGGACAGTGTGGCGCCGTCTGTCGTTCAGGTGTTCGACATTGCCCCCTCTAACCTGGGGTTCCCGCGAGGTTGAATTATCGAACGTATCACCAAACATATCTCGGAATGGGGCGCTTGGATTTATATTTGGGTTGTACACGTCTGACGCGGGGTCGGTTAATAGGGTTAGGAATGGGTTAGAGCCTGTGGGTGTGGGGGATGTGATCGCGTCTCCTTCCACCCGTGCCTCTAGTTCCTTTAGTAGTGAGAGTGTGTCGATTTTTGGAAGGGCGCCTGCGAGGTTCGGCGTGTGGAGTTCATCTGCTGATAGGTGGCCCGTTTCGTAGAGGCCCTGAGCTGGTGAACGGCCATAAATTCGGCATAGTCTAATGACTAGATCGGGGGCTAATTCTTGGACGTCATGAATTTGCCGGGTGAGGGTGCTCGGGGATATTCCTAGGGCTTTTGCGGCTTTTCGTTTGGAGTCGGGGGCAATCAGTTCATCTAACCATTTAGTGAGCTGTTGCGCGTCAAGCTTATGGGGTTTGGGCATGGTGCCAGTGTAGCTCATGGTCGAAAAACTGAACAGGGAAAACCCCTGCTCGAGCATTCTATATACCCCCGTAAAGGGGTGAGTAATTACAGAATTTTGCGCTAAAAGATCGGGCGACGCATAATCTGAATATCAACGTTCTAAAAACTGAACGTTGAGCGGATTTTAGAACACTGGAGAGGTTCAAGACATGCGCAATACAAACACCCCGCCCCTGTGGGAGCAACTGGCCATGAGCGCGGTCATGCTAGTCGGCCTGTGGCTGTTCATCATTTTTTTTGTCGCCGTGGCTGACTTAATCACTGGTGGGTTGTAAGCCTGGGAACAAAGGCTAACACCTTTGAAAAGGCTCAAAAGGTGAAGGAAGCGGCGGTTAGCTAAGGCCCGCGCGTTCACCCCGCGCCTGTAGTTCCTCTAATAGGCGGCTAAATGGGATGCCGGCCAGGATCGAGTCTAGGTCCGGCTGTTTAGCCTCCGATGGTTCTAGGTAGCCGTTTTCGTAGAGTCCCTGGGCCGGGGAGCGCCCATAAGCACGACATAACTGGATAACTACCTCTGGCGCTAGTTTGCCTATTTCGTTGATTTGGCGCGTAAGGGTGGCGGGATTGATACCCGCGCGAAAACACGCCTGACGGCGGCTGTCTGGGTGAATAAGGGTATCTACCCATGTAGATAGCTGGGCGGTGTTTGGGTGGTATTTGGGCATACCGAAAGTCTAGCGGCTGACTCGTTTCCTGAATATCTTTTAACCCTGGTGGCCGGGCGATTTTACCCCCGCTATAGGGTGGTTAAATTTCAATTATTGCGTTTTTAAAACGTGTAACTCATAATCGAACTAGCTGATAGTTACAAAGCTAGTTGCACGTTTAAAAAGTTGAATAGTGGCCCTGTTTGGAACGGGCCGGGGTTCGATTCCCTGGCAGGGCGCGAGGCTCCACTAGGTGGGCTGGGGTTTGGGCATATTCACTAGCCCGCCTGGTGTGGCCGTGTTGTTTGAAAAACTGGATGAGTGCATAGCGCGGGGAAGATATTTACCCGCCTAGTAGGCCCGGTGAGCATGGTGTGTAGATTGCGATGACCCGGGGGGAACGGCGGGGCGCTGGAACACGGGCCATGGCCTGTAGGTAACCACCCGCGCGGATATAAATGTTTTTGCCCTGGCTGTTTGGCCGGGGTTTTTGCCCCTTGCTAGGTGTGACCACGCATAAGGGCTTGACCCTGTTTTCCTTCCTGGTGTTTGTGCATAGTTATGGGTTTGGCCTGTGTGGTTGGCGGTTCGATTCCGTCGAGGGGCGCTGGGGTCATGGGGGTGTGATCCCTAGTTGGCGCGCGGGGGAGGGGCTTTGACCCCTTTCCTAGGGCGCGCTTTTGTGGCGGGGCGGTGTTTGCGAATTGGTTACGCCGCCCCGCCCTCTGTCTACTTTTGAGAGGTATTGCTATGGATGCAGAGTTGAAGCAGCCCCCATTGTCGGAGGCTGTGTACTACTGGAAAAAGACGCTTGAAAAGGCTAACTACAAACAGCCGGGGCGTAATTTTGTGCTGGCCAGTATTGGCGGCGTTTTGGTGTATCGGAGTGACAAACTAGATGGGCTTGCTACCCCTATGTTCGCCCCGGCTGGGGTGAGGCTATCCGATGAAGAGGTTAGGGCGCTAACGGCTGTGCTGTCGCTACCTCAACTGATGTAGTTAAAACCTAACGTAGGGAGCGGCGTTTCTGTCCGTGGTACCTATTGCCCGGCCGTCATTTTCGCCTATGTCTTGGATTACTACGGAATAGCTAACGTTTTCGCTGAGATTAACATAGGCGGTGCCGTAATTGACGGCACATTGAGTAATGCCTGGGTGACGGCCCGCTTCTAGATCGGATTTTACGCGGCGCTGTTCCTGTTCGTCACGAACGTAATAAGTGCCGTTCATGGTGCCGTCGTTGACGTAGATGCTGATTTCCATGTTTTCACCTTTTCGGTGTAGGGGGTTTGGGCACCACCATTTTAACCCATTGTGTCAACCGGTGGAAGGGGCGCCTATGGGTAAAAGTAGCGTCACTGTGGCGTTTGATCCTAATAGTTTCACATGGGTCAACAATCAAAAATCAACAAAAAAGAAGACCCGCGCGGGGCGCGGTCCTTCGGAGAGGTTTACAACATGAAGTTGCAAGAAATTAGTTTACCTAATTCACCCTACAAGTTGGTAATTGCAGAACATAGCAAAAAGGGGCTAATGGTAGACGCTTATCTCGCTTGCGTAGCTATGGGGCTGCGTTGGAGGCAACAGGCTCCAAAACTAAATCTGGTGTTTGACCCGGCGCCTAACTTTGACGCTGAGTGGGTGACACGTGAAGAGTTCAGCCGGTGGTTAGACGGGATCAAGGTGGGCCAGGTAAAGGAAGAGAACAGGGCCACTATCGAGCTTTACAGGGATTGGCACGGGATCGCCATAGATAAGTTCCTAGCGGATAAAACGCCCGCGCCTATGGAAGGCACCCTCGATTTCACCCCGGCCCCGCGTGAACTCACCCGGCTAGAAATATTGCAGCTGGCTCTACAGGCTGAGGAGGAGCGCCTACAACTTGAAGAGCAACAGGCCACCACTACGGATGTGGGGACAGTGGCGGAACAGCTCATTAACCTGGCTAAGGAATTGAAGGGCGGCGGGGATGCTACCGGATAGAAACGACCCCCGCGTGGGTGCTATCGCGGCCCAATTGGGTGTTACGCGGAATTATGCGCGCCAATTGTTCCATGAGGCTGGATACTCGGACGGAATGCTGTCTACACGTGAAGTAGCGGAAGCCCTAGGGGTAAGCGTTCCCACGGTGCGTAACTGGTTGAACGCTGGCCATCTACAGGGCACCCGCTTAGCAGGCAGTCAGCGGTGGCGTGTGGACCCAGAAGAGGTCGAAAGGATTAAAGCCCTATGAGTGTGAAGCATGTGGCGAATTTTAACCCGGATACCCCGGGGATGATGGTGTGGGCGCTGATCCGTAGCGCCCAGGTATTGGAGCGCGCGGCGGAGTCTACGTGGCTGGACGCCGTGGAACGGCGGGAGCTTTTGCGCGCTGTAGCGTCTTTGAGGCGGAAACAACTACTAGTTTTGGAGAGGACGCGGGACGGTGGCGACTGGCTCGACGAAAACGAAAATAGCGGCCCTGGTGAAGGTGATGGAGGCGGAAAAGCCAAAGCCGAAAAAACGGCGGACGGCCACGTTTTCGGGTGTAATGGAGGACAAACAAAACCGAAAGTGGACCTACCTGTCTTTAGCGGCTGAAAAGTTAGAGACTACACCCGGGGAGTTGATGGAAAAGGCAGACTTTTTAGGTCTGGAGATTCACAACCAGCTCAAGGGTTTTAAGGGGCCGTGGGTTCCCGTTAACGCTGTTGAGGCGTTGAAACTATCGGGGGGGCTTTCTACCGCTGCCCATGAGCAAAAATATAGGCCGTGTGTTCACCCTTGTTGCAACAGCGTTGGCAGCGGCCCGTGGGGTTTGGCTATGTGCATCAGACATGCAGCTAAGTTCCAGTCGCTAACGCGGGTTAAAGCGAGGCGCCGCCGTATGGAGTTTATTCATGATTACGGCTTTTTAGTGGTGAAGCTAATGGAGGCGTTGCACCGTGGGGAAAAACTTAAACCTAATGAGTTTGCGCGCCTACATGCGCGGGGGCTGCTTACAGAGTCTAAACAACTTACGGATGCGGGTTATGAAATTGCGCGCGTCTGTGACATCTTGAGAGAGGAGTTAGTGGCATGAAACTAAAAGATCAGGTGGTTTTACAGGCCGCTATTTTAAAGCGTTTGCGGGCTGAACATGACGCGTGCCGCCAGGCACTTCTGGAAGAGATGACCCCCGGGGAGCGGCTAGTGGCCGCCACATCTGAGGGGGAGAAACTAGGCACTGTGAGCTTAACGGACCCTAAGCCTACCGCGTTTGTCGCTGATATGGGAACGGTGAAGGCTCTGGCCCCGGCTGAGGCTTTGGTTGACGTGTTCGCCCCCGGGATGTCCGCGAAGGCTATGGAGGTGGTGAAAGAACACGCCCCTGAGCTGTTGGAGCATACGGTCGCTAACTGGTACGTGGAAAAGTTGAAGGCTGACACTGTAGCGGCGGCGCGTACGGGTGGGGATGTGCCCCCGGGCATGGGGGTTAGGCGTAGTGAGCCTAATGTGATGGTCCGCCCGTCCGAGTCTGCTAATCGTGAGGCGGAGGCTATCTGTTTTAACAATCATCTGACGCACGAATTGGAGGCGTAGGGGATGGTTAAACACGAAAATACCGCCGAGGCATTGTTGGCGGCTATGGCTGACGTGAGGGCTGTTCACAAACAGGAAAAAAACCCCCACCAGGGGTTCTTTTTTCGCGGCGTGGATGCTGTTGTTAACGCTACAGCCCCGGCTTTTCGTAAACATGGTGTGGTGGTTACCCCGCGTTTGGAGTCTGTGGAGTATGTTCAGCACGCGGGGGGTAAAAACGCTATCACGGACGCCCGCGTGGTCGTAACCTACAGTTTTCAACATGTGGGTTGCGAGCCGCTGGAAGCCCGCGTCGCAGCTGAAGCGCGAGACTACGCGGATAAGGCTACGGCTAAGGCTATGAGCGTGGCTTTTCGTATCGCCCTGTTGCAGTCCCTTTGTCTACCTACGGAAGATGTAGACCCGGATGCGGATTATGTGACGGTTCCCGGGGATCAGGCTACGCGTGGCCCCGTGGATCAGGCTCAACAGGCCCGGGATGCTTTGCTACAGGAATGTAACCGGCTAGGGCTTAACCCCGGTAAGGTTAAAGCCTTTGGCATTACACCCGTGGGTGGGTCTTTTGACCTGTCGGTCGTTGAAGGTTCTAAGGGGGCGGCGCTGATTCGTGGGCTTATGGAGAAGATCACTAGCGACCCTGATTTAGTCGAAAAGTTGAGGGGATAAGATGCCGCAGTTCCAAGCACCGCTAAACCCGGTGGACATCGAACAAAACATTAGAACATTGTCTAGCCGTATCGCTAAAGGCGTGGACGTGGTGGACGAAGCCTATAGAGCTTTTCTTGAGTCTGATCGTCTCTTTGAGGCGGCTTACGCCCGCGCCTATCTTGGAGCTGATGGCCCGGTAGAGGACAGGAAGCAGGCGGCGCGGGTGGAGACTATGGGGGAGCGTGAAGCCCGTGACGTGGCGGAGGCTGCGTTTAAATACGCTGACAGGCGCGCTAAGGCCCTGGAACTGGAGCTACGGGCTTTGCAGTCGATAGGGGCGTCTGTTCGGTCTATGTATTCGGTTGCTGGCCGTGGGGAGTAGACCGGGGCGTATGCCACGCGATGTCGCTGAGGCGGTTCATGCCCGCGCGGGTGGGGTGTGCGAGGTGTTGATCCCGTGGGCTGGATGTACGGGGCGGGCTGAGCATATTCACCATAGGCAGCTGCGTAGTCAGGGCGGCGCCCATGATCTGGACAATTGCCTTGCTATTTGCCACCTTTGCCACGCGTTTATTCACGCGTACCCGGCGCGTTCGTATGAGTGTGGCTGGCTGGTCCGTTCGGTTGATAACCCAGCTGATGTGGTGGTGGTTGTGGCGCCGCGTGACTAATTTTTTTGGAGGTTTATAACGTGAGTTTGCAGGCTATTTTGTGGGTGATGCATAAGGCGCCTGTTGAGCCTAACGCTAAGTTCCGGACGTTGCTCGAATTGGCTAATTTTGCGGATGATGAGGGGCGCTCGGCGTTCCCGTCTCGTGGGCGGCTGGTTGAGCGTACAGGGCTTAGTTCTGGGTCTATCGCGCGGCATTTGCGGGCGTTGGAGTCTGACGGGCTTATTAGGCGTGGGGATCAGTCACTGGTTGGACATTATCGGCGTGATAGGCGTCCTGTTGTGTGGGATCTGGCTATGGAGTTGGATAGGTCGAAGGCGCCCGCGCGGGTTGATTCTGGGGCTGTGGAGGATGATTCGGGGGCCGTTTTTGGGCGTTCGGATGATGGTTTGGAGGCGCCCGCGCCTGTGGATAACCCTGTGGATAACTCGTTAGCGGGGTGTCAATATGATACCCCGTTGGCCGATTCTGGGTCGGAACGGGGTGTCGCTACGGTCGGAACGGGGTGTCGCTACGGTCGGAACGGGGTGTCACAGGCGACACCCAATCCAATTAATAAACCAACTAGTAAACCAACAACTAACCCTATTATCCCTTGTGATGGCGGACACAGTGACGGCAGTCACGTGGACAATATCGGGCTAGCGCCCTCGACCTCACCCGCTGACGCGGATTCGGCCACGAAACAAAAACCATATTCCGAAGCCTTCCAAAAATTCTATGAGGCGTATCCGAGGAAGATTGGGAAGCGGAAAGCATTCAACGCGTGGACACGCGCCGTCAAACGCGCTCCCGCGAATGTGATCCACGACGGGGCCGTGGCCCTGGCTGAGCATCACAAGCGGGCGGGCACCGACCCCCGGTTCATTCCACACCCCACAACATGGCTGAATCGTGACGGCTGGGAGGATGAACTAACCCTCCCGACTGATAGCCGCGCGGCGCGTGGCAGGAACAGCTTTTTAGATTTTCTACGGGCGGGAGGTGTAAACGATGATGCAAATCAACTGGAACGCGGTAGCGGCCCAGCTATTGGCCTTGGTCGCTGAGTTTGATACCCGCTTTGCGGGCCTGGACATGGACGCTACGGAACGAAAGATCGACGCGTGGGCGCCTGTTCTGGCCAGCGCGGGAGTCACCCCGGAATTCCTGGCTAAGGCTGTGCCGGTGGTGTATGGGACCGGGGACCGCGGCCCGCTCAACCCTTTGGGCGCGGTGCTGGATGAAGCCCGGAATGCACGAAAAAGGGCCAGCCAGGGCGCGGTTGTTCGGGAGTTGACGGCTAAGCCGCGTAACACGGGCGGGCTGGCTAAGTCGGTCTATGAAGCTACAGGAACGCTAGGGGTAGGTTGCCCCCGCTGTGGCGCCCGGCCTGGTTTGCCATGTGTTGGCGCTTATGGGCCTATGCGGATGCCTCACCCGGCGCGCTACAAGCTGGCACACCCTGAAAACGGGGGTTTTAAGCCCTCCAGACCCCCGCACCCACACAAACCCCCACGGGAGGGCAAAAAGCCCGCGACGCGGCAAGCTGGGGCCGATTCTGGCCCCTTTAACAATGAAGAGAGGAGTCGACAATGGCAAGAACTGCTCAAAACGCGGGAACTACCCCACTAGAGCCGACCGGATTCTCGGAGGCGTACACGGCTTTCAGTGAGACCCTACAGGAACTAAAACGGCTAGCAGATCAAGCTATGGAGGACGTTGCAGACATGGCCGACAGCCTGTGGAACGTCTGTGTCTACATGGAAAACGCTCCCATGTCCGAGGGGATGAGGCAAAAAACAACACAGGCGATGGAAGGCCGCGAAAAGCGACTAAGCGCGCTAGTCCAACAGGTAAACGACGTTTGGGCGGCAGTGTCGCTAGCCCTAACCGGGCTGGAAGACTGCTCCCTCCTGATAGATGACATGGGGGAATACGACGTAAACGCCCAAGCCTATAAACGCCTCAAAAAGGCCAAATGGGACTTGACGGTGGCGGAACGCTCAGGGCGCGCCTCTAGCGTCATCGAAAAAATAGACGAAGCAATGAAGCAACTAGAGCACCACGCTAGTATCGCTTTTTTCACACATAATTAGAACAGGAGTCGAACATGGCTAATAAGCACGTAACCCTACTAGGGTCTACATCTTCCAAGAAACCGCCCGCGCTAACTCGTACCCGTGACGGGCGCCCCATGACACGATTCACTATCACCACTAGCGACCGGATCAAGGATAAGACGGGAACATGGACAGACGGGCCGCTACAGTTCTACAGCTGTTTGGCCTTTGATTCCCTGGCAGAAAATATCGTTAACACCTGTAGTAGCCCGGTGGAGCTGCTGGTGGAAGGCGTGGAAACGCGGGAGGAATGGCAGAGCAGCGAAGGCCCGCGCGAGTCAGTGTCTATTAGGCTCACTAGCGCGGGCGTTAGCCTACGCAGGCAGTACGCTAACGTTACAAAGCAGCAGGGCGGCGGCGGGGGGCAACATGCCCCACAACAAGCCCCGGTTAATGATCCGTGGGGCGGCGCCCCCACGGGCGGGTTTGGTGGTGGCGATGATGAACCGCCGTTCTGATGATCCCCACGCGCCCCGCGCCCTAATGGTGTTGCCCTGGGATAAACCCCCCTTATCGCTGAATGTGCGTAAGCATCACCACGCCCACGCTACAGACGTTAAAGCTGTGCGCGGGCTTACTGCTTTGAATGCGCAACAGGGTGGCCTCCACATGATGGGGTGGGAACGCTACGGGCGCCTATCTGTGCGTTTGCACTATCTACCACGGGATAAAAGGCGGCGGGACACAGACAACCTAGTTGCCACCCTCAAGGCCGTATGCGACGGGCTGGTAGACGCGGGCCTAGCCCCGGATGACACACCCGCCTACATGTCCAAGCCTGAGCCAATTATCCACCCGGCTGTAAAAGGCTTAGCGCCGCTAATTTGGCTGGAACTAGCCACCGTGGCGCCGGGAAACTATCAACTAGCAGGAGGGCTAAGCAGTGAGCCTAATAGTGCATGACAATATGACGGCGGCTGAGATTAAGCAGGCAAACGCCCTAATCAACAGGCTAAGCCGTGGACTACTCATGTCTACCACTTACCTAACGATGATGGAAGAGCATGGGGCGCTAGCTAGCCTCGGGGAATATATAGACCCCCGGGACTTGAGGCTGTGCGAAACAAACAAAATCACGGGGGAATAATGACGGGTATTTATCCGGAAACTAGCGCCGTGGCGGCGGCGTTTGACATGCCAGACAGTTACGGCGACGCGCCCTGGACCCACGGCGCGGAGTGGGCGTGGGTGGAAGTCCACGGCGTGATCTGGGCGCTACATGAATTAGCCACGGCTAAACAGGTGATGGAACGCCCTACTATGCGTGTCGTAAATCACTACTACAACATGGCGCTAAAAATCAGCGACGCCTTACCAGACTGGCCGCGTGACATGCTCCCGGGATTCGCTTACGGATACCGCGACGCCCTGTTGCGTTTGGTGAACTCTGCCCCCGCGCGGATGAAGGAGCTTAATAACTGGCTGGCTTGGAAGGCTACAGAACTCGACGAAATGGAGGGCACACAATGACCGATGAAGAGAAGCAGGCATATAAGGCGCTTTTGAAACAGCTCCACGACGCCCTACCGCCCGGCCCGTTTTCCGCCGGATTGGTGGGCAACACCTCCATTATTCGAGATGTGGACGGTGCCCCCGTCGTGGCTGTAAGGAAACTAGCGGGAATGGACGTCGCCAATGTGAAGGCTTTTGCAGACCTAATCATTTGGGCGCATAGCGAACTGGAAGGACAGACTCATGAGTGACATATGGGAATTCACACTGCAAGCTTTGGAAAAATACGCGGGCGGAAAAAAGATAACCCAAACGCAAACTCAACTATTGCTAGACCGTGGCCTAATCAACCACGGGGGAACTATCACAGACACAGGACATAAGGCACTGGCCCGCGCCTGGGGAATGGGGGCCGCATGATAAAAGTCATCCACGGGGACACACTAAAAGTCCTACCCACCCTAGACGCCGATAGCGTGGACGCTGTCATCACAGACCCGCCTTATTCCAGTGGCGGTCTACATTCCACTAGCAGGAAACAGTCAGCCGGACAAAAATACATGAAAGTTCAAGGTAACTATCTCGACTTTTCCGGCGATAACAGGGACCAGCGCAGTTTCCTACTGTGGTTCAACCTGTGGTTAACGGAAGCCCTACGGGTAACCAAACCCGGGGGAATTATCGCCGTATTCACAGACTGGAGGCAACTACCCTCCGTGACGGACGCCCTACAAGTCGGTGGCGTCGTGTGGCGCGGCATTATCCCCTGGCATAAACCAAACGGACGCAGGCAACAGGGGCGCTACGCAAACACATGTGAATACGTGGTGTGGGGAACAAATGGCGCCCGCCCACAAGGAGGGAGCTCCCTAGGCGGGTTTTGGCAACAATCCACCCCCGCTAAGGCTAAACGGTTCCACATGACTGAGAAGCCCGTGGAACTTATGGAGTTCCTACTAGGTCTAGTCCCTGAGGGGGGAACAGTCTTAGACCCCTTTGCCGGGTCTGGCAGCACCCTGGTAGCGGCGCAAAACCTGGGACTAAACGCTATCGGCGTGGAAGCCCTAGCCCATAACGTTCAGATCATGAAAGACAGGCTTGCAGCCAATGAGCAAACCCTCTGGGCTAAGACCGCCGAGACTATGAAGGAAGGAGAAGGCAATGAAGATCACCGTGTATAGCACACCTAATTGTGTTGCGTGTAGGCAAACAAAAAGATTACTCACGCGGCAGGGCACACCCTACATGGAGGCCCACATATCAGAAGCCCCCTACACTATCCCAGAGCTAAAGGAATTGGGATACCAGACGGCCCCCTTTGTGCAAGTACTGGACAGCACAGGGGGCTTAATTGATGAATGGGCCGGGTTTAAACCAGATCGCATTAAGGCGCTAGCAGAACACTAGCGGGAGCAAACCCCGCGTTCAACAAGACAACCCCTAGGAGACTAAAACATGAATGTTTTGCAGAACAATGACCTGCGCACCCTTTTGGATCGGTATGGCCTTGACTACCGTGGCGAGCCTGCCCCCGGCTATGGTGCGATAGACACTCTCAGCCTCAACTGCATGGGCGCGAATGACGCAGACCTGGAGTTCCACGAAGACCACGCAGTTCTCGAAGTCTTGGTGGACTCCGACATTGAGTATCTGCCCAAATGTTTCCAGACCGACTACATGTTGAAAATCAAAATGCCTATCTGGATGGCAGAACATATTGCCCGTGTAACCACCAATCAGCAAAAGGAAGAGAGCTAAACCATGCCCACCTCTATTAACCACATTGGCCCCACACCTATGAAGGCTCACCCCACGGACGCGGGCTACGACCTAAGAGCCGCAGCGGAGCAAAACTTGAAACCCGGCCAACGTGCACTAATCCCCACCGGCCTGCACATCGGCCTACCGTCTAACACAGTTGGCTATGTGTGCCCACGCAGCGGCCTGGCGGCAAACTGCGGTATCACCGTGCTCAACGCCCCCGGTGTCATCGACCCCGGCTACACCGGTGAAATACTAGTCAACCTTATCAACCTAAGCCCATACCCCTATAGGATCTGTCGCGGGGACAGGGTCGCCCAGCTAATCATCCACCACACTGTAGAGGTTGATTGGCAGCACGTCGAAGAGTTCGAAGAAACACAACGCGGCGCACACGGCCACGGATCAACCGGAGACTAAGCCCGATGAACCCTCTAGCGTGTTTATGTCGCTAGAGGGTTCAAGGCTACATAGCCCCACACAAACACAACAGGAGGGACACATGCACCCTACCCCCACACCCGAAAAACTCAACAGGCTACGCCTAGAGCTCGACTGGTGGGAACGCGAACTAAACACACCCGACGAAGAAAACAAGGGCAGAGGGTTCGAAGAATTCAACGCGGGCATATACCACGCAATAGAAGAATTCAAAACCATACTAGACAGGCTAGGACTCTAACCCATGTACACCACCTACATAGAGTTGTTCAGAGACATAGACAAGCTAACGGACGCCCTACACACAGCCCGCGCAAACATCACCACGCCCGCCACGCCGCCGGAAGTGCACACCCGCGCCCCGTACGGCCCAAAACCACCCTGCAACCTACACTGGCTAAACACCACCATAGAGGCGGAAGGCAGTCTAAAAGAACTCACCACAGCGCTAGCAGAACTACTAAACACCCCACCACCACGCCACCGGCCCACAACATGGCTCTATCACAAGGCCGGGGACATCGTAGACAATAAGGAAGCCAATCAGCTAGCCTACGAGGATCTAGCCACAATCACCCGCAGCCTACAGCCACCCACCCCGGCTACAGACGCTACACCCCCCACCACATGGGAGGCAGAACACAGCATCCTCTATAAACTCAAACGGTTAGGCTATACCACCACAAGCAAAGAACTACACACCCTAGCCACCCGTGGGCACATAGAGCAAGCATGGACACACAAAGGGAAACACTACAAACTAGCCCAGGTAGTGGACTACCTAACGCAAACCACTTGACACACATACACCACCACATGCTATAATTGCAAACAGAGCCCCCACTATGGGGTACCGTCATGAGTTGCCAAAGTAAACGTTCCACTATCGCTAGTGGTCTTACTCTGGCAGCTTTTAGGCGTGGCCATGCTGTCCCCTGCCAATAACAGCAGTGTATCGGAGAGACCCGCCACCCCCGCCCACCACACACAGTAGGCGGGGCTTTAAACCTACACACACAACAAAATACAAAGACACACGCGGGAGGTACCACACATGCCATTCACAGACAGCCCAGCCGCCCGCCGCCTACGCAAACGCCTCCAAGCACAGTACAAGGAACAAAACAAACCCTGCGCAATATGTGGGCAACCCATCGACTATAAAGCGCCACGCACCACCTACCACCCAAACAGCCTCGACCTAGACCACATACAACCCACAAAAACACACCCACACCTAGAATTGGTAGAGGATAACATTCAACCCGTCCACGCGTCATGCAACAGACACAAAAGCGACGGAGTAGCCATACACCCCATAGGCAACACAAGCCGCATATGGTGACCAAACAAACACAAAACGCATAACATACAAACACATGTATAATATGCATAAAACAAACCACAACACCCCACGACACCTCAAACGATAAAAGCCCAGGTCAAAGGGGTAGGGGGGAAAGATCACTAAGGGAAAAAACCCGGAAAAGTCAAGGGGTGGGGACCTGGCATTTCCCCCCACGGTTGCATAGCCCCCTGAATAATATGCAGGTTGTGGCGTGTTTTTGCTGGACTTTTAGGGGTTTAGCCCCTGTTTTGGAGGTGGTGAAAATGAGTGCTAGGCGTGTTGGGGAGGTAGAGGCGGCTGTTTTGAAGGCCGTGGACGCCTCTGGGCTGATGGATGACCCCCGGAATAGTGGGGCGGTTGCTGTGGCTTTGTCGTATGCGCGTCAGATTGATGATAGTGAGCGCGCGTCGTCGGAGGATCGGACTAAAGCGCTGTATTTGGGGCCGCATTTGTTGAAGACTTTGATGACGTTAGGTTTAACCCCCGGCGCGCCGTCTGATGATGCGCCTAAGACGCGGGGGCGGCCTAAACGTAATAAGGCGGTGATGGATGGATTACGCGCAATTAATGGAGGCTTGGAGTCGTCAGGATGATGGACAACATGGTCACACCGTGCCGCGTTTGTTCCCTCCGACGTTGGGTGGGCGGGAGCTTACCCCGGAAACTACCGCGGGGTTTTCGCTTATTGAGTTTGCGGAACTGATCGGCCAGCCTTTGCGCCCCTTCCAACAGTGGCTAGCGTTGCATGGCTTGGAGTATAACGAGGATGGGTCGGATTTTCGTTTTAAACGCGTCATCGTTGAAGTTGCTAGGCAAAACGGTAAGACTCACTTTATGGTCGTCCTTGGCCTGTGGCGCTTGTTTGTATTTGGCGCGTCTGGGATTATTTCGACGGCTCAGAATTTGAAGTACGCTGAGGGAACTTTGGCAGATGCGTTCCGTATCGCTGCATTTAACCCTGTACTGTCGCAGTGGCTGCGAGATAATACGCGCGCCGATGAAGATGACGAATTCAACGGTAAATACATTACGCGCGTTAATGGCGGCCATATGTTTAAGTTGACGGGCGCCCCGGTGGATGGGGCGGTGGATTTAGCTAAAGACGGCCCGCCGTTTTGGAGCGTGACCACTTCCACGCGTAAGGGTGGCCGCTCTATGACGGTGGACCTGGCGTTTTTTGATGAGCTGCGAGAGCATATTAAGTGGGATGCGTGGGACGCTATCACCCCCACGGTGAGCCAGCGGCCCTTTGGCCAGGTGTGGGCATTCTCCAATGCGGGCGACGCTAGTTCTATTGTCTTGCAGGATTTGCGTAGTCAGTGCTTGGAGGCTGTAAACGCGGGCTTAGCAGACGCGTCTAATATGGCGCTGTTTTCGTGGTCTGCTGATCCGGCTTTGCCGATTGATGACCCGCGCGGAATGCTCCAAGCAAACCCATCTTTGGGCTATGGCGCGGCTAAGCTGGAGCATTTGCGGGCAGAGGTTAGATCAACGCCTAACCCCGATGGGTTTAGAACTGAGTACCTTTGCCAGTGGGTCCAGTCGGTTGAGCCTGGAAAGATTCTACCGGCGATGTGGGAGCCTTTGGCGGACCCATCGGCTACTATCCCGGATGACGCGGTTATCGCGGTGGGCGTGGATGTGGCTGTGGATGGACGCGCGGCTTATATCGCTGTTGCCGCTGATCGTGGGGACGGTGTCGTTCACGTGGAGGTTGTGGCGGCGCGCCCCGGCTATTCGTGGGTGGTTGATTGGCTACGGCCCCGCGTGGGTTCGTGGTGCGATGGGGTCGTGGCTCTCCAGGTGAAGGGTTCACCGTCCCAGGCTTTGGCCCCGGGTTTGGCTGACGCTGGTTTTACTGTTCGCCCCTGGCAGGGCGGGGATATGACCCGATCAACTCTTGGATTCTTTGACGCTATCCAATCCGGGCGCGTGGTTCACATTGACCAACCTGTTCTAAATGAGGCGGCTTTAGCGGCTGTTGAGCGTAAAGCCGGTGACGTCTTTATCTGGGATCGCGGCAAATCTTTTGGCGATATTAGCCCATTCGTGGCTTGTAATATTGCGTGGTGGGCGGCGTTAAACCCCCCGGAAAAATTCATTAGCGCTTATGCTGCCGATGACTTTGAGGACGTTGTGGAAGAGTTGGAAGATGCGCCGCTTATTGATGATGATGACGATGACGGCGGCGGTTTGTTAATCGTGTAAAAGAGAAGGGGGGTGTCTTGTGGGATTTTTTGAAAAGCTGGGGTTTAAAGCCCCGGTTATGGAGGCGCCTAGCGCGGATGTGTTAGCCGCCCCATTGTTCGCAAAATTGGCTAGCGACGTTGATTCGATGCCAGTGGAACAACTGTGGAAGGAACAGCCACATCTTAGGACGGTGACTGAGTTTATCGCTCGGAATATTTCGAGTGTGGCGCTCCATGTGTATAGGCGGGGGGATGATGGGGGCCGTATTCGCGACCGTGATTCAGAAGCGGCGCGCGTTTTGTTTAAGGCTAACCCTGGTCAGTTAATGCAGGATGTTTTACATGCCTCACTGCTTGACCTTTGTTTATTTGATGAGTTTATTTGGTTCGTCTCTGTTGATGATGATGGTGGCCCGGCTGTTTATCCGATTAGCCCACTGTGGGTGTATCGGAAAAACTTTAGTGATAGGTGGACTTTGAGGTCTATCGTTGTCGCCGATGATGATGGCAACCACGTGGAGCTGCCCGCGTCTAACATTGTTTATTGTCACGGGTACCAGCCGGGGACTTATCGGTACGGCGCGTCACCTGTTGATTCTTTGCGGGATGTGCTAAAGGAACAACTGGAGGCGGCGGCGTATCGTGGCCAGCTGTGGAAAAATGGGCCACGCCTATCAGGGGTGATTACACGGCCTAAGGACGCGCCTTGGACGGGGGCGGACCGTAGCAGGTTTAAAGCCTCTTGGAATAGTCAATATACGGGCCGTGGTTCCGGCGCAGGTGGTACTCCCGTCCTTGAAGATGGCATGGACTTTAAGCCCATGCATTTGAAGGCTCAGGACGAACAGTTTGTCGACGTCGCTAAGCTCGCATTGGCTACCGTAGCTAGTGTCTATCACATTAACCCTACGATGGTAGGGCTTTTGGATAACGCTAACTACTCTAACGTTAGGGAATTCCGCAAAAGTCTTTATGGCGATAGTCTGGGGCCGATTATTAAAAAACTTGAGGGCGTGATTAATGCGTTCCTTTTGCCTTTGCTAGGCGTCCCGGATGGGGTGTATGCGGAGTTTAATTTGGATGAAAAACTACGCGCCTCATTTGAGGAAAAGGCGTCTATTACTACGGCGGCGGTTGGCGGCCCGTGGATGACCCGGAACGAGGCTAGGGAGCAGAATAATCTAACCCGTCTAGATGATGGGGATTCTTTGCTTGTGCCGCTTAACACGACTGATGCGGATCGGCTGGGGGAGTCCCTAGCTGGTGAGGGGGAGCAATGACGCTACACGTTGTGATGGGGCCGCCGTGTTCTGGTAAGTCTACTTTTGTTGAGCTACATGCCCCGCGTGGTACACCCAGGTTTGACTTTGATCGTTTGGCGGCGGTTGTGGATGGCACGGGGGAGCTGCACCCGGAAACTGTGCGCGGGGAGTCTGTATTGAATGCGGTGGCCGCTATGAGGCGGGGGTTTACCGGGTGGGTGCTGGATGCTGAAACGGGTTCCCCGGATGCTTGGGTTATTTCAGGCAACCCGCCACGGTCGCTTATTGCTGCGTATGCGGGCGCCGGGGCTGAGTTCCACCTTTTAGACCCGGGCATGGATGTGTGTTTGCGGCGTGCCCGTGATGAGGGGCGCCCCGCATATACAGAAGAGGCTATTAGGGCGTGGTATGAAAACCCGCCCACGATCCCCACGGGGGAGAAAGGGGGAACAATGAAGCTAAAACAGTTAGATTTCACTTTGGTTAAGTCTGATAATTCGGATGATTTAGCCGAAGGTGAGTTTATCGGCTATGCATCTGTTTTCGGCAACATTGATTCCTACGGGGACGTGGTTGTTAGAGGCGCGTTTGCCGATGCTCTGAAAGAGTGGGGTGGGGCGCCTGGCCGTCTGCCTGTCTTGTATGGGCATGATTTTCATGATCCTTTTTCCAATATCGGGGAGGTGTTGGACGCGGTAGAAGACGATCACGGGTTGAAGGTGCATGCGCGCCTTGACCTGGATAACCCTAAGGCGGCCCAGGTTTACCGTTTGATAAAGGCGGGGCGCCTCTCTCAGATGTCTTTTGCCTATGACGTGTTGGACGGCGGCCCCGTGGATATTGACGGGCGGGACGCTTACGAGATACGGCGCGTGAAGCTTTACGAGGTTTCTGTCGTGCCGATTGGAGCCAACCAGGATACTGAGATTGTGGGGGTTAAGAATGCGCCCGCGATTTCTAAAGACGATGTTATGCAACTGTTGCGTGACGTCATGAGCACGCCTGTGTCTGAGGCTGAACAGGCGGCGTCCTCTGTTGTTGACGATGACCCGGAGGGGAAAGACGCCTCGGGGGATGTTTTCGCGGCTGCTGTGGCCGTGGAATTGGAACTACTGGAAGTGGGAAAAAATGACTTTGAAGAATGAACGCGCGCTTGCATTGAAGGCCGCCCGCGAACTGGCTGACAAGTACCGTGAGACTATGACCGAGGATCAGCGGGCCGAGATTAAGGCCGCTGTTGATAAGGTCTATGAGATTGACGAAAAGCTGGAGCAGGCGGCTAAGTCTCGTGAGTTGTTGAAGTCGGTGGGGGCTTTGCGTGAGGTTGAAGAGGATGCAGCCCCGGCTGAGGTGAAGGCCGCTACCCTGGGCGAGCACTTTGTTAAAGCGGCGCGTGATGGTTTGCGGGAGCAAGCGGCGGGCGCGCGCCTGAACATTGTGGGCACCGAGTTTAAGGCGGCGGGCGACCCGTATAAGCGCCCTACCGGTGATGGCGCTGCGTGGGGTACGACGTTTGATCGTGCCATTGTGAACGCCCACCGAGAGCAGCTGGTCGCGGCTGATCTCATGGGATCGGCTACCGTGTCGAACGCCACTATTAAGTATTTGGTGGAAAAGGCCAACCGCATTGCGGAAGGCGCTGTCGGTTTTGTCGCAGAGGGCGGTAAAAAGCCCTATGTTAACTTTACTGACTTTGACGTGGTTACTGAGTCACTGACTAAGGTTGCGGCGCTTACTAAGCTCACCGACGAAATGATCTCCGACTATGGCTTTATTGCCGATTGGATTAACAACAATCTGGTGTACGAGCTGTCTGTTGCTGAGGAAAAGCAGCTACTCAATGGTGACGGTACGAGCAACGGAATTAAGGGCCTGTTGAATCGTGACGGCGTACAAGCGAAAACCGGCACGGGCGTAGGCGCCTGGTCGGACACGATTTTCGAGGCTATGGGCATGGTTCAGCAGTCCACTACACTAACGGCTGACGGCCTGGTTATTAACCCGGCTGACTACCAGCCTTTGCGTCTGTCTAAGGATAAGAACGGCCAGTATTATGCGGGCGGCCCGTTTGCTGGCCCGTATGGTAACGGCGGCATTCAGATTAACCCCGGCCCGTGGGGTCTGCGAACTGTGGTCACTAACGCGGTGCCTCAGGGCACGGCCCTTGTTGGCGCATTTAAGCAGGGCGCTACGGTGCTGCGTAAGGGCGGTCTGCGAGTAGATTCCACTAATACTAACGCGGATGATTTCGAGAACAATCTGGTTACTGTCCGCGCGGAAGAGCGCCTCGGTTTGATGGTTCCGGCCCCGGCTGCGTTCGTTAAGCTGACTTTGACGGCGTGATAAGTATGGGTGATTCGCGTAAGCGGTGGAGGGTGGTTTTCCCTAATGGGTTTGAGACTACTCTTTTAATGGCGGATGAATTCGCGGCGCGTTTTTATCCGGGGGCTGTTCCTGAGGACGTGGCCCTGGATGGGGTTACGGCTGAGGGTGAAGAGGCGGCGGGGGATGTTGTAGAGGCTCCCCCCGCCAGCCGTGGGCGTAAGCCGAAAAACGGTTAGCCTGTTAGGGGGGTGATAGCTGTGAAGAGGATTGAAAAACCGTCGTCTTTTATAACTGTGGAGATGTTGAAGCAGTTGGACCCTAAGGGCGCTGAGTTTATTTCTCAGGCGCATATTAACGCGGCTATCGCGTCTATTCGTAATATTTGCGGGTGGCATGTTTTCCCTAGTTTGCCTGACAGTATAACACTCACTGAACAGTCTGGGGGCACTATTATTTTGCCCACCAAATCGGACATGATAGTTAATTCTATCGAGGTGTATGCCTCTTTATCTCAGTCCGAGGGTGGGCAGATTTGGAGTACCCGGGCGGGTGGTGAGTTTATGGCATTCCCCGGGGGAATTGTAAAACTGGTAGGTATCCAGCTTAAGCCTAGCTATTCGGTAAATGTTGATTTTGAGCATGGCTTTGGAACGCCAGGGGGTGGCGTAGATAGCTACCCTCAGGACTTGGTTTCTGTGGTTCTGTCTATGGCGTCTAGGGCTGCGCAGCCCTCTGGGGCTATCACGGTTGGCGGCATTAGTATGGGCGCTACCACGGGGATCACGCCGCAGTCTCATGAATATAGGATTCTCGATACCTATAAGTTAAGGGCGCTACCATGATCGGCGCGATTTTTAACCAGACGGTGGAGATATTACGCGCGGGCACGAAGCGCAGTCGCTACAGCTCGGAGACTGTGTCCGATTGGTCTAACCCCACGGTTATCCCGGTAGAATTTCCCGTTAGCGTGCAGCCCGTGGGAACTACCGAGGGCGGGGTTCTACGCCCCACGGTGGACCAGTCCTGGAGGATGTACACACCCCCGGGTACTGATTTAGATATTCGGGCGTCTGATCGCGTGAGACTAGGCGGGGTGTTAGTGATGGCTGTGGATGGCGCCCCCGCGCGCTGGCCGGACCCTAATAACCCCGGGGCTGTGCATCACGTGGAAGTGGGGCTAAAGCATGTCGTCGGATAGGGTCCCGGAGTTTATTTGGAGGGACGTCAACCAGCAAAAGGGGTTAAAGCGTCATTTGCTGGTGGTGGGGGAGCGTGTAGCCCGCGCTGCCTTAGCTGAGTCACGTAAACACGGCGGTGAGGCTAACTATTCTGTGCGCTACAGTGTGCGTCCCCGTGGTCGTGCCCAGGTGCAGGTCTTTTCAGACAATAGGGCTGAGGAGTACGGCGGGGAGGACACTCCCCGTATTGGCGCGCTGCGGCGCGTAATCAAGAGGGGAGGCTACTAGTCGTGGATGTGTTAGCGGCCATTGTAGAAAAGCTACAGGGCGTTAATGATTGGCCGGTTTACGCTGAGCTACCCCACGATTTCGAGCTAGAGGGACTTCCAGCTGTGGATGTGTGGCAGGTTGGCCCCGCTGAACGCCGTGCCGCGATGAACGCGTTAGGGGCGGATATTGTCGAGTTCGATGTCGATATTTACACCACCCCGGCTATGTGGAACAGCGGGGAGGCGTGGAAGCTGGCAAATGCGGCGCGGATGGAGTTGTGGAGGTGGTGGGGCGCGTCTATTCATGTGGTAGACGCCTCCCGCCCTGAGTCCCGCCCGGATCGTAACGAAAATGTTAGGCGCGTAGGTTTCACTGTATCGGTGATGGTTGCGGCCTAGAACTAGATTTTTTTATTTTTCCTTGAAGGGGGAATTATGGCTAAGGCCACTGTTGATGTTTCTAACCTGGTCGATTTGTCCCAGGCTAATTTTGCGCGTGAATTGGCGCTGCTTGGTGTTACTGGCGTAGCTCACTACGCCCCTTATGGCACTAAGCTGCCTGAGTCTATGGAAAAGCTAGACAAGCCGTGGACCGCCCTAGGCTGGTGTAATGACTCCGGCATTTCCGAGTCTCAGTCCGAGGAGAAGAACGAGTTCAGCGTTTGGCAGTCTACCGAAAATTTGCGCGAACAGATTAACAAGCGTGAATACACGTTTAAGCTAACCGCTCTGTCTATCGGCGGCCTGGCTAACGCTCTTTACTACTCTGTCCCTGAGGACATGATGGCGTGGGATGAAGAGACAGGGGTGGCGTCTTTCGAGCAGGGCGGCACTATCCCCGAGGACTACATTTTTAGCCTGGTGATTGATATTGTTGATGGCCATAAAGCCCGCCGCATCGTGATCCCTAAGGCTACCGTCTCGGAGCGCGGGGACGTGAATTACACGCGTTCCGATTTGGTGGGCTATGAGTTCACCTTTAAGGCTAACCTTGATGCGGGCGTGGGCTATTCTGTTAAGCGCCTGTTTAAGGAAGGCTGGAAGCCCGGCACCGAGGGTACGACGTTGGCGGGCGCCGCGTCTGAAAACGGCCTAGGAGATTGGTCTAAGGACGTTGCCACGGCTGAGGGTGACGCTAAGACCTACACCTTTACCTTGAAGGGTGCCACCGCTGGTACCTGGGATCTGGCAGTCGGTACTAATAAGGCTACGGGCCTGTCCTGGAAGGCTACCGACGAACAAGTCCAGAAGGCGCTGCGCGCTAAGGGTGAAAAGACGGCCCGCGTATCTGGCAGCGTGCAGGGTGGGTTCACTATTTCCGGCGTGGCGTCGAAGCCTACGGTAACCGTCACCTCCCTGGAAGGCGTGACTAGTGCTGAGGTTTCGGAGGTTACAGCCGCCTAGCCGGTATGGGCGGCATGTGAGGGGCTGGGGACTGTAAAACCCCCGGCCCCTCTTTATGTTGCCGTTTATTTGGATTTGCAGCCCGCGCTAACGGGTGCACGCGACCACCTAGAAAAGTAAAGGTTTTGCGCGAGTGGGGGAGTTGAGGGCAGGTCGCCCCCACATGTTTGCGTGGTTCCTATTGGCGCGGTTGACCCCGCGCGGGTTGCATATAACTTAAAAAAATTGACGAAAAAGACTTGCCCCATTTTGAAAGGATCTGTCACAGTGACTATTAACCTAGATGCCATGCTCGCTAAGCGCCGTGAAGCAGTGGGAGACGCTAAGGGATTCCCCGTCGAATTCGGCGGCAAAACGTTTTATTTCACAGCCCCGGAATTGGCTAGTTCCGATTTTAATGACCGGTTCGACGAACTACAGCGGGATGTCCAAGACGGCCTAATGACCGCTAGGGACGTGCGCGCGGAATTCCTAGACATGTTCCTGGGGGATCAGTCGGACGAATTCGCAGCCTTGTGCGAGAAGGAAAAAGTAGACCCCACGCCGATCATTCTTTATGCAGTCCAGGAGCATAACGAAGCCGTTGCCGAAAACCCTACCCAGATGCGCTCGCGGAATTCCCGGAAGCATGTGAAGCGGCGTTAATCTCTGAGTATGGGCGGGATTATGTCGCCGCGTTTTGGCGTGGCGAGATAACTACGCGGATGCTGGTAGCCCTGTTAAAGGGGCTACCGGCTGATAACGCTTTGGCGCGTGCCCGGGGGCGGGAGTACGCGTGGACGCCGCTAGAGGACTTAGCGTGGGCACAAGTCCAGTATCTAAGGCGCCTTGAGACGATGTTTGCCACGTCCTTAGATCATAAACAACGGGAGCTACCTAAAACGGTTCCTTACCCTTGGAGCGAACCAGATGACGGGGTTAACCGTTTGGGCCGTGTTGATTCCGGCGATGAAACAGCGGCGGTCGAGTACCTTATGGGTATGTTATCGGCGGGGGATTAAATTTTTTTGTGTTAGGGGTGGTGCGCTATGGGCATGGATTCTGTGTTTATTCCGATCCTACCGGCGTTTGATAAGTTTTTTGACGAGACTAACAAAAACCTTAAAAAGGCTGGTGACGATGGCGGCAAAGTCATGGCGCAGTCTTTGGCGGATGGGATTAAGCGCGCGGAGTCTGATGTTAAGCGCGCTAGCGAGGCTATTGGCAGGGCTAAGGATAGGGCGGCTGAGAAGGCTGATAAGCTTAAAGTAGCTGAGCTGCAATATCAAGAGGTCTTAGATAAGGGGGATGCTAAGGCGTCCCAGATCGCGGCGGCTGAGGCTAAGGTCGCTAAGGCCCGGCGCGATGCTGAAAGCGCGGATAAGTCCGTGGAAAAGGCTGTCACGTCCCTAGCGGCTAAGGAAGAAAACCTAGCCCGCGTCACTCAAGAAAATGCTGACGCGTTCGATGCCGCGTCAGCTAAGGCCGGGGGCATGGAAGGGGCACTCGGTGGACTCGGTGGCGCATTCGGTGGCGCCCTGGGAAAGATGGGGAAGTTTGCGGGCCTTATGGCCGGTGGCCTAGGTATCGCGGGCGGTACAGCGTTTTTAGGTGAAGCTGTTAGCAATGGCCGTAACTTTAGCCAGGTTATGGGTACACTCCAGGCTGTGTCGGGGTCTACTGCTGAACAGATGCAGGAAGTCCGGAATAAGGCTAGTGAGTTAGGCCAGGATACGGATTTGGCGGGCACGTCGGCTAAGTCGGCGGCTGACGCTATGCTGGCCCTTACTAAGGGTGGTTTGTCGGTTAAAGAGTCTATGGATGCGGCTAAAGGCTCTATTCAGCTAGCGGGCGCGGCCCAGATTGATGCGGGGCAGGCGGCGGAGATTCAGGTGGCCGCGATGAATTCGTTTAATTTGGCGGCGGCTGATGCCGGTAGGGTTGCTGACGTGTTGGCTAATACGGCTAACAATTCCGCGACTGATGTTGCGACTTTGGCGGAGTCTTTGAAGTACGCGGCGCCTGTGGCGGGTTCCCTGGGTGTTTCGCTGGAAGATACTAATACCATGCTAGGCCTATTTGCCAACAGTGGTATCACTGGCTCCATGGCGGGCACGGCTTTAGCTGGCTCCATTAACGATCTGATTGCCCCCACAAAAGAGGCTAAAAAGGCATTGAACGAGATGGGGGTTAACGCCCTGGATGCGGACGGCAAATTCGTGGGGTTGCGTGATATTAGCCAACAGCTCTCGGAGGCGCAGGCCCGTATGGGAGATGAGGCGTTCGGCGCGGCGGCTAAGGTTGCGTTTGGTGAACAGGGTATTAAGTTTGCTACCACGGCGGCTAAGGCGGGTGCTGACGGGTTCGACGAATTGCGCGAAAAAATGGACCGCGTGGGCTCTGCTGGAGATACGGCGGGCGCGCAATTGGCGGGACTCAATGGCGCTATGGACCGCGTTGGCAACGCGGTGGCTGATTTCCAACAAAAGCTATATGACATGGCGGAGCCGTATTTAACCCAATGGGTGGATACGTTGGCTAAGCGTATTGACGATGTATCCAAGGGGTTCCAGGATGCGCTAGAATGGGGTAAGCACCACCAGGATTTGCTAAAGACTCTAGCGGGCGCGGCTATGGGTGTGGCCGCTGGCTTTGCGACTATTCGCACCTATCAGGCGGGCCTATTCGTCGTAGGCAAACTAAAGACGATGGTGACGCTTTATAAGGCGTGGCGCGCGGGCACTCTGTTACAAACAGCGGCCCAGATGGAGCTTAATACGGCGCTGCTGGCTAACCCTATTGGGTTGATCGTTTTGGCTATTGGTGCTGTCGTTGGCGCCCTGGCAATTTTCTTTACTAAGACGGAAACAGGGCGGAAACTGCTAGATTCCCTGAAAGGCCAGATTGTCGAGTTCTGGGAGACTCTAAAAGGTTGGGGTTCTGGGATCGCTGGATGGGCTAAGGGAATTTGGGGCGGCATTAGTGATTCCTTTGGTAAGGCGTGGGAGTTTATTAAGGACTTTGGCGGCGCCGTGGCTGACGTGTTCAGCATTTTTACTAAGGGTGATTACACGGGTGGCCTGGCCGCGTTTGGTTTTGAAGAGGATAGCGGCCTGGTTAACTACCTGTTAACTATTCGTGATGCGTTCCTAAATGCCTGGGAGATTGCTAAGGGTGTTTTTGGGTTCCTGTGGGGCGCGTTTAATGGTGTTTTGCAGGTTGTGCAGCCTTTTGGGGAGGCAATAGTCTGGATCGTTCGCCAGGGTTTGCTGTTCCAAAAATTCCTAGTTAGTGGCATGTTTGACATAGCTAAACTGGCTATTGCCGGTTTTGTTAATGCTTTTGTCTCTATTCGTGATTTTATTATGCCGATCTGGGATTGGTTTAGTGGCGTGTTGATCGCTGGCTGGAACGCGGCTGTTGAAGGTATGCGCGTAGTCTTTGAGCCTGTCGCTAACGCTATTGTCGCGGCCTGGAACTGGATTAGAGACGGCGCTACGGCTGTGTGGGACTGGATCCGCGAGGGCGTATTGTGGGCCTGGAATAAGGAAGTTGAGGGTTGGTCAATCGCTTTTAATATCGCTAAGGATTTTATTCTTAGTGTGTGGGAGACCCTGAAAAACGCCCTATTGTCTGGCTGGCAGTGGATAGACGCTAACGTGTTTACGTCTTTGCGCGTGGGCCTGGATGTGATTAAAAACGCGTTTAGCGTCGCCGTGGACGGCATTACTGCGATGTGGGATAACATACGCGCGGCGGCGGCTAAACCAATTAAGTTTGTCATTCAAAGGGTTTTTAACGACGGTATCGTTACCGCCTGGAATAAAGTAGCTGAATTCGCAGGTCTTGATAAGCTCCAGCCCTATGAGCCTGAATGGTTAGGCGCGTTTGCTAGCGGTGGCGTACTGCCTGGATACACCCCGGGACGTGATCCCTATACCTTTGTGGAGCCGCGTAGTGGCCTGAAAATTGGGCTATCAGGCGGCGAGGCTATCATGCGCCCGGAATGGGTGAAGGCTGTAGGCGGCGTCGCCGCTGTGGACGCCATGAATAAGACAGCGGCGTCTAGCGGTGTTAGTGGCGTCCGTAAACAATTAGGTGAAGGCGCGGCCTTTGCTAATGGTGGTGTGGTTGATGACCTGGATAAGCGCGTGGCGTCCCTATTTGGAAAATTAAAGGGTGAGCACGGTAAGCCCTACCAGTACGGCGGCGTGGGTAACCCGTCGTGGGACTGCTCAGGCTTGTGGTCCGGTATCGTTCAGGATTTGAACGGCGGGAATTTACGCGGTGGACGCATTTTTAACACCGAGTCCAATTTCGGCAATTTCGGCTTTGTGCCCGGTCTTGGAGGCCGCGTCACTATTGGCGTGCTGTCCGGTAAAGGCGGCGGCGCTAATGGTCACATGGCTGGAACTATTGACGGGGTTAATATTGAGTCCTCTGGTGATAATGGTGTTCAGATCGGCGGGCGTGCCCGTGGTTCTGACCACCCCCTGTTTAACCACGCCTACACGCTAAAGGAATTCCTAGGGAAGTTTATTTCCGGTGGTGCCGGTGGCGGTGGTGGTTTCTTTGATATTCGCGCGCATGTGCGCAATATCGCGGAGGCTGTTTTGCGGCCAATCATGGACGCTATACCACAATTTAAGGGCACCCTAGGTTATGTCCCTAAGGCGTTTGCTGGGAAACTTAAAGACGCTGTTATGAATTTCATTTCCGACCACGCCGGGTCGTTTAATGGCGGCGCGGGCGTTTCTGGTAGTGCTGAAACGTGGCGCGAAATGGCTATGGCTGCTATGCGGCGCAATGGGTTTAACGCTGATGACCCCCGACAGGTCGATGCGATGATCCGGCAGATTCAGAGCGAGTCGGGCGGTATTCCAAACCGTAATCAAGAGATTGTCGACGTTAACGGTACGGGCGCGGCGGCGGGACAAGGTCTGTTGCAGATCATACCGGGGACGTTTGCAGCCTATCGTGATCCGTCTTTGCCGAATGACCGGACGGACCCGTGGGCTAACATGAATGCGGCGCTACGCTACTACCGTTCGCGTTATGGCGATGACCTTACAACCATGTGGGGGCATGGGCATGGCTACGATAGTGGCGGCTGGTTGAAGCCCACCCCGGGCGGTTTTGGTAGTTACTTTAATCACACTGGCAAGCCGGAGGCTGTGCTGACGGAGGGACAGTGGGCGCGGGTGTCCGGGCTAGTTAGCTCTGTGGATGCGCTGGTGGCGGAATTGCCACGTATTTTGCACGGTGGCCCCCGCGCGTGGAATGAGACGGCGGCTCACTTGCAGCACCTGGTAGATACAGGTGATTATTTGGGGAATGAGTGGTTTTCGGAGTCTAGCCCGCTTACTAAGGCGGCGCTAGCAGCTCATAACTACTTTAAGAATTTCGGCAACCCTGGCCAGTTTGGGCGCCCGGATCAGTGGGCGGCGCACTTTGGCGGTATGGCGGCGGCTGGTGTAGCTAATGATGTTTTGGGCCTATTCGGCCTGGATGGCATTATTGGCGGCTCTTTGAAGCAGTCGTTTGTTGATCTGGTGAACGCGGGCGCCGATACTGCCAGTGCTCAAACAGGCTATCCCGTGGGGCATATCCATACTGGTAGTTTGCAGCCGGTGGCGGTGTTGGATGATAACGGGCTTGTCATTGGGGAGGCGTCTAGGGCTGTTGGCGTTGAGGCGCCGTCGGGGTCTAATACTACCGTCACAGATAAAGACGGTGTGGAGAAGACCCCGGTGGTTGATTCGTCTAGTTCCACTACAAAACTAGAGATTAGTCTCGATCCTGATGGTAGCTACACGGGTAAGCAGGTTGAAGAGTTGTTAAAGGGTCTTAATGAAAAGGTTAGGGGCCTGGATGTTGAAGTTAAGGGGCTGAAGAAAGGCCAGGAGGCCACGGTTACTAGTGGTTTGTCGATCCTGGTCTAAAAGTTCCTGACGGTTAGGGGGCGTTTTCGTGGTGAAGGATTTATATACAGTTACGTGGACTAGTCACGCGGGGCGGCGGTGGATTCTGGAAGGGGATTTACGCGCCCGCCGGGGGGTGATTTTTACGGGCATAGACGGCATGGTTGGGACGGTTAATCGTTCTAGCGTAGATCGTTCTACGGGCGTGGGTGTGGTTGACACTGCTACTACGTTTGGGGCTATGTCTGGCACTTTGAATGTGGCTGTTTATCCTGACGGGGATGCCCCTTTGGGCCGCGTGCATACTGAGTTTGTGCGCGGCTTTGATTTGACCCGCCCCGGGGTTTTGGAAGTGGTGACGGCGGGCCGGGAGGTTTGGCGCGCTGAGTGCGTGTTGTCGGAGCCTGTGGGCGCCCCGTCTGTTAGCCCTTACGCGGCTGACTTGTGGGAGGCTGGTTTGTCCATTCCGTTGTATTGCTCTACGGGCGCGTGGTGTTCCCCCTGGGAGGTTGAAGCCTCTGACAGTGCGGGCGTTCACGTCACTAACACGGGGGATTTGCCTTTATTCCCCTACATCGAATGGGCGGGGGCCGGTAAGTCGTTCAGAGTTAACGGGGTGCGTATTTCTTTGCCTACGACCACACAGCCACGGTTCCTTTCTTGTGACCCGGGGGAGGGGTTTGTGGTGCGCTCAGGTGGGCCGGAGGGGTCTGTGGATGTGGAAACATGGTCGGCTATGCGCGGATTGGCTGTGCCGTTTAGGGTTGACCCTGGGGAGCAGGTACACGTTGCTACTGATTCAGGGTTGAAGGTGCACACGCGGCAGCGGGTGTTAAGTCCTTGGAGGTGATGCCGTGGTGTCCGATTTTGTTAATTGGCTGGATCAAAGGAACGCGGCTCATGCCACGGGTGACGGCTGGGGTCTGTGGTTAACTGATAAGCACTTTAACCCGGTGGCTGATCTACATGGCTGTAATAGCCTATCTTTTGAGGACAAAGTTAACGCCGTGGGGGTTATGGAGATTGTGCTCCCGGGGGATCACCCGGCTGTAGCGGCGCTTTTGCCTTTGGATTTGGAGCGGGTGGGCGCCCCCGAAGCCATGTGGGGCGCCCTGGTTGATTCTGGGCAGTTCCTTATTTTTGAAGGACCGGGGGGCGCGTCGGAGCGTATTGTGGGCCGGGTCGCTCGGATCACTGACACCCGGGGGCAGGGCGGCCACGGGACGGTGACAGTTGAGGCTAAGACGCTTTACCGTCATGTGGAAAAGATAGCTTGTTACCCTACCCCTGGGGCACCTTTGGTAGCGCAATTAAAATACCGTGACTATAGGGCCGGGGATTCTTTGCGCGTGATTAAGGAATATCTTTTAGTTAACCTGATGCGTGAGTTTCAGCCGGGGTTAAGGTTGGGGTGGAAGCTGTGGGACATGGGCGCGTGGCGTTCACTCGTGGACCCTAGCCGCTGGCCGTTGATTGTTAACCCCGTACACGCGTCCACCGCTACGCAAAACACGGTGTTAGACGCGCGGATGGATTTAGCGGCGGATTTGTTTTCCGAGACGCTTGACGCGGCGGGTTTGCTGTTGACGGCTGACCTGTGGCTACCGGGGGATAATCAACCTGAGGGGTTCCCCGTGGCCTTAACCACCCCTATCATTATTTTGGATGTTGTACCTAGACAATTTGACACGTCCACTACAGGCGGGGGGCTGGATTTTCTACGCGGCCTAGTCCGTAGTTTTGATAGGTCCAATAATGCCCCCCGCCGTGGTTTGGGGGATACGAAAGCAACAGCGGCGGGGGTGTATCCGTGGGTGGTGTGGCGCCCTGAGGATATGGGCAGTATGACGTCTGATTTCACGGTTGTTAAATCTGAGGACTCGCACGTGATCGTTGGCGGGCGTTCCCCGGAAGTCTTGAATAAGGCTATTAGCGCGGGGACGAAAGCCGCGTTTCATGGGTTAGCCGGTGGCCTGGCCGCTGCGTTCCCGCAATTTTCTATCCTCATTGGGGCGGCGGGTGAATTCTTTGGTGAAGCCGCCGCCTCGTCGTTCCAGGATAAGCTTTTTGCGTGGCAGGAATTTAGCGACTCTGTCCGGATGGAGGCGCAGGGGCCATATCGCTATCGCACTTCTGTGGGGGCCGGTGATGGTTGGACGTTATCGGCGTGGCAGCAGGCGTTCCAGATGCTCCAACAAGGAGCGGGTATGATGTCCGTAGGCTTTACTACTAGCGCCCAAACGATTTATAAGTGGGGGCGCGATTACCGGGCGGGGGATCAACAGGGGCTAGTCCATA
>ERZ773046.168-NODE-168-length-44564-cov-8.119122_pt1 | contig 44564 bp, 46 predicted proteins | sample MGYA00580634_ERZ773046 | MGnify/ENA primary metagenome ERZ773046 (study PRJEB29015, sample SAMEA2738127) | human oral metagenome | biome: human oral; feature: human-associated habitat; material: saliva | place: China | collected 2159 ... | reverse complement strand
TCAAAACGCCAAGCCGACGGAGTGCCTCTCGTCCGCCCTCTGTCGGCGCATCGAGCGCAAAGCCCGTCACCTCTGCCCCCGCCCGAAGGAGCAGGAGGGCAAGCCACATCCCCTTAAAGCCCGTATGCCCCGTGAGAAGCACACGCTTCCCCCGATAAAAGCTCAATACATCCTTCATTGTTTCTCCCTTGTGTACAGCACCCTATCCCTGTATCATCCGCGGACTTCATGGTGCATGTCCTGCACCACGATCAACTAGTATGCCAAGACGATCACATTCCTTTTTTCATTATATCAAAGATCGATAAAAAAAACACTTCCCAATATACGGTACCATATAGCACGGCAGAAACGGTGTGCTAACAGCCGACACACATTATTCTATTTCACAACTCATTCAAACTTGCTCAAAATTTTATCAAAATATCTTAGCTTTTTCAAAAATGTTATGCTATAATATTATCAAACAGGAGAGAAAACATCTCCAGATAAAGAAAGGTGGTCATTTCTATGATCAAAGTTGGTATCATTGGCGCCGGCCGTATCGGCCACGTCCACGGCGAGAGCATCTCCAAGTTCGTCAAGAACGCGACGGTGAAGACGATTGCAGATCCCTTCATGAACGAGAAGATCGAGGCGTGGGCAAAGTCCATCGGTGTCGAAAAGACAACAAAGGACTACCACGACATCCTGAACGATCCCGAGATCGAGGCAGTACTGATATGCGCCTCCACGGATCAGCACGCGCCCGTTTCCATCGAGGCGCTGCGCGCAGGCAAACACGTCTTCTGTGAGAAGCCCATCGACCACGATGTCGAGAAGATCAAGGAAGTCCTCGCTGTTGTCAAGGAGACCGGCAAGAAGTATCAGGTTGGCTTCAACCGCCGCTTTGACCACAACTTCCGTGCCATCCACGAGGCCGTAAAGGCGGGTAAGGTCGGCAAACAGCAGATCATCAAGATCACCTCGCGCGACCCGGAGCCGCCGCCAATCGAGTACGTCAAGGTATCGGGCGGCATCTTCATGGATATGACCATCCACGACTTCGATATGGTGCGTTATCTCTCCGGCTCTGAGGCCGAGGAAGTGTTCGCTGTCGGCTCGGTCACGGTCAACCCCGAGATCGGTAAGGCGGGCGATGTGGACACGGCCGTCATCACGCTGAAGCTCGCAAACGGCGCAACGGCTGTCATCGACAACTGCCGTGCCGCCTGTTACGGCTACGATCAGCGTGCCGAGGTGTTCGGCACGGAGGGAGCCATCGCAATCAGCAACGACTCCGACTCGAACGCCGTATTCTCCTGCAAGGATGGTGTCATCGCCGAGAAGCCGATGTTCTTCTTCCTCGAGCGCTACATGGCGGCGTATGCACGCGAGATCGACGAATTTGTCGAGGCGATTGTCAACAACACGGAGACGCCCGTGACCGCAAATGATGGTCTGCAGCCTGTACTCATCGGTCTTGCGGCAAAGAAGTCCTGTGAGGAAGGCCGTCCCGTCACCCTTGCAGAAATCAAGAAAGAATACAGCCTCTGATATCTCCACACCGCTCAAAAAAGCCCTCATGCGGAGGGCTTTTTTCTTGCACTTTCTTCCATTTGCTGATAAGATGCGCTTATCCTTGGTATTCGATCTCAATCAGAAAGGGCTCCCATGCTCCAATACTTCCCAAAGCGCAGCTTTCGCTCTCTCTTTCAAAAAAATTCATCGCCCTCACTTGCCTACGTCTGCAATGTTGGCCCCGAGGCTTCACACATGCCGCGCAGCATGCACGAACACCCGCATCTGGCAGAGATTCTGCTGCTCTACGGCGGTGCCGGAATCTATATGATCGACGGCCGACGCTACACAGCGCAGAAGGGCGATCTCATTCTCTACAACAGTCACGTCGTCCATGACGAGCACGGCGGCAGCGGCAGCGGACTGAGCATCTACTGCATCGCGGTCAGTGGACTGTGTGTGGACGGGCTACCGCAGGGACACATCCTGCCGGCCTCGCTGTCCCCGATTCAGTCAACGGGGGATGATTTTGATGAATTTATGGCACTCTTCGGAGCCATTGAAAAAGAGGCTCCTGCACACCCGGAGACCGCTCACTACCTCACGCTTTCCCTCCTGACGAAGATCTCTGCCCATCTGGCAGAGCACGGGAAAAAGGAGGAAGCTGCCGTCCCATCAACCGTGCGTGCAGCGCGCGCCTATATCGACCAGAACTACAAGGACGCCATCTGTCTGGAGGACATCGCCCGCGCCACCCACACCAATCCATATTATCTCGCGCATCTGTTCAAAGAGGAAGTCGGGCTGCCGCCGATGAAGTACGTCGCACTCCGCCGCATCGGCGAGGCGCAAAACCTCCTCATCAATACAGAGATGACCGTGACACAAATTGCGGCGCAGGTCGGCTACAACAACTCCAACTATTTTCAGTCTGTCTTTAAGCGTGCCATGGGCATCACACCACGGGAGTATCGTGTGCGCTGGGTACGCTGAGCAGCACTCGCATACAAATATCCCCCGCACAGCATTTGTGCGGGGGATATTTGTATGCCGAGGGAAATGACGCCACGGGATTACTGCTCCGTGCTGCCCTCCCACGTTCCAACAACGCGCTTTCCTGCCTCCTCGTCAAACCAGTGAGAGGTGACGGTCTTGGCACGCGTGAAGAAGAGAACGCCGTCCCTGCCGAGGACGTGGAGATCGCCAAAGAAGGAATCCTTGTTGCCCGAGAACGGATAGTAGGCGCTCGGTACAGGAATGCCGACATTGACGCCGACCATTCCACCGTCCGTATCCATGACAAACTTACGCGCATAGTACCCGCTGCTCGTAAAGATGCACGAACCGTTCGCGAACGGGTTGGCATTCATGATGCGAATCCCTTCCTCGTAGTTCTTGACGCGCTTGATACAGGTGACAGGACCGAAGATCTCCTGATCGCCGACCGTCATGCCCGGCTTTACATGATCGAGGATCGTAGGACCGACAAAGAATCCATTTTCGTAACCGGCGACCTTCATCTTGCGCCCGTCAAGAACGAGCTCTGCCCCCTCGTCAACGCCCTTCTGGATCCAGTCACTGACCTTTTGCTGATGTCCTGCGTTGACCACAGGACCAAGCTGCGTCTCTTCCTTATAGGCACAACCGATTTTGAGCGCCTCTGCCTTTTTCTTCAGCAGTGCGACAAATGCGTCCGCAATGCTTTCCTCGACACAGACCACAGGTAGTGCCATGCAGCGCATCCCCGCACAGCCATACGTCGAGTTAATGATCGCATTCGTAGACGCCTCCAGGTTTGCATCCGCGAGCAGAAGCGCATGGTTCTTCGCCTCGCACTGCGCCTGCACGCGCTTGCCGTGCGCCGCCGCCACGGAGTAGATGTGTTTGCCCGCCCCCGTTGTGCCGACGAATGTCACCGCCTTAACACGCGGGTCCGTGAGGAACACCTCGCCCTCCTTGCGGCTCGTCGTCACGATATTGACAACCCCCTTCGGGAAGCCGGCCTCCTCGTAGAAGAGCTCAAGCATGCGCATGGAGGTCAGCGGTGTCTGGCTGCTTGCCTTTAGCACGACTGTATTGCCGCAGACGATCGCAAGCGGTACCATCCACCCCCACGGAATCATCGCAGGGAAGTTCATCGGCACGATGCCCGCAACGACGCCGAGCGGGAAGCGGTACGAAGTCGTATCGTAGCCGCCCGTCACCTGCATTGCACCACTCCCCTGGATGAGCAAGGGAGCAGCGCACGCCTCCTCCGTCGGCTCGATCGCCTTCTGTACATCACCACGTGCCTCATTCAGCGTCTTGCCGAGCTCCTTCGCACAGAGAACAGCCAACTCCTCCTTATGGGCATAGAGCACATCACGCCAGCGAAACATATACTGCACACGCTTTGCCATCGAAAGCTGCGACCACGACTCAAATGCACGCTGTGCCGAGGTAATCGCTTCCTCGCACTCCTCCACCGTGCAGCTCGGAACCTCTGCCATCACTTCCCCGGTACTGGAATCCGTGATCGAGATATACTTGCCGCTCGTGGACTGCTTCCACGCACCATCCACACAGTATCCCATCCGCTTTACTTCTGCCATAATATGCTCCTTTCGCATATATAGAATTGAAAACAAATATCATATAATACAAAGTATAGTTCACCAAAACATTATTGTCAAGAGCCCAAAAGAGTATCATCCATAGATATTTTTTGAAATCACAGATAAAACGACGTTCATCAGAATATTTTTTCGCATAAAAATGCCGCACGGGAAACTCCCACACGGCACCAGCCTATCTGTATGTACTTACTTCGCTGCAACCTTCTCATAGAGATTGACGATTTCTTCTGCCATCTCCTTCATCGCCATGCCGGTCATGACATAGTCCTGCGCGTGCGCGACGAGGACGTTGAACGGATCCTTGAGTTCGCCGGCCGCCTCCTTCTTGAGGAGTTCGGCGATCTGCAGCTGATGCGCCATGAGTTTGTCCTCCACATATCTATTATTGTCTGTAAATATCGTCTGTTATGCGCCGAGCAGTTCGCGCTGGATGCGCTCAAGCGCCTCGGGTGCCTGCACATCCATCTTCTCGGGGAAGCCGAAATAGGAGACGCAGGCAATGTTGTCGCCGCCGACCTTCGGCGCGTCGGGACGGAGCTGGCGGTTGGCAAAATCCATCTCGCGCAGCGTCTCGAAAATGCCGTCGAAGTCGACCTCGCCCTCACCCATCGCAAGATGCTGATGGATGGTCATATCTGCACGCCCATGATTGTTGAGCCAAGGCGGATTTGCGATGTAACGGCAGTCGAGCGTCTGGTTGAACGTATCCGCAAAGAGCACGTGGGTCAGCTCATCCCCCGCATACTTCAGCATGGAGCGTACATCGCCCTTGCCCGCATCGTAGAAGAAGCCATGCGGCGAGGAGTAGACGTAGCCGAGATGCTTCGAGCGGAACGACTTCACGATATCGCAGGCCTCGTTGTTCAGCTCGCAGAAATCGTAGGGATGCGACTGGATCTCGACACGCAGCCCCTCACGCTCGATGATCGGCAACAGTTCCTCCATGGAGCGGAAGAACATCCCGTTGCAGATCTCCTGCTGATTCGGATCGCCCGAGAACTCCGTGTTGATGACGGGTACGCCCATGCTGACCGCGATCTCAATGATGCGCTTCCAGTTGGCAACCGCATGCTGACGCTGTTCCTCGGTCGGTCCCGACCAACGATAGACTACGATGAAGGAGGAGATTTCAACCCCTGTCTCCTTGAGTGCCTTGCGATACTCCGCCTCCGTCTCCTCGGAGAAGAGCGGATGCTTGTAGAACGGGTTGATGCGCGGGTGCGGGGACTGCTCGATGTACTTGTAGCCCCAGTCCGCAACCTTGTGTACCATGTCGTTGATGCTCATCTGCTTGGCGAGAACATCAACATCGAATGCGATTTTCATGGAAACAACCGCCTCTGATGAATTTGTGATAAAGTCATGATATAGAGGTGGGTGACTCTTGCCTAACGAACTATCATCGACTAAAATGTTTGTCAAGAGGAGTTTTTTAGAATATTTTGGTGGAGGGGATATCTGTGGACGAAATCATTGCGATTGTATTCCTGTCACAGCTGGCGGGCTTTGTCATCAAGGGGCTGGCGGGTTTCGGCAATCCACTTCTCACGAATCCGCTGATGGCAATGCGGCTGGACAACGTGGTCATCACGCCGACCAACATCCTGCTCGACCTGCCCGTCAACGCGTGGATCTCGTGGCGGGCACGCCACTCCTTTCAGATTCGGCAGGTGCTGCCCGTGCTCATCGCCATCCTGCTCGGCGTCATCCCGGGAACACTCCTGCTGAAACTGGGAACACCGTGGATCATCAAGGCTCTGCTCGGCGTCTTCATCATCGGCCTCGGCGTCGAGATGCTGCTCCGTAACCGCTCGCACGGCATCACGCCGCGCAGCTGGCTGCGCAACCTTCTCTCCTTCGCCTCGGGGGTGATGTCGGGGCTCTTTGGCATCAATATGCTCTTCCTCGCGTACATCGAGCGCGTGAGCGCAGACCGCGAAGCATTCCGCGGCAGTATATGCTTCATCTTCCTGATCGAGAACGCATTCCGTGCCGTGACCTACTTTGCAAACGATATCTTTACGGCGTTCACGCTGACACTGACTGCCGTCTCGATTCCCGCCGCCATCCTCGGCGTGTGGATCGGCACAATGATCGACCGGCGCATGGGCGAACGCGCCTCGAAGCGCTTCATCATCTTTATCTTCATCCTCGGCGGACTCTCCATTCTCATCAAGTCGATCCTCCTGCGTTCCTAGAGAGTTGGCGCAAAAATTTATAGCATTTGTCGTGAAAGAGAAGAATTTTACCGATAAATCGCCTGTTCTACGTATGTATCATTCTGATTCCTGACATATAATAAAAGAGCAATTTTTCATTAGCAGAGATAAGGAGGTACAAATATGGCGTGCCGCCTCGATGATGTACTTCGCGTGCGTGTCCGTGGAGGAGGCAATGACCACCGCATCGATCTCCGGATCGTTCAGAATGTCCGCCGCTTCCTTCGTCACGGAGTCGATGCCGAACTGCTTCGCATACGCCGCCGTCTCCTCGTTGGCAAATGGGTCGGCGACCCTCTTGATCTCCATGCCCGGAACAAAGAGCGAAATATTCCGGATGTGAACCTTGCCGATGCGCCCCGCGCCGATGATGCCGATCTTCATGATGAAAGCCCCTTTCTGCGTCTTGTGATCTGCTGTTCCGTTTTCTGGTTCTATTATAGGGACAGTATACGCAAATGTAATTTTCCTATTTTTTGAATCGTTGTTTCTTCTTTGGTAAAATTCATGAGGAGCAGACAAAAATAAGACACCCTGACAAAAAACTTCGTCAAGGTGTCTTATTTTTGGATTGTATCAACTAACGTGTATTGCAGCGAGATACCCCACAGCAATGCATACGTCCCTTTTTCGCTAGTTCCTCAAATCTCATGACGCGGTGCTTCAAGTTTACCGTCCAATGCCAAGCGGCGAGAAGATCGCATAGACGGTGAAGATGCCAAGGACAACGACGACCGCAACGTACTTGCGATACTTCCACGGCGTGAGATCGACCTTGTTCGCATTCGGCGTGAACGAATAGCCGCCCGCCAGCGGCGCAAACTTCGTCGAGCCCCACATAACGAGGATATCAAGGAAAAAGAGCACGCTGTGGATGTAGAGGAAGTTCAGATCACCAAAGAGGAACTTCGCGATGACGTAGGCAACAATGTGAAAGGTAAAGCAGACCTTTGCCCCCACCGCCGAGACATTCTTATTGAAAAAACCAAAAAGAATGATAACGATGAGCGGGATATTGTAGAACCCCACATACTCCTGCAGGAAATTGTAGAGCCCCGTCGGTGCATTGATCAGCAGCGGTGCAAGACCAATGGAAACAAGAGCGATGACAACATTCGTGATCTTGCCCATACGTACGACGCTCTGCTCAGACGCATTCTTACGGAAAATGCCCTGATAGAAGTCCAGCGAGAACAGCGTTGCCGCGCTGTTAAGTGCGGCGACATAGGTGCTGAGAATCGCGCCGAAGATGATGGCGCCGAAGATGCCGTACATCCACGGCGGCAGGATCGCCTTCACAAGCGTCGGATAGGCAGCATCCGGCAGCGGCAGGGATCCATGAAACATGACAAAGGCAATAACACCTGGCAACACCAGAAAGAGAGGTCCAAAGAGCTTGAAGACAGCAAGTGTCAGAACCCCCTTTTGCCCCTCGGCGAGATTGCGCCCCGCAATGGTCTTCTGTACGATGAACTGGTTCGTGTTCCAGTAGAACATCGTATTAAAGAGCAGACCGAGCAGCAGTGTCGGCCACGGCACCGCCTTCGAATTGATTGCTCCGATGGCGTTCAGTTTCTCCGGCGCCGCGGCAGCCATACGTGCGAAGCCATCAACGATGCTGCCGTCACCGAGCATATAGAGACCGATAAACGGGATACTGATGCCGCCGATGAGCAGCCCCACACCGTAGACGCTGTCGCTCACCGCGCTGATGCCCATGCCACCCATGAGAAGGTAGGCAAGGCCGACGATGCCGACGATGGCCGCCGTCACCATAATGCCTTCATACTGCGAGATGCCAAGCAGCTCGCTCACACTGAAGAGCTGATTGAACACGAGCGCACCGGAGTAGAGGATGCCCGGCAGGAGGATAAAGGCGTAGCTCGTCTGAATCAGGAATGAGATAACGAGACGGAACTGATTGTCGTAGCGCAGCGCGAGGAATTCCGGAATCGTCGATACACCGTGCCGCAGATAGTTCGGCAGGAATACAAAGGCGAGCGTCAGGATGGAGAAGCAGGCGATGATCTCCCACGCCATGACCTCCATGCCGACAGCATAGGCAAGGCCGCTCTGTCCGACGATCTGCTCGGTTGAGAGATTCGCCATGAGCATAGTGCCCGCGATGACAAGCCCGCCGAGACTGCGGCCGCTGAAGAAATACCCGTCGGTATTTTCCTTGTTGATATTCCTCGTCCGATACCATGCAAAAATCCAGATACCGGCAACGATTACGAGGAATGAAAGAATTGGAATCATTGCAGTTCCCCCCATGAAACTGTTGTGGTCTCAAAGCCATCATAACAGGTGTATTAGAAACCACAGATATAACAAGATAAGCAAATGTTATTATACACAATTACTCCTCATTGACAAGTCCTAAAACAAAAAGGCTGCATGACGATGTTATGTATTCCTCGTCATGCAGCCCCACGGATTCATTCCGTACGTTCGACTTATTGATACGTTACATAACGTCTATGGAAAGCGCTGAATGCATCGGTGCTACCGTTATTTTTTACCGCGGCGGCGCAGCTCGACGTAGTTCAGGATAAGCTCCGCAGCCTCCTCGAGCGACAGCTTGCTCGTGTTGATCAGGAGGTCGTAGTTCTCGGGAGCCCCCCACGTCTGTCCCGTATAGTACGCATAGTACTGCTTGCGGATGGCATCCTCATCATCGAGTTCCTCGATGTAGTGATTGCCGTAGTGTGTCTTCGCACGCTCCTTGCGGAATGCATGATCTGCATAAATGAAGAAGGAGAACGCATCGGGATTGTCTTTCAAAATATAGTCTGCACAGCGACCGAGAAAAACAGCACTCTCCTTCTCGGCGATCTTCAGAATCACCTTTGCCTGCTCGATATACATACGGTTGTGCTGTGGCACACGCACGTAAGCATAGTCGCCGAGATTTCCGAGGCAGTTCTCCGGCGAGTTATAGGAACGCTCGATAAGGCTCTCAAAATCCTGTGCATCCTCAGCACCCGCTACATTTTCCGCCGCCATGGCGACAATTTTTCGATCATAGCGCTTAACGCCCATTTTCTTCGCGAGAATCTCTGCAACCTCGCGCCCACCGCTGCCATACTGGCGCGTGATGGTGATGAGAGTTTTCTGATCCATCATATCGCTCCTTTCAATACAGCAGGACACGCCCTGCTGTGTGGTTACATTTCACCGCGCGCCTCACGTGCAACAAGATCGCGCATGATCTCGGGATACTTTTGATCCAGCTCATAGAAGTAGAGTACAACAATCAGAACGATCCACACAAAGATCGGCCCCCACATGTAGATGCTGACGATCATATCAATGACCTGCTGGCTCTGCATGACCGAGCCGGCGGAGGACGAAATATAGCCTGCATAGGAGAGCAGTCCCGTGAGGAGTGCGCTCGTAAGCCCGGAGCCGACCTTCGTACCAACCGAGCCACCGGAGAAGATCAGACCTTCCTGGCGGAGACGCGTCTTCCACTGTCCGTACTCTACAGCATCACCAATAAAGCCGAAAATGACGGACTGAATCGGTGCGAAACCAATACCGCGAACAACACAGCTAAATACAACCCAGCCAAAATCCGTAGGATTCAAAAGGAAGATGACATGACCGATAAAGCAGATGACAACACCGCCCAGAGACATATTGCGCTTGCCGAAACGGCGCAGGAGGCGCGGACTGAACACCGCCATAACAAAGATCGTGACCAGCGTCTCCAGGAGATAGAGGCTGCCGTAAATCGTATCATCGGCAAAAATGTATTTGCAGTAATAAGGGAGAATCGTACCCGTAATCGTGAAGATAACGTTCTGCATCATCCAGATCGTCATGCCCACCCAGAAGTACGGATTGACAGCGAGAGCCTTGAGTGCCTTGCCGACCGGAATTTTCGCCGCCTTTGCACGAGCCTCGATCACAACCGTCTCTTTACAGCGTGAGAAACAGAAGACCAAAAGCACCAGTCCAACGACTGCCCAGATGCTCATGACCTCAACCCATGCCATCTGCGTATCGCCAAAGACCTTGACCAGCGGAAGTGTTGCCGAAACCGAAAGAATACGCCCCCATGGCGAGAGACACATACGCGTGATCGAGAGCATATCACGTTCCTTTGAAGCGCGTGTCATCATCGCCGAAAGCGAGCCATACGGAAGATTCAGCGCTGTATAGCAAACTGTCGTACAAAGATTGTATGTAACGAACAGATAGGCGAACTGCATTGCTGAGGATCCCTGCGGAACTGTATAGATAAGTACAATGGATACCGCAAACGGTACGCTCATCCACAAAATCCAAGGGCGGGACTTACCCCACTTGGAATTCGTCTTCTCAACAATAAATCCCATGATGACATCAGATACACCATCAAAACAACGGGACAGGAGCATAACCATACCGACCATCGCAGGATCGATCCCTGCATAGTCCGTATAGAAAAATGTCAGAATGCCCATCGCTCCCCATACGACGTTTTGGGCTGTGTCACCAAGGCCGTAAGCAATACGGGTCATCCACGGAAGACGACCTCCTGCTGCCTGCGTCTGCGAATTGCTCATCGCAATTCCCCCTCCTCACTTAGTAAACAAGAAAACTGAACTGCATATTGATTCCTTCTTTCTCCCCCCATTCAGGAATCACTTGTGTCTCTTTGTGATATGTCATTCCCATGCTTATATTTTATATTTTTTTCTATTTCACAATCTCTATTTTCTTGTCTTTTCTTCAACATATACCCATAACAAAACATTGATAAACAAAGAGCTCTTCATTTCTTTTCCATTTTTTATTCATCAAGACTATATTTTCTTGCTTTTATGGAACTTATCGAGATTTTTTTACTTCATTTTCTGATATATTTGGGTCATCTTTTGGTTTTATCTTGTTTACCTGTTCCAGTGCAAAATAAAAAATCCCAATAGATTATCTATCGGGATTTTTGATCCATATTGTTTATGCAGATAACGAGTCAAAAACGCTCATCTCATATCAGCTGCTCAGCTTCTCCAGCCGTGAGAGGTCGACTTCTTCGACGGGCTCCTCGGCGGGCGCCTCGGGTTCGGGCGGCTCAGGCACCGGCTGCGGTGCGTGGTCGACGATCTCGAGGTGGCGGTAGCGGGTCATGCCCGTACCGGCCGGGATGAGTTTGCCGATGATGACGTTTTCCTTGAGGCCGACGAGCGGGTCGATCTTCCCCTTGATCGCGGCGTCGGTGAGGACGCGCGTGGTCTCCTGGAAGGACGCCGCCGAGAGGAAGGAATCCGTGGCGAGCGATGCCTTCGTGATGCCGAGCAGGATGGGCTTTGCCACAGCGGGCTCGCCATCCTCCTCGATCGCCTTGGTGTTCGCCGCCTCGAATGCGTTGATCTCGATGTACTCGCCCGGGAGGAAGTCGGTGGTTCCGGCCTCCTCGATCTTGACCTTGTGCAGCATCTGCCGCACCATGACCTCGATGTGCTTGTCGTTGATCTCAACGCCCTGCGATTTGTAGACCTTCTGCACCTCGTAGACGAGGTAGCGCTGGGTCGCCTGCAGGCCGCAGACGCGCAGGATGTCATGCGGGTTCACGGAGCCCTCGGTGATCTTGTCACCGGGCTTCATGACCATGCCGTCACGCGCGGCCATGCGCGCACCGAACGGCACAGAGTACTCGCGCGGCACGCCGCCCTCGGGCGTGATCGTGACTGTGCGCATCCCCTTGCCCGTATCGTCGATGGCGACGACACCTTCGTTCTCTGCGATGATGGCGTTGTGCTTGGGCTTGCGTGCCTCGAAGAGCTCCTCGACGCGCGGAAGACCCTGTGTGATGTCGTCACCTGCGACACCGCCCGAGTGGAAGGTACGCATGGTGAGCTGTGTGCCCGGCTCGCCGATGGACTGTGCGGCAATGATGCCGACCGCCTCGCCGATCTCGACCTCCGCCTGGTTGGCGAGGTCGCGGCCGTAGCACTTCATGCAGACGCCGAACTGCGACTTGCATGTGAGGACGCTGCGGATGGAAACGCGTTTTCGGACGCCCTCGATACGTTTGGCAAGTGCCTCATCGACGGAGTCGTTGATGTGGGCAATGGTTTCACCCGTCGCCTCATCCACGATGTCCTCGGCGAGCACGCGGCCGACGATGCGGTCGGCGAGCGACTCGATGACGCCCGCGCCCTCCATGATGGCCTCGACTTCGATGCCGCGCACATTGTTGTTGCGGATGTGGATCTCGTGGAGCTCGGAGGAGAGGATCGCCTCGACCATTTTGTCAGTGAGGATCACGCCCTCCTCTGCGAGAACGGTGCCGTCGTCGAGGACAGCCTCACGCACGACTTCCTTTCCGCTGAGCTCGCGCACGATGGCAGCGTGTGCCTTCTTGCGCTTTCTCGCATCCGGCTCGCCGAGTGTGATGCTCTCCGTAACCATGGCGTTGCTGACCGCCCCCTCCGCGTTGACGGAGGAACCGCGCACCATGATCTCGCGGATGTCGCGTTCGCCGATGGTCTCGAGGACCTCGTCGTCGAGCGTCGTGTCCTGCGGGTAGAGGATCTCCTTCGTCTCGGGGTCATAGATCGCCGCCGCGAGGAGGCGTCCCATGAGGCTGTCGACGAGGAGTTCGAGTGCGTCAAACGCAGACTCTGCCATGCGTGCACGCACCTGCAGGAGGTTGATCGCAGAGACGTCGCAGTCCTCCTCGCGGACGATGACATCCTGTGCCACGTCGACGAGACGGCGCGTGAGGTAGCCCGAGTCCGCCGTACGGAGTGCCGTATCGGCAAGACCCTTGCGCGCACCGTGCGAGGAGATGAAGTAGTCGGAAACGGACAGTCCCTCACGGAAGTTTGCCGTGATCGGCAGGTCGATGATCTTACCCGACGGGTCAGCCATGAGACCGCGCATGCCCGCGAGCTGACGCATCTGCTGTTTGTTGCCTCGAGCACCCGAGTCCGCCATCATAAAGATGGGGTTAAAGGGATCCATGTTGTCCATCATGGCGTCCGCGACGTCGTCCGTCGCCTGTGTCCAGAGCTGGACGACCTTCTTATAGCGCTCGTCCTCGGTGATGAGACCACGCGAGAACTGACGCTCGACCTTGTTGACCTTCGCCTGTGTGTCCGCGATGATGTCCTTTTTCTTCGGCGGCACGATGACGTCAGAGACGGCGACCGTCATGCCCGCAATGCAGGCGTAGTGGTAGCCGAGGTTCTTCACGTTGTCGATGACCTCAGCGGTCTTGGTCGCGCCGAAGTGGTCGTAGCAGTTCGCGACGAGTTTGCCGAGCTCCTTCTTGTTCATGAGGACGCCGAGACGCCACTCGCCGGTCTCGGCATCCTGCGTGTAGTGGCGCAGCTCCTCGGGCAGGATCTCGTTGAAGATGAGGCGGCCGAGTGAGCTGCGGACGAGGCCGTAGCCCGCGATCTGCACGCGGATCTCCGCCTGCAGGTCGAGCACCTTTTCCTGATACGCGAGGAGTGCCTCGGCGATGCCCGTGAACGCCTTGCCCTCGCCCTTTGCGCCGGGTTTCAGCTTCGTGAGGTAGTACGAGCCGAGCACCATGTCCTGCGAGGGGACGATGATGGGCTTGCCGTCCTTCGGCGCGAGGATGTGGTTTGCGGCGAGCATGAGGACGCGCGCCTCCGTCTGAGCCTCCGCCGAGAGCGGCAGATGGATCGCCATCTGGTCGCCGTCAAAGTCCGCGTTGTATGCCGTACACGCGAGCGGATGCAGCTTCAGAGCACGCCCCTCGGTGAGCACCGGCTCAAAGGCCTGAATGCCCAGACGGTGCAGTGTCGGTGCACGGTTGAGGAGCACGGGATGCTCCTTGATGACATCCTCAAGCACGTCCCAGACCTCGGGGCGTGCGCGCTCGACCATGCGCTTTGCCGACTTGATGTTGTGGGCAGCGCCGTCCGCCTGCAGTTTTTTCATGACAAAGGGCTTGAAGAGCTCGAGCGCCATTTCCTTCGGCAGGCCGCACTGGTGGAGCTTCAGCTCCGGGCCGACGACGATAACGGAACGTCCCGAGTAGTCAACACGCTTGCCGAGGAGGTTCTGACGGAAGCGCCCCTGCTTGCCCTTGAGCATATCCGAGAGCGACTTCAGCGCACGGTTGCCGGGTCCTGTGACGGGGCGGCCGCGGCGGCCGTTGTCGATGAGCGCGTCCACTGCCTCCTGCAGCATGCGCTTCTCGTTGCGCACGATGATGTCGGGCGCACCGAGGTCGAGCAGGCGGCGCAGGCGGTTGTTGCGGTTGATGACGCGGCGATAGAGGTCGTTGAGATCAGAGGTCGCAAAGCGTCCGCCGTCGAGCTGCACCATGGGGCGCAGGTCAGGCGGAATGACGGGCACGACGTCCATGATCATCCACGAAGGCTGATTGCCGGACTTACGGAATGCCTCAACCACCTCAAGGCGGCGGATGGCGCGCACCTTCTTCTGACCGGAGGTCGTCCGCACGTCATTTTTCAGCTGTGCGCTCATCTGCTCAAGATCCAGCTCCTCAAGGAGCTCCTTGATCGCCTCCGCGCCCATGCCGACGCGGAAGGTATTGCCGTACTTTTCGAGCGCATCGTGATACTCGCGCTCGGAGAGCAGTTCCTTTTTCTTCAGATCGGTTTCGCCCGCATCGAGAACGATGTAGTAGGCGAAGTAGAGCACCTTCTCAAGCGAACGTGGGGAGACATCGAGGATGAGTCCCATGCGGCTCGGAATGCCCTTGAAGTACCAGATATGCGAGACGGGTGCGGCGAGCTCGATATGCCCCATGCGCTCGCGGCGCACCTTTGCGCGCGTCACCTCGACGCCGCAGCGATCGCAGACAACGCCTTTGTAGCGGATGCGCTTGTACTTTCCGCAGTGGCACTCCCAGTCGCGTGTCGGTCCAAAGATGCGCTCGCAGAAGAGGCCGTCACGCTCGGGCTTCAAGGTACGGTAGTTGATGGTCTCCGGCTTTTTTACCTCGCCGTGCGACCATGCACGAATTTTATCGGGAGAAGCGAGTCCGATCCGCATCGAGTCAAAATTGTTTACATCCAGCAACAGCTGCCACTCCCTTCCTTATAGATCGTCCTCATGAGGATTGTCGATGTCGTCCAGTCCGCCATGGAGAATCGCATCCATGTCGTCTGCCGCGAGATCCTCGTCGGTGCCGAGGTCAGCGATGAGATCCTCATCCGCAGACTCCTCAGCCTCCGCGTTCTCCTCGTAGTCATCCGCAGGAGGCGGCGGCGCGGCACCGTTCTCGTCCACGCCCTCCACATCGAGGTCGAGGGAACGCGCCTTTTCGTTGATGTCCTCGTCCTCCTCGTCGCGGATCGCGATTTCCTTCGCGTCCTCGTTGAGCACCTTGATGTCGAGGCCGATCGCCTGCAGCTCCTTGATGAGCACCTTGAACGACTCGGGTACGCCCGGCTCGGGGATATTGTCCCCCTTGACGATGGATTCGTATGCCTTGACACGGCCGACCACGTCGTCGGACTTCACCGTCAGGATCTCCTGCAGGGTGTACGCCGCGCCGTATGCCTCGAGTGCCCAGACCTCCATCTCGCCGAAACGCTGTCCACCGAACTGCGCCTTGCCGCCGAGCGGCTGCTGCGTGACGAGCGAGTACGGCCCCGTGGAGCGCGCATGAATCTTGTCGTCAACCAGATGATGCAGCTTCAGCATGTAGACGCAGCCAACCGTGACACGGTTCTCGAACGGCTCGCCCGTGCGGCCGTCGTAGAGCACGGTCTTGCCGTCGGAGGGAAGTCCCGCCGCACGGATCGTGCCGAATACGTCGTCGTCGCCCGCGCCGTCAAAGACCGGGGTCGCGATATGGATGCCGGCCACGTCGGGCACGGGCATCCCGTTTTTATCAAAATCATAGCCCGCCGCGCGGAGATCGCCCTCCACCGTCGGATCGCCGTCCTTGATGCGCTGACCGAGGACGCGGCACGCCATACCGAGATGCGTCTCCAAGACCTGACCGATATTCATACGCGACGGAACGCCGAGCGGGTTCAGCACGATATCGACCGGCGTGCCGTCCGGCAGGAACGGCATGTCCTCCTGGCGCATGATGCGCGAGACGACACCCTTGTTCCCGTGACGGCCGGACATCTTGTCACCGACCGAGATCTTGCGCTTCTGTGCGATATAGACGCGCACGAGGCGGTTGACGCCGGGCGGCAGCTCGTCGTTGTTCTCACGGGTAAAGATCTTCACGTCGATGATCTTGCCCGCCTCGCCGTGCGGTACGCGCAGCGAGGTATCGCGCACCTCGCGCGCCTTCTCGCCGAAGATCGCGCGCAGCAGGCGCTCCTCTGCCGTCAGCTCCGTCTCGCCCTTGGGCGTGACCTTGCCGACGAGAATGTCGCCGGGACGCACGTCCGCGCCGATGGAGATGATGCCGTCCTCGTCGAGATCCTTGAGCGCTTCCTCCGCCACATTCGGGATGTCGCGCGTGATCTCCTCAGGGCCGAGCTTCGTGTCGCGTGCATCGCACTCATACTCCTCGATGTGGATCGAGGTGTAGAGATCGCGTTTGACGAGATTCTCGCTGAGGAGGATAGCGTCCTCGTAGTTGTAGCCTTCCCACGGCATATAGGCAACAATAATATTGTAGCCGAGGGCGAGCTCGCCGTTGTCCGTCGAGGGACCGTCGGCGATGGGCTGCCCCTCCGTCACGCGGTCGCCCGCGTAGACGAGCGGCTTTTGGTTGATGCAGGTCGCCTGGTTCGAGCGGATGAATTTCTGCAGTTTATAGGTATCAAATGCGCCCTCGTCCGAGCGGACGGTGATCGCATCTGCCGTAACGTCCGTGACCTCGCCGCCGTGCTTTGCGAGCACCATAACGCCCGAGTCGCACGCTGCCTTGTACTCCATGCCCGTACCGACGAGCGGCGCCTGCGTCCGCAGGAGCGGCACCGCCTGACGCTGCATGTTTGCACCCATGAGGGCACGGTTCGCATCGTCGTTTTCGAGGAACGGGATCATCGCCGTCGCGATGGAGAAGACCTGGCGCGGCGACACGTCCATATAGTCCACACGCTCGCGCGGATGCAGCCCCGTCTCCTCGTGGAAACGTGCCGTCACGCGCTCGTTGACAAAGTACTCATTCGCGTCGAGCGGCTCATTCGCCTGCGCGATGATGAGATCGTCCTCCTCGTCCGCCGTGAGGTAGCGCACATCCTCCGTCACGCGGTGATGTTCCTTGTCCACGCGGCGATACGGCGTCTCCATAAAGCCGAAACGGTTCACGCGCGCATAGTTGGCGAGCGAGCCGATGAGACCGATGTTCGGACCTTCCGGCGACTCGACCGGGCACATGCGGCCGTAGTGCGAGTTGTGAACGTCGCGCACCTCAAAGCCCGCGCGCTCGCGCGAGAGACCGCCGGGGCCGAGTGCCGAGAGGCGGCGCTTATGCGTCAGCTCGGAGAGCGGGTTGTGCTGATCCATGAACTGCGAGAGCTGCGAGGAGCCGAAGAACTCCTTTACCGCCGCCACGACGGGGCGGATATTGATGAGCCCCTGCGGCGTGATGCTCTCCGTCTCCTGGATCGACATGCGCTCGCGCACGACGCGCTCCATGCGTGAGAGGCCGATGCGGAACTGGTTCTGCAGCAGCTCGCCCACGGCACGCACGCGGCGGTTGCCGAGATGGTCGATGTCGTCCGTATTGCCAAAGCCGTCCATGAGGCCGAGGAGGTAGCTGATCGCCGCCATGATGTCCTCGCGCGTCACCGTGCGGTACTGATAGTCGCGCGTCGGTGCGCAGAGCATCCGATAGATCTCGCCGTCGGGCTTCTGTACCTGAAATGCGATGAGCTCGCCGTCGCCGAAGAGCGCCGTCTCGCGCTCCTCACTGACCGCATCCACCATCGCAGGCGTGATCGGCTCGCCCTTCGGGAAAACGATCTCGCCCGTCTCCACGTCCACAACGGGCTCCGCGAGTACCTTGCCCAGCAGGCGACGGCGCCAGCCGAGCTTCTTCGTCAGCTTGTAGCGGCCGACCGTCGCGAGGTCGTAGCGGCGCGGGTCAAAGAACAGCGTCTCGAGAAGCTGACGCGCATTGTCCTCGTTCGCGGGCTCACCCGGACGCAGACGGCGGTAGATCTCGATGACCGCGCGGCTGCGCGTCTTGACCTCGTCTGTATCGCGCTCGATCGTTGCGAGCATGCGCGGATCGTCGCCGAAGAGCGCACGAATCTCCGCGTCCGTCTCGTAGCCGAGGGCGCGGATGAGATAGGTCACGGGCATCTTGCGCGTACGATCGATACGCACGGAGACGATGTCGTTTGCATCCGTCTCCAGCTCGATCCACGCGCCGCGGTTCGGGATCATCGTCGCGTTAAAGAGCTCCTTGCCCGTCGTATCGATTTCCACACCGTAGTACGTGCCGGGCGAGCGGACGAGCTGGCTGACGATGACGCGCTCTGCGCCGTTGATGATGAACGTCCCCGTATCCGTCATGAGCGGAAAATCGCCCATGAAGACCTCCTGCTCCTTGATCTCGCCCGTCTCGCGGTTCACGAGGCGCACGTTGACGCGCAGGGGCGCGGCGTACGTCACATCGCGCTCCTTGCACTCGTCGAGATCGTACTTCGGCTCACCGAGCGCAAACGACTCAAAGGAAAGGATGAGATTCCCGGAGAAATCCTGAATGGGCGAGATGTCGCGGAAAATCTCCGCAAGCCCCACCTCGAGAAACCACCGATAGCTCTCGCGCTGGATGTCAAGAAGATGCGGCATCTCCATCACTTCTTTGATCCGCGCGTAGCTGTAGCGGGTTCGACGGCCGACCGACACAGGATTGAACATGAACGCTGTCACCCTTTCGCTGGATATCCTCTGGCATCTGAGCACCGCTCTCAGGATTGAACAGACACAAAAAGAACAAGGCAGCCATGTGAGTACCTTGCTCTCTTGTCCTTTCTAACCGCACAGCATACTGCGCGGCGTCCTCCCCTGAAAAAAGGCGCACAAATCCCATACTTACGTCAATAGGTCATTGTATGATACTACATCGGAGATGCCGTGTCAAGGGGGATTTTTCTATTTTTTCATTTTCTGGTGCAGGATTACAATGTTATATTGGGCCAGATCGTAAACATGCAGCAACATATATACAACGGTTGCCTCATTTGTTCTTTCCACAGCGATCCCTCCATCTCTTTAATTTATTATACGCACTCCTCACCGAGACGCCCCTGCCGCTCCGCCTCCTGCGCTCGTGATTGATCGAGCTGTTCCTGCTGTGCAGGGGCGGCGATAGCTAGGGGAGCAGAGAGGGGATGAGGAGAAGTAAAGAGGGGCGTTTGCGTGTTTTCAAGTGACATCACCGTATACGTTCAAAAACTCAGCTGTCATATCTTCGCACATCTGGAATGCAAGTGTGAGAATTCCGTGGAGATCCTCGTAGTTGCGGAAAATTGGCAGACGATTTCCATTTTCTAAATTCAGCAATTCATATTCTAAATTGGGGAAAGTATCCCCTTCATAATATTTATTATCCTTCATAGCATACCACATCAACTCAGCAATACCAGACTTAATAAATATATGGTATCTAAACTCGTATATGTTGCTTTTCTTTTTTGCTTGAAAAAAATTCTCTCTTTTCCTATATTTTGCAGCCGTATAACCTATCTCCTGAAGTATTTTCAAGACATACTGATTATCATAGTTTTTAAAGCTCTCTTTTAGATCAAAAGAATACTGTATGCGGAGCGCTTGATATCTCTCTGCAAAGCGAATACGGTTTAATACTTCTACCATCCGGTTGTCCATGGTTATTCCTCCCTAAATCGGATCGCAACGTCATAGTGCTTGGCTATACTATAGATATGGTACGCAAGTAAATAAAAAGAGGAAGCCAATTTGTGTTATGCTCTATCTACGCAAACAAGCCACACACAAAGGAGGCTTTCTCATGAAAAACATAACACAGGACATCAGGTATTATCAAGCGATTCTTTCCTATGCAGATAAGCACGGTATCACAATAATGGAAGTCTCCCCATGAGACCCTTTCTCTATTTTCCTCTTGTGTAACATATAATTGACAAACCTACACGACACGTCCTTCATCAAACGGCGAAGTCATTGACAAAGCGGCGCGTCTATGCTACGTTTAATCGGTATCGATAAAGAAAGGCTACAAATGATACAGCTAAAGAATATTGTCAAAACATACGCAGGCGATGTGCACGCTCTGCGCGGCATCGATCTCACGATTGAGCGCGGCAGCATCTACGGCATCATCGGGCTGTCGGGTGCGGGAAAGTCCACGCTCATCCGCTGCATCAATATGCTCGAGCGCCCGACGGGCGGCGCCGTTCTCGTGGATGGACGCGATCTCATGCAGGTCTCAGAGAGTGAGCTGCGCGAGGAGCGGCGGCACATCGGCATGATTTTCCAGCACTTTAATCTGCTGTCCTCCGCGACGGTCTACGACAACGTGGCGTTTCCGCTGCGGCTCGCGGGGAGATCCGCCGAGGAGATCCGTCCCAAGGTGACGGAGCTGCTCACACTCGTTGGGCTCGGCGACAAGGCGGACGCCTACCCGAGCCACCTCTCGGGCGGACAGAAGCAGCGTGTCGGCATTGCACGCGCACTCGCGGGCGATCCGAAGGTGCTGCTCTGCGACGAGGCAACCTCGGCGCTCGACCCACAGACGACGAAGTCGATCCTCGCGCTCATCCGCGACATCAACCGACGCATGGGGCTGACGGTCGTCGTCATCACGCACGAGATGCAGGTCATCAAGGATATCTGTGACCGCGTGGCGGTCATCGACGGCGGCGTGATCGCCGAGGAGGGCGATGTGGTGGATGTGTTCACCGCACCGCAGCAGCCCATCACGAAGGAGTTCATCAGTGTGCTCCTGTCGAACGAGCTGCCGACGGCGTTCCGCGGCAATCCCGTCGAGAAAACGCCGAGCGAGGGGAGCTATATGCTCCTGCGCCTCACATTCCTCGGCGAGCGCGCGGACGATCCCGTGCTCGCGGAGATGATCCGCCGCTTCCCCACCATCGAGGTGACGATGCTCTTCGGTACGCTCGATCAGATCAAGGAGCTGCCGTTCGGGCGCATGATCATCGGGATGCGCGGCGCACCGGAGGAGATACAACGTGCCATTGACTATCTCTCGGAACAGCATTTGAAACAGGAGGTGATCGGCTATGTCCGCCGAAATGATTCCCCTGCTGACTAAGGCGCTCGGAGAGACGGTCTACATGGTCGTGGTCAGTATGGTCATCTCGAGTGCGCTCGGCATCCCACTCGGCGTGCTCCTGCACGTGACGGCGCGGGGCGAGATCCTCGATGCACCGGCGGTGAACCGCTCGGTCGGCGCCGTCGTCAACGCGATCCGCTCCATCCCGTTCATCATCCTGATGGTGGCGATCATCCCGCTGACACGCCTCATCGTCGGCTCGGCGATCGGCACGACGGCGGCGATGGTGCCGCTCGTCATCGCCTCCGTCCCGTTCATCGGACGGCAGGTGGAGACCTCGCTGCGCGAGGTGCCGCACGGTCTCATCGAGGCGGCGCTCTCCATGGGGGCGACGCCGCTGCAGATCGTGACGCGCGTGCTCCTGCCGGAGTCCATGCCCGGCATCGTCAGCCAGCTCACGACGGTCGTCATCGCACTCGTCGGCGAGTCCGCCATGGCCGGTGCGATCGGCGGCGGCGGTCTCGGTGATCTCGCGATCCGCTACGGCTACCAGCGGTTCCGTCCCGACATCATGCTCGCGACCGTCGTCATTCTCATCGTTCTCGTCCAGCTCGTGCAGTTCGTGGGCAACACCCTCGCTGCGCGGCTGAATAAGAGATAAATATTTTAAGGAGGTATTTTATGAAAAAACTGCTCGCTCTTGTGCTTGCCGTCACCGCATTTGCCCTCGCCGGCTGCGGCGGCAGCGCAGACAAACCCGCCGACAACGCCAAGGCGGAGAAGGTCGTCAAGGTCGGTGCATCGCCCGTTCCCCATGCGGAGATCCTCGAGGCGATCCGCCCCGAACTTGAAAAGGAAGGCGTAAAGCTCGAAATCGTCGAGTTCAACGACTATGTTCAGCCGAATATCGCCACGAACGACAAAGAGATCGACGCGAACTTCTTCCAGCACGAGCCGTACCTGAAGAATTTCGTTGAGGAGCATCCCGAGCTCAAGCTCGTGAACGTCCTCGGTGTCCACATCGAGCCGATGGGCGTCTACTCGCACAAGATCAAGAAGCTCGACGAGCTGAAGGACGGTGCATCCGTCTCCATCCCGAACGACCCGACGAATGGCGGCCGTGCGCTGCTGCTCCTCGCGCGTGCGAACCTCATCAAGCTGAAGGACGGTGCCGGTACGACGGCGACGGTGCAGGACATCGTCGACAACCCGAAGCACCTCAAGATCCAGGAGATCGAGGCGCCGCAGCTGCCGCGTACACTGGATGATGTCGATATCTCCGTCATCAACACGAACTGGGCAATGCAGGCGGATCTCGTGCCGACGCGCGACGCTCTCATCATGGAGGACAAGACCTCGCCGTACGTCAACATCCTCGTCGTCCGTCAGGGCGATGAGAACCGCCCCGAGATTCAGGCGCTCGTCAAGGCGCTCCACTCCGAGACGGTCAAGAACTTCATCAACGATAAGTACAAGGGCGCAATCGTCCCCGCGTTCTAATCGTAATAACAAGTAAAGGAAGCGTTGTACGATACCAAAATCGTACAACGCTTCTTTCATTCTTATTTATGGTGTTGCAGGCGTCTCCGCACTCACCGCCCCGCGGCGGATCATATCACCGACGCGCAGATCATAGGAGAGCGCCATCTTGTGCAGTGTCTCCGCCCGTGCGAAGTCCTCGGGCGTCCCCCCGTTGAGCCCCTTGACGAAACTCTCATACGCACCGATGAACGCCTCCGTCGCCGCCTTGCGCTGTGCGGCGAGGTACTGCGCGCCATTCGGAACGTCCACAGCGTCCAACTCCTTTTGGTACTTTTTAAGGAGGGGGATCATATCGTCCTGCAGGAGATGGGTCAGCGACTTACGGTAGACCGTCGTATACGTGCTGCGCTCCGTCTCGGTCAGATTGCGGAACTCCCGCTGTTTCGAGCGGAAAACGCCGTTATAGCGGTCGACAATCGGGCGCGTCGCGTCGATGTAGCGCCCGAGATTGCTCGCTGCCGCCTTCTGCACCGCCTCGAGATAGGCACGGTAGTTCACGATGCGCACGACCTGCCAGCCCATATCGCCGCGTTCCATGCGAAGCTGCAGGGGGAACTCTAGGTCTGTCCCCTCGTCACGCACGGTAATGTTCGCCATCGCGGTATTCCCATCCCGCACGATGCTGTCGATGTGCAGGAGGGTCGTATCGCGCAGGTGGCTGCACTCCATGAGATACTCAAAGTCGATGCCGAGCTGGCGTCCCTTCAGCGGATCTACCCCCTCCGGAGTCGGCCATGTCCCGCTCCCGACCGCCGTCAAAATGCTCTGTGCCATCCCGCCTGCGACGCCGTCCTTGACGTTCTCGTAGAACTTTCCTGATTTATTCCGTTCTTTTTCCTTCAGATGTGTATCGCCCGAAAAGAGGACGTAGGTGAGATCGTCATACCCCGCCGCCGTTACAGCATTGATATTCACGCGCCGCTGAAATGCCTCCGCATCATGCGCGGTGAGTGCCGCCGCCGCCTGCTCAAGGGCGTAGGCAGGACGCTGTATGTAGTAGCCGAGATACCACGCGAGGACAGCGATCGTCAGGATGATCACCCCTGCCGCCGCGCGAAACTTACGCTGACTCGCCCTGCGTCGGCGTGCGAGACGCACGCGCCACGCAAACTCATCCAGCGGCATTGCCGCACCTCCCTTCGCACGAATTCGAATGATGCTATTATAGCATGGAATACGCCCCGCGTTCAATCAGTGAAAATTACTCTCTACGAAAAAAGGCTGCCGTACGAGGCTCATCTCTCCTCGTACAGCAGTCCGTCATCCTGCGTTATCCCCCCAGCACCTCATCCATCGACTGCTTCATCCGTGCGATGGCCGTGTCAAGATCGTCACGTCCGATGTTCAGCGGTGGATTGAAGTAGAGCACGTCGCCGAGCGGCCGCAGGAGCAGCCCGTGCTGGAGCGCACGGCGATAGATCGCGTAGCCGAGCCGCCGCCCTCCGTCAAAGGGACGCTTCGCCGCGCGATCCTCGACCAGCTCGACGGCGTGAATCAGCCCGATATGGCGAATCTCGCCGACGTTCGGATGTGCACCGAATGTCTCCGCCATGCGCGCACTCAGCCACGATGCCGTCTCCTCCGCGCGCTCCAGAATATTCTCCTCATCGAGAATATCGAGCACGGCGAGTGCCGCACTGCAGCCGAGCGGATTCCCCGCATACGTATGACTGTGCATGAACGCTTTGCCCTCGCTCCAGTCCGCATAGAATGCATCGTAGATCTTCTGCTTGACGACGGTGATGGACATGGGCATATAGCCGCCCGTCAACCCTTTCGAGAGGCACATGAGATCGGGCGTGATGCCCGCACGTTCACACGCAAAAAGCCGTCCCGTGCGCCCAAACCCCGTCGCGATCTCATCGGCGATGAGGAGGACATCGTGCGCGTCGCAGAGGGCGCGCAGCTTTCGGAGATATTCCGCGGGGTAGATGCGCATCCCCGCGCTCCCCTGCAGGAGCGGCTCGACGATCATCGCCGCCGTCTCATGTCCGTGCGCGGCAAAGGCACGCTCCGCGTGCTCAAAGCACGCACAGGTGCAGGTGTCGCGCGTCTCACCATAGGGACAGCGGTAGCAGTCGGGCGCCTCGATATGGATATTGTCCATCATCATCGGCTTATACATCTCGGCAAAGAGATCCATGCCCCCCACGGAGAGTGCGCCGATCGTCTCGCCGTGATACCCCTCGGAGAGACACATAAACCGCGTCTTTCCCGTGCGTCCCGTCTGTTGACAGTATTGGAACGCCATCTTGAGCGCCGCCTCCACGGCGGACGAGCCGTTATCGTTGAAATGGAATTTCGTCAGACCCTCGGGCACGAGCGTCGCCAGCCGCTCCGCGAGCTCGATCGCGGGGCGATGGGAGAAATTCGCAAAGATGACGTGCTCGAGCCGATCCAGCTGCGCCGCAATCCGCGCATTGATCTTCTCGTTCGTATGCCCGAGGAGATTTGCCCACCACGAGCTGACGATATCGAGATAGCCCTTGCCGTGCACGTCGTAGAGCCACGCCCCCTTTGCGTGATCGATCACCATCGGCGGCAGCTGCTCATAGTCCTTCATCTGCGCACACGGATGCCAGATATGGCGCAGGTCGCGCTCCTCTATGGTCGGCATAAAATGTCCCCTCCTACAAAACAGGGAATCACCGTTTCGCGCAGCGATTCCCTAAACACATATTACGATTACTCGTACAGCGCGGCAAGCGCATCCGCCCCCATCGGCAGCTCCGCCGCGCCGTGCGGCACACGCGTCAAGACGCGTGCGCCCGTGATCTCCTCGACCATCCGCACATTGTCCTCCTGCATCAGACCGCCCTGCCAGTTATTGAAGATAAAGCCCCGCAGGGGGATGCCGCGTGCATAGAGATGCTCTGCCGTCAGCACGGCGGCATTGATCGTTCCGAGGCCCGCATCGGCAACGACGAGGGCGGCAAGCCCCAACCGTACGGCGAGATCGTCGAGGACGACGTGCTCATCGTCGTCCCAGCGCAGCGGACAGATAATGCCGCCGCTCCCCTCCACCGTCAGATAGTCCGTGCGCTCCTTCGCGCGGCGGTAGTCCTCTGCCACCTTGGCAAAGTCCATCGGGCGGTGCTCGATCTGCGCCGCGAGATGCGGCGAGACCGCATCTCGATAAACATAGGAAACGGTGACATCCGCTGCATCGAGCCCCGCAGTGCGCGCCACATGGAGGGCATCGCCCGGCAGGAGTGTGCCGTCTGCGGCGACCTCCGCGCCTGAGAGTGCCGCCTTATAGTAGCCCGCCGAGCGTCCGGCATCACGGAGACATTTCACGATCAGCCCCGTGACATACGTCTTGCCGATGTCCGTCCCCGTTCCCGTGACAAATAACGCCTTACCCACGTATGATGCGCCTCCCGTCAGGCATCCATGCGATTCGCATGAACCGCCGCGCCCTGCACAGGAGCCGTGCTGCGCGTCTGCATCTCCTGCGTCTCACGAATCCAGAGCCCTGCCTTGTAGAGGCGAATCCCGATATAGGCCGCCGCGACGCAGAGCAGGAAGTCCGGCAGAACCTGCAGCACGCCGCAGTACCAGACCGCCACCCAGAAGCCGATCGGTGCGTCGATGATGTAGTTCGATGCAAAGTAGAAATACGAGATGCCGAGGACATAGACCACCACCATGCCCGCCGAACACGCGGCAAGCGCGCGGCGGAACGTCGGCACGCCGCGGCGCACCAATGCGCCCGTCACCCAGCCCTGCAGGGTAAATCCGACGAGATAGCCGAACGTCGGCTGAAGCACGTAGGCCGGGCCGCCGCCCGAGGCGAACACGGGAATCCCCACGAGCCCCATGAGCACGTACGTACCGACGGCGAGTGCACCGAGACGCGCACCGAGCATCAGTCCCGCAAGCAGCGTAAAGAGGAACTGCAGCGTGTAGACATCCGTCCCCACAGGGATGCGCACGAACGTCCCGACCGTAATGAGGGCGATAAACAGCCCGCACAGGATTACTTCACGTAACTTCATAATCTTCAGATACCTCCATAAAAACTGATAGATTCATAAACTTGCTTTATCTTACTCGCTATTTTGTTTATTGTCAACCGGAATATCACTCATTGGTTTACTAATATTGTATATCAATCACATAAAAAAGACTGCTGACGAAGCTGCAAACTTCGCATAGCAGTCCCTTATGTGCCCCTTCCACGGAGCGGGCGATTCCCTTACTGTTTCGTCACCGTCACGCGATCCATCTCCGTCCCGTCGGGCAGGAAGCACGCGATCTCAATCTGATCGGCCGCGACCTCCATCGTGAGATAGTTGTCCGTCTCCGGCTGCGGGAGCGTCACCTCGTCAAAGGCATGGTCGATCCAGAGATTCGGATAGCGCACATTCCCCGCAACACCCGTGAGGATGTAGAGCGGGCCCTTCTGCTCCGGCGTTTTGGCAAACGCGTAGATATGCCCGCGATTGCGGTACGTATGCAGATGCGCTGTGAAAACAACATCAATGAGCAGCTCGTCAAAGACGGGCATCCACACCCGGCCGATCTCCTCATCAATGCCCTCACTGCGCTCAGGGCGCCCATGAATGCGGTACTGCAACACGTCCTTGTGCATGAGGACGATGTTCCACTTCTTGCGGTGCGCCTTCAGGTCGCGGCGGATCCACGCGAGCTGCTCCTCGACCAGCCCGCTCTTAAAGCCGTCGATCTCCTTCTGCTGCGTGCAGAGCACGATATAGTGCGCCTGCCCGTAGTCAAAGGAGTAGTAGTACCGCCCGAACGCCTTACTCCCGTTGCGCGGCGTCCGAAAGTAGTTCAGATACGCGACAGGGAGACGCGTCTGCCACTGGCGGTCGTAGGTCTCGTGGTTCCCCATAACCGGCGCCATCGGGATCACGCGCTCCATCTCATCCACGCCTTTAAAGAACTCCGTCCACTGATAGCGATCCTCGCCGTTATCCACGAGGTCGCCGAGGCAGGCGAAGAATGCCGCATCCGTATTGCGTGCCCATGCGAGATGCGCCATCTGCTGCCAGTCCGCATAGTCGCTCGACTGGCTGTCGGGAAAGAGCAGCATCTTGTACGGCAGATCGGGATCGGGCGTCACGAGCGGCAGCCATGCCGTCGTACCACCATCCGCGGTGATGCGATAGCGGTACTCCACCCCCGGCACGAGCTGATCGACCTCCACCAAGTACTGATGCACCGTCACATCATCGTCGGTAAACGCAGCATCCACGGCCGGAAACCGCAGCACATTATCCACGTCGGGTGCCTGCACCTCAAGCATCTGTCCGGCGGATTCCTTCGGCGTCTCCCACATGATGACGCGGCCGCTGCAGGGATCCTGCGTGACGATCTGCCGCAGGCGCTCCACGTAGAAGCCATCCGAAAAGGGATAGAATCCCATCCGCTGCAGCCACTTCACCAGTGTATCGTGCCAGAGCACCGCGCCGCCCGCGACAACTGCACCTGCCGCCACCGCCCCCTTGATAAAGGTACGGCGCGTGAGGCCGTGCTCTTCTTCTCTTACTTCTTCCCTTTCTTCTTTCATGTCCTCCATGTTTTCCATTTTCCCCCAGACCGGAGGCACAGAGCAGCTCCATGCCGCCCGGTACATTCTTATCGTGTGTCCGACGCTTCCTTCGCGCGCCGTGGCCTTGCCTGCACACAGCAGGAGGCACACTCCTCGAACGAGAGCCTGTGCCCGCCACGGCGCAGGCGCAGATAGCGCGCCACGTCCACACAGCTGATGCGCCCATCGGGCAGATATGAGCCCGTATCACAGGCGACGATATTGTTCGGCAAAAAGAGCGGGACAGGTGCACGGTCGCGACGCAGCATCTGCGTCGGCGTATGCCCGACCACAACAACGGTATCGCCGTAGTAACCCATGAAAAACGCCTCACGGATCCAGAGCATATCCTCACGGCTATCCTCCGCCGCTGGATTCACCCCCGCATGGACAAAGAGAATCTCCTCCTCTTCGTGGGTCGTGCGGAAGGAAATCGGACGCTGCCGCACGAACTCCGTCAGTGCCTTTGCCTCTGCCGCCGGCAGCGCGGCAAGCTGCTTCCTCGTGATCTTGCCGCCGTTCGCCAGCCACAGATCGAACTGCCCCAGCAGCGTGCACCCTAGGCCATACGCATCCATGTAGCTGAGCATCATCGCCTCATGGTTGCCCATGAGCGCGTGGACATTGCGGTACTTTTCCGTCTGCCGCTGCACGAACTGCAGCGTGCGGACAGGCGCAGGGCCACGGTCGATATAGTCGCCGAGAAAGACGAGCAGATCGTGCGCGTCGTCAAACGCAATCTTCGCCCAGAGTTGTTCGAGGCAGTCCGCCTCCCCGTGCACATCGCCGACCGCGAGAATCCGACGAAACATCCGACCGCCCCCTTTCTCATCCCGTGCCTCTATTATATCGTAAAAAACATGAAAATGATATGATAATATATCGCACACGAAACCACAGAGGGCATACATTGACATTCGTCCCATGGAGATATATGATAGTATAGGGTAAGATCTGTTTAATGATAATCTTCAGTCAGGAGGACGCACATGATAGAACGCTATACACGCCCGGAGATGGGGCATCTCTGGTCGATCCAGAATGAGTGGCAGACCATTCTGAACGTCGAGATCGCCGCGTGCGAAGCGATGGCAGAGCTGGGTGAGATCCCCGCCGCCGCCGTGGAGAACATCAAGGCAAAGGCAAAGTTCGACGTCGCGCGCATCAACGAGATCGAAAAGACCACCGACCACGACATCATTGCCTTCCTCACGAACCTCGAAGAGAACATCGGCGAGGACTCGAAATACATCCACAAGGGACTCACCTCGAGCGATGTGAAGGACACAGCATACTGCGTCATGATGCGTGATGCAGCCGCCATCATCCTCGATGATCTGCAGGAGTTCCGCACCGTCCTGCGCCGCCGTGCGAATGAGTTCCGTCACACACCATGCATCGGACGCACCCACGGCATCCACGCCGAGCCGATGACCTTCGGCCTGAAACTCCTCCTCTGGAGTGCAGAGATCGAGCGCGACATCGAGCGCCTCGAGCACGCCAAGAAGATCGTCTCTGTCGGCAAACTCTCGGGCGCGGTCGGCACGTACTCCAACATCAACCCGCGCATCGAGGAGCTCACGTGCAAGCACCTCGGACTGACCCCCGTCCGCCTCGCGACACAGGTCATCCAGCGCGACCGCCACGCCGAGTTCGTCACGACACTCGCCATCATCGCGAGCACGCTGGAAAAGATCGCCACCGAGATCCGCAACCTCCAGCGCACGGACATCCGCGAGGCAGAGGAGTTCTTCAAGGCGGGACAGAAGGGCTCGTCGGCGATGCCGCACAAGCGCAACCCGATCAACTGCGAACGCGTCTCGGGCATGGCACGCCTCGTGCGCGGCAACGCCGTCGCGGCGATGGAGGACATCACCCTCTGGCACGAGCGCGACATCTCGCACTCCTCCGTCGAGCGCGTCATCCTGCCCGACAGCACGATCAACGTCGACTACTGCCTGCACAAGCTGACGGGCATCGTGGACAAACTCCTCGTCTACCCCGACGCCATGCTGCACAACATGAACCGCACGGGCGGGCTCATCTACAGCCAGCGCATCCTGGTGGCACTCGTCAACAAGGGCATCCTGCGCCAGACCGCCTACGTCTGGGTACAGCGCAACGCCATGAAGCGCTGGCTCGAAAAGGAAGACTTCCGCACGAACGTCGAGAAGGACGCCGACATCTCCGCCCACCTCACGAAGGAGGAAATCGACGCGTGCTTTGACTACCAGTACTTCCTGCGCAACGTCGACGACATCTTTGCACGATTTGATCTCTAAGGAGAAGAAATAAGGGGGACTCATTATGTCAACCATCGTTATTACCGGTACCCAGTGGGGCGACGAGGGCAAAGGGAAAATCGTCGACTACCTCGCGAGCAAGGCAGACACCGTCGTCCGCTATCAGGGCGGCTGCAACGCAGGACACACCGTCGTCGCGGCCGGCGAGGAGTACAAACTCCGCCTCCTCCCCTCGGGCATCCTCTACAAGGGCACGCACAACATCATCGCGAACGGCGTCGCCTTTGACCCCGAGGTCTGCCTGCAGGAGATGGACGCCATGGCGGCGCGCGGCATCGACACGTCGAACATCCGCATCTCCGACCGTGCGCACGTCGTCATGCCCTACCACCGACTGATGGACGGCATCGGCGACGCCCAGCGCGGCGCGGACAAAATCGGCACGACGGGACGCGGCATCGGCCCCTGCTACATGGATCGCGACGACCGCATCGGCATCCGCGTCTGTGACCTCATGGACGGCGCAGAGTTTGCCAAGAAGCTCAAGAAGAACCTCGACAATAAGAACGCAGAGCTCGCCGCCGTCTACCACCATGAGCCCCTTGACTATGACGAGGTGCTGAAGGAGTATCAGGGCTACGCCGAGCGTCTGCGCCCGCTCGTCACCGACACCATCCCCCTCATCAACGAGGAAATCGCCGCCGGGCGCAAAATCCTCTTCGAGGGCGCGCAGGCGACCATGCTGGACATCGACTACGGCACCTACCCCTACGTCACCGCATCGCACCCCATCTCGGGCGGCGTCACCATCGGCGCGGGCGTTGCGCCGAAGAAGATCGACAAGGTCGTCGGTGTCGTCAAGGCATACTGCACACGCGTCGGCGAGGGGCCCTTCCCCACAGAGCAGCTGAATCCCATCGGGGAGAAACTGCGTGAGGCGGGACATGAGTTCGGCACCGTCACGGGGCGTCCGCGTCGTACCGGTTGGCTCGACGCCGTCGTCGTCCGCCACGCAGGGATGCTCTCGGGCATCGACTACATGGCGGTCACGCGCCTCGACATCCTCGATGGCTTCGACGAGATCAAGATCTGCACGGGCTACCAGCACAAGGGAGAGCTCCTCAAGGGCGTCCCCGCGAGCCTCAACGTCCTCGCCGAGGTCGAGCCGGTCTATGAGACCTTCCCGGGCTGGAAGACGGACATCTCCGGCATCCGCAGCTACGGCGACCTCCCCGAAAAGGCACGCAAATACCTCGAGCGCATGGCAGAGATCACGGGCATCGCCCTCGGCATCGTCTCCGTCGGCCCCTCGCGTGAGCAGACCATCGTCCTTGCAAACGACTTGTTCTAAAAAAGCATAAAAAGACGGCACGGTATGAATCATCTCATATCGTGCCGTTTTACAGTGGATTGAATCTCCGATCAAGAATCTGCTATAATTAGTAAATAGGAGGTGTATCACCATGCCACAAATCAAATCAATCGCTGACCTTCGTAACATGACAGAAATCTCCGCCCTCTGTCACGCAAACAAAGAGCCGCTCTTCCTCACGAGAAACGGCGATGACGACCTCGTCGTGATGAGCATCGAAGCCTACGAGGAACTGATTGAAATCGCTCATGTCGATGCAGCAATCAGCGCGGCAGAAGCAGAATACGCCGCCGATGGCATCCTGCTCGATGCGCACGAAGCACTCTCTTCTCTGCGGAGAAAGCACTTTGGATAAATACACCGTACGCGTCTACGCACGCGTATACCGCGATTTAGATCATATCTATGCCTATATTGCTGAGAAGCTGCTTGCCCCCGACAGTGCTCTTTCCTTGGTCAGCGCATTGGAGGAAGCCATCTACACCCTAGAGCGCCTGCCTGAACGAGGTGCAAAGCGTCGCGCGGGAATGTATGCAGAGACAGGCTATCGGCAACTGTTCATTAAGAACTATACCATTATCTATCGTGTGCTGAAAGAAACAAAAGAAGTGCATATCGTCACCATACAATACACACCTCACAGCTAACAATCATATAGAAGGGACTGCTCTGCGAAGCTAGATGTAGTACCCCAAAAATTAGTTTTTCTAAGTCTAACTTTTGGGGGCAGATCAGCAAACTTCGTGCGACAGTCCCTTTTTCGTCTTATTCTCCTACTCCGCCACCGTAAACCCCGCCGCGCGGAAGAACTGCCGATACGCCTCCGCCTTCTTCTCGAGCTTCATCGGATAGGCGCGTGAGGTGGATGGGAGGCGCGTGACGAGGAGCTCGCGCGTGCCGCAGCGGGCGGGCACGGTCTCGCCCGTCTTGACGTCCTTGCCCTTCTTCTCCGCCGTGAGGAGATCAAAGAGGATCTCCGTCGCCTTGCCGCCCGTCGTGCAGATGCGGCGACACTGTGGGATCTCCTGCAGAATCTCGGGCAGCTCTACCGTCTCCACGACCCTCAGATAGGCGTCGGATGCGTTGCCGTGCGTGCGGATGGCGCGCCGCACACCGGGACATGAGCCGATGCCGCGCTCCGTGAGGAACGCCTTGATGCGCTCCGCGTCGAAAGCCTTTTCCCCCGGCACCTGAAAATGCGCTGCATCACCGAAGAACACGAGCCCATAGACCCGCCACATATCATTCTGGAAGTTCGGATAGTGGAATGCCATCGCGCGTTTCTCCGCTGCGGGCGGAAAACTCCCCATCATCAGCACGGTCGCCTGCGGCGGCAGAAACGGCGGGAACGGCCGCAGCTCGACGTCCTGTTCGTCCACGGCAGTATTTTCTTGATTCGTTGTCTTCTTATTCCCCATTGTCCCCTCTTACAGCAGCCCCAATGCGTGCTGGACGACGAGCGACGTCACCGCCACCGCCGCCCAGCACACCATCCCGAGGGCAAGCGGCCGCGCCCCATTCTTTACGAGCGATGGGAGATCCGTGTTCAGCCCGATCGCACTCATCGCGAGCACAATCGCGAACTTTCCGAGCATCCCCAGCCCATGCGAGAGCTCTGCGGGGAGAATGCCCGTCGTGTTCACAATGCACGCGACGATGAAGTGGAGCACGAACATCGGGAAGATGCGCCGCAACGAGAACCCTGCGCCGCTCTTTTTCGCCCCGCGCATCACGAGCAGCGCGAAAAAGAGACAGACCGGCACGATCATCAGCGTACGCGTCAGCTTCACAATCGTCGCATACGCGCCCGCATCGTGACTGTACGCATAGCCCGCCGCGACCACGGACGACGTGTCGTTGATCGCCGTGCCCGCCCACATGCCGAAGCCCTGATCGGACATCCCCATCGTGTGCCCGAGGAACGGAAAGAGAAAGACCGCAATCACGTTAAAGAAGAAAATCGTCGCAATCGAGATCACCACATCCCGATCCTTTGCCCCGATCACCGGGGCGACCGCCGCAATCGCCGAGCCGCCGCAGATCGCCGTCCCCGCGCCGACAAGCGCCGTCATATCGCGATCGAGCCCCATCAGGCGCCCTGCGACAAACGCCGCAAGGAACGCCGCCGCGAGCGTAAAGACCATCACGTAGAGGGACTGCTCGCCAACCTCCACGACGTGAAAGAGATTCATCTCAAAGCCGAGCAGGATGATCGCATACTGGAGAATCTTCTTGCCCGTAAAGCGGATGCCGCTCTCCGTCTTCTCCGGCCGCCGCTTTTTCGCGAACAGCATCCCGAGCAGAATGCCGAACACGGGGCCGCCCACAATGGGGAAATACAGCCCCAGCACGTAGGCCGGCACGGCAAACAGCATCGCATAGAGGATGCCGTCCATGTACTCTCGTTTCATCGAAATCCTTCTTTCAAAACGCAGCTGCGGGATCATCCCCTACGCAAACAACTCTGCCCACTCCGCCTCACGGAACCCCACCAACACGCGATCCTTCGTGATGAGGAGCGGCCGCTTCACGAGCATCCCGTCCGAGGCGAGCGCGGCGTACTGCTGCTCCTCCGACATCTCCGGCAGCTTATCCTTCAGCCCACGGTCGCGGTAGACCATCCCACTCGTATTGAAAAACCGCTTCAGCGGCAGCCCGCTCCTTGTGTGCCATGTACGCAGCTCGTCCGTCGTTGGGTTCTGTGTCTTAATGTCGCGCATCGGTGCCGCACATCCGTGCGCGCGCAGAAACTTCTCCGCCTTCTGACACGTCGAACACTTCGGGTAGCCGATGAAAAGAACCTCTGTATCTGCCATATTGTTTCCTCCGCTTCCATTCATGAAATATCATCTAGGGAAGCACTGATAAATTCAGCACCGCCATCTTAGCGCATCTTTTTTGCCCGCTTTTCGTTAGCAAATCCTCCACATAGCCCTCGCTATGCGTCCGGTTTGCTGCCTCAATCGGGCGAAAAAATCTACGCCAATCTGACGGACTTCATTTTATCAGCGATTCCCTAGTCTTATTATATCGCCGTGCAAAAATTTTTCAATTTTTTCTTTTTGATCTATTGACTTTTTGACTTTTAGAGGTATAATAACAATCGAAAGGTGATTGAAACACCTTCCCAAGAAAAAAAGGAAATGACATGACTGATGCAGATACCAAACAGTGCATCAGCCGACAAAACGATCTAAGGAGTTGATCATCATGTTTGGACTTGTACCTTTTGGCGGACATCGCGGGCTGGCACGCAGCGAGCAGAACAATCCGTTTGCCCTCTTTGATTCCCTCTTTGAGCACGACTTCCCAGCAGCAAATTGGGGTGCCTCCTCGTTCAAGGTGGACGTGAAGGACAGTGGCGACCACTACGAGCTCGCCGCCGACCTGCCGGGCGTGACGAAGGAAGATATCAACCTCCGCTACGAGAACGGCTATCTCACCATCGCGGCCGTGCATAACGAGAGCAAGGACGAGAAGGACGATAACGGCAACTACATCCGCCGCGAGCGTCATACGGGCGAAGTCAGCCGCTCGTTCTACATCGACGGCATCGACGACGCGAACATCCATGCGGCGTTCAAGGACGGCGTCCTGCAGGTCAGCCTGCCGAAGGCGGCAGATGCGCCCGAGCGCAAGCAGATCGAGATCCACTGATCCCGTGCATTCCTGTCATAGATAAGCAGAGCCACGCGAAAGCAACTCTTTCGCGTGGCTCTTTTTTGCCGTTTTCGCAAGGAATCACTGATAAAATGAGGTCTGCCAGATTGGCGTAGATTTTTTCGTCCGAACAAGGTGGAAAACCGGACGCAGAGTGGTGCTCTGTGGAGGATTTTCCGCCGAAGTGCGGGCAAAAAAGATGCGCTGGGAAGTACTGATAAAATAAAGTCCGTCGAATTGGTGCAGATTTTTTGTCCTGTCAAGGAGACAAACCGGACGCATAGCAGAGGCTATGTGGAGGATTTGTCGACACAGACAGGGCGAAAAAGATGTACTAAGACGGCGGTGCTGAGTTTATCAGTACTTCCCTAAGATGGTTGTACCGAATTTATCAGTGCTTCCACAACTACGCGTACGGATAAATGGCGAGATTGCCGTCCTTGTATTCGCCAACGTAGACATTCTTTAGTTCGTAGCCCGCATCGCGCAGGGTAGCATTCAGCCACACGTGGTCTTTTTCGATGAGATCGAGGATATCCTCCTCGACCTGCCCATCGAGGATGAGCGGATAGCGCGCATTTTCCTCACCATACTGGATGATGGTGAGCTGTCCGTTCGGCTCGAGCACGGCACGCTTGACATCCTTGATGTAGTAGACGCCCGCCAGACGCAGTTTCAGCGTGAGATCATGCGCGAGGAGCCCCTGCCGCATGCACTCGTCCATGAGGATTTTGCCGCGCTCGATGAGGATCGCAGGCGTGCCGTCAACGATCTCCTTGACGCGGCGGTTGTTCGCCTTGATAAATTTCAGCAGGAGCACGAGGAGTGTCCACGCGACGAGCACGAGGAGGAAGTCAATCACAGAGATGGCACTGCTGTAGATAACACCGCCGATGATGCCGCCGAGCACGTAGTTCTGCACCTGATCGGTCGCGGACGTGGGGGCGAGGTTGCCCTTGCCGAGGAGGTTGATCTGCACGATGAGACAGAGCAGACCGAGAGCGAGTTTTGCGAGTACCAGTAAGTAGACGATCATCTCAGTCCTCCTTATCTACGATCTGTATATCCCGCCGCAGGAGGTGCGTGCGTTCATACTGAAACGACGTGAAGTCCGCATTGAAATGAATCACGTAGAACGTGCCCTCTACATCGACGAGCATGCCCTGCTTCAGATTGGTCGAGTTCACCTTGATATCACTGACAGGGACATCGAGATCCTTCCCGAGGCTCTGCACGAACTGTGCCATGCGTGAGGTCTGCTCGCGGTCGCTCTTCATGCGGTTGTAGTCGCCGTACTGCATGCCCCCGAGAAAGATCACCGCCAGAAACAGCAGGACGACGAGATCGCGGTAGCGCGAGGAAAAGCTGCTGCGCAGATACTTGATGCTCACGACAAGCAGTGCAGCGAGCGCGAGAAACGAAACGACATACCACGCCGTATGGCTTGCCTGTCCGACCTGCTCAATATAGCTGTAGGTATAAAATGCCAACGAAGCCCCCCCTTTTCCATGTTCGTATAGGCTACTACGCCAAACGGTTTCTGTCAATGGCATTTTGAGCGGTGTATGGATTTGGTACGCACGATATAACGCGATATAAGACGATATAGGGCGATATATGAAAGAATAAATAACTAAAACTTATTGCAAAAGTCGCGGTCATCTGCTAATATACAGATACAGAGGATCCTCGGCGTGGCTTCGGTCACTACCTTGGACAACGATGACCCTAACGCCAAGGCGCTAGGGTCATTCGTCTTTTTAGGAGAAACCGATGGAACATAAGAGATTCCGCACATATACAGAACAACGTGAGCTCTTGGAAAGTCGCGGTTTAATCATCCCACATCCAAGATTCTTTACAAACTGCATGCAGCAGGATGACTATTATAACGTCATCAACGGGTACAAGAAGCATTTTATTAGAGGTATGAATCCGGAGCGTTACGCAAAGGGAACTACCTTTGAGCAGGTGTACGCATTATATTCGTTCGATCAGGTAATGCGCTCTTATTTTCTTACAGAACTGATTAAAATTGAAAAGCATATAAAGTCACTCATCGCTTACCATTTCTCAGAAATTCACGGCTATGACCATAGGAAGTATTTAGACCCCAACGGCTTCAAGAATGACAGTCCTGAAAACCGGCGTTTTGCTTCCCGCACGATAACAAATCTGGAAAACGCAATCAGGTACTACACCCAAAAGGGAACAAACTCAATATGCCATTATATAAAAGCTTACGGTTACGTCCCCTTATGGGTTTTGAACAGTGTTACGTCATTTGGGCAAGTCGCTCATTTTTACTCGTGTATGAAAGTAAATGAGCAATCCTCTATTGCAAAGCACTTTAAGTTGTCAGCAAATCAACTGGACGGCTTTATTTATTTTCTCAGTGACATCCGCAACACCTGTGCGCATGGCAGCCGAATCTATATGCCGAACAAAAAATACAAATTTCAGCGTTTGATTCCAGATACAAAAATACACGCAGAGTTAGAGATTCCTCAAAACAACGCACAAAACTATATCCGAGGAAAAACTGATGTTTTGGCTATCCTCATCACGCTAAAGGTATTCTCCAAGAAATCCGATTTCGGTATGCTGAAAAAACACCTCAAAAAGCATTACGCCAGAATGGAAGTCCAGATCCCCAAGGAGATACTCCACGATATAAATCAAGAAACGGGATTCCCCATGACCTATCTTTCTAAGTTATAAAGGATTGTCATGCCGCAGATCACGTGCTCCTCGACGCGATCTGCGGGTCACAGTCCGAGCATCTCTTTAAAAATGCCAGGCTGTCAAAAATGATGTCAAAAATAAAAATAGAACAGAAAAGACCTCCGAGGAAAAAACTCGGAGGTCTTGATTTTACTGACAGAGAGGGTGGGATTCGAACCCACGGTGGCTCATCACCACACTTGATTTCGAGTTTTCTAGCCCTCGTTTTTGCTATTGTTAGGAATTCCAAAGAAGCCTTGATATTACTGGATTTAAAGGCATTCTCTTCAATAGATATTCCCTGTAAATCCCGGCTAAATCCAGCTGTTTTTATGGAGCGTGTGCCCAAAATGTGCCCAAGTTTCATATCCCTAAAGCAACAAATAACATACTCCATGATCTATCTCTATTATCCGATTCTCCCCACGCTCTTCTTCCAGCAGCCAGATACAATCTATACACAGGACAGGACGGACAACTGGACAACCACATTGTATTAGAAGCAATAAGTTTGTCATGTCCTAACACTTTATCCCTCATCAAGATGGTGGGGGATTTTCTATGCATGGAAACAAGTAATATGGGCATACTTGGATAGTATTTACAAAGGAATATACATACGCATTTATATAGAAACAACTTCAAATTTATTATCATCTAGGTTTCTGTACTCCTATTCAGGCGTCTGTATATTCGATGTGGAAGGAAAAACATCCTATAATATTGGTAGAAGATTAACGAAAGGAGTGTGGTCTTTGGGCATTCGCAGAGATATATTTTTCAAACAAATAGGCGCAAAAATTGCCTATTATCGGACATTGTATGGTATGGGACAGGTCGAGCTCGCAAAGCGTGCACACATCAGCCAAAGTGCATTAAGTCGCATTGAGCATGGGAAATACAACGAAAATGTCTCCATATCAATGATTCTGGACATTGCCGAGGGGCTGGAAATTGATCCCTCCCTATTGACCACGTTCAGTGATATGGAGAAAAAGATGTGGGGATTCAGGAGTCCAGAAGATATGTAAGATCAACTTCTGGGTAGGCGATAATGAAAGAGGTGATGTGAAACAGACAAAGCAGATCACCCATCCAAAACCAAATGTATTTCTAGAAAGAGGGAATGAAATTGGCTATCAAGAGGATTGAGTACATGTGCAGTCAGTGCGGCAAAAAGGAACTCCGCTTTGTATCATCGGAGCGTCCACAGCCTGGCAAGTGCCCCAGAAGAGAGGGCAACAAACCGCACACTTGGGTCATCAACAGGCAGTTTGAGAATTAAGGGGGACATCGATTTTGGGGATTGGAAATCGTCTGCCCGATGAAGCTCTATCAACACCTAGCACAGATGAGCCAAAAGCAGAAAAGCCGAAAAAGGAACAGCCCAGCGTAAACTTTGTCCCTGAAGAACCAAAGTATGAACTGGGCGATATTATCCTTCCGCAAGGAGTAAGGGACGATATTTTGGATGTTGCCGACTACGCACGCAACAGCAAGATTGTATTTGAACGGTGGGGGCTTGGTAAAACTCATAAATACTCAAAACGTATGGGAATCAACCTGTATGGTCCGCCCGGAACGGGAAAGACAATGGCTGCTCACGCCATTGCAAAATATTTGGGCAGGAGGATTCTCGCAGTCAGCTATGCCGAAATAGAATCCAAATATGTGGGTGAAACGCCGAAAAATATACGCAAGGCATTTGAAGTTGCAAAAGAAACAGGAAGCATTCTGTTCTTTGATGAGGCAGATGCAATCCTCAGCAGACGTGTCACCAACATGAGTAACGCCACTGATGTCAGCGTCAATCAAACGCGCTCTGAGTTGCTCATGATATTGAACGACCATGAGGATTTCATCATCTTTGCAACGAATTTCATTGAGAACTTTGACCCAGCCTTCATGCGGAGGATTGCAAAACACATCAAATTCAGCCTGCCGGACGAAGAGTGTCGTCGTACGCTCTGGAGAATGTATATCCCCGAGGAAATGCCGAACAGTATTGATATTGCTGCACTTGCAAGTAAATATGAGGGCTTATCGGGAAGTGACATATCCACAGCAGTCTTGATGGCAGCGTTTAAGGCGGTCAGAAATGGCGCGAGCTCTGTCGATCAAAGTTACATTGAGGATGCCACGGCCAACATATTGGCAAGTAAGGAGGACAATGCGGCAAGAACAGGTGTCACCACGAAACGGGTCGTTTCGGAAGAATATGCAAAAAGTCAAATGCAGAGAGAAAGTTGAAAGGATAGTGCTGTATGTTACCAGTTTTGATTGGTTTGGGTGTTTTAATCGGCGGCGCACTGATCGTCGCGAATTGGGATGACATTGTAAATTGGCTCCACGATTTTATCCCGAAGCTGAAAGCCGCATGGAAACAAGTCAGAGAACTCGTTCCACATGGCGCGCGTATCTATGGGGATCTCATCACCGAGGGAGCAGATCGCCTGATAAAAATAGCGCACAAGCTGTACTATAAGGAAAACGATCAGTGGATTGAAGAAACCACGAGCAGAAAACTTCCAGAAAGCGAAGTTCCGCCGTTTATCCGCAATAGGGGACTTAAAAAGGAAACGGATATTACGGAAGAAATGGAAGAAGCTCTAGGCTTGGAAGTCTAAAGGAGATGAATCTCATGCCAACACGGGACGATGACAGACAGGATAATCGATTGCAGGATGCGATCAATGATCTGAAAAATATCTTCAGTACGATTATGGACATACTCACCAAGATGGATTTGGATGAGATGGTGCATCTTTATTCCAAGAAGATCGATGCGCAAATCCTGAAAACAGTCAAAGAGACGGGCTGGATGTATCGTGGCGGTCAGTTTACTGTCACATATGTTACGAAAGAAACTTTCTCACTCGAAATCTCACTATACTATCAGGATGCCGAAGGGGAGTGGAGGCAGGTTAAGTCCGTTACCCCGCGCGATATGAAGTATCTGAAGGAAACTGCCATCAAGGAGCTCTTTGAAAAGAAGAAAATATCATACGATATTGATGCCCCAAAGGAGGAAAAGTCTGAGGAGCAGAGTTCACCGATAGAGTAGAGGAGAAAGCATGTTTCATTGCACACAATGCGGCGAGTGCTGTAAACGCGTGGGAATGACCATATGGGGAAAAGGAATGGCTCTTCCAAGTGGCGTATGCAAATGGCTTGATCTCACAACAAATCGTTGCAAAATCTACGCCACTCGCCCATTGATGTGCAATGTTGACGCTTCCTATGAGGAAATATACTCCTCTGCTATGTCACGTGAACAGTTCTATGCACTCAATGAGGCTGAATGTACAAAGCTGCAAGCCATAAGCAAAAAAAGTAGTTGAAAGAGAGCGGGATATAAATGGGGACGATACTTCTAATCATCATAGGTGTTGTTGTTGTAGTCGGGATTATATGGTTAGCTTTAACTGTTGCAAAAGGCGTTTTAGGTGCGATTGTCGGAGCCATTCTAGCAGTTGGAATTCTCGTATGGCGTTTCCCGATTCCCTCTATTATATGTGCAGGAGTAATAATCTATACGGGAAATATATTTATCTCACTCTTACTTTATGCCGCTGTAGTGGTCATGTTAGCGAGGGATATGGCGGCAGAGAACATCAAAAAGAACGTATTGGGAAGAATTGAAGAAGACGGCATTATTAGCCAAGGGCTTGCAGGTGCAATAACCCCAACAGAAGATATTATATCCTGGCTTTTGGCGGCTGTTCATGAGAGAGGATATGGTGTAAAAGTATTAGATCAAGAAGTTGAGAAAGGAAATCTCGTGCTCACTCAATACAATGGAAAGTTTTATTACTACGATAAATTGCGATGGACAGCAGTTCAACAAGACTTTGCAAAAAAAGTAATTGCAACGATATCAGAACCTCTAAATTCTCGGGGGGTTGTGACAGATGATATTCAATTTGATCTAGTCAGTAAATGGTCTGATATAGCACCCTTGGCAGACGCTGTTGCAAAAGAAGCATTTAGACAATATATGGACGGAATGGTGAGCAATGATCGTGTGTTCATTAAAGAATTAGAACAAATAGAAAAGCCAGAAGAAGACAGTAATGATTTTGCAGATTATGGTAATTATGGAACAAAAAAAGAAGAAAAAACTCCAGTAAAGCTGTATCTCAACAAAGAGATTCTATCTAAGAAACAACAATATATCCAAGGTTGCGATATCATTGAGGGGAAGGATGTAGCCAAAGTATTTGGAACAACAGACTTGGCTCAACAAAAAGCTATCATGGAAGTAATCACTGCACATCTTTGGACAGAGATGTCCTATGAATTTATTCAGCGTGGAGAAAGGTATCTATGGGTAAACAAGAGAAAAATCAAAGAACATACATGTGAAAAATGTAATAACATTGTGCAGGATCTGACTCAATATGGAAAGCAACGCTATTGCAAATCTTGTCTGAAGAAAATTCACGATCAGGAAGATGCTGACGAAGCTGAAGGAAAGGCTGTAAAGCGTTACATTTCTGCTCCACCTCTAGGTGTAAAAATTAAAATGTGATAAAATCTTTGTTTTCAACGATATACTATGTATATGGAGAGTTTGAATGTTTTTATGGAAAGGAACTGTTTTGTTATGAGGATATTCAGGGTATTGATGACGACTGCATTTATGGCAGTCGCACTGTTTGGCATGAGCAATACAATTCATGCGGAACATTGGGTCGATGTGCAGAATAAGTATCTTGTTGACTTAGACTCACTCGGAAAAGACTACGAGTATATGGATCCTCAAAATGGATGGTATATTGCGGGTCATGCTCAAGTCTACAACAAAGCCACAGGAGTATCTAAAACGTGGTATGCTCAAAACTATAATTCTGAAGGGATTAAGGGGACACATAACACGCTGTACTTGAGAATGGGATATGACAATATCCTTCGCGGTGTAACGATGAAAGATAGGGCTGAATGGAATGTCGCTAATTTCATCCTTGTCTGCTTTGAATAAGTGAATCAGAAATGGAGGTGAAAGAAATGTTCTATGGGAAAAGGTTACTCTCTTTCATGTTTGCCTTGTTGCTGGGTGGACTGATTGCAGCTGCTCCGACAAGTGCAGATGCCGCTGCGGTCTGCATCTATCAGGGCAAGGGCATCGGAGTGATGGCTGACACAACCTCACGTTGGTTCGACGGGAATGCCGGAGGCGTTGCCTGTACCTTTGAGCGTGAGAATACTGGTGTCTTGACGTATCGCTTTACGCGCACAGCAAACGGATGGGAGTATGAGACGTTCGGCACCAGACCATCTTACTACAATGCAAAACCGATCATAAACGCCATCCTCAACTATATTGTGACGGGGAATACCACGAAGGAATACACCCCATCATAAACTGCAAATCGCATAATTGAAACCGCTTTGCCCCCATAGCCACGCGGCTATGGGGGATTTTCTGTTTTTATAGGAGGTAAACAACATGAAGCAAGGTCGTACATTACAGGAACTCGGGCAGGAGTTGACACGTCAGCGCGAGGCGCGGAAGGATTTTATCTCAGATACGCGGTCACTCGCTATGGATTCGTCTGCTCCGGGCGGCCGTTTCCTCATCTCGCTCGGCGATGACACACAGGAGTATGCGATTGGTGAGACTGCCCATCAGCAGATCGCTGCGCGTCTGCAAATCCCCTACCGTTATTATCAAAAGATGCAGAAGGAATATCCGACGCTCCTCGATGAGAATGTCAACGGATGGTTTCGACAGTCACCCGAACGTCGCATGATTCGCGTGCTGGATGGGAATGTGCGCGCATTCCTCTCCGACCGCTATCGTCGTCTGGATAATCTGGAACTCTGTGCAGCTGTACTGCCCGTCATTCAGGAGATGCGGGAAGCGACGATTATGAGCTGTGAGGTTACAGAGTCGCACCTCTATCTGAAGGTCGTCAACAAAAAGCTGAAAGCCGAGGTCGGCGTTGGCGATGTGGTACAGGCGGGCTTTGTCGTGTCCAACAGAGAGGTTGGGCTTGGCA
>ERZ773046.167-NODE-167-length-44893-cov-11.158348_pt1 | contig 44893 bp, 48 predicted proteins | sample MGYA00580634_ERZ773046 | MGnify/ENA primary metagenome ERZ773046 (study PRJEB29015, sample SAMEA2738127) | human oral metagenome | biome: human oral; feature: human-associated habitat; material: saliva | place: China | collected 2159 ... | reverse complement strand
CCGTTATCGCAAACCTAGCAAGCACCGAAGACCTTGAAATCACTCTTGAACGTGCAGATAACGAAAAGCCTCTTGGGACCTATTATGTCATGACTGACCAATACCCTGATAAAATCACGGTCTTCAGCCTTTATAATTACATCACTGATAAAGACCTCTACACTGACATTGAAAACTGGCTCAATAAGAAAGGGTAACCTATGGCACTCACACGCGTACAAATTCACGACCTACTTTATTTGGTTCGTGCCAGCTCTTTTGTTCCTGGTATGACAAAAGAAAAACAAGAAGCCTTAGAACGTAGTCTTACTGAAGAACTTCGTAATTTAGACAACTTCACATTTATTGAATAAAAGAAAGGACACACAAATGACCACCTATTACGGTATTTTTGACAATCAAGCCTACGATTTAAGAAACGGCTTTGCCTCAACTGACTATGAACGTCTCGTCACTGACGTTGCCACTGACATCATAAACGTCACAGACGATGATTATATTTTAAATCTCGTCGCTAACAAACAAACCATCGATTTAGAAACAGCCTGGGATATTTTAGAGGCGCATAATTTCAGTCTGGCTAAAATCCCACAATACGTTTATGAACTTCTTAAAAATAGTAACGACGTTGCTGTCGTATCTACCGAAAACAACTATTTCTGGCAAGGAAGTCTCTCAAACGTAAAGCTTCTTGACAAACACTTAAACAGTATTGAAACTTTTGACAACTAGAAAGGAAACGCCCTCATGGCAAATTTATCTGACGCATCAGGTACCGTCACCCTAACCATGCCCACTAAAAAAGACCTCAAAGATTTTCTTTTCCTTCATGCACTCTCAGAAAGACGTGCCGAATACCACACCACTATTATTGACCGTTATGGCTTTGAGCCAACCCTTAAAGATTACAACTCTCTAGATGAAATCATTGAAAACGAAATGATCAAAGAAGATGAAACAGACACCTCTTATAAAGCTACATTCTACTTTGCTGCCGTCGGACGTTGGTGCTTTGAAAACAATCTCAATTGGTTCTTTGATTGTCTTAAAATCGATTATGAAGATGACTTTCTCAAAGAACTAAAAGACAATCTCAAAGAAAAAACCATTACTGCTTTCTTTGACTTTGTTGACGCTGAACCAGGTTGTGCCTTCATCGCAGACCAAGAAGTTCTTGTCACTTATAAGAATGGTGAAGTAAGTATTGACGTCCAAAAAAATGACACCTGCAGCTACACCATTCAAAACCTACTTGATTACAACATCTATGGGCGTAACGAAATCGTCTCAGAAAAATGGCTCAACGAAAACTATGACCGTTTCACAGACAGCTTTAAGACAAGTGACCCTGAATTTTATCGCTTTCTAACCACCCACAAAAACGATATTTATCCACACTTAACAAATGATGAGTCCGTCTACGAGCTTGACGAATTTGATTACATGCTCGAAAACAACGACAATATCCCAAAATTTGACAACTAGAAAGGAAACCCTATGGCTAATCTCTCATGTGCGTCAGGGTATATGACCTTGACCACAGCAACCAAAGAAGATCTCAAAGACTTCATCTTCCTTCATGTTCTCTCAGAAAAAAACGCCTATTATGACACAACCATTGATGGTATCGAATTTCTTGAGCCAACCATTGAAGATTATGAATACCTAGATGTTCGTATCAATAAATACAAAGACGAAGAAATTATCACAGACAATAACTATCAAGTCACCTTTAGGTTTTATGCCAATGGTCGTTGGAACTTTGAAAACAACCTTGATTGGTTCTTTGACTGTCTTGAAAGAGACTATAACGATGACGCCATTAACGCTCTTAGAGACAACCTCAAAACCCAAACCATCAAAGCCTTCTTCGACTACACCGACTACGACGACGGTTGCGATTTCATCGTTGAACAAAAAATTTTATTGACCTACGATAAAGGCACCGTCACAAAAGACGTTCAAGAGTCTAGCGAAACGGCGTTTACCGTTGAAGCTCTTCTTGAAAAAGATATTTATGACAAATACGAAATTGTCTCAGAACGTTGGCTAAAAAAACACTACGATGACTTTGCCGATCACTGGCAAAATGAAGATGATGGCTTTGCAAATTTCCTAAGAAAACACAAAGACGACATCTATCCACATCTTACCAATAATGACCACGCTTACCTTACCGATTTTTTTGATACCATGCTTGAAAACAACGAAAACATTACCTTAAAGGAGGTCACACATGCCTAACGAACTCACCCCTGAAGAAAAAGATGCCAAACGTCAAGCCTTTTTAGCCCTTGACGTCAAAAACGAAGACTTTTCAAAACTTCCTGCCCAACAAACCCCACCACCTGGACTCAGTGATGAGGAATGGCAAAACATTGCGCGTGAACTTCTCTACCTCAACCAAAAACTCATGCGTGACGAATTGAGTCTAGACGACGGTAAAAAGATGACCGCCATCAACAGTCACATCAAGGCGACGCAAAAAAAATACAATGATTCCCTTAAGAAAACGGTTGAACAATACAAGACCGCTCTTGCCAATGCCTTAAAAGCTGTCGGTTATAACAATGTGGTTACCTTCATTGAAGAAAAAAATGCCGAACAACGCGCAGTTCAAAATGAACGCTTAACCCACAACCGACAAATGCTCCATGACGCTGTTGAATCTTCTCTTGAAAAAGCACCCCACATCAAAAACAACACCTTTAAAAACAGTCTAGAAACCTTGTTCCTTCAAGCCTTTCCTGACGTCAACTCAAAAGCTAAAAACAAGGTTATTGAAGGCGACAAGCTCATCGCTCTTCAAGCGGTTGTCAATCAAACCATGACGACTGTTGACACGGTCTTTAAAATCTATCCTGTCATTAACTTCCTACCACCATTTAGTGAAACCATTCGTCAATTGTCAAACCTTATAAGCACAACGAGCACCGACACCTCAAAAGTCAAAGACTGGCTAAAAGCTGACGAAGATACCATCATTGATCTCAAACTAAAAGAAAAAGCTAAAGACCCACTAAATGCTATTGCGCTTATCAAAACAGAATTAGAAAAAGCAAAAGACGCTGAAAGTGCCGAAACAGCACTCGCTCATATCGAGCGTATTCTTTTAAGCCGTAAATAAGCCAAACTTGTGATACAATAAAAGAAAAAACAAAAGAAAGTAGAGAAATCCATGTCAGAAGATATTTTCTCAAAAAAAGAAAACGCCTTTGATGCCCTACTCGAAGAATTTGGTGTCACAGAAGGTGTCGAAGCCCCACCAACAACAGACAATAACTTTGATGATTTGTTTAGCACAGAGCCACCAGCAGAACCTAAAAAGGCAGAACCAACAGCAGAACCTAAAAAAGCCCCTAATTTTGATGACCTACTAGCAGATATGCCAACAAAAGTAGAAGCATCACCAAAAAGTAATGACCTCTTAGCTGACGTTCCAACAAAAGCAGAAGAAACACCGTCTCTTTTTGATGACCTGTTAGCAGATGCCAAACCTGCAAATCCAAAAAAAGAAAAAAAAGAACCCGAACACATTCCTGATAAGTCTGAAGACTATCGTGTACCAAACGACGTTCTTCACTTAAACAAAGTTCCAAAACCAGACAACTCTTGGGAAGCCGAAGCCGCTGATATTGTCGTTCCAGAAGTCAAACCAAAAGACATCAAAGGTGCTAACCCTACTAAAGGTGCTAATCCATTCGGAAACACAACATCAAGCACCGCACCAACAAAAGGGGCTAACCCATTTGGAAATATTGCACCAACCAAGGGTGCAACACCAACAAAAGGGGCTAATCCATTTGGAAATACAACCAAGGGGGTATCACCAACAAAAGGCGCTAATCCATTTAGCAACGCCACAAAAGGCGCTAATCCTTTTGATAACCCAACCGCAACCCCTGATAAATTCAACCCATTTATCAAACAAGAACCAGCTAAAGAAGCACTTTGGACAAGTCCTGACGAACTTGACTATGACCAATTAGCTGAAAAAATCGTTGAAAAACTCATTCAAAAAATCGCACAAAAACTTAAGTAAAGGAGGAACCTTTTCGTGACATCCCTTTTCAAAAAATTCACAAACGCTGTCTTTGAAAAACCAACACAAAAGTTTTCAGAACCGCCTATTGTCGTAGAACCATCCATTGAAACAACGCCTCCTGAAGACCTTCCAAATAGCGTTCCTGAAGCTTACCAATTGTTCAACCAGTTGCTAACAAGCGACACCATCACCGTCCGTAACAAAGAGAATAGCATCTTTGGTAGTATTCCACTAAGTGTCACCTTAACAGAATCCAAAGAATCGATTCTTATTGCCTTAAGCTATAACACCAAAGACTTACTCGAAAAAGTCAAAGATCACGACGATTACAAAGACTTGACACTTTCAAAAATCATCTTCAATGGTTACAGTGTCTTTCCTAGTGAACAAGGGCCAAAAGAACACCCTGAAAACTATTTTGTTTATAAGCTAACTAACCGTATTCACTTGTTTAACAGTGACAAGACCATCACAGCGCCTATCTATATCGAACTTGATTACGTTGAGACAACAAACAATACCGTGAGCTTCCTTCTTGATAAAGAAGATTTGCGTCAGTACACTAATTGTTACCTGCCTGACGTCTTCACAACAACCGTCAATGCTCAAGCCACCAAGGTAACCCTTGAAGACAATCAAGTCACCCTACACACGCGCGTCATGCCTTACATTGACCTTCCAACAACCGTTCTAACCCAATATGAAAACGTCAATACGCCTGTTATCAGTCACGTCGACATCCCTAGACAGATTATTGATTTTTCAAAAGCCTCTGATGACCGTGTCGCACCTGTCTTAAAAGACCTTATTCTTGACCTTCCTGATGGCTTCACCTTAACCAATGATGGCTATAACACACATCAATTACAACTAGCCTTCACCAAAGAAACCAGTCTTAAAGGTGATATTATCGTAAACTATTTGACAACGACCAATCAAACAGACCAACGAGAAACACTCATCCCTTATCTCCTAAACATCACACCAAGAGAACCTAACGGCATCTTTAAAGAAATGACCTTTGAAACAGATGACCAACACGTCTCTCTCATGACGCCCTTAGAAGACTTAATTCAAGAATAACGTTCAACCTCAAGGTCTGGAACAATGGCCTTGAGGTCATAACCTATAACTAAAAGAAAGGAATTTTTTATGTTTAACCCCGATCAGGAAGCCCTTATCAATGCCCCTTTGACCAAAAAAGTTACAGGGATTGCAGGCGCAGGGACAGGAAAAACAACAACGGTTCTCGGACGATGTGTCCGTGTTCTCAATGAATTCACCGTTGGAAATGTCATTCTTGTTACCTTTACACGCGCAGCAGCTAAAGACCTTAAAGAAAAATTGACTGAAAAGCTCACCGAGCCTCAACTCAAACGTGTCAAGGTCGGCACCTTCCACAGTCTTATGGCTGACATCTTACGTAAAAAAGCCAGCCTCATGGGCTTCAATTCACGTTTCACCATTTTATCCCCAACCTCAACCAATACCCTTATCAGACAAATCATTGAAGCTGATGATGACCTCATGACAACGGTTTTACAAGATTATAAAAACGGAGAATATTACGACCCAAGTAACCCTAAAATGACAGGCAAAATCGCAACCAGTGTTGCCGATAGCTTGTCTAAACTCATCAACCACGCCAATCCTGATGACTTGTTTAATGGCATCTATGACCTCAAAACCATTCGGTTTGTTGAAAAAGGCTCACGTGGAATCAAAGTCCCAACCCTTCATGACATTTTTCGCCGTAGCCTTGAAAAAGCCCTAGAAAATCAAGTCATGACCTACGACCATATTCTCTTTCTCACCTACCTTTTAGGCCGAGAAGGTGGTCTGGAAGAATTTAAAGAAAGTGCCGCTTACATCTTTTGTGACGAGTATCAAGATACCAATGCCCTCCAAGATGCCTTTGTTCGTTTTATCTCTGATGATAATCTAACCCTTATTGGTGATATTGACCAAGCCATCTACGCCTTTCGTGGCGGTCAATCAGACTTTATGATTAATCACGCTAACGAAGGTGACGTTGTCAACCTCCACATTAATTACAGATCCTATCAACCGATTTTGGACGTTGCCAATAACATCATCAAAAACAACAATACGGGTCGAGACTTCCGCAGACCCCTTATTGCCGCTAAAGCCATTGACCAAGACTTTGAAGGCGTTCACCGTGTCCGTTCCAGTTCAACAGCCACCGAAACAACTTTCCTTGTGGAATCGGTTCAAAAGCTTCTTAACCGAGGGATTATGCCTAACGATATCGCTGTTCTTGTCCGCGATAGACGTCTGGTTGCCCCTATTAAAAAAGCCTTTCACCAAGCCAATGTCACGCTTAATGACCAAACCAAATTTGCAGATTTCATGAGTTCGGATGTCGTCAAAGACATGCTTAACTACCTTCAAGTCATGGTCAACCCAAAAGACTCCTTTGCCTTTTTGAACATCATCAACCGTCCAAAACGTGGTATTGGGATTAAATCAACCGAAAAACTGCTTAACAACGCCCGTGAAGAAGACATGAGTGTCATCGAATACCTTTTATCTGATCATATTTATGACCTCAGTCCAGCCCTTCAAAAAAACAGCCAAGACGTTCGACGTATCTATCAAGAACTCCAACGTATTGCCCAAGACGATAATCGTACCTTGACAGACGTTGTTAATTTGATTTATCAAATTTCGGAATACGAACAATGGATTAACGATAAAAAAGACAATAAAACCGACAAAGAAAACATCCGTCTCTTAAAAGACATGGTCAAAGAATTTGATACCCGTTATGAGCAAGATTATGCGCGTGGCACCCTCTATGACCGTGTCCTTGACTTTACCGATGAAATGTCCATTAAAGAAACCGCAAACATTGAAAATGTCGGTGTCCTTCTTACCACAGAACATTCTAGTAAAGGACTTGAGTGGGACTACGTCTTTGTCATCGGAATGGAACAAGGAACCTTCCCAAGTCAAATGGCCCTTCAAGAAGGAAACCTTGAAGACGAACGCAACCTTGCCTACGTTACGGTTACCCGTGCCCGTAAAATGCTCGTTATTTGTGAAGCCATGTACCGTCAAGGCTTTGACGGAAAATTAGAACCCTCACAATTCATGCGAGAAGCCTATCTCAACGTTACGTATGAAAACTATTAGAAAGAAGAAATCTTTATGCCAACTTTTAACAAATCAACCGCTGAAGCAACCATTTCACGCGCCGACCAATGTGGAAATCGCTTTTTTGTTATGGTCGACCACACCAATAAAAGCTTTATCTGGGGCTGGTCAACCAGTTGCTTCATATCACCTTATTCAGCAGGACTCATCACTGAAAACACTACCCAAAAAACAGTCAGACTACGTATTGAAGCTTATCAAAACAATCCTGACTACACTGAAATTGCAACCCTAGAAGACTACAAAGAAAGTTTGAAAGGAGCCTAAACCCTTGATTTTTGCAACCTTATCCTATTTCGGATTAACGATGACAACCACTATGTTATTTTATCTCTTTAGTAAACAAAAAATAAAAAGCCTTGCACTTGGTGTCTTTCTCTTAATTCCGTTTTGCCTTCAATTGGTAGAAACCCTACCCCTCATTCAACAAACGAAACAATACCCTGCTATTCTCATTCATACCATCCCTAATCACAGTTTTAGTACCTTGACAGAAACCCTTTCCTATAGCGGAACCCTTATCTGTCTAGCCATTCTCATCACACTTGCTATTTTAAAAATTGACAACTAGAAAGGAAACCCATGGTAACAACCTTTGACGACATTATGCGAAGACGCATTAAAGAACATCTCCTAAACGGTAGCCTTGACCAAGTTCAAGCTGCCAAAGACTTTTTAGGCTACTCTAATCAAGAATTCGGAGAATTTCTAAAACCTCTTTTAGAACAAGCTAAAGAAGAAATCCCAAAAGAAGAACAACCTAAAAAAGAACCACCAAAAAAAGAACTGCCAAAACTCTTAGAAGGAACCGTCATTGTCCAACCTGGCGGATATAGTATTATTGACGCTCAAAACCAAACCCTCCATGAAGGCGGTGTCAGTGAATACAAGACCATCGGTTTTGAGCACGGTGACCACATCCAATTTAAGAAAAATGACGGCATTCTTTACGACATCAAAACCCTTTACAATGCCGTTGACGCAGGCGATATCCCACCATTACATCTTTTTGAAAAGGCCCTTGTTGAAACCAACTTCAAAACAGGTGAACTTTACATTGAAAAAGACATCAATGGTAGAAACTTGCTAGACGCAGGCTCAAAAATCAAAACCTTCTACCTCCGTCACCTAGGCGACTCCAAAAATATCACCCACGGTGACCTTGTTGACCTCATCATCAAAGACAATGGTCAACCCCACATCCAATGGGTACACCGTTATGATTACACGTCCCAAAAACCAAGTAAACCACTACCAACAAAAACCAAAAAAGTCACGCAAAAATCAGACGGTCCAAAATCAAACCTAGATTTTGACCTTACAGGCAAAACCATTGCCGTTATCGGTCTTCCCCAAAACGTTCGTCCAAACCTCATTAAAAGTTTTGAAGACGAAAAACACATCAAAAAACTAAACATTGTCGATCATGACATCAACTATCAAACCTTTGTCACCCAATGCACCAAAGCCCTTAAAGACGTTGATGCCGTTGTTATCGCTAAAACAGGACTTAATCACGCTATGGCAGGTTACCTCGTTGGTGTTTTAAAAGACAACGCTATTCCCTTTGCTTATGCTAACCAACCAAGCCTTGCCCATATTGAAATGGCCACTTATCGTGCCATTAATGGCCTTGCCGTTGATGAAGTGAGTTTCAACGGCGATTACCCAACCCTTTAATAAATTCAACCCTATTGCTTGGAATAATTAGCACTAGGGCTTTTTAGCCTCATTAGGCTACCGTGGGAGCTAACGCTCCCAAACGGCTTTTGTGCGGGCACAAGCCGACCTCACGGTCGTCTCGCCCGTGTCCCATGGTTTATGTTATGGGCGACGGATAGTCGTTCCGAAAAAAGAAAGGAAAACATCTTATGTTCTCAAAAAAACTTAATATTGACATTATCGAAAAAAACCCTAACATCACTATCTGTCGATGAAGAAACAGATAGTTGTACCATTACAAACCCAAACAAAACCATCCTGCTCACCTTTAATTGGGCGCCCTACAAATAATAGAAAGGAATAATGCCACATGGGACTCTCCAAAAACGACAAATACGTTCCCGTTGACCATTTCAGAGACCGATTAGAACAACGGTATCAAACAACCGACTGGAAAACCTTCATGGCTCCATGTTATCCAAAAATGGAAAAAGACGAGGCCATCACCAAACGATTCAACAAACCCTACATCGCCTATCGTCTCAATAAACCCATCACATACCGTGAACGAGAAATCTCGCCAATTATTGTTGTTAACGAAAATGACTACAAACTCGTCACCATTTATGAAAGTGCAGATAACATGGAAGACATTATCACTGATGAACTTCGAAAAACCGTCATTCAAGAACAAGACACATCAGCCTTTACAGAAGACAGCATTGAGAGTTTGACGGACTTCGCCAAAGCCCTTGATCAAGAACATCAAGACCTAATTGCTAGAAGTCGCTACAAATATGCCCAAGAAGTCTTAAAAGAATCCCAAGACACACTTCTAACCTTCTTTAACCTTCATAATCAAATTCTAACAGGTTTTCCGACAAGCGAAAATCAAGAAGCCTTAAAAAACTTCAAAGGTCTTAAAAAGAACCTCAATCAAATCCTCAACTCCCTTGATTTGCCTGAAAATTTCTTTTCATAAATTCCCCTTTTTTTGATATAATAACACTAAACTACAGAAAGGAGGCACGCCTTATTTGCCAAATATAACCCTTTATTTAAGTGATGTCAAAACCCATCAATTTGCCATTGACACCGATAACAAAACCGTCACGGTCTTGTATCACTTTGACTCACCCTTTACCAATCGTTTAGTCAAGCCTTCGAATTTTACCTATTCAGGACTTGAAAAAACCTTCAATCACTACATGGGCTACCATAACAAATCCCTTGCAGATTTGCTCTTTGAAATTAAGCATATCGGTTTCTCAGCGCCCATGCAACACAATTTAAAGGTGGTGTTAACTGATGATGAGACCTAAACACACCACCTTAAGCAATCACATCATCAGTCTCTCTGATGATTTTGGAAACACCAATATCGCAGGTATGCAATTGAAAGACAATGTCTTAATCGATGGCACAGCCCATTTTGTCAAGCTCGATGACCTTCGTCCTGACGTCAATGGTGTCTGGGAGAATGGCTTCAATAACCATTATTCCAGTGTCTCTGAAGCTATCACAGGAACCATTGCCAAACACATCAAAAATGCTAAAAACTTTGATTGTGTCACCTATGATTTCATCAAAACAGACGATGGACGCACGGGTACCTTATCTAAAAACTTCCTTCAACCTGGTGAAATGGAAGTCGCTCTAGCTTATGGTAATCCAACCGACCGTCACTTTTATGAAGTCGGTGCTTTGACCAACATCGAAACCTTTGCCGAACAAATTGTTGACCGTCCAAGTAAAGAACGTTTCAACAACCTCATCAAACTCTTTGAAAATTATGGCGTCACCCATGAACACGCACATGATTTTCTCATTCAACAAGCCGCTTTTGATATCATGGTTGGAAACACTGACCGTCTCAACAATCCATCTAACTTTACAACCGCCCATAACATCAACACAGGCGAAACCCGTCTCGTTAACATGGACTATGGCCGTACCCTTCCTCTTGACTGGTTTGATACCATGGAAGAAAAATACAAGATGGATTGGCTTGACGAAGACGTTCCTGAAAATGCGCAAAACTTTAGACATAAAGATGATTCCATTCTTTCAGGACTCAAACGTAGTGACCAAATTGCCTTTCTAAAAGACGAAGGTTTCACAGGTTTTGATATCGATAAAGATGCTCTGACCAAAGACTTAGATGACCTCAAGCCTCTTTTTGAAGACACGCCTTTTAAAAACTTCGCTACTGTTAAGATTGAAAGTACCAAACATCTTATTAATAATCTTAGTGACGATTTTCTCGTTACTCAAGACCAACAAATTGACGAAAGTCAATTTGAAATCCCTAATCAACAGAAAGGAGCCTTTCATGGCCTATAAAACTGACCTTATTAATCACGTTCAACAAACACTCGGAGGGACTAAAAAAGACGCTGAACAAGCCGTCAATGCAGTCTTGACCTCTATTCAAGACGTCACCATCCAAGAAGGAACACTCCGTATCCACAACCACGGCTCTTATGAAATCCGACATCAAAAAGCCCGTAAAGGATTTGACCCACTCACTAAGAAACCCCTTATGATTGAACCTTATAACCGTATCACCTTTAAAGCAGGTAAAGGCTTTAAAGATGCCGCAAACGCCTAGAAAGTAATATTCAATGACTGAAACCATCAAAGAACACATTATAGCTATTAGTAATAGTTCCAATCCCAAAGACTATCACACCTTAGCTAAAACCATTAACACTAAACTTGGATACACTCTATTTGACACCGAAGAACACTTGGAAAGTCAATTTGCTATCCTTGCTCGCCTATTTGAAAGAGAGGTTTAAACATGTCAACCCTATTTCAAGATACCTTAAAAGACAGCATCGATAAACTCAATATCATTGCCGCTAAAAAAGGGGCTCTCGTTAAAACACAAACGCCCGTTGCCATTTTAAGCGCCACTTGCTATTTAGATAATGACAATGCCGTCGTTAGTTTCAACGCCTTTAAAGACGACCCAGAACTCTTAGTCACCCTCTTTAAAACAGCTCTCGACCAAAGTCCTGAACTCGCCTATTGGATGGGTCAATCTATCGCCAACCTTAACCAAGACAGCTACGACACCCTCTCGCGAGGTGTCTTCGACGCTGAACAAGCTTTTAAGAAAGGAAATTAAACCATGTCAAAAGAATCAATCAAAGCCGTTAAAGACGCTACAAAATACCTTAAAGAACTCGCAGAAGCAAAAAAAGACGCTAACGTCAGTCTTTTTCAATTAAGCACTATTGAAGTAGACAATAATGAACTCGAAACAACGATCGTTCAATACATGGACGATGCTAATCATTTCGCAAGTCACCTTAGTGCCGCCTTGAATGAAGATCCTGACTTGGCTCACCTTTTTGGTCACGCCATTGGAAATCTAACCGAAGAAAGTATGGAAGCCTTTCAAGAGGGATTTATCCACGAAAAAATGGAATCTGAAATGGAACACATTACAAATATCGCCCTTCTTCGTGCCTCTAAACAACTAACCAACGAAGACTATTTCAAAGAATTAGACAAACACAAAAAAGAACTCAAAGAAGCGGGTATGCCTGAAGACGACATTAAAAACCACGTCAAAGTCTTTGACGATGCTGTCACAGACGCCATGAAAGCTATCAAAGAAAGCTTCACTGAGGACTAAAAGTCATGTCAACACCTGAACAACAAAAAAGCTACCATGTCGCTCAACAACTCATTCAAACACTAGCCAGTCAAACAGGTGATCTCGTACCAAACCCGCCTGAAACCGCTCTTTTTGTCATCACAGGGTATCGTAAAAATAACAATCAAACCATAAGCGCCTATACTAAAGGTGCTGACGACAGCCAAGTCTTTATTGACATGTTCACAGCCGCATGTGAGCAATCCCCCGATTTAGCTTATGTGTTAGGAATAGCTATTTCAAAAAGTAACAACATGGCTAAAAACGCCTTCAACCAAGGCGCTCAAGGGGGTGAGCCTTATTAGACTCTATAGTGACCGTCTCAGGTATTTTTACGATATTGAATGTTATGACAACCTCTTTATGATTGGTTTTCTCGATGCCAATGACGTTTACGAATGTCACTTCTTAGCGGAAGACCCCGAACTCATCTACGAAGCGGGACGACAGTACATGGATAAATATCCTGACCGTTTGGTTGTCCTTTACAACCTTGCAGAAGACATGTCTCTTCTCAAAAAACGTTTTGCCTTTACCATTCCACGTTTGAAAAAGTCTATTACGGCTAAATTTTTAAACAAAGATGACAGACAAACGGAATCTGAAAACGACCAATACATTGGCTACAACATCTACCATTACGACTTGCCTCTTATTCAATTTGTTTTGAAAAACGAAATGTCAGGTCGTCTCAATGTCTCTACCAAAAAACTTCGTGAAATTTCTGATAAAATCATTGCCAATACCTTTAGAAGTAATGTCGAAGACTTCATGAAATGGGGCGGACAAGTCGATATTGCTCGCATTAACCAAAAACAAATGCAAAACGGTCGCGTCATCATGGGACTTAAGACCGCTGAAGGTATCCTAGGTGGTTCCATTGTGGAATCAGAATCCAACAAAACAGGGCATTCTAAAGACCCTATTAGCGATTTCTTCTACCTCGGTAACGACCTTTACGCTACACGTGACATCGCCTTTCCAGGTTTCCTTAAGGATAACTTGGAAATTCGTGAAGCCCTCTTTAAAGAATTCCCTTACCTCAAAGACACGCCTGTTCATTTGTCTTCAACCTCAACCGATATCGGTGTCCACGTAGTTAAACCACACGGCCAGCTTGAAGACATTCCTGTTGTTGATTTCATGTATCCAGCAGATCACATTGCCAAAGAATTTAACATTGAACAACAAGACATTTTGGAATACACCAAAAACTGGTACATTAAAAATGTCTACTACCGTATCAAAGACAAGAATCCAAAATACGCCCGTTACCACTTGGGTAAATTCATGTCCTTGTACAACTTCTACAAATCCTTTGCAGGTCGCAACTGGAACGACAATCCTGACCACATTGCCAAATATGGCATCCCTTGTGAAGAACGCAAAGCCCGTCGTGACCGTCTCAAAGAATACGGTACCTACCTCGCCTTTGTAGACGGTGACGGCAACGAAACCCGTTCCTGGATCAACGCCTCTTCAGGTGGTATTCACGGTCAAGACTACAACGATGAACAATTAACCTTTGACCGTAAAGTCATCAAAATTTTGAAAGAGAAATACGGCAAATTCTCAAACATTCCTGCAGATGTGGTTAAATTGCTTAACCAATACGATAAAGAATTGTTCACCATGATTAAGGAACAATCTCGTGAAAAGACATCTTTCCCAGATCGTATGAATCACGAGGTGCCACAACTCGCTAAAATCACAGAATTTAGTGATGAGATTATCGACCCTGAAGACTTCTCACCTTTCTACACCAAGACCACAGGTCCTGAAGACGAACGTATCGAAGGCGCCGATAAACGCTACCTCAAGAGCCGTTACCGTTACACCTCTGTTGGTGAAGCCGTTCACCAAGACTTCACAGGGTATTACCCCGTGCTTCTCATCATGACAGGTGCCTTTTATGACGGTAAGGGTCGTGACGTTTACCGTGAAGTCTACAACAAACGTGTTGAAATCAAAAAGACCCTCAAAACACTTGAATACCTTAGTCCTGAATGGATCACAGCCAACAACAAACAAGAAGGCTACAAATTGATCCTCAATGCCGTATCAGGTGCCCTTGATGGAACCCTTATGACCAACATCAAAGCTAACAATAAGGGAATCAAGATGCGTATTATTGGACAACTCCTTACCTACATCATGTCTCAAGCCCTCGTACTTGAAGGCGCAACCATGCCATCCTCAAATACCGATGGGGTCTACGCCTTTGACATGGACATTGAAGTTAACAAGAAAATCGTGGCTAAGGAATTGAAACCCTTCCACGTTGACATTGAACCTGAACCACTTTTCTTCATCTCAAAAGACACAAACAACCGTGTTGGTGCGAAACGTTCACAAGTAAGTAACTACAATCATGTAGTAAGCGACATTGTGGCGTAAGGTTATTAAACCTTACGATAACTGTTCAAACAAAGATAGAAATGACGGAGTAACGACCTGAAGCTATCTCAGTAATATTCCCAACTGCATAATCCAGGTATGGATTGATGTGGAAAGCAGGGTGAAATTAGCAAGGAGCAACCCGAAGTGCTGTAAAAACAGTAACCGAAAGCCACTTGGAGTAATAAACCAATTGGAACTGGAGCCTCTCTTGTGCGCTGTTAACCGACATGGTGAGAATGTGCGAAAAGCACTGACGAACTTCCGAATGTACGCCTCGTTAGTTGTGCGGGTCAGAAATGATCCGAAGTCTGAAAATAAGACTTGTCTAACGGTAGGAGATTATCCACGCGATGTACCTGCCTAACATTGTTACAGGCAATGGAGCTAGACACGGGGTATAGGAAGCACCTAAATCGGGGACGCAAGTCCTTAAACCAATAATAGTTTGAACGGAACGTTGGAAGCTGTTAACGTATCGGATTCGTACCGGTGCCGACAGGCAAAGTTGAATACGAAGACATAAGTATTCTTAATAACAGTGAAAGCAGTGGCACTAGCAATGACGATTTTGTAATGAAATCAGAGCAACAGCCACTAGTCTATTTAAAACTTAATCAATTTTCTACACTCACTTGATATGGATTCCGGTAAGACAAATAAGTCACCAAAATCAATAGAAAGTAGGTGATAGACCATAATAAACGAAACAAAAACGAACAATAAGTTACAACATGCTGAATACTACAATATGACGCAAACATTCGATAACTTATATGAACGTGCCACACAAAATCAAAACTTCAATAATTTGATAGATATCATCACGTCAACAAATAATATTCTTTTAGCATACCGCGAATTGAAAACAAAACTAGGTAGTAAATTCCCTGGATATGACGGAGTAACTATCAAAGACCTTGAAGGTTTAAGTAATGATGAATTTCTATATGAAGTAAGAAAACGGTTTAACCATTACCGACCAAAAAAAGTCAAACGAAAAGTTAGACATAAACCAAACGGTGACAAAAGACCAATAGGCATCCCATCAATATGGGACCGCATCATTCAACAATGCATCTTACAAATATTAGAACCTATATGCGAAGCTAAATTCTATTCAAGAAGTTACGGTTTCAGACCAAATCGCAATACCGAACATGCACTTGCTGAAGCAATTAGCAAAATTAATCATAACAACATGTATTATGCCGTGAAAATAGATATCAAAGACTTCTTTGATAACATCAATCATAGTAAATTAATCAAACAGTTATGGTCACTAGGTATTCGAGATAAGAAACTACTCGCTATTTTGAAAGAAATGTTAAAAGCACCTATCCAATTGGAAAACAAAAAGACAATAAAACCAACTAGTGGAACGCCTCAAGGAGGAATACTAAGTCCACTATTAGCAAATATTTGTCTGAATGAATTTGATTGGTGGGTTGCTACACAATGGGAAATATTCAAACCAAAACATTGGAATCCTAAGATTATTGAAAACGGTCCATCGACACATGCAAAAGTTAGATATGCAATCACAAAACAAGGCGCAAGACTAAAACCAATGGTTCTTGTCCGATACGCTGATGACATCATTATCTTTACGAATAATGAAAAAAATGCACACAAAATACTAGCAGCATGTCAAGACTGGATACAAACTCGTCTCTCATTAAAAATATCTCCAGAAAAAAGCACGATTGTTAACCTTAAAAAGAATTCAATTGAATTCCTTGATTTTACAATCAAAGCGATTAAAAAGGGAAAATCTAAGAAACGAGGACAATCAGGAAATAAATACGTTGCAGAAACGCATGTATCTCCCAAAGCTATTGCACAAATTAAAAGATCATTACATAAACAAATCAAACGTATTCAAAAATCACAAAATTCTCAAAAGTGTATTCAAGAAATTGGTAAATACAATAGTATGGTTATCGCTATTCATAATTATTACAAGATCGCAACACAAGTCAATGCTGATCTAAACGCTCTTGCAATGGATATCGAACGACGACAGTACAACCGATTCCCTAAAGCGCCACCAAATGCAGAAAAAACAAATGGCTTTACAAAACATGGTAATTATGAGGGAAATGATAGAGGGTATAATCCGTATCTTCAAAGTAAAATGATACGATACCTAATGAAATATCCAATACTCCCTATAGGCTATGTACAAACACGCAATCCCATGCGTAAAAATAAAGCTATTAACAAATATACTGCTCAAGGTCGCAAATTAATACACAAAAGTTTACCAGATATCACTGAATCTGAACTACGTTATCTTCGTGAAAACCCAATCATCAATGAACGGGCAACCATTGAATATAACGATAATCGAATTTCAAAATACGTTGCACAAAAAGGCAAATGTGCTGTGACCGACGTAAAATTAGATGTTACAAACATGCATTGTCACCATAAAAAACCTTGGATTGTCACAAAAGATGATAGCTATGACAATTTAACCCTTATTTTACCAGAAGTACACAAACTCATTCATGCAACAAATAAAAATACGATTAACAAGTACATGGCTATGCTACAATTAACAACTTCACAAGTGACAAAGGTAAACAAATTACGTAAACTTGTCGGAAACGACAACATATAGTGGCTATATTTATAGTGAGTTTAGAAAATTATTAGAAATAGATGGAACGCCGTGTGCTGGGAAACTCGCATGCACGGTGTGGACTGGGGGAAAAGCTAGCGATAATATCAAACAGCTTACCTATCAGTATAACTCGTTGACGGAAAAGTAGTATCTGCTAAAGGTGGTATGTTAACCTCTTCAAATGGCCCAAGTATCACCCACAACTTGGCTCACCCAGCCATTGTTGAAGCAGCTCTTGTCAAATACCTTCAAAACCCTAACATCGTTAACCAAGAACTTAATCCAGACCTTGGACGTAAAGCCTTCGTTGATTATGTTAAAGAAACCGACAAAGACAAGCTCATTCACATGCTGTCTTGGACCATGCGCTCAACCAATGGCTCCTTCCTGATTGATGACCAAAACGTTATCCATAAAGGAACCAACCGTGCCTTCTTGACCAAAAACGGTGTTAAACTCACCCGTGTGGCCGTTAAGAAAGTCGATTGTGGTCAAAAACTCTTTGACCAAGCCAATCAATTAAGCGGTACAGACCCTCTTGGGGATCCTAAAATTATCGCCCTTCTTAAAGAACAAGGCGAACTTGGTCTTGTTGAAAATGACGCCATTACCGTTAATGAATATGGTAGTCACATTGTCGAATACAAGGACGCTGAGAAGATTCCAACCGTACCTGCAGCGCAACCTACAAAAATCAACGGTCTTCCTGAAGATGCCCGCGTCACCTTCTTCAATGAAAGTCTCATGTCTATGACAGAAGACCAAAAAGACGAACTACTCGCAAGCATCGACTGGAACGCCTACCATCAAATGCTTATGGACTTTGCTGTCAAATGGCACAATGTCACCAAGCGTGACGCCTATGACCAACTCATGAGCCTCGCTTAAAGACCCTGGAATAATTGGGTCTTTTTAGCATATTCTAATTTTTTAGAAAGGAAACACACATGCTCTACAAACGCAATCAACCGCCTCTAGACACCAAAAAAGAACTCAAAAACGAATGGTTGAAATTATTTTATTATCTCCTTATTAGTTTAACAATCGTTGGCGTCTTCTATCTCATTGGTGTCACCATCGACGCTATTTGTCACCACTATAGTCATCAAATTAACTACCTTAAACAATTAGCTACCGATGAATTGACTATGCCCATACTAGCAGCCTTATTCACAAGCCTTATCATTTCCGTATCAGCACACTTTGTTGCTAAAAAAAGTCTAGAAGCTTATGGCCAAACAGCCTATTTTATTAAAGAACGCAACCGTCTAAATAAAATCAAAGAACTCGTAAAAACAAGTCTCACTAGTCTCTTTTGGTTAATCGCAGCACCCCTTAGCCAATACCTAACACTAAATATTATCAATTTTTTCATCTACCGTGCTAAACATTTAAATCAGCTTGCTTATACAGATGAACAACTCATCAAATTAATTAAACATATTTTTGTAACACAATCAGACACCCTTATCCTATTACCTTGCATTTATTTCTTTATTTTGATGCACCATCTCAATAAAAGCGTTAAAGACATTAGTCAATTAACGCCTGCACAAGCCTTAACAAAAGAAGAAAACGATGAACGTACCTATGGCATCAATTTAGCCAAACGCTACCGTAGCACCTCAACCAATCAAGATGTCGTTCTTCTTCTTTGGATGTACGACCACGTCCACCCAAACGACTGGATTTGGTTAAACTACCAACAAACAGGCACCTACACCAGAGAACAATTTGAGCGCTATTTGAATAGCCTTCACGCGCATTTTATTGATAAAAAAGACTACCTCATTGACAATAAAAACCATCTCTCATACGATGAACTTGAAAGAAAAGACTCATATCAAAAAGCCTTAACCTATCTCCCAAACTACCTTAACAATCAATCTTTCCACTTGGAATATATTGACGACTAGAAGACCCTGGAATAATTGGGTCTTTTTAGCTTATTCTAAATTTTTAGAAAGGAAACTTAAACAATGTCTCTTATTCAGCTTGAACTCTTAACCAATTGTAACGAAACCTTCACGACTAAAGAAGCCTATGACGCCGTTACCGTCACCGATAAAAAACACTCCATCCGTGCCCGTATTTATGAGGGCATTGACAAAGGCCTTTTTAAACAAGTCTCTCGTGGGGTCTATCAGATGGTTGACCGAAATGACAACAGCGTTCTTCTCGTCAATGGTGATGGACGTGACCTCTCCATGCTCAAAGACCAGTCTGTTGACTGTTTGATCACCGACCACCCTTACGACGACAAAGCCTCTAACAAAGGCGGAAATCGCTCTTTTGCTGACTATGACAGCTTTACCTATACTCAAAAGGACTTCATTGAAAAAGCGCGTGTCTTAAAAGACGGTGCCTTTATGGTCGAATTTTTTGCTGAAGAAAATGCCAACAACTTTGATTATATCTACCAATGTAAGAAAATGGCTCAAAACGCTGGACTAAACTATTATGCCACCGTCAACTGGCAAAAAGGCGACTTTGTCGCAAACACAGGACGCAAAGCCAAAAATACCGAACAACTCGTCTTTTTCACTAAAGGCGAAGCTAGATCGCTCAAACCTGACGCTAAGAAAAATAAAGCCACTGCGCTAGCTCATGGCATTGATATCACAGGACTAACCGCTCAAGACATTGAAACAGAACTCGAAAAACACAATCTTCCAAGACACTTCATGAAAGGCACGCGCAAGATGCTTCCAACCATCTTTAACGTAGCCAAAACCCCTAAAAAAGACACCATTCATCAAGCAGAAAAGCCTATTGCTCTTTTTGAAGAACTCTTAGACTATATTACACTTCCTGATGAACTGGTTCTAGACCAATTTGCAGGCTCAGCTAATCTTGGTCAAGCCCTGCTTAATAAACAACGTAACGGTCTTCTTATTGAAAAAGACTATGATACCTATAAAAAAGCCAAAGAACGCTTAAGCGCCTAAATAACCCAAAAAACGCCTACGGCATTTTTTGGGTCTGTCTTACGTTTTTCGCCTTGCGAAAAACGCGCTTGTGTGTGGCGAAAACGCGTCCCGCGTTTTCGTTTAGAAAGGAAAAAAACGCATGTTTACAAAAAAAGACATCACCTCAGAAATTAAACGCATCCCAAACAAAGACTTTCCAAAACGCTTTGAAAACATCTATAAAACCTACCATCAAAACAATTGCTATATCGTTGACGTTGCTCTTCTTGACCAAAGTAAAAACGCTAATACCTATCTCTTTAGGTATCTCCCACCAAAATACGAAGTTTTACTAAACGAGATGACATTAGACGTTTTTACAAACAAAACAGACGCTGAAGTCTATCTCAAAGGTTTTGCCAGAAAGCAACGCATCCCCGAACACCGCCTAACCATCAAAACCCACAGTCCTCTTGATTTAGACGTCTAGTCATGATAAACTAAAAAGAAAAAGGCGGTTTATGCTATGAAAATGACCATCGGGAAACAAAAATTCCCACTTGCAATCTTACAACTTAACCGAGGCGAAACAGCCTATATTGAACGTGGCAGTATGGTTTTTCATTCGCCAGGCATCCAACTCAAAACCCGTCTTAACGGTAGTGGTAAAGGACTTGGAAAACTCGTCACAGCCCTTGGACGCAAAATGACGTCTGGTGAAAGTGCCTTGATCACAAAAGTCATCGCCAAAACCAACGGTTCCTTATCCGTTGCCCCTAACGTCCCAGGCGAAATTGCGTTACTTGATATCGGGCGTGACCAATTCTATATCAACGACGGTGCCTTCTTAGCCATGAGTGGTGACGCTAGTTATCACATGAGTCTTCAAAAACTCAGTGGTATCTTTGGCGGTAACAGCTCAGGCCTTTTCATCATGAAAACCAAAGGTCAAGGGCAAGTTCTTATCAATGCCTTTGGATCCATTGAAGCCGTTGACATCACTAACGACGATATCATCATCGACAATCAACACGTGGTCGCTTGGTCAACCTCGCTAGACTATCACATCACCCTCGATAATGGCCTCTTCAATTCAGGCTTAACAGGGGAAGGTATCGTTAACCATTTTAGTGGCACAGGACGCATCTATGTCCAAACGTTAAATATTGAAAGTCTCGCTAAAACCGTTGAGCCCTACCTCATTCGCAAGTAAGGTTTTGAGTCGCTTTTAGCGACTTTTTTTGTTAAACTAAAAGAAAAAACGAAAGGAATATTTCATGACCTCATTACTACTCTACGGTCTTCTTAGTCTTCTTGGCACCTTTCTTTTAACCGTTATCGCTTGTCTAGCCATACTACCCATCTGCGCTAACGCACGTCTCACCCCTTTTGAACGCCTTGGTCAAATCACCTATGTCGTTACAGTCGCTGGCTTACTCATCGGCTATATTGCCACAGGTGCTATTCTCTACCAAGCCATTCTTCCAACCAAGGCTAATATTAGCTACGTTGCTACAGGACAAACCCAAGTGCTTTATGATGCGAAATCTGGGCCAAACGAAAAGCTAACCCTAACTTATCGTGGTATTTATCCAAAATCGACACTTGGCGTTACAGGTCAAACCCTACAAGATAAGCCATTTGATACCTTTAATAACACTGTCATCATCAAACGTGACAAAAACAGCACCACCATCGAGGCAAGCATGGACAAAGACGATCTTCTTGTAAGCAACGAAAAAACCAAAACCGCAACCAATCAAGTCATCACGCGCGTTGAAGTAACCCCTGTTGAACGCACCGAAAAAGCGCATTTGTTTGGTTTCACCATCGCTAAAGCTAAAGATAACATCAAAAAAGTCAAAGTAACAACTAGCTATCAAGAATCCCAAACAACCAATCTTGATAATGCCTTTAATAACTAAAGAAAGGACATAAACCCTATGTTTAAATTCCATATCCGTGGCGAAAATGTCGCTATCACTGACGCTATTCGTGACTACGCTGAAACTAAACTCAGCAAATTAGAAAAATATTTTTCTGAAGACGTAACGGTACACGTCACAGCTAAAGTTTATCCTAATAAGCAAGCCAAAGCTGAAGTGACCATTCCAAGCAAAGCGGTCACTCTTCGAGCTGAAGAAACATCAGATAACTGGTATGCAAGCCTCGATTTGGTCGTCGATAAACTCGAACGTCAAATGCGTAAACACAAAACCAAGGTACAAAAACGTAACCGTGTCGAAAAAGCTCATGATAACTCAGACATCGATGATGAACCATTTGCACGCATTAAAGAGCTGGATATTGAGACCATGTCTCCTCAAGACGCCATTGACCACATGGAAAGTCTTGGACACGATTTCTTTATCTTTCTTAACGAAGATACTGCTCGTGTAAGCGTCGTTTACAGCCGAAAAGATGGCACAATTGGTCTCTTAAATGCAAACTACGACAACCCCTTCGCACCCGTTGGCAGAGAATTTTGGTAAGTTCAACACCCTTTTAATAACTAACACTCACAGTCGCTTTTAGCGACTTTTTTTGCTATAATAAAAGAAAAGCCTTCAGGCTATAATAGAAAGGAATCCTTCATGAAACTCGCATTAGACATCGGTAACTCAAAGCTCAAAGGCGACATTCTGGCCGATGATAACACCCTTTTGCATCACATTTTCATGCCATCAACCGTTATCCAAGTGGAAGAACAATACCACAATTATCCAGGTGGCGATGAATTTTACGTGCAAATCCTAGACAGTAAACTCAATCACTATGACCTTCCTTTTGCCGTCGGTGATAACGCTATGGCTCGTCCAGGCTACCATCAATTTGACGTCACGGCATCAACCCCTAAAACAGACAACCAAATCGCAACCAGTCTTTTGTTTGGTGCTCTGGCAGAAGGTCTTATTGAAGCTAATGACTTTAATGACCAAAAACTAAAAGCAGCACTCTCTGTTCCTATCATTGAATCAAACATCAATGGTCTTGTAGATGACTACCGTGACAGTCTTATTGGTAATCACAAAATTCGTGTCTTCACCCCACAAGGAATCCATGACGTCACCTTTGCTATTACAGACGTTGAAATTCGTAGCGAAGGGGAAGCAGGCTTCTTTGGACTTTTGGATCAAAACGACAAAGAATTTGCCCAAACCATGGACAATCTTTATGACGCGCTAGGGGAAGATGAAAACCCTCTTTATACCTTTGCAGACTTTAACATTGTTGACATTGGCGACGGAACAACGGATATTGCCGTCTTTCGTGCCACAGAAAACGGAAGCAAATTCAATCCAAACTATTCTTACTCAGTTGAACGTGGTTATGGCTCACTCTTAGAAGAAGTCATTGCCAATGCGCAACGTAATGGCCAAGCTATCGAAAGTCGTAAAGACCTTCAAGCCATTATTGAAAAACCAAGTAAAAATAAACGCCGTGAAGCCTACCGTAAAGAACTCTTGTCTTATTACGAACCTGTCAAAGAACGCTTTATTGAAGACATCGTCTCAACCATTTTACGTTCTTTTGGGAAGAAAGGCTACATTGACGCCATTATCCTCTTAGGTGGTGGCTTCACCGCTCTTACAGGTTATGAACTTCTTTTTGATGACATTTTCATGACCGATTCAAGCCTTATGAAACGCATTGAAGAAGCCCTTGAAAAGAACAAAAAACAAGTGGGTCTTTTGTTTGGTGTGCCTCGTCCTTACGCTCAAACCATTAATGAACGTGGTCTCATGCAAGTCGTGACCAGCATGTAAAGGAGAAAACAATGACATATCTTTTTTCAACCTATGCCAATAAATTCTCCCACAATCCTGAAAAACAAGAAATCCTAGCCAACAAGCACGAACTCTTCAAACAATTGGGCTTTCTAGGACACCACATATCCCAAACAGCGCTTAAACAATTGCACCACGGTGGTGAATATCTTTTTATTGTTAATGATAAACGCTACAAAATCAAAGTCCATTCCAAATAACTTTTTCCTTGCATATCGTCTTAGATATGCTATAATAGAACCATCCTAAAAGTGAAAGCCAAACGAATTAGGATAAGAGTAATTAAAACAAAGGAAAAGTTTTTCCTTGCGTCTCCTTTTAATAAATGTTATACTAAGAGTACATCAAGGTTAATCCTTTGTTGTTCTCTCTGCCCTCTTGTCTGGAATAATGGCATCAGGGCAATATCACGGCAATTGTGCCGTGAGAACGTTATCTCAACGGTAAATCGGAATTATTTTTTAACGCTAGAAAGGAATTTCACCATGAATTCAAAAACTGTAACTTACACAACGCACACTTTTAACACAAACAACGTTTTCGTACAACACTACAAAAACGATCAAAACCCAACCCGTCCAAACCATGTCTTGTACATGTATGTGACACCTGAAGAATTGGCAAACGTGCCTGAAAGCTTCTTCATGGTTAAAGAATTGGGTGAACAATCTAACCGTGTTGGAACACTTGTCTTCAAATACCTCCGCTTGGATCTTACAGGAAAACTCAAATTCCCTTCAAAAGATATCCCAGAAGCTTTTGCAGGTAAATTGACACGTGACACGGAACTTGACCAAGTGAAAACGGCAATTGTTAAACTTATTGAACAAAACCCAGAAGCTAAAATTCAATTTGAATTCCCAATGCAAGGGGCTTTCGCTAACGTCGAAACACCAAACGACCCATACGAAAACCAATACTTGCTTTACGATGTGGAACAATTCCCTGCGACCTTTGGCGCACCAACATGGTTCTTGAAACGTGGCGCTGAATTTAAGGTAACCGCTAAAGCCGAATACTCTAAGAACTACGGTCGTAACTACTACCAAATCAGTATTGCAACAGATGCTGCCGCTGAAGACGCCTTCGCAACAGGTGCAACACGTGGTGCCGCTCCAAGCCTTGGCGGACACACAGCAACAGCTGACTTTAGTACTGACCTCGGTGGCGCTGACACCGAATCAGCTCCTGTAAACGATTTGTCAGGATTGTTGTAATCTAAGAAAAAGACAGTTTCATCGCTGTCTTTTTTATTTTGACTCAAGAGTCACTATTATTAAGAAAGGAAACACAACCATGGTCAATTTTAACCCTAATATCTACTATTCTGACGAAGCCAGTAAAGCCCAAGAACGTTATCGAAACGCCAAAAAAGAAACCGAAAGCTTCAGTCAACACGACCAAACAACCACAGCAACCTTAATTCTTGATCACTTTGATAGTGAAGAGAATAAAAGACTCAAAGACCTTCTTACATGCACTCGCAAGCAAGATGACACACTATCCATTGACGAGCACACAGCCTATGCAAACGCTCTTAAAAGCTATCAGACAAGCCTACCAACCGCACTGTATAACATTATTAAAGAACAACCTACCTTTACGGTTGACCTTTTAAAGCTTCCTGATTATTTTACAAGCATCTGTCCAAATGCTCGCCTTATTACCATTTATGGAACACCTTATCTCGTTTCAGCGAACTGCCTGACCATTAATCAAACAAACGAACTCATGACCGTGGATGCCTCATCCTTACAAGTGAAGCAAACACATCTTAAAGAAGACCTAGACGCCGTTGAAAATTTCACAGAAGCCAGTCTTCAAAAAGACCTTGAAAACATTAATGCTTTAAAAGCACAAATGGAAGCACAAATCAAAGCCCTTTACGAAAAGCAAGCCCTTAAACAAGCCGAACTACAAGAAAAAATTGCAAAATACGAACACGACTTGTTCATCATGCGTACGGACTTAACGGCTTATGAATACCGCCAAGGGTTAGGTGTCAATGTAACGCCCATTCACACAGGCCAATTGGCACCACGAGAACAACCCCTTGTCCTTTATCAAAAGCTTATTTTTCTCGATGAAGACCTTCCTCGCTTTAAAGACCTTTATGATATCGACAGCCCAAGTCTTGAAACAGCCTTAAAAACCTCAGATGCCTTACTAGACCACCTTTGCCCAACAACTAAAGGCATCACCTTCTTAAAACAACGCAACAGCCAAGGATCTTATGAACTAAACAACACCGTCATGAGGTTTATCCAAAACAACATGCCAAATCACATTGGAATGCTCATTCGAAATGGTGAAAATGTTTGGTTAGGTTGGTTAGACGATAAAGATATCAAACTCAACGATGATTCCTTTAACTCAAAAGCCAGTCAAGAGACCCTGACCATCGACTTGTTAAAATCCCGTCACTACCTCAATAATATCCTTTTAGGTTTCCTCGAACGTGGCGATTATTTACAACTCGACCACACGGTAACAAATCTCTTTAATGACCCTGGCATTATCTTCTCAAATGCCGACAACCAACTCACAGATACCACCTATATCACACTCTCAGAGCTATTAGATAAGCTTAACCAGTACAATAGCCCAAATGACCCTATCTACCTCTTTAATAGTATTCGTGACAGCCGAACAAACCGTGGTTATGGAACGGATACCTATCGAGGACGTGGTGAAAACGGACTCACAGACGGTGCCTTTGTTGATGACGGCTATCACACCATCAACGGCATTGACGTCATGAATGATTTAAAAGAACATAGTTATATTCAAGCTAAAAAATACCCTTGGAGTACAAACAAAGTCAATCTTTATATCGAATCCGATGAATACATCAACCTCAAATTTTTAACAAGTAACCTTATTGACTATTATATCCAATCCAAACGCATCGGTAATCTCTCAAACACTGGCCGTTACGTCGACTATGTTCACATGTTACCTATTTTGTTTAAAATCAAGGACATTCTCATCAAACAAGAAAAAGAAGACCGCTTATACATTCCTGCTAAAGATTATGATCTTAATCTTTTAACAACTTTTAAAATCACCCACAATGTCCGTAACATCACAACCTTCCAAGCCAAACGCTACAGCAAATGGCTTACAGCCCTATCTGAAAAAGACCGTCAAAATTACGAGCAATTATTACTTATTAACAATCTTGACGCCTACGTCCCTAAAAAAGACTGCTACATCCTTTACTACAAAGAATATAAAAAGAAATACCGTTCTATTTCAAGTGTTACCAAAAAAGACATGGACGAATACGATAAAGACAAGGACGAATTCCTAACCTATCACTATGTCGAAACAGTCATCACCCCTTATATCAATCCCTTTGACCGTTTAAAGACCTTTTCAAGCCTTAAAAAAGCCCAAGACTTTCTTAAAAACGAACCGATTTACCTTTATAACGACAACGATCCTTCCTGGGAAATTGCAAACCTAAACGATCCAAATACAATCACTGACTTTAAAACATTTCTTAGACGCTAGAAAGGAAACATCCCTATGCTCACCCCAAAAGACATCCAAAACCAACTTCTTAACACCATTAAAAACGACCCATCCCTAGAAAACTTCGAAAAAGAAGCTTTCACCCAAGAAGCCCTCAGCTTTGAGACCACACCGCCAGCGCCTAACACGCGCGTGACCCGCTTTTATGACGCTAGCTACTACCTTGAAACCTTTATTTTAGATACCAATCACGTCCTCATCACAGATGGCGAAACCATTTATCTGACACCTAAACAACGCTTCTTGAGTTTTCGTAAAATGGACAAGTTCATGAAAGCCTATGAAAAACAGCAACTCAAAACCTTTGACCTTGAAGACACCTTTGTCATCACCGTTGACATGCGAAACGCTAAAACTGTTCTCAAAGACATGGACACACCTTTTAACACCTTCTTTAAAGAAACCATGCAAGAAACAGCTAAAGCTCTTGCCACAGGTATTCCAGGTGTCCGTCTCGTCTACACGGGTAATGATGAAGTCCTTTTGTTCTTTAAACAAACCGATCCTAGCCAAAGTCAACCCCTTTTCCACGGAAAAGAACAAAAACTAATCTCAATAGCCAGCTCTATTGCCACCAACACCTTTAACAAGGCTCTTTTACAATCACCGACCTACAGCGATAAAGCCTTTACCGTACAATTCTTAGCCCAAGCCATCAAGCTAGCCCCACAAACGGAAAAAACCCTTGAATACCTCTGGTGGCACGTCAATAACGTCTCTATTTCATCGGTTCACCGCTTTGCCAAACTCGTCATGCCTGATAGCCGTCTAGGGAACGCCAATATCCAAACCATTATGACCTTACTTGAAGAAGCTGGCCATTCATGGAAAGACGAAGTCGAATCGCATTTCAAATATGGTACCCTTTACTATAGTGACGCTACTAGCCATTGGCAAGATTGGCAAGAAGCGGATCCTAAAGACCTTGAAATCTTGCAAACCTGCCGCACCCGTAACAGTCTTAAAGAAACCAAAGCCTTTAACCAATTGGAGTATAAGGACTATGAGTGAGTTTACTGTCGCTAAAATCCTCAAACAGCTCGCCCTCATTCTTGAAGAAAACGATTTTGTGCTTTACTACGACAAACGCTTTCCATCGATGAAACCACACATCAACGATAGCACCCCTTACCTCTATCATAATTCATTAGGACACATGCATCAGCCATGCTTACAGTTCAGATTCCGTGATAAAAACAAGCAAATTGATTACGCTATTTGTTATGATAAAAACTTCCCAAGGTCTTTAAAATATGACAAAACGCCCTATCCAAATCGAGCGGTTGTCTACATGCGATTGCCAACATCGCTTAATCCCTGCCAAACCTATTCTGAAGACGAAGCTAAAGAACTGGCGATGACATGGTACAAAAATTTAATGAAAAAACCTGTCGAAAAGACTATTAAAAGCAACAGTACGTTTATAGACCATTATGAAGATATTGTTTTGACTAAATAGTTAACAATAATTATGATATAATAAAACTATCTCAGAAAGGAAATTACACATGCCCCTTATCAAAAAACTTCGCAGTGAAGACGACGTCCGAAATAATGCGGATACTATCCTTGGGTTTTCTGATGGCGAAGCAAACGTCAACCAAGGAACAGGACAAATCACAACCTTTAACCAACTTGGTTATTCAAATCACTCTCTCAAGTCCCACAAACCTGATGGTTGGTATATTCCTGATGACAAAGGAACAGCCATGATCCTTGAAGCCAAAGATCCAGGTTATGACCTTGAGCGTCAAGAATTCATTGATGAAGTTCTTAAAAATTGCGCTGTTCTTGCCACTACTCACCGAAACGTCATCGGTATTTTATACAACGGTAAGGAAACCAATATCTTTATCAATGGCGACCACATTCCTGAATTAAGTGGCAAACCTCTTGAACACAAGTCTTTCTACCTTAACTACATCAAAGACCAAACCCTTGATAAAAACGCTATCTATGCCATCACCCAACGCATCAACAACAACCTGCATTTCAAATTTGGCCTTACCGACTTACAGGACCGCATGATTTTTACCGCCTGCGCTCTGGTCGTTCAAAGCCGTGATCCTAAAGCCTTGACTGCTGTCAAAGAAGCGGGTTACAAAACAATTCACAGTCACATCAAAAACAAACTCGAAACCATTTTAGATCATGACCAATCCCGTCGTCGAAATGATAAACTTCATATCCTTGTCGAAGAATATGAAAGTGTTCGTATGTCTATCACCGAAAACCAACAAGCCATCAAGGAATTCCTGAGTGACGTCATTGAAATTGGTGATATGATTAACTCTCGTCACTGGCGTGGGGAAGACGTCATGGGCATTTTCTTCAACGAATTTTCACGCTATAAGAAGAAATCAGATGCAGGACAAGTCTTTACGCCTGACCATATCACCTCCCTCATGTATCGTCTCCTTGGTGTCCATCAAGACGACCACGTCCTTGACGCCACATGTGGTAGCGGTGCTTTCCTTGTTAAAGCTATGGCCAACATGATGAAAGAAGCAGGCGGTGTCGCCACGGAAAAAGCCAAACAAATCAAATCTGAACAGCTCTACGGCATTGAACTCTATCGTAAGGTTTACGCTCTTGCCTGCGCTAATATGCTCATCCACAAGGACGGTAAAACCAACCTACGTCAAATGGACGCCATGAGTGAAGACGCAGCTGACTTTATTCGTAACAGTAAAATCACCAAGGTGCTGATGAATCCACCTTATGAACGTAAATACGGCTGTATGAAAATCGTCACAAACGTTCTTGACAATGTGCCAACTGGCACCAAAGCCGCTTTCATTTTACCAAACATCAAACTCGATAAAGACGGTGGTAAGAAGTTGCTTAAAAACCACACCCTTGAAACCATCGTACGATTACCGTCCAAGACCTTTATCAATGTCGGTGTCGAAACCGCTATCTTTATTTTCACAGCAGGACTTCCACACCCTAAACACAAGAAAATTTAAGGCTACTACATCGAAGAAGACGGACTTGAAACCGTTAAAAATCAAGGCCGTCACGATATTAATGGACTTTGGGAAAACGACTACGAGGACTATTGGGTAGCAGCCATTGCTAACCATGAAGACGACCGCTACGACACCCGTATCCCCATTGACCCAAATGAGCGTCTGTCGTATCCCGACCCCGAAGTACCGTTTGAACTCAACATGGAGGACTTCATGAAAGTCGCTATGGACTATCATATGTTCGAAACGGGAACGAATACTAGTGAACTTAAAGATGCCATTTCTCAAACAGTCGCTAATGAAACCTACAACATTTTCTACGGCTTAGAAAGTGAGGGAATTCTATGAAACATCCAGTAGACACTAGCGCGTGGGGTGAATTTAAAGCTCGGGATTTGTTTGGTCCTTCTAAGTTGGGAAAATATCATAACCCTAAAGATTTACAGGCGTCAGATGACGGTTATGAATATATCTGCGCAACAACAATGAATAATGGTATTAATCAAACCTTATCTTGTGTGATTAGTAATGATTTAACAATACCTTTTAGAATTGGTGGGGGCCTATCGTTGACACCGTCACATATTATCGCATGGGGAAAACAGAATCCTTATTTTACATATCATGAAAATCCATGTGTAACATCACAAGGAATGTATTATCTCATTTTAACCGATGCCAAAACCAAAACGGCGTTTCATTATTGTGGACAGCCCACGCTTCTTCAGCACGTCCTAGACTGTCTTGAACGTCATCCAAACCTCGGTAGTCACGTCTTTTCGACATCTGACCCGTCCTGAGATAGCGTTGTCGCCTATGACAATTATTTTAAAAACTACACGCCTCATGGTTCTATCACCGACGTCGAACCAAAATTCAACCTTATTCATTTTGAAAGGAACCTCACATGACACCAAGCCAACGCCTACTTTTCATGGACATGCTCCGTCCAAAAAACAAAACACCTTATATTTTCATCCTACTTATCGGTTCAAGTATCGCCCTAACCATGTGGACTCATAACAACTATTTCGCCTTCCTTTGGGGCACTTTACTTATCGCATTCTTTTGTTACATGGTCATTCAAAACCTCAGAGACAGAAAAGCCTATTGTTATAAATCGTTTAATAGCTACTATAGAGCCATTAAAAAGGGACGTCGTATTTTCTTCCAAAGTACCCAAGACAACAAACGTCTCAACCCTCTTAAATCTTACGCCATCATTGATGAAAATGAAACCACATACACCTTACAAATTGACCACTACGATTGGCGCACTTACACAGCTACCGTCTTTAAAGACGACGTCTTAGAAGACCCAAACCTTTTACCGCAAATCGAAGAAAAAATGAAACATCGTCCTGACTACTTTGGCCTATAAAAAACGCACGGAAAACATCCGTGCGTCCAAGCGTGGTCCGAAGATCCAGGCCCCTATCCACATTAAATTGTAACAAAACCAATTAAACAAATCAAGTAGAAAGGACGCAAACCATGTCTAATAACGACCAACGCATCTTCTTCCAACTACTCAAAGCCAAAAACAACAAAATTCTTTACGCTGTCCTTGCCTTTCTTATCAGTTTCATTCTTACAGCTATTTTTAGAACAACCTACTTCGAAATCATAACTTTTGCCCTACTTGCCATCATTGTCATCTGGAGTGGCATCCAACAACAAAAAGATAAAAAAACCTACATCCATTTGCCTTTATCTACCTATTACCAAATCATTAAAAAAGGCCGCATCCTTTATTTTCAAGCGATCGCCCCTGACAAACGTCTCACACCTCTTAAAGGCTATCGCATCACAGGTGAAACAAGAGACACCTATATCATTAGTTTAGACTACAGACGTCATCAAAACCTCACCGCAACAGTTACTAAAAAAGATGTCATCGAAGACCCGACCCTTCTTCCTCACATCGAAGAAAAAATAACAACCATGCCAGAATTTTTTGGACTTTAGAAAGGAAACCCTCTTATGCCTACAATACCAGAACAACTCAAAACCGTCTATAATGACATGATGACACGCGCACAAACCGACGAAAATTTCTCACCTGTCTTTCGCGAAAACCATAGACAACTTGAAAAAGCCTTCAGCGCCATTATTAAAGCCACCGAAGAACCGTCCTTAGATACCAATGCTAAAACCTTGTCTAAAGAAGACCGTTATAAACTTCGTATCAGGCAAGAACTTCAAAAAGCCAACTTGACACTTACAGGCAAATTTGAATTTGATGACATTATGCACCTCAAAGAATATCCGCACTTTCAATTCATTTTTAAACTAGACCCCCACGATAACGCCATTCTCATCACTTGTGAATTTTCTAAATTAGATATCTATAAAAGCTACAAGAAACGCCTTGATAATGACGTCTTCATTTCCCTGGAACACAACACGGACTACAGTAGCTTTAATATCAGTTTGAAAAACGGAATTAAAACACACATTGATCATTTCACCACCAACTTACAAAAACTCATCGACGACATCAGCCCACTTGCTAACTGTTTCGACAACTAAAAAGGAAACCCACCCATGTCTTATCTCACAGAATCTTACCAATCCTTCGAAGACTTCCGCAACTTCTTGACTGCTAACGATTTTGAAGTCGTCCAGACCACCCTAAATACCGACAACAACGTCGAATATTACAAAGATACCACTCACTTTGGCCACATTGTCATTCAGTATCCTGTTCAAGAACGTATCAATCCGTTTACCAAAAAACCTGAAGGACCTAGCGTCCACTTTGAAATGTTCATCCGAGAACCACTCTTTACGACCTTAAACAGTCCTATTTTTCCACGTGAGGGACACTACGACAACGTTTTAAAAGACTTCGAACAGTTCAACACCATGATCAAACTCATCCTATAAGAAAGGAAACCCAACCCATGTACGATATCTACAATGACTCAAACGAACTTATCGCAAAAAATCTAACAGACGACCAACTTATCGCTTTTGCTAACGATGAATTTGCAGAAACAGACAACATCGATGACGCCATCGAAAACGATTTGCTTTTCTATGACAACATCTATGACGCTAGAGAAAGTCTAGAAGCCTTTGGCTATACGATTAAATAAAAACTTGCAAGACCACTGCCTTTTTTGTTATACTTAAAAAAGATAACAAAAAAAGAAAGTAGGTCTTTTCATGAACCTTAAAAAATTAGCAACCTCTGGTGCTGCGCTTGTCGCCTTAGCCGCACCAGCCTTTCTCGCCAGCCAAGCACACGCTGACACCAATCCCGCTTTAAATAGTACGGAATGGACAGGGCTCCACACCGCTAACGACGGTGGTAGCAACGTGGCTTATGTCGACAAAGAAGGCTTGTCACAAACAGAAGTAGCGCAAATTAAAAAACTCCTTCCTGACACTAAAGTCAAAGGCTGTTCGATTTATAAACTCATCTACGAAAAAGATGCACCGACACCAACAACGCCATCAACAACACCATCAACAACAACATCGTCAACAGCTACGCCATCTAACACAAGTACCCTACCAAAACCTGTTAAAAACTTTGTCGATAAAGTCCTTCCAAATACAGGGGATACGACAATTCAAGCTTACGGGACTTTGGCAGGACTTGGACTCTTAGCTGGTGCAAGCTTCTTGATCATCAAGAACAAAAAAGGACGTGCAACCCTTGTGGTTCTTCTTGCGGCAGGTGGCGCACTAGGCTTCAGTCTTTCAGCGAACGCTTATACAGGTAATGACCTAGCACCAAAAGCGCTTGTCGTTAAAGACAGCACCCTTGAGGCTCCTGAAATCAAAGGCTATCATTTTGTGGGTTACTTGGAATTAGAACATGCGTGTCTCACACAACCAACACCAGCCAAACAAGAAGCGACTAAAACAGTTGAAACAAGCATCAAAAACAAAGAAGACGCGCTTAAGAAAGCCGAAGACGCTTATCAAAAAGAACTCACTAAACGTGACAAGGCTCTTCTAGAGGCTAAAGACGCTAACCAAAAAGAACTTGATAAACTGACAAAAAGCTATGAACTTAAATTAGCGGATAAAGAAAAAGCGTGTCAAACCGCCAAAGAGGCTTATGAAAAAGCCCTTGCTGAAAAAGACAAAGCCCTTAATGACGCAAACAAATCTCATCAAGAAGACATCACGCGCATTAGTAGCGACTATCAATCACGTCTTGATAACGCTACCAAAATCTTAGAATCAACCAAATCGTCTTATGAAACGCTTCTAGCTTCAAAAGACAAAGACGCCAAAAACCTTGAAACGTCTTATCAAAACAAGGTCAGCACCCTTGAAAAAAACCTTCAAGATGTCATTAACGATGCTAAGTCAAAAGAAGACAACTACAAGGTCCTTCTTAACCAAAAAGACAAGGACGTAGAAACTCTCAAAGACAGCTACACCAAAGCTCTTGCAGACAAAGACGCTAATCAAGACCAACTTACAAAACAATACCAAAAAGATATTGAAACGCTTGAAAATACTTACAAAGTAGATCTCGCTAATCGTGAACAAGCGCTTAAAGACACTCAAAAAGCTTACCAAGACAAACAAGCTCAAAAAGACAAAGACCGTCAAGACCTTGATATGACCTACCAAAAACAAGTCACTGAACTTGAAAACCATTACAAGGCAGAACTTGCTAAAGAAAAAGAAGCGGCTCAAAAAGCAGAAAATGCCTACAATACCCTTCTTAAAGATAAAGAAGACGCTATCAATAAGCTTAACAAGGCTCATCAAGACACCATTGATGCCATCAACAAAGCACACCAAGATGAATTGACCAAACGTGATCAAAAAGCGCAAGAAACCAAAGACGCTTATGACAAAGCTCTAGCAAGCAAAGACAAAGCCCTTGAAGACGCTAACAAAGCCCATCAAGAAACACTTGCTAAACTTGAAAAAGGCTATCAAGATAAACTCGCTCAAAAAGAAGCTGACGCTCAAAAAGCGCGTGAAGCTTGCCAAAAAGCCCACGCTGAAAAAGATGCCAAAATCGATAGCTTGACCAAAGAGTTGGCTAACAAAGATGACGCTGCTAAAAAAGCTGAAGAAGCCTACAAAAAACAATTGGCTGACAAAGACGCTGAATTAGCTAAAGAAAAATCACGCATTGTGGCCACACGTTTTGTTGACAAAGATGGTAAAGACATCTTCCCTACAGAAATTAATGATGTCAAACCCGTACAAAGCAAACTCATCAAAACAGAATACAAAAACGGTCGTCCTACAACTGACGGAACCATTCAAGACGAATATCAAACCTATGCTCGTTACAAAAACACAACTGTAGAAAATGGCGTCCAAATTCATCACTACGATGAAGATGTTATCGTTAGCGAAGGTACTGACCACTTGTAAAAAAACAGCCAATTGGCTGTTTTTTTGTTATACTAAAAGAAAAAAAGGAATCATCATGACTAGTCTTAGTTTTACCTATAACTTAACAAACACCATTCAAAATGGCATTGATATCACACAAATCGAACGTCACAAATACCTCCCTAATCATCATATTCTTAATTTATCACAAAAGCTTCCACGATTAGATAATGATTATAGTCAAAATCTCTTTAGCTATAGTCAAAATCTGTTCACCTATCTTGCTAAGGTAACGACACCCTATGTCTCAAAAACACATGCTAAACAATTAGCCAATATCTTAGACATTGACTTTTACGTAACAGAACTCACACCTGCAGGTGACGTTTGTACCTTATCATCAACAGACACCACTTATTACCTCTCATCAAACGGTATATGGGCGACACACAGTTATGGCATTTGGCACATCTATCGTGACGAAGAACCCATTCTCACAATTCTTCAAAATCCAAAACGTTATATTTACAAAAATACCCTTTGTAACACCTTTGAAGATTTACTAACCCTTGTCTTAGCCGACACCTTGACAACCGATGACCTAGTTTTCTTTGACTGGTTCTATAAACCTAATCAAAAACTTTTACAAGCCTGCCAATCAGCCAAAACCATCGCTGTCTTGCATTCTAATCTTCACGCGCAAACAGATGGTCTTCTAGCTAATGACACTGATCATTTAACTAATCATCAACTCTTTCACTTACCTTTTAATGCCATTGCTACAACAAGTACTTCTGAAAAAGACACTTTGAAAAAACACTTTCCTAACAAACACTTTATCGTCATTCCACCTAAAACAAACTTTTCAGACCGCTTCACAGGTAACCCCAAACCCTTCACCCCTAGACACTTTATCACTATTTCGTCCTTAACAAAAGGTAAAAACTTAGAAGAACTGATTTACGCCATTAGTTATTACAACAGTGCCTACAGAGAAATCTATAATCTAGAACCCATCTTCTTAGATATCTACGGTCGAGGCCCTGAAGAATACGCTCTCCAAGAAGCTATTTCTAAAACCAAAATGACAGAGGTTATCACCTTAAAAGGTCACCTAGATCCGTCTGATACCATTTCGCACTATAATGGTTATCTCTCAACCTCACGTTCCGAATGTTATGCCATTAGTCTCTTAGAAGCCCTTTCTCAAGGTCTACCCCTTATTGGTCTTGATGTCCCTGTTGCCAATCAAAACTATATTCCACACACAGGCTATCTAGTTCCTGTTGATAAAGATTACAGTTTTTCTTACCTTGATTATGCTAAGGCCATTGATGACCTTATGGCTAATCATGAAACCCTCCAAAAACAAATCAAAAACTTTCTTAATCAGCCCCTTTATCAACCAAACACTACTAAAAACGCTTATGAAAGGCTAAGCCATGAGTAAACTTATTGAAAAAGCAAACAAAATCATTAAAACCTACAGTTTTGACACCATCCAAAACCCAAAACCTCTTTATATCAATGATCTAAACCTTCCTAAAAACGTCACCTTCACTCAATTTGGAGACACCTTGACGCTTTATGATCACAAGGGCAATCCTTATGGCACCATCTACCGTTACACAAACAAAAACCTTCCTATTTCAGCAGAAACATCACTTTATGTCAAATACCTCTTATTAGTAGATGATAATGGTAACGAAACCCTTATCTATTATGACCTCAAAGGCAAAAAACGATTTCTTTTAACGAAAGAAACACTAACCACTTATAATGACTATGCTCTTCCAAAAACGATCCTGAGAAAGGAAACCTTATGACAAAAGCAGACATCCTCTTTAAAGAAAACATTCAAACTATTTTAGACAAAGGTGTATTCTCACAACAGGCCCGTCCTAAATATCCAAACGGACAAACGGCACATTCCAAATACATCACAGGAAGCTTTGCCACCTATGACTTAACAAAAGACGAATTTCCTATCACTACCTTACGACCAATCCCCATTAAAAGTGCTATTAAAGAAATGCTTTGGATCTATCAAGACCAAAGTAACAGTCTTGACCTTTTAGAAAATAAATACAAGGTCCATTATTGGAATGCGTGGGAAGTCCCAGATTATCCTGCCAACAATGGCGACAAACGCTCTATTGGTGAACACTACGGAGCTGTTGTCAAAAAGCATGACATCATTAACAAGCTCCTCAAACAACTTAAAGACAATCCATGGAACCGTCGCAATGTCATCTCTCTTTGGGATTATGAAGCCTTTGAAGAGAGTGACGGCCTTCTCCCCTGCGCCTTCCAAGTTATGTTTGATGTCAGACAAATTGACGATACCATCTATCTCGATGCTACGTTAACCCAACGCTCTAACGACATGCTCGTCGCCCATCACATCAATGCCATGCAATATGTCGCCCTGCAACTCATAATCGCTAAACATTTTGGTTGGCGTCCAGGCAATTTCTACTATTTTGTTAATAATTTGCATATTTATGACAATCAATTTGAACAAGCCAAGGAACTGCTTAAGCGCACTCCATCGTCTCAAACTCCCAAGCTCATTCTTGATGTCCCAGATGGCACCAACTTCTATGACATCACAGCCGATGACTTTAAACTCATCAACTACGACCCCATCAAACCCCAATTGACGTTTAATCTTGCCATTTAAAGAAAGGAAAACCTATGGACACGACATATTACCATGAGCTAGAAAGAGGAAATTATGATTGCATTAACTGAAGGTCAATTGATTTATCTCGATATTATATTGAGCCTTGTCATTTTCATCCTTGCTATCTATATCATTGATAAATGGAGCAAAAAGGAAAAATACACAATTCGTGAAAAAATCGTTGTTCCGCTACTTGCTATCGCAACTATCTTTCTAATCAGCAATTCATTTATCACTGACTTGCGCCTAAACAAGCCAGCCTTAACAACGACAACAAAAGTCATCTACAATGGCAAAAACGCTGATGATAGTACCCTTACGCAAGTTAAACACGCAGATAGCAACTATTATGACATCAAACGCACCCACTATGCGCCAACAGACACACGCCTCGCATCAGCCTTAAAACAACCAATTACACATTACAATGAACTCATTCTAACGCTTCCCTCAAAAGAAACAGCTTATGACCGAGACTACGATATTCAAAAAGCTACCGTCAAGGGAAACGGCTCTATTGTATCAAAACTAACCCTAACAACCCATAAGCGCATCTATAAAAATCACTGGTCACTTTTTGCGCGTGTTGAAAATACCTACGAGTTAACCGCTGAAACTACCGTCTAAACCACTCTTAGACGGTTTTTCTTGTAAACAATTCCCCTTAGTTTTGGCTTGAAAAAGCCAAAATAAAAGCATATACTAAAAATAAGTAAACACATAGAAAGGACGTCTTACCAAATGTCTCACAAAACTCTTAAAACCCTCTCTATTCTTGGTATTGCTACCGTAGCAACAGGTGTCGCTACAAGTGTTCACGCCGAAGAATCACAAACGCCAACAGCAACAACCAGCCAAACAGCACAAACAGAAGCAACTGATCCTCAAAAAGCCTTTGACCAAGCCTCAAAAGACTATGACACGGCTAAAACCAATGAAGCCTCTGCCAAAGATACGCTTGACACAGCTAAAGAAACAGAAATCAAAGCCCAAACTGACGTAACCCTTGCTACAAAAGCGACACAAGAAGCTAAGCAAATGGTCACAGATACAGAGAACGCTCAAGAAACAGCTCAAAAAGACCTTGATACCGCTAACCAATCCTTGACTACCGCTCAAGCCACTCTTGATAAAGAAGCTGATGCTAATCCAAACGCTGACCGTGACCTTACACAAGCTGAAAACACCGTCACAAAAACACAAGAACAAGATAAGTTAGCCCAAGACCATCTCACGCAAGCTGAACAAGACGTCACTAACAACGAAAACGCGACCACACAAGCTCAAACCGCTGTTGATATGGCACAAGCTGACCATGACAAGACTCAAGAAGAACTTGCTCAAACTCGTAGCCAGATAGCTGACGCTAAAGCAGACCAAGCCGATGCGCAAGCAGCGCTCACAGACACTCAAAACAAAGTCAACGAATCGCTCGCTAAACTTCAAAAAGCTGTTGAAGAAGCTTCAGACAGCATTTCACACACCGAAAAACGTGTCCTCACAAGTGTTGAAGCGCTTAACTACATGCGTAACTATGAAAACCGTGACGTTGAAGGTAAAGACGGTACAGGTAGTCATGAAATCGTCGTCAACGAAGGTAAAGAAACCGTTGACATTACGTTGACACCTGAACAAGAAGCGGAATTTCGTCAAACAGGTATCATCACTTACACGCCTAATGCTAAGAAGATTACCGAATATATGGTCAACTACATCAATCGTTTGCGTGACCTTAATGGCATCCAAGGTCATTTGACAGCAGGTGACGCCTATCTTCTAGAAACCGCTTATCTTCGTGCCAAAGAAAACGATGACCGTGACCTTATCACCCACGTTTCTAAAATCAAACGCCCACACCACAACGAAGTCGCCAAAGGAACCATCTACCGTTTCCGCAGTGACTTTGACTTCCAAGATCATATTGTTCTCTCTGACCAACAAATGGCATACATGGAATTGTCACAATGGTTCTCTGACTATGCCAACCTTGCTGAAGATACACCTGGACACTTCGTCCCTGGCTACATCGCCTTTGGTCACCGTAATGCCCTTCTCTTTACTAAGAAAGATTTTGCTTACGGTTACGCCCAAAAAGATAAACCAAAGAAAGACTATGAAACGGACAACGGTCAAGCCGTGGGTATCTCAAGTTCAGGGGCTGTCAATCGTGAGGAACTCGACAAAGTCACTTACGAAAGAGGTGCTGACGGTCGTCTCTACCAATACTTCAACGGTAAACGTATCAACTTCTTACCAGACATTACCTTTAATTATGTCCTTAACGAAGTCATTACAGAACCGTCTAGCGAGAAAGCTAACGCTCAAAAACATCTTGATGATTACAAAGCCATTGCCAATAAAGACCTGGCAGACGCCAAAGACGCTCTTAATAAGGCAACTAGTCGTCTAAATGCTGTTCAAGCAGACGCTCAAAAAGCAGAAACAGCCTATGCATCTGCTAAAGAAACCCTCGAAGCCCGTCAAAAAGACCTTGTAACCTATCAAAACGCTCTTCTTGATGCCAGAACCCGTCTTGTCGACGCTAAGGCTGACGCTGCCTATACCGCACAAGAACTTAAAAAAGCTGAAAACCAACTTGCCCAAGCTAAAGCTAAACACGCAGACCTCTCGCAAGCCAAGTCAGCTGTTGATAAGGCATCACAAGCCGTTGAAAAAGCTAAAGAAACTTTAGCTATCCGTACCAAAGCGCTTGAAAAAGCCAAACAAGCACTTACTGACGCCAACACAGCCCTTGATAAAGCAAAAGACGCTAACCAAAAAGCAATGGCTAAACGTCAAAGTGCTGAAAAAGCCTATCAAGACGCTCAAGTAAAAACCAAAGAAGCTGCCAAAGCCTACGGTCACGCGCAAGCCCAATTAGCCCTCACACCAAACAAACCATCTGATAAACCATCAGACAAGCCATCTGATAAACCATCAGATAAACCATCAGATAAACCATCAGATGAACCAGCAGACAAACCATCAGACAAACCGTCTGATAAACCGTCAAACAAGTCTGACAAACCTGCAGACAAATCTGACAAACCATCAGACAAGTCTGATAAGCCTGCCAACAAATCAGACAAACCATCTGATAAACCTGCAGATAAACCTGGCAAATCAAATGGCACGTCTATTGACAAACCAAATTGGTTGAAACCTGAAAAACTCGCTCAACAAGGCCCAATCAACAAACCATCACCTGCACTTCCTTCAAACGTATCTTCAAACACACCTTACGTTCCTAAACACGATCGTAAGACCCTTCCAGAAACAGGTGACCACGCAAGTCTTCTTGCTTCCTTTGGTGCCCTTCTCCTATCAAGCAGCCTCTTCTTGCTATCAAACGGTCTCCTTATCTTTAAAAAAGACAAAGCCTAATCAAAAAGAAACTAAGTCAAAACGACTTAGTTTCTTTTTTTGTTTTTCCGATAAGCTAACGCTTATCGGTTTTTCTTGCGGGCTGTCTCGCTGACGCTCGCCCCCGAACCCATGTTTTCGGTTATGGAAAAACAATTGCATTTCCATAACGACCCTAACAGCGTAACGATGCTGACGCTCGCTACGCCTTTCTTGCGGGCTGTCGCGCTAACGCTTGCCCCCGAACCCATGTTTTAGGTTATGGAAAAATCAATCATTTCCAATTGTCAACATCTTTGTCCACTGGACAGAGCGCTCTTAATTAGATAAACTAATTTTGTATAAAGACATGAAAGGATAACACACTATGTCAAAATCAAAAACATTTAAAACTCTCTCACTCACAGGTGCTGCCCTTGCCGCATCTGCCGTCTTTACTGTCGCTCACGCTGATGACGTCGATACACCTACTGTAAACACAGACGCAACCACTAGCCAAGCAACAAGCACCCAAACCACAAGCCTCGCACAAGCGGAACAAAACGTTGCCGTTACGTCAAGCGATCTCGCTGTCGCTACTGAAACCGTTGCAAACGCTGAACAGCTACTCACAACAACAGAAACATCGACGGCACGCGCTGAAGTTTCTGTCATGAAAGCGGAGCAAGCTCTTAACACTAACACTCAAGAAATCGCACAAGCTAGCGACATGGTTAAAGCAACCACTGTTGAAGCAGGTTTTGCTGACGCATCTGTAGATACCGCTAAAGAAGCGCTCAATCAAGCTGGCGGTCAAGACCTTGCTGACACATCAAATGCACTTACAGACGCTAACAAAGCCGTTTCTGACGCTCAAGACGCCCAAGCAAAAGCACAAGCTGACGTTGACGCTCAAGAAGCTGTTGTGACACGTACCAATGACGAACGTGTTAATAGTGAAACAGACCTTGCAACCGCTCAAGACAATGTTACCATCAAAACAAACGAAGTAGCCTCTGCTAAAGACGCTCTTGTGGGCGCTAACCAAGCTATCCAAGACAAAGAAGCTCAAATCAAAACAACCTTGGCCGACTACGATGCTAAAATCAAAGAAGCGGCACGTTCTAAAGAAACCAAAGTTGTCACAGAAACACGTACCATTGACCCTGTTACTAGCTACGAAAACGAGACCAAAGACACGCGCAACGACGTTGCAAGCATCATCCTTGCAGACGGGGAACGTCAAACAACCATTAACATCCCTAAAGACCACGTTGAAAACGATGGTGGTTTCACAGCTATCAACTACACGCCAAACGCTGACGCTATCACAGGCTACCTTGTAGACTACATCAACGAACTTCGCCAAATCAATGGTATCCCTTACCGCGTTAAAGCAGTCACTGACCCACGCGCCAAAGCTTACGTGGAAGCACGTGCCAAAGAAAACGCGGACCGTCAAGAAACAGGTCACGAAACGCATCTTCACGCTCCACAAGGCTTCCTTATTGCGGAAGACGCGGCAGGGACCTTCATCAATCCAAAAGTAGAAACCTTTAACGGAATTTACTCAGATAAACAATACGCTTACCAATTGATGCTTGGTTGGACCTCTGAATACATCAACAAATACGATGGCTTTGGGCACTTGGAATCTCTTCTTTACAGTGAAGGAGACATTGCCTTTGCTAATGCTCAACAAGTCACAAAATACGGTGACGGTCAAGGTAAAGGTTACAAAGAGTACCAAGACGTTCTTCATTTTGTTAAAGCTGATGATGGTACAATGAGCAACGGCTACCTTGAAATGTTGAACCTTAAAACTAAAGACACAGGTCATGGTAAAGCTGTCTTTAAAGATGGTAAACGTATCATCGGTCTTCCAAAAGAAACCTTTGTTTACAATGTTGAAGCAACCGTTGTTTCTCGTGATGCCCTTCAAAAACTTCAAGCAGAATACAACAACTACCAAGACCAAATTAAGAGTGAACGTCAAGCCCTTAACCAAGCGCTTGTAACCGCTTCAGCAACCCTTACAGCGAAAACACAAGAACTTGAAGACGCTAAAGTAGCCGTCACACGTGCCCAACAAACTGTCACAGACGCTACAACAGCTTACGAAAAAGCAGAAACTAGCCTTCGTCTCAAGAAAACCATTCTTGCAACCGCTAACGACAATCTTGCAAAAGCACTTGACGCTAAAGAAGCTGCTCAAAAAGCCTTCGACCAAGCACAAGCTGCAAACAGTGTTGCACGTGACGCTAAAGAAGCCTTTGACAAGGCTGTCGCTAAAGCCAAAGACGCCCACAAGGCCCTTTCTGACGCTAAAACAGCGCTTGAAACCGCTAAGGCCAAACGTCCAGAATTGGAACAAAACCTTCAAAACGCTAAATATAACCTTAGCATGATGAAAGACCATCTTGAACGTGCTAAGACACAACTTGTTAACGCCCGTCAAGACCTTGCTACCGCTCAAAAGGCTTACGATAAAGCGCAAACAGAATTGGCACTTATCAAAGCAAGCACAAAACCAGTAGAGCCTACTAAACCAGGTGAACCTACTAAACCAGTAGAGCCTACTAAACCAGTAGAACCTGCTAAACCAGTAGAACCTGCTAAACCAGTAGAACCTACTAAACCAGTAGAACCTGCTAAACCAGTAGAACCTGCTAAACCAGTAGAACCTGCTAAACCAGTAGAACCTGCTAAACCAGTAGAACCTACTAAACCAGTAGAACCTACTAAACCAGTAGAACCTAC
>ERZ773046.161-NODE-161-length-45834-cov-6.393608_pt1 | contig 45834 bp, 74 predicted proteins | sample MGYA00580634_ERZ773046 | MGnify/ENA primary metagenome ERZ773046 (study PRJEB29015, sample SAMEA2738127) | human oral metagenome | biome: human oral; feature: human-associated habitat; material: saliva | place: China | collected 2159 ... | reverse complement strand
TAATTGGTATTGATCTTAGTTCTGTCGTTGCTTTAAGTCTTAAGGCGTAATTGGTTATTGTTTTTGTTGTCGTTGCCTCGGCGTCGAGTATATTAGCGGCTTGGTGGATCTGGGTCGGACCTCGGTCGGGGCTTAATCGTTGTTGGTTGGTGGTTGTTGTGGCTTGGGCGCGTGATTCAGTTCGGCGGCGTCGGTTGCCGTCTGATTGGGCGTCTAGGCGGCGTGCGGTGTTGGCTCGCGATGGCGGTTGTTGTCAGTGGAAGGTTGACGCTGTGTCGGTGTGTGGGGCTCCGGCTACGGATGTTGATCATATTGTTCCGGGTGATGATGATTCGTTTGGTAATTTGCGGGCGTTGTGTCGTGAGCATCATGCGTTGAAGTCGGCGCGTGAGGGGCATGTGGCGTTGGCGCGTATGCGTCGTGAGGTTGCTGGTCGGTTCCGTAGGGTGGAGCCGCATCCTGGTTTGCGTGGGGGTGGTGTGAATGGCTCGTAGTGGTCCTGTGCCTGCGCGTCGGGATGAGTTGGTGGATCAGCGTCCGTCGCGGACGCAGCATGTGACTGGTGGCGTGTTGATGTCGGTGTCGCCTCGTAAGGCGGATCGTAAGTGGCATCCGACTGCTAAGCGCATGTATGAGGCTATTGAGTTGTCTGGTCAGTCTTTCTGGTTCCAGCAGACGGACTGGGAGATGGCTTATTCGTTGTGTGAGGATTTGTCGGCGTATAAGCGTCAGCAGGATGAGGCTGTGCGTGCTCGTGCGTTGCGTGCGGGTTGGGATGCTGAGGCGGCGTCGTTGAAGCCTGCGGAGCGTGAGGCGCGTGGGTTTACGCGTGATCGTCCGCCGTTGTTACGTGATCCGTCGTCGCAGCGTTTGGCGACGATTTACATGGAGTTGGGTAAGTTGGGGATGTCGGAGTCGGAGCGTCGTAGGGCTGGTATTGAGTTGCGGCCTGATGAGTCTGATGTGGTTCCGGCGTCGGTGAGTGTGATTGATAGTTACCGTGAGCGTTTGCGGTCGGTGTAGTTGATTTGTGGGGTTGTTGTGGTTGTTGTTTATTCTAAGCCTGGTTGTGGTGCTTGTGTTGCGACTAAGCGGGCGTTGGATAAGGCGGGTGTCTCGTATGAGACGGTTGACGTGAGTGTTGATTCTGAGGCTCGTGACATGTTGGTCGAGTATGGGTTTGGTGCGATGCCGGTTGTGGCTCCTACGGGTGATGTGGGGTCGTGGTTTGGTGGTTTTAATTTCACGCGGTTGCGTGAGGTTATTGCCGCTGAGGCAGCCGCTTAGAGGTTGTTCCCGGTGGCTAATTCGGCCCGGCCTACACAATGGGGTGTGGGTTCGGGCCGGAGTTCTGGTATTCCCTCGTTGCCTCGTGTGGGGTGGCGGGGCTGTTTTCAACCCGCCCGCGCGTTTGCGTGGAGTGGGTTGGAGATTCTTTGTTCCTTTCCGCCCCTGTGTGGGGTTGGTTGGGATTTTGGTGGCCCCCGTACGCTGAAACGGCGAGTCGCGGCCTTGGGTCGCGGCGTGGCGCGCGAGCACGACGGCTATACGGCGGGGGCATTTTCTTGGTAGTGGTAGCGGGGTTCGCCTCGCGGCCACCCCCCTGGCGGTTTGCGCTGGGGGGTTCATCTTTGGCCCGTGTGGTGGAATTAGGTAGACACACCACACTCAAAATGTGGCGCCCCAGGGGGGCGTGCGGGTTCGAGTCCCGCCACGGGTACTGTGTGTTGATGGGGTTGGGGGGTGTCCTGGTTTTGGTCGATGTTGATAAGGCTGGGACACCCCCTGCGGGTCCCTATGATGGTTTGTCTGACGCGGAGATTCTTGAGCGTTTCGCGCCGGTGCATTATGGGCCGACGTGGGAGCGTGGCGAGGATGGCCGGTTTGTGTTGCCTGAGCATACGTTGGGTTGGGAGATTGCCCGGTGGTGTTCGGATTACTTGGAGCCGTTGGGCGCGGACCAGGATGTTTTTGAGTTTACGCTTGAGCAGTTGCGTATCGTGTTGTGGTGGTATGCGGTTGATGATGAGGGTAAGTTCATTTACCGACGTCGTGGTGTTTTGCAGCGGATTAAGGGTTGGGGTAAGGACCCGTTGCTTGCTGTTCTGTGTTTGGTGGAGGCGTTTGGTCCGTCGAGGTTTGCTGGTTGGGGTTCGGATGGTGAGCCTGTTGGGCGTAGGTGTCCGCAGGCGTTGGTGCAGATTTTCGCGTTGAAGCAGGAGCAAACGAGCAATACGTTCGATATGTTCCATGTGCTTGTTGGTGACCGGTTGCGTGCGAAGTATGGCGTGGATGTGCGTTTGCAGATTGTGCGTGGTTGTAACAACACGGCGCGTATTGAGGTTAAGACGTCATCGTTCCGTTCGACGGAGGGCAACCGTTGTACTTTTGCACTGCTAAACGAGACGCAACACTGGTTGCCTCAGAATAATGGGCAGCAGTTGAAGAATACGGTTGAGGGCAATACGACGAAGATGAAGGCCCGTTACCTCGCTATCACTAACGCCTACAAGCCTGGCGAGGGTAGTGTTGCTGAGAATGACCGCGAGGCGTACATGAGGACGTTGGAGGGGCTGACGACGGATAACGATGTTTTCTATGACTCGTTGGAGGCCCCGGATGATACGCCGTTGGATGAGCGCGTGTTCAAGGTTTTGTATAACGCTGTGCGTGGGGATTCGGTGTGGTGTGATGCTGATGAGGCGTGGCGGTCGGTGTTGAATCCGTCGCGTCCGACGTCGGAGTCGCGTCGCATGTACTTGAATCAGGTGTGGCAGCCTGAGGGTAATTTGTTCTCGTCGGCTGAGTGGAAGCGTATTGAGCGTAAGGCGACGTTGGAGCCGGGTGACAGGATCGTGCTCGGGTTCGACGGCGGTAAGTCTGATGACTCTACGGCGCTGGTGGCTATTCGCGTGTCGGATGGTTTGATGGTTCCCCTGTTGTTGGATGAGAAGCCTCTGGACCTTGCGGGCGACTGGGAGGTTGACCGTGAACGCGTGGACTCGATGGTCCACCGTTGCTTCCGTGATTACGACGTCGTTGGGTTCTATGCGGACGTTGCGTTGTGGGAGTCGTACATTCATGAGTGGACGCTGGATTATGGTGAGCGGCTTGTGGCTCGCGCGTCGGACCGGGGTCCGATTGCGTGGGATATGCGTGGTTCTCGTAAGCGGACGGTGAACTTGCATGAGGCGTTTATGGCGGCGATTCTTGACGGTAAGGTGTCGCATGGTGGTTCGCGCGAGTTGGCGGCGTCGTTCCGTCGTCATGTGTTGAATGTGTTGCGTAAGGATACGCCGTATGGCGTGTCGTTTATGAAGGCCGGTCGTGAATCGAAAAAGAAGATCGACATGTACGCGGCGGCAATGCTCGCGTTTGGGGCTTATAGGGACTATCAGACGGAGATGGCGTCGAGGCCGGTTGCGAAGGCCGGGGGGTCGTTCTTCCGGTTCTAGTAGGGGTGATGTGTTTGGCGGCGATTATTGATGCTAGCGATTCTCTGGAAGCTCTCGTGGGTGAGGGCTTGCGGGTGTTGCGTCGTGACTGGGAGGGTGGCCTGCAGGTTGCCGACGCGTATTTGCGCGGTGATTTCGATGACCCGTACTCGCCCAAGGGCATGTTGCCTGAGCATAAGGCGATGATGAGGCGTGCTCGTCAGAATTGGTGTGAGATTCCGGTGAATGCTGCGACGCAGGCGTTGGCGGTTGATGGGTTCCGCTCGGGGGATCAGAGAGCAGGTGGCGAGCGTTCGTCTGAGACTCCCGAGTGGGACTTGTGGCAGCGGTCGAATCTTGATGCTAAGCAGGCGCAGGTGCACCGGTCGGCGGTGGCGTACGGTCAGGCGTTCACGGTGGTGGAGCGCGGCGAGGGTGATCGGGCGTATGTGCGTGTCCTGTCGGCATTGCGCACCGTTTGTCTGTTTGAGGATGCTCTGTCGGACGATAATGCGGTGTTGGCGTTGTCGGTTATGCGGTATCCGGGCTTTGGGCCGGATGGGCGCTCTAAGTCGGGTTTGGCTGTGGCGTGGGATCGTTACAACCGTTACGACGTCGTTCTGCCTAACGGTGGTGACGACCCGGTTATTGGTGCCGGGGTTGCGCATGGTGGGAACGGTCATTGCCCGGTGACGCGGTTCGTGTCGCAGATGGATGATGAGGGGCGCGTGCAGGGCGCGGTCCTCCCGTTGAAGCACTGGCAGGACTCGTTCAATCAGATGCTGTTTAACCTGTTGTTGGAGCAGTCGCACGGTGCGCATCGTGTTCTGTGGGCGACGGGTTTGGAGCCTGCGGTCGCGGTGGATGAGAAGGGGATGCCGGTTGTTGGTGCGGATGGTGGGGTTGTGAGGCAGCCGATTGCGGCGGGGCCTGGTGACTTCCTAGTCAACTCATCGCCGGATGGCAAGTTCGGTTCCCTCCCGGTTGGCGACCAGTCGGGGTATATCGCAGCCATGGATGCGCTGATTAAGGATTTCAGTGCGATTTCGCAGACGCCTCCTAACTTCCTGTTGGGTCAGATGGCTAACTTGTCGGCGGATGCGTTGAATGCGGCGGAGAAGTCGTTCCGCCGTAAGTTGGAGTTGTACCGGACTCAGTTTGGCGAGTCGTGGGAGCGGACGCTGCGTGTTGGTATGGTGCTAGAGGGTCGCGCGGAGCGCGACCAGTGGGAGCATAACGAGGTGTTGTGGCGTGATTTGGAGTCGGCTGCTTTGTCTCAGACGGCGGATGCGTTGTCAAAATTGCGGGAGATTGGGGTGCCGTCTCGTGGTTTGTGGGAGATGGTGCCTGGCGTGTCGCCGGTTCAGTTGGATCGGTGGGATGAGTTGGCGACGTCGGAGCGGTTGGGTTCTGATTTTGGTGCGGCTGTTCAGGGGTTTAGCGTGATGGGCGCGCGGGATGCTCTAGATGGGCCTGTGACGCCCGTTGAGGGTGAGCCTGATGATTTGTCTACTCTTTAATGTGCTGTTCCGTTGTGGAGGTTGTGGATTATGTCTGGTGAGGTTCCTGAGACGATTTTCGTTATCGTAGACAAGGAGACGGGGAGCATTAAGACGGGCGGCGGATCGTCCACGCCCGCGTCTGTTCATGCTTATGAGACAGCGCGTGCGGCGTGGTTGGGCGTGAGGCGGATCGGCTCGTACGGTCCGTCACATTGGCGCGTCGCTAAGTATCGTCTGGTTGAAGTTACTGATGGCGTCTGATGCTCGTGTGGAGGTCTTGCTCAAGGCGTTTGAGGCGTCGCTTGGCAGGTTGAGTTTGGGGACGGTGCAGGATGTGTCCCGCTGGTGGGAGCAGGTGGATAAGGGTGGCGATGTTGCGGCCCGGTTTGGTGAGGTGCTTGTTGAGCCGTGGGATCGTGGCGCGGTGCTGGGTGTGGCGTTCTACAGGTTGTTGAGGGCGTTGCAGACGGGCCGCACGGTCCCCTCTCCTATTCGCGGTCATGCGCAGGGCGGCGAGGTGACATTGGGTGACTTGGTGCGTGAGTTTAATGAGGCGGCGGGGGTGAACGCTTTGTCTGCCTCGTCTCTGGCTGGTGTGCGAGTGCAGGTGGATAAGCAGGCGACGCCGGACCTTGCAACGTTGCGTGATGCGGATGTAAAGGCGGCGCAGGATTTGCTGCGTGCCCGCCTTGAGGGTGGCGAGGTGTCGTCTGGCGTGGTGGCTGGGGTTGGTCAGCAGGCGGCGGCGGGCGGCGTCCGGTCTGTGGTGCGTGACATGGGTGATCGTGACCCGGCAAGGCAGGCGTGGATCAGGGTGTCTGGGACGGGCACGCCGTGCGCGTTCTGTGCGATGTTGCTGTCTCGCGGCGCGGTGTATTCGGGCAAGCATGAGGCGTTGCGTCATGACGTGGCGCACGCTAATGGGACGCATGGGTATCACCCGAATTGTCATTGTTATGCGTTGCCCCTGTTTGCGGGGGCGAGTATTGAGGGTTCTCGTTTCGCGGTGAATCGTGAGATGGAGGACTTGTGGAAGCATGACTTCAAGGGCAAGGGCTTGAAGGGCAAGTCCGGCTGGCGAAGTTACTACTACCGCAAGTTCAAGCGGTAGGCGTGTTGGTGGAGGTCCTGGCGGCCTCAATTGGTTCCCGTGCTGGTCCTGGCGGCTGGCGCGGGTTTTGTTTTCTGGGAGTGTGTTATGGCGGACGAGAAGAATGTTTCCGGTGAAGCTGATGCGGTTGAGGGCGGTGCGCCGGGTGCGCAGGGTCAGGATGCGCAGGTTGAGGCGGAACAGTCGGCGCAGGTGGAAGTTGACGCGGGTGAGGGCCAGGATGGCGCTGCTCGCAAGGTTGACGACCTGCCTGACTGGGCGCAGCGAGAGTTGAAGGGTGCGCGCGATGAGGCGGCGCGTTATCGGACTCAGTTGCGTGACGTGCAGGAGTCAATGAAGGGCCTTAAGACGGTTGACGAGTTTGAGGCTGCCCTGTCGGCGGCTGATGAGAAGACTCGTCAGGTTGAGGCGGAGCTTGACCGTCTGCGCGTGCGTCAGCAGGTGCGTGATGAGTTCCCGGGCCTGCCCGCTAAGGCATTTGAGTTCGTTCTGGACGGCACGGTTGAGGAAATGCGTGCCGCGTGCGAAGAGTTGACGTCCCTGGTGGGCGCGGCCTCGGGTGCGGCCGGTTTGCCTCGCAAGGGTGGGGGCTTGGCTCCCGCTGATGAGGCGGAAGGCGAGTTTAACGCGCGCGAGTTCGTGCGTAGTCTTCCGCGACGTTGACTTTTTGAGAAGGAGTGGATATGACAAATAGTCTGAACCATGTGAAGGTCAAGCCGGAAAAGCTGGCTGCGACCGCCGTTGAGCTGATGGAGCGCGAGCTCGTTGTTCCTAAGCTCTTTGCCCGTAAGGGCATTGATGAGTTCAAGGGTGCGAAGGATGACACGATTAATGTTCGTGTTCCGGGTATTCTTCCGGCGCGCGATTATGAGTGGCGTAATAATCGTGCGCAGCCGTTGTCGTTTGATGAGTACCGTGAACGTAAGTTGGCGGTTCGTTTTGGCGGCAATGCGTATTCTGCGACGATGTTGACGGATGAGCAGCGTGAGATGGATTTCCTGGGTTGGACTCAGGATATTCTTCCGGCTCAGTCGCGCGCGGTTGCGCGTAAGTTGGAGTACGGTGCTATTAAGGCCCTGCAGGCGGGTAAGTACTCTGTGACCATTGGCGCGGGTAAGGCCCCCAATAATGCGCACATTGCAGAGAATGCGTTGAACGCTATCGTTGAGGCTCGTCACGCGCTGAACCGTATGGGCGCGTCGAAGGTGAAGCGCACGCTGGTTATTGGCAGTGACTGGGACACGATCTTGCAGGGCAGTAAGGCGTTGCAGGCGGCGGCTGTTGGCGACAGTGTTGCCGAGTCGGCCTTTGTCGATGCTCTGCTCGGCAAGGTGAAGGGTTTCGACGTCATTGTGTCGGAGGATATTGCGCCGGATGAGGCGTATGCCCTGACCGGTGATTCGTTCGTGTTCCTGAATGCTGCCCCCGGTATCCCTGAGTCGGCTGTGGCTGGCGCGTCGATGCTGTCTCAGGATGGCATCGCAATGCGTTGGCTGCGTGATTACGACCCGCAGTATCAGGTGGAGCGTTCCACCGTTAACACTTGGTACGGCTACCAGCAGGTGCTGGACCCGGTTATTTACCTGAATGACCAGGGTCAGGAAACCGTGTCGGATGAGGAGTACAACATTCGCTCGGTGAAGCTCAAGCTTGATACTGTCGCGATTACGACGAAGTACTTCCCGGAGGGTTCGGATAAGGCGAAGGTCGCTAAGGGCCTTGGTTTGACCAAGACGCCGCCCGGCGTTACTTACCTGCCTGACCCGGCCTGACGGTCGAGGTGACGTGCGGGGGTGAGGGCATTGTTCCTTGCCCCCGCCATGCCTTGAAGGGGGTGTTTGCGTGAGTGAAGTTGAGGAAGCGTCCCCGCCCGTGTCGGAAGCTGAGGCTGTTCGGCGTCGGGAGATGCTGATTAGCGTTGCCGAGTTGGAGGCTCGCCTCAAGTATGCGTTGTCGCCTGACGAGAAGGATACGGCGGCGGCGGTGATTTGGGACGCGTCGAACTTGGCGAGGCTGCATGGCAGGCCGACGTGGATGGCGGACGCCGTGCCCCCGGTCGTTAAGACGATTGTTCGTAACGCGTGTGTGCGGTATATGGACTTGTCTGAGTCCGTGGTCCAGTCGAGGGCTGGCGACGAGACGGAGGCGTACACGGACCTCGCGCTACGCACTGGCACAGTGTTTTATACGCCGGATGAGGTGCGGACGTTGCGTCAGGCGGCGGGCCTGGATTCAACCTTGTCGGTTGTTCACACGTTCGTCCACTCCCCTACCGCCCCGGCGTCGAGGGATGTTGACCGTGGTTGGCATCGTTGCGACTGGTGGATGCCGGGTGCCCGCTTCAAGTGGAGCGAGGGGGACTTGTAGTGGCTGTTGGTAGGCACAGAGGATTGACGGGTGTCCTGTATGGGCGTAAGCGGGCGCGGGACGCCAGGGGGAACCTGGTGACTGTTCCCGACTTGGAGCGCCCGTATAAGTGTCGCATGTCGATGAAGCAGGTGAGGTCGAATCGTGGCGCGGCGAAGGGCCAGTTGACGAACGAGGTCGCGTTAATCATGGTGGAGCCTCGCACGGTTGACGGGGAACTGTTGACGGACGTCGGCGCGTGGACGCTGATCGAGTTCGACGGGAAGCAGTGGGATGCTGCTGCGCCGCCCGCGTTGAAGCGGGGTACTCGGCGCACGACTCACTGGGAGTTTGAGTGCAGGCCGCGCCCGCCGTCGAACTTGGCTGGGATTGGTGGTGGTGCGGTTGGCGACCATGCTCGTGAGTAAGGAGCGGTTGAATAAGATCGTCTCGCACATGCCGCAGGTGCGGCGTGAGGTGCGGGGGCAGACGAACAAGCGGGCGGCGATAGCTAAGGCTAAGCTCGCGGCCCACCGCTACCAGGGGCACGCCAAAATCGAGGCGTACGTCGCCTGGGTTGACGGCTACATCGTTCTCTCGGATGAGGATGGCTACGGTGCGGCGGCTGCTATCGAGTATGGGCGTCGCGGCGAGGTGAGGTCTAAGCCGGTGTTTGACGATGCGGGGCGGATTGTTGGCCGGAGGGTCGTGCATATTGGCCCGTCTCGCGGCGTGGGGGCGTTGGCTGCAGCTGCAGCTGGTGGCCGTGTTTGACGCGTCGAAGCTGGATTTCGGTAAGCATGTGACGGTTGAGGCGTTCCTGCCTGAGTGGTTGGAGGCGGACCTGCCTGACGGTGTGACGTGCAGGTCTCGCATCGAAGAGGGGGACGCCGTTCCGTACGTGATGGTTGTGGAGGTGCAGCCCACGACGGGAGGCCAGTTCATCCGGTCGGATGATCAGGTGGACGTGTTGGAGTTTGAGGTTCACACGTTCACATCCGGGCTGGACGCCGAGGACGTGGCGTGGCGGATCAGCTGGTCGATTATCAAGTTGTTGCGTGAGTATGCAACGCGGGGTAGGCGGGTTCCTGGCAGGGAGTCTTTCGTGAAGGCTTTCGAGTTGTTGGAGCGGCCTCGTCGTCGTGAGGACTGGGCGGACTCTACTGGCCCAGTCCAGTATCAGGATTTGCCAGTCGGCATGGAGCGTTTCGTGTTCCAGGCCCGACTGGTTGTGTTGCACCGATGATGGTGCGGAAGATGTGAGGTTGTTATGGCGATGGATGATAACAAGACTTTGATTGTGGCGACTGCCCAGATTTACACGGCGGCTGTCGGCACCAAGCCGCCGACGGTTACGGCGTATAAGACGAACAAGGCGACTGCCCTTACGGGGTGGACGAACATTGGTCACACGTCTCAGGAGAACCCGTTCAAGGCGGCGCGCTCTGGCGGCGACGTGACGACAAAGGGTTCGTTGCAGAAGAAGAAGCTGCGCACGTCCATCTCGGATGTGTCGTATTCGATTGAGATTTCTCTTGAGCAGTTCGACGCGGCGTCGATTAAGCGCTACCTCGGCGCGAACGCTGCGACCGTGGACGGCATCACGTACGCAAAAAGCAAGCCCACGGCAGAGCATTGCGCTCTGCTGATCGTCGTAGAGGACGAAGGGAATGTCTGCTTTATCCATGCGGGTAAGGCGGACCTGGTTGCGAATGGCGACTTCGACGTTAACTCGGTCGAGGACCTTGCGGCGTTGCCGGTCAAGTTCGAGATTCTTGAGGACGCGAACGGGAACACGCTCGGTATTGGCGAGGTCATGTCGTTGGCTGGCTGATTGAGCCTTAGGGGGTGGCCCGCGTGGGGCGGGTGCCAGGGTGGCCATACGGGTCGCCCCCTTTACTTTTCCTGGCATACCACTGTGGCACTTTTGGAGGATTGAATTATGTCTAGCATTGATTTTGAGCACATTGACCTTGATGCGCTGCGCGCCGAGGCGGACGGCAAGCACAAGAATCTGGTTGTGCAGGGCGTTGTGTTCCGTGGTCCGATGCGCCTGTCGAAGGATGAGCGCGCGGACTTTGTGCGTCTCCTGTCGGAGCGTCGTGAGGCTGAGGGCGAGGTGTCAGACGTTACCGAGTTTTATCGCGGCATTCTGACGCTTGTCGCTGAGGACAAGGACGCGGCTACCGGCCTACTGGATCAGGTCGGTGATGATGCGGCTGTGCTGGACACGCTTGTGTCGCTCTACTTTGAGCGCACCCAGGCGGGGGAAGCGTAGCCGTCGCAGGCTTGCTGGATAAAGCGGGGACGGGGTTGTACGTTGATTTTCGACTTCACTATGGGATTGACCTGGTTGAGGCAATTGAGAGCGGTACCCCGTCCCCGCGTTTTTTGCTTGCGCTGATTCGCGGGCTACCTGACGGCTGTTGGAGTCAGGCGTTGTTGGCTGAGATTCCTGAGTTGCGTGGGTGGACGCGGGAGATGTCCTTGTTGGCTGACGTGTTTGACAATATTTCGGTCAATACGGTGGCGACCGGTTTTGGGAAGTCTCGACGCCCGGCGTTGTGGCCGGGGCGTCCTGGTGCTAAGCAAACGTTTGCGGCGGAGAAGGTTTCTGTGAAGGGCGTGAGGCAGATGTTCGTTGACCTCGTTGCGGGGTGATCGGATGGTTTGCCTCGCCCCCTCGCGGGTGTTGTTGTTGAGGGGGGTTTATGGGCGCTGAGGCCGGGAATGTTGTTGCGCGTCTCGCGGTGAAGGTGACTCCGGATACGAAGGATTTCTGGGGCGACTTGTCGCGGCGTTTGGACGCGATTGAGAGGCGACTGCAGCCGCTAGAGGTCGGCGTTGAGCTGGACGAGAATGCGCTGCGCGAGCGCGTGAGGGTGATGTCTGAGCGGGCGCAGGCTGCAGTGAAGGACGTCCAGATGGGCGTCCATTTCGATGAGCGCGAGTTCTCGAAGATTAACGCGATGGCCGACAGGCTGGATGACGCGATGGAGCGCCAGTCCGGGGCACTGTCGAAGGTGTACGACGGTGACATGGATACGATTCGTCAGCATTGGTCGGCGGCATTGGATGCGATGAAGCGGGACGCGGCGAAGAAGTTGAAGTTTACGGGCCCACGCGGGGACGATGACACGTATTGGCGTGGTCATACGGAGTCGGCGTTCCGCGCGTGGTATGGGCGTCGTGGCGAGGCGATGCGTCGGGCGTTCCGCGATTTGGGGCCGGTTGAGTTTGAGATGCGGCCTGACGCTCAGTGGCAGGAGCGCGTGCGTGGCGTGCTGGATGGTTTCTTTGATAAGGAATACGTCGGCAAGGTTAAGTGGCGTGTTGATGAGGACTTGAATGATGTGGGCGCGTTGCGCCGGTTGCGTTCTCGCATGGAGCGCGAGTTCTCGCAGGGCTGGAAGTATGTGGTTGATCCTGACGTTGACGTGAAGTCTGGCCGTGTGGATGCGGCGTTGGACAAGCTGCGCCATGAGATGCGCGAGCGGGCGTTCGGCAAGCATGAGGCGTTCCATCTGGATATTAAGCCTCACATGAGTGACCATGAGCTGCGCGAGGCTGGGCGTAAGCTCAAGCACTTCAAGCGCAAGTGGGATGACACTGAGCTTGACTTTAAGATCGGGTTGGATCATTCGGCGCGTTATGTGGCGGCGGCCCGGTTGGCGATTTTGGCGCGCGACCGTTGGGTGAAGTTCCGTCCGGTGATTGATCACAAGGCGATGGTGATCGCCAGGGAGACGCTGGCCGCAATGTCGGGCTGGCGTCTGGCGTCGGACTTGACGCATAACGTGTGGGACTTGGTGAAGAATCTGGACAAGATGGTGCCGTTGATCGGCTCTGTTGGTGCCGGGTTCGCGGTTGCTGGGTCTGGCGTGACTCAGCTGTTGAAGCACACGTTCACGTTGGGCGGCGCGGTTGGTCACGTGTTGCAGGCTGCAGCATTGTTGGGGCCAACGCTAGCTATCTCTGCTGGGTTCATTGGTTACACGGCGGTGCAAGCGGCGAAGATCGCTAAGGAAATGGTTCCCGAGATTCAAGTCGCATTTAACAAGATGAATGACTCTATCCAGCACGGGTTCTGGGGCGCGGTGTCCAAGGACCAGATTGCTCGGATTACGGACTCGTTTTTCCCCGAGATGGCGTCTGGTTTTGACAGGTTGTCGAAGGCGATGGGCGGTCATTTCGGTAACCTGGTGGACTCGTTTGAGCGAGTGTTGAAGCCTCACATTGCCGAGATGTTTGAGCACTCGGCGGCTGGTATTGACGTGTTGGGCAAGCACACTGATTCGCTGATGGCGATTCTGAGTGTTCTCGGCAAGCACGGGTCCAAGACGATGGAACGTTTCTTGGGGTGGCTCGGTCAGGCGACGGACAAGTATGCAGACTGGCTTGTGAAGGCCGAACAGTCCGGGCACTTGCAGGAGATTATTGATCGCGGCATTGATACGTTGAAGGATTTTGGTCGCGCCGTGTTGAATGCGGGCGGCATCTTGAAGGGATTCTTTAAGGCTGCTGAGGCTGAGGGCGGCGTGTCGATGGAGCGATTTGCGGATGGGCTTGCCGCTGTGAATACGGTTGTGAATGGTGCGGGTTTTCAGAAGGGCTTGAAGAAGTTTTTCTGGGGCATGACGCAGGCGTGGACGTCGTTTAAGGCTGAGACGAAGGGCGTGTGGGCTGACTTTGGTACGTCGTGGGCGGACTTGGCTGCTGAGGCTGGCGATGCGATGGGTCGCGTGGGTGGCAAGTTCACGAAGGCATTGTTGACGTCGTTTAGTGGCCGGGACTTCAATAAGGGGTTCCGCCAGTTTTTCGATGGCTTGGCTGATGGCTTGTCTCGCATTGAGGGCGTGTGGCCGAAGGTCTCGCAGGGGCTGGGTTCTCTCCTGTCGTTTATGGGGTCGCTCGGCAAGGGCTTGTCGCCGGTGATTGGTTCAACGTTGGAGGCGTTGGCGAATGCGGCGCAGAAGCTTGGCCCGGCACTGTCGAGGGCTGTGGAGCATGGCGGCCCGGCGTTGGGTAGGGCTATTGAGACTTGGGGTAAGGTGGCGACGCCGGTTGCTGAGGCGTTGGCGAAGCTGCTTGAGGTGTTGGTTCGTATTCCTGGCGCGGTTGAGGCTGTGGCTACAGGGTTCATGGCGTTCCGTGGTATCTCGTCTGCGGTGTCTCTGTTTGGCGCGTTGCGTGGTGCCGTGTCTGGCTTGCGTGAGGACTTGGTGTCAGCTAAGGACGCGATGGTCAGGCTCGCTGCGGCTGATGGTGGTGCTGCTGCGGCGGCGGCGGGTGGCGCGGCTGGCCGTTTTAGTGGTGTGGCCGCTAAAGCGTCGGGCGCAATGCGCGGTTTGGCGTCGAAGGCTGCAGGTGTTGCGTCGTTTATGGCCGGGCCATGGGGTGTAGCTATCGCGGCTGGCACGACGGCGCTGAGTGCGTTGGTGTCCGCTGGGAATGCGGCGTCGGATGCCCTTGGGCGTGATTTGGCGGACGCGTTGGCGAAGTCTGCTGATGGCGTTGATGGCGCGGCGGATAAGGTGACGCGGGCTGTGTCGAAGATGACGTCTAGCGTGTCGTCGGGTATTGGCGCTACTGTTGGCGGGAACCTGGATGCGGCGATGCGTAAGTATCGCGATAATGCTCGTTGGCAGAACTGGATCGCTAATGGGTCGAAGGGTCTCACGGGTATTTCGGCTATGCCATTTTTGGGCGGTAACGCGACGCCGCTGGACTATAAGTCTAGTGGCGCGGCGGTGAATCTGGCTGATGCGTTTGAGCGTATCGGCGACGTCGCTAAGTCCGGGAACATCTCTGGCGCGGTGCAGGCGTTGGCGCAGTTGCGTAGTGAGATGTTGCATAATGGCGCATCTACGGAATCTTGGGATAAGACTCTTGATTCGGCTTTGGAGTCGGTCGATGGGTTGAAGGATGGCGTATCGCAGTATGCTGCCTCGTTGGGTTATGCGACGGATGCGCAGTCGCTACATCGTTTTGTTGCTGAGCAGACGGACGCGGTTTGGCAGAAGATGCAGGCTGATCAGGAGCGGTTGGCTCAGAATGCTCGCTTGTTTGGGCAGGCTTTGGATAGTCAGTTCGATAAGTGGGGGCTTGGTGCTGCGAAGGCTGAGGGTTTGCATGCTGCGATGGAGCGTGTGGGCCGGTCGATGATTGACGTCGGTGCGGCGGCCAGGGACGCTAATGGTGAGGTCGTTGATTCTGTGGAGACGGTGTTGGCGAACTTGCAGGCGCAGGTGGACGCGCAGGCTCAGGTTGCACAGAACATGCTGGACTTGGCGCAGGCTGGTTTTAACACGCAGGTGTTGGAGCAGTTGGCGCAGTTGCCTCAGGGTGTGCAGTATTTGCAGCAGTTGAAGGATGCGTTGGCGGATACATCCGAGGCTGGCAAGGCTAAGCTGCAGGAGCTGATTGATGCGACAAACCGTGTCGGCCCGGCGTTGTCGGGCATGGCGTGGGATGCGTCTGCGTCATTGAAGGCGTTCCATGATGCCGTGGTTGGAGCGTTTGATCAGACGAAGGGCGACGTCGTTGCGGCTCTGGACTCCCTTGGTGTTGACGCGTCGGTGAAGGCTGCGGTGGCTGGCGCTAAGACGGCTGATGAGCTTGTGAAGGCTCTGTCGGATGCGGGCGTGCAGATTACTAAGACAGCTGATGGTTGGGCGTTGTCGTTGAATGGTAAGACGGCCTCGTTTAATGCGGCTGGTCAGGCGGCTGGTCAGGCGTACGCGAATGGTTTCAAGAATGGCTTGCCGCCGTCCCCGATTGATCCGAATAAGGTAACGCAGACGTCGTGGTGGTGGAATCAGCAGGGCTTTGAGCATGGGGCATCGTATGGTCAGGGCGTTAAGCAGGGGGTTCAGCAGGGCGCGTCTGGCGCGCCGTCGTTTGATTTGAGTAGCCAGTTGTGGGGTGGCGGCATTGATCCGAGCCAGTTGGGTATTCAGCATGGTACTGGGTTCATGTCGGGTTTCTTGTCTGGCATGCAGTCGGTTGACGCGTCTGGCGCGTTGATGGCCGAGTGGGGGTCGCATGGTCCCGCGTTTTTCGGGTTCGGTTCGGATGACGGCGGACAGTATGTGGCTGGTGTCCAGTCTCAGTCTGGTGCGGCGGCGGCGGCTGGCGCGCAGGTTGGTTGGGCTGCTCGTTCGGGTGCGGCTGGCGCTGATTTGCCGGGGCATGGGTCTGCGGCTGGCGCGGGTTACGCGTCAAGTGTGGGGGCTAGTAGTGGCGCGGCGTATGGTGCTGGCGCGGCGTTGGCTAACTCGGCGGTGTCTGGCGCGTCGTCGGCTGGCCCGCGTTTGGCTAGCCTTGGTGCTGCGGCGGGTGATGCGTTCGCTCAGGCCGTGAGGTCGAGGGTTGCTTCTGCTGTTGCTGCGGCGTCGGCTATGGCGCAGGCTGCGGTGGCTGCGGCTCGTGGCGCGTTGGACGTCAACAGCCCGTCGAAGGTGTTCCGGGAAATCGGTGACGCGGTGCCTGAGGGTTTTGCTCAGGGCATTGACAGGTCGTCCGGCTTGTCTACGGGGGCGTCGCAGGCGATGGCGATGTCTACTGTTGATGCGGCTCGTGGCGTGTTGGATATTAACAGCCCGTCGAAGGTGTTCCGTCGTTTGGGCGGGTATGTGCCTGAGGGGTTTGCTGAGGGTATTCGCGGGTCGGCTGGCTTGGCTGCGCGCGAGGTTGAGGCGATGGCTGATCGTGTGATTGAGGCTGGGTCTGGCGTGCGGATGCGCGTGTTTGATGGTGGCCGTTTGGATGTGTCGTCTGATTCTCGGTTGACGGTGCGGGTTGATCCTGATTCGTTGCGTGGCGCGCGTTTCGGCCTGAGGTTGTCTGACGAGACGGAGCTGGAAACGTTCGTCAGTGACGTTGCTGATGGGCGTGTCATTGAGTATGCGCGTATGGGCGCGTAGTGGCCCTTGTTAGGGTCGGCGGCTACTCCCCTACCGGCGTGGTCTGGTTGGGGCGTGGCCGCCTTCCTGGGGGCCTTGGTGGAGGTGTTTTGAGCATGGTTCAGAGGCAGGCGTTCAGTGGTTTCATTCACCGCGTGACGGGGTTGCCGACGTTCGTGGTTGATGTGGGTGGCGTGTTGAAGGCGGACGGCAAGCGGGTGTGTGTGGTGACGCAGCGGTGGAAGGATTCGTTTTTTGACCCGTGGGTGTTTTCTTACGTGCTGGCCCCGGTGGGCGAGGCTGTCAGTTACACGCTTGAGGGGGATGACGGGCACACGTATGGTCCGGTGTGGTTGACGCGGACGGCGAATGGTTGCCCGGATGGTGGCGCGATGGTTGCAACCCAGTCTGGGCGGGGGGTGTTCGTGGACTTGTATGAGGACACGGGCGACCCGCTGCAGTGGGAGAATCAAGTGAATGAGTTCGAGAACGGCGTGGTCCGGTTTAAGCGGGGCACGTTGTCAGGGTCTTCTCGGTTTGTGGTGGATACGCCGGAGCGTGTGCGTGATGTGCGCGCCGTGTTGGAAGCGCCGGGGCTGACGTTGATCTCGCTCGGGCAACCGGCGAAGGGCGTGGAGGGCGTGAGGTGCGTCCTGGTTAAGTCGGCCAGGTATGACCGACTGTCTCCTGAGGGGGATCGTCAGATTGACGTCGAGTGGGTTGCGAAACCATTCATTGGACCTGCGGGCGAGGGCGGCCTGGATGGTGCGGTTGTCCCCGGCGTGACGTGGGGTGATGCTATCGCTCAGGGCCGCAAGTGGGGGAACTGGACCGTGCTGGACGTGATGAAGGGCGTGGGGTATATACCGTGAGAAGTCCTGAGGGTCTTGATGTTGAGGTGTTGACGAGGCCGTGTCGCGTGTGGAGCACGGTGACGTCACGCAGGGGGGCGACGGTGTTGGCCGCTGACGTGGAAGTCCAGTCGGGCCAGTTGGAAGTGTCGTCGGGGCAGACGACGCAGGAGCGCTTGTCGTTCACGTTGTCTCCTGATTGGACGCCGGTTAATGAGTGGAGTCCGTTCGCCCCGTACGGCCAGGTGGTTCGCTTGATGGTGCATGTGGAGCCGGATGGTGGCGAGTCGTTCACGGTGGACAGGGGGTCTTTCCTGTTGCATGAGGTGACGTGGGATGCGGGCGATGAGACGGCGGTGAAGGTGACCGCGTATTCACTGTTGCAGCGTCTCGTGGATGATGATTTCCCGTTCCCGACGTCGCCGGACGGGTCGTCGTTGCGCAGGGAGGTTGAGCGGTTGTGCGCCCCGCACCTGGTTCCCTCCCTTGACTGTGGAGAACGTACACTTCCTGGCGGCTTGTCCTGGGGCAACCGCCGCGTGGAGGCGCTGGGGAAACTAGCTGACATGTTTGACTTGCGATTCTATGTCGGCGCGGATGACATGTTGCATTTGGTGGACGCTCACAATGTTCGCGTGGTGGCCTCGTATTCGGGCGAGGATTTGTTGTTGTCGGAGGCCAGGAAGGCGTCGCACGCGGTGCCGAACAGGTGGACGGCTGTCGCGGATAAGACGGGTGGCGGCAAGTCGCACGGTGGTGAACGTTATTCGCACACGGTTGAGGTGAATGCGGGGCCTCGCACGGTGAGCCTGTATGGGGTTGTACATAAGGTGTTGCAGGTTCAGGACGGCTCTCAGGACGCGGTTGTGGCGGCTGCTGACAGGGCGATGCGTGAAGCGACTAGCGGCGCTGACCAGCATAGTTTCAAGATCGTCCCTGATTACCGTTTGGACTTGGGTGACGTGGTGACGGTGACCCCTGAGAGTGGGGAGCCGGTGACGGGGCCGGTGACCGGCATGGTGATGAGTCTTGCCGGGGACGCTGCTGCGATGCGTGTTGATGTGAAGAATCGGGTGGTGTTGTGAGTGGTGTGAAGAAGTCGTTTTGGTTGGATGCTCCGGCTCGTGGGGGTGTGGAGTCTGGTTCGATGCCTGGCACTGTTGTGGGTGCTGGCGAGAATGGGACGGTCAGGGTTGCTGTGGGCGGCGAGGGGAATGTGGTGAATGTGCCGTCTGGTGGCGGCGTGTTTGCGCATGGTTCCGAGGTGCGTGTGCAGGTTGACGCGTCGGGCGCGCCGACTGGCTTGTTGGATGCTGGCCCCGCTGTGACTGAGGGTGGCTTGGTGTATGCGGGTGCTGAGGGGCGCAGGGTGCGTGAGGTGGCTAATACGGCGCAGGTTGCGCACGATCAGGCTACGCGTGCGATGCGCGAGTTGGAGGAAGCTCGCGGGCAGACGGCGCAGGATTTGCAGTCGTTGCGTTCGACGTTACAGACGTCGCAGGCGGACGTACATCGCGCCCGGTTGATGTTCTCGTCGTCGGAGAAGGACCCGAAGTCGTACTTCCGCGATATTGGCGTTGAGCCGCCGTTGAATGCTGTGTATGAGCAGCGGGGGGCGGACGGGCTGGTCGAGTATAGGTTCCGGTGGGATGGCCGGGATTGGGTGCAGTTCGCGTTGTCGTCATCGAGTGTTCATGTGGAGTCGGATTTGTGGACTCGCGTGTTGCAGGTTGCGGGGGACGGGACGATCACTGGCAACCTGATTGCGGGCGGGTCGGTGACGGCGGATAAGGTTGTTGCGTCGAAGGAATTGTCTGCGAAGGTTGCGAAGTTTGATGAGTCTGTGGTGTCGAAATTGCGGGCTGAGAAGGCTGTGATTACGGGTGACCTAATTGCGGATAAGCTGGTTGGTAAGAGTATTGAGGGCGGGCGTCTCACGGTAAACACGTCAAACGCTGTTGGGGAGCATCGCCTGTCGTTGGAACCCTCATCTAATACTGCTGACCCACTGATTGTTTTTAGCTCGAAGGCTAAGGGTGATGAGTGGCGCGACAAGGTTGTGATGGGCGTTAACGGCATGAATGTGTTTGCAGGGCTTCCAGGTGAGAGGCCGACGTTTATGTCGTGGTTGGATATGGGGGCGGCCCCGTATTACAGGTATGCGTCCGGGCAGGTGAATATTGCGCTCAAGCGGACGTTGGAGAAAGTTGCGTTGAGGGCTGACACGTCTGCGCGCGGTAAGCAGGTGCGTGTTGTTGGCGGGAATAGTTTGATTGTTCCTCGCGCGGGCCGGTATAGGGTGACTGGCTGGGCGTGTGCGGCTGTTCACGCGTGGGATACGGTGGTTGAGGTGGCGTTGTTGCGTGGTAATGCTATTGATGCCGCGTGGGGTGATTTGTATTCGTATGCGACTGCGCCGGATACGCGTTATGCTACGCCATCTTTTTCTGGCCTGGTTGATTTCCAGAATGGTGAGCGTATTGCGCTTGGTGTTAATTCGACGGCTGCGGCCGAGTTGAACGATTATCGTTTGGAGTTGGAGTTTATTACGCCGCTGTGACGGTGGCGGTGAGGGGGTTTGTTGTGCCTGAGAATAGTGTTAAGGGCGTTAAGTTGCCGCGTATTGATGAGCCGTTGTTGCCTGGTCTGCGGACAGCTTTTGACAGCGCGGGCCTGATTCAGGTGGCGACGTCGGTTGCGGCGGCTAAGGGTGCTGTGGATGACATGGTGAAGCATGGGGCTGCGCCGACTGTTTCTAATCCGGCTTACATGGATATTGGTTCGCAGTTGTATAAGGTTGATGGTAGTAAGGCTGGGGATGGTTCGTGGTTGTTGAAGGCCATGAATGAGGCTGAGATGGACTATCAGGTGTACAACGCGTCTGCTGTGTCGTATCCGGTTGGCGGCGGACAGTATTACAAGTATTACGGTGCGAATCTTCCGGTGCGTCCGTATAAGCGCGCGGTGTTGTCGTTTGTGACTGGCTGGGCTGCTGTTACGGGCGAGGTTGATATGTATTTGTGGATTAAATCGTCGGGTACGGTGAGGTCGTCTTTTAATCCTGATAGTTCGGATAATCAGTCGAATGTGCTGGTTAATTTTGGGACGATTGAAGCGAATGAGGCTCCGCAGATTGAGTGGGGTATTTATGGGCGCGGGTCTAATGGCGGGTCTGCGCGGTTTACTCATGACGGGTCGTATAACCGTTTTATGACGGTGGCGTTCCCGTTGTCGATGTGATGTGGTGAGGGGGTTTTGTGAGGGCGTCGGATGTTGAGTTGACTGTGTTGTCTGCGGTTGAGCTTGATGCGTTGTATCAGCGAGTGTTGGGCGAGTTTGCTCGTCGTGATGCGTTGAGGTTGGCACAGGAGGCGGCTGTGAAGGCGGCGCAGGATTATGCTGCGGCGGTGCAGGATGAACCCGCTAAGGATGTGGGTAAGTTGGATGCTGCGGCGACGATTGGTCCTGGTGAGCGCATTCTTGTTGATGGTGTGATGTGGAAGAATGTGGGTGTCCAGTGGTTGTCGCCGTTTACGCAGGGGCCGAAGGATTTTTGGCGCGGCTGGATGAAGTGTGATTCTGACGGCAAGGTTATTGTTGGCGAGCATAAGCCGTGGGCGGCTGGCATGCATGTGTCTGAGGGGGATCAGTGTCAGCATGTGGGGCGCGTGTGGCGTTGTTTGAGTGAGCATGATTCGACGGTGGAGCTTGCGCCGGATAAGGCCCCGGCGTTGTGGCAGGCGATTGACTGATTGAGTGTGAAGGGATTGTTATGGATTACGTTAACTTGAGTGCGGACTACGATATTTGGTCGGATAATTGCACGTCTGGGCGTGGCGGCTACGCGTTGGATCGTGTGGTGTTGCATCATAATGCGGGCGTGAGGTTGAGTCATTCTGCGGTGAATGGCGCGTTTGTGTCAAATGGGACGTCAGCGCATTACAATGTGGATGCTGACGGGTCTGTGTGTCAGTATGTGCATGATTGGGATACGGCTTATCATGCGGGGGATTGGGCGACTAATTGTCGCTCAATTGGCATTGAGCACGCGAATATTGGTGGCCCGTCTACTGGTTGGGCTATTTCGGATGAGACGGTTGAGGCTGGCGCGCATTTGACGGCGGCTATTTGCGCGTCGTACGGGCTGGGTATTCCTGAATGGCGTGTGAACGTGTTCCCTCATTCGGATTTCTTTAGTACGGCTTGTCCTGCGGCGTTGCGTGATGAGCTGGCGGACCAGTATATTTCTCGCGCCCAATATTGGTATGACCACTTGGGTGAGAGCGAGGGCCCTGGCTGGGTGAAGGAAGGTAACGGCTGGTGGTACCGCAAGTCGGACGGCGGCTGGGAGACGGGCTGGTTCCAGGTGAATGGCGACTGGTTCCTGGCGGATGAGAAGGGCTGGCTCAAGTCTGGCTGGGTGATCGAGAACGGCACCTGGTATTACCTGCATCCCACGCATGACACTCGTTTTGGTGTGATGGAGACTGGCTGGGTCAAGGATGGTGAGAGCTGGTTCTATCTTGGCGATGACGGCAAGATGTGCACCGGCTGGACCCTGGTGAAGGACAAGTGGTATTACCTTGAGCCTAACGGCGTGATGCGTACTGGGTGGCTGTCGGAGGGCGGCCACCATTACTTTATGGACGATCAAGGGGCGATGTGTACGGGCGTTGTTCGCACTCGCCTTGATGGTGCTTGTAGCGTGTTTGATGATCAGGGACACCTGGTTGTTGGGCGCGTGGTATTGGAGCAGGACGCGCAGGGTGTTTTGCAGGTTGTGAAGGAGGTAGCGTGATGAATGGTTTGTCATCGCAGACGGTGTTTCCGTGGCGTACGGTGGCGCGTACGGTGTTTCAGGTTGCGGTTGCGTTGGCGGCGTTGTTGCCGTTGGTGTTTGCGCAGGCTGGCGTGTCGGCGGCTGAGGCGTCGGGTTGGGCTGCTGTGGTGCTGGGCGTGTGTGCGACGGTCACTAGGGTGATGGCGATGCCTGAGGTTGAGGCGTTTTTGCGCGTGTGGGTCCCGTGGTTGGCGGCTCATGGCCCGGAGGTTGATGCTGGGGAGGGCTGATGGTGATCGAGTTTCTTGCGCAGCCTGCGTTGTGGGCGGCGTTGGGTGGTCTTGGCGGTGTTTTGGTCACGTTGGTGACTAAGCGTGCGGATCATAACCTTGATGCCTTGAAGGTTCTCGTGGACAGGCTTGAGCATGAGGTTGATGGTCTGTCGCAGCGTGTCGCGTCGCTTGAGGTGGAGCGTGACGCGTTGGGTCGCCGGTTGCGGGCGACGTTGGATTGGGCGCATAAGGTGTGGCGTTGGGGTCACGCTTTGATGGAGTTGCTTCCTGATGGGGTGGATGTGCCTCCTGTGCCTGAGGTTCCGCACGCGTTGGAGGACGAGTTCTAGGGGCTGGTTCTCCTGGGGGGCGTGGCTGGGTTGGCCGGCTGCGCCCCCTTGTTGTGTGTGTTGTTTGTTTTTTGGAGTGTGATGTGTTGTGGCGGCAAGGTTGAGTGAGCTACACGGGGCTGCAGGGGGGCCTGTGGGGCGTGTGGAGCGGCGTTCGTGCAAGGTGGGGGCGTTTATCCGTTCTCTGGATTCGGAGGATGCTGAGTGGCTTTCTGGGGCGTTGGATGATCCTAGCGAGTCGTCGGCTGGTTTGCGTCGGACGTTGCGTGCGGCTGGTTTTGAGGTAGCTCGGTCGAGTTTGTCGGCGCATCGCAGGGGGGAGTGTTGCTGTTATGGGATTTCTTAGAGATATGCATGAGCGTGTGAATGCGCCGGTTGCAGCTGAGGGCGCGAGGGTTGATGCGGGTAATGGTGCTCGCATTTTGACGTTGGATATTGAATGCAGTCCGACTGTGGCGCACGTGTGGGGCTTGTGGGATCAGAACGTGGGTTTGCCTCAGATCGTTGAGGATGGCCGGATGATTTGTTTTGCGGCTAAGTGGTATGGGGACAGTCAGACTCTGTTTTTCTCGGATGAGAAGGATGGGCACGAGGCGATGGTTGAGGCAGCGTGGAGGCTGCTGGATGAGTGTGACGTCCTGGTGTCGTTTAATGGCGTGAAGTATGACGTGAAGCATTTGAACCGTGAGTTTGTGTTGGCTGGTTTGGGTAAGCCTCGCCCGTACAGGAATGTTGACCTGTTGCCGGTGGTGCGCCGGGAGTTTAAGTTCCCGTCGAACAAGCTGGATTACGTGGCGTCTCGCCTGGGCTTGGGGCATAAGGTTGCACACGAGGGGCACGCGCTATGGGTTGCCTGCATGGAGGGTGACCGGGATGCGTGGCAGCGGATGGAGACGTATAACCGTGGCGACGTCGAGTTGACCGAGGCCCTGTTCGACAGGTTGCGTCCGTGGTTGTCGTCGGCTGTCCACCTGGGCGTGTGGACTGAGGGCGAGGGGTTGTCGTGTCCGTCGTGTGGCGGTACCGAGTATGTGTCGTGCGGTGAGGCGGTGACTGCTGTGAGTGTGTTTGAGTGTTTCCGTTGTTCGTCGTGTGGTGGCGTGTTTCGTGGGTCGCGTGCTGTGCGGCGCGTGTTGTCTCGCCGGGTGGCGTGATTCTAACGCGCGGTAGGTTGGCGGGGGTGTAACCGTTTTTGGTTGTGCTCCCGCCGTTTTCTGCATGTTATGCCTATCGTGTGGCAGGGGTTGTGATGGGGTTGGGTTTTGCGTTAGGCTTGCAGTGTGGTAACGTTTGGCGTGCGACAGTAATTACCAATACCCATGGAGAGTGATGCAAGATGTCGCGGCGGACTAAGATCGTTGACGAGGATGAGGCTCGTCGTCTACTAGTCGATGAGGGATGGACGTATCCTCAGATGGTGGACCTGTACCGTGAGAAGTACGGGGTTGAAACGTCTATTAGTATGTGGAGTCGTTTTGTTAGGCGTGTGGGTGATCGTCGCGCGCCTGAGCGCTTCCCGCTTGCTACGCCGTGGGTGATGCGGGCGAAGGATCCTCAGAATGGGCATTATCGTACTGGCCTGCGGGCGCTGGCTGCGATTGAGCAGGGGAAGCCTGTGTCGGATGAGGGGCGCAAGATTGCGATTCGTCTGCGTCGTGCGCTTGGGGCGGACAAGGTTGTTGATTATGACGGGGATGCTGATGCGATGGTGTTTGTCCCTCGTCGTCCTGGGGTGGATAAGTGGTGGATTCGTGACCCGTTCCTAGATGATGCGGGTAATCCTGTGGCGGATTTTTCTCGCGTGAGTGCGGCGGCTGTGGGCGCGTATTTCGGCTTGTAGATGTTGGTTTGACTGTCTTTGCGGGGGTCGTGGCGTAGGTCACGGCCCCCGTTTTTGCGTGTTCGAGTTGCGCCAGGTGTCGGGCTTGCGTTATGCTTGCGTTTGTTCGACCGATCCGAGTCGGACACTTTCAACACACTTTCTACTGGAAGGGAGAAGGCTCGCATGGACGAGAAGCGGACCATTCGCAGGCTGTCGTATTCCAGCGCCGCACAGTACAGTGATTGTGCGGAGCGTTGGCGGTTGTCTCGCGTGTACGGTCTGGACAAGGCAACGTACTGGGTGACGTTGATGGGCACGGCGGTGCATGAGGTCACGGAGGCGCGTGACCTTGGCGAGGTTAGCCTCGCCACGGATAAGCATGCGCCGCTGCTGGACGAGGATGTGGCGAAGGCGTTCACGTTCGCGTTCGACCGGGAGAAGGCTCGCCGCTTGGAGGCGGGCACGACGATCAATGCGTCCGGTCGCGTTCTCAAGACGGGCCTCGGTAAGGGCGGTGGCCCGAACAAGAAGGACGAAGAGTGGGCGCGTCATTACGGGCCGATTATGGTTCAGAATTGGCTGGACTGGCGGAAGGCGAACAACTACAAGATTGCCCTGTTCGACAGTGCGGACGGCAAGATAGTCCCCGGTATCGAATTGAAGGTGTCGCACCCGTTGGGTGGTTACCCGTATGTCGGCTACATTGACCGGATTCTCGTTGATGGGAATGGTGAGCTGCTTGTGGTGGACCTTAAGACGGGGAATCCGCCGCAGTCTACGACGCAGTTGAAGGCGTATGCGGCGCAGTTGCGCGCGGCTGGCGTGCCGGTTGTGAAGGCCGCGTACTGGATGGGCATGGATGGCGACGTGCTGGATTGGGTGCCGATGACTACGCGGAATGATGCTTACGTGGAGACGTGGCTGAATAATGTGGGGCGCGGTTTGGAGGCGGGCGTGTTTCCTGCGTCGCCGGGCATGATGTGTAAGGCGTGCCCCGTGCGTGAGTACTGTGCTGCTACTGGCGGTGAGCGTGCGGGTGAGATTCCGCCGATTACTGGCCCTGTGGAGTTTTTGGAGGTGGCATAAATGGCGGTTCCTGAGCAGTCCCCATGGCGGGATGATGTGGGTCGCGCTACGGCTTTGGCTGTTGATACTCCGGCTGAGGTGACGGTGACGATGAAGGCTGGGGGCGGGTATGACGCGCCGTGGATGGTTTTCCGAGGCTCGGTGGCGTCGGTTGAGCGCGCCCTGGAGGATGCGTTCGGCTGGCAGAATTGGGACCACGAGAAGGTGCCTATGTCGGATGCGGTTCTGTCTCTGGCGAAGGCCCTGAATGGTAAGTGGAACGTCGTGGACCAGCTGGCCGCAAGGGTGATTGTGGATGATGTTCCGGTGGACCTGGGCTTGCATGAGGGCGACGCGGATCGTCCGAAGGCCCCCACGACGGACCCGCTGAGCGCGCTCTCAGACAATGAGAAGAATATCTACAACCTGGTTGCTGACGCGCAGGATGTGCCGACGTTGCAGGAGCTGTGGCGTCGCTACGGTACGGCGATGAATAATCAGCCGGTTCTGGTGGAGGCGTGGAAGGCTCGCGGTCGTGAGCTTGCGGCCTCTGCGAAGAAGAAGGGGGCGTGACGGACGGTGGCTTACGATGAGCTGACTGAACACTGGTCCACGCTTCCGGTGGAGTTCCCCATGAGCGTGGAGGAACTATACGACCTTGCTATGGCGTTGCCGGATGGTAGTGAGGTGATGGTCGAGGCGGACGCGTGGCGGCGCGTCCAGTTGAAGGCCCGCATGAATCCTCGCGGCTAGTCTGCGAGGCTGTTACAGGCGTTTCTAACACGGTTAGTTGCGCTGATCCTGGCCCCCATTGTGGGGTCACACAGAACAAGACAACAAGAAAACATGAGCACCCCCCATCGCGGGGTGAGAACTAGGAGAACACGTTATGCAGCGTGTCGTCAAGATGCCGAATACCTCGTCCTACTTCCGCACCAAGGACGTTGAAAACGCGAGGGCTATCCTCGTCGTCCCTCACAAGGTTGAGTTTGACGTGCCCACAAACTTCCAGGGCAAGGAAGGCATTCGCCACGAGGTTGAGATGGATGCGTGGGTGTTCCACACGCAGGCCGACGTCGAGAACGGTACGCCCGAGGAAATGCTCGGCGTGATTTGGGGTGCGAACAAGGGTATCGCCCGCGCACTGAACGGCCAGATCGGCAACCTCGTCGGACCGTTCCGCATCGTGAAGGAAAGCAATAACGGCAAGTCGTTCTGGACGACCGTTGACCTGGGCGAGGGCGAGCCTGCGTGGAAGCCGGTGAACGACTTCGCGGACGCCCTGTGTGCAAAGATGAGTGCCACCCCTGACGCGCCGTCGTTTAATGACGAACCCCTGATGCCGGACTTCGGGGCCTGACCTAGCCTGTGGGACTGAATGTATTCCAGTCCCTCCGTAAGGGCGTTTCCGACCAGCAACCACTCCCCCACGTTCCTGCTTTCAAGGACTTGTATGAGGCGGGCGTGACCCCAAGGCAGGGGCAGGTGGTGATGGTTGCTGGCCGGTCGGGCTCGCAGAAATCAGGGTTTGCCCTGTATTGGGTTGCGAGCATGGGGCTGCCGACATTGTATTTTTCGGCGGATATGGCCCCCTTTACGGCGGGCGTACGGCTAGCAAGTATCGCTACTGGCATGTCGTCTAAGGAAGTCGAAGCCATGATGGGCACAACGAACGGTAGGGCACAGATCGAACAAGCAGCAGCATCGTTGCCCATCGAACTGTCGTTTGGCTCCCCGATCACCTGGGAGCAGGTGGAGGATGAGCTTAACGCTTACGTAATGCTCCACAACGCGTTCCCTAAAGTCGTGGTGTTCGATAACTTGATGGACTTTGCTGGGTGCGAGTCGGATTACGAAGCGCAAATGGGAGTCATGCAGGACGTGATTGCGTTTGCGCGTACTACGGGGGCGACGGTGATCGTGTTGCACCATGCGTCGGATAAGACGCTGGATGCGAAGTCGAATCCTTGGAAGCCCCCATCGAGGGACCAGATCAAGAATGGCCTGTCAGAGAAGCCTGAGCTGACTCTGACAGTCGCACTGGACCCAATCAACAAAGAGTTCTATGTCGCGTGCGTGAAACAACGTGACGGGTTTTGTGACCCGTCCGCTTCATGGTATGTCGGCTTGGCGTGTGACCCGTCGCGGACCTGGTTTGGGGCGCGCGGGTGACACGATGGAAGGAAGTGTGAGTCTGTGATGATTCATTGGCTGCTGGTGATTCTTGCGAGTCTAGCGGGTCTTGTTGTACTGCCTTTTCTGTTCATTTTCCTTGATGTGGTAATGGCCTGGTGGGAGAACCTGTTTGATCGCCTAGAGGCAGCTGCGGAAAGATTCTGCCAGAAACGCGGCTGGTTTTAATTGGAAGGGAAGAAAATGAGTGTGATCGAAACATGCATCGCAGCGTGCGTCGTCTGCAATATCGCAACAATGCTTGTTCTCGTATGGGTACAAGCGCAAGTGCGAGACGTGCGTAAAGCGTGGTCCAAGACGGAACTGTCTGCCCTTGATTACGGGCTGCGACTGACTGTCGTTGAGAAGCGCCTGCGAGAAATGCAGGCCGGTGTGCGTGAACTGTCTCGCACAGTCGGCATGATTGACCGCGACGTGCAGGAGCTGAACGACGGGAAGTATCCGGGTAGCGATGACGACCATGAGGCGCGTTGCCTCGGCTGCTCTGCGTGCATGAGGGGGGACTGCAGCTGATGCCAGTATCAACAATGATCCTCATCGCAGAGTACGCGATTATCGGCCTGATCGTCGGCTGGATGGGCCGAGGACTCTGGGACGAATGGAAGTGGGGCAATCAGTGACGAACCGTAACAAGGCTAAGGGGACTGCCTGGGAAACCGACGTCCGCAAGTACCTGCGCGAACAGGGACTTGACGTCGAACCCCTCAGACAACTCGGCACGGTAGACGAGGGTGATCTGGTTGTGCGCACCCCGAACACTGACGCCCGCATGGTGCTAGAAGCGAAAAACCGGGGGCAGGTGAGCCTCCCCCAATTCCTGCGCGAGGCGGCGGATGAGTCCGCACTGTACGCCTATAACCGGGGCATCCCCCAGGCTGACGCGTTCGGCGTAGCCATCGTGAAGGCACGTCAGAGGCCGACCGGGCAAGCCTATGCGGTCCTCACGTTGGAGGATTTCGCGCGCCTCATGAAGCGCCTCTAAGGGGCGCAACACACAGAACCAGATCAACACACAAACGGGGGTGTCCACATGAGTGAATGGAACACGAGGACAGGCGATGGCGGTCGCCTCAAAGCCGTGCTGGACCACTTCAATGTGGACGCCCCCCACGGTTCAAGAAAGATCGTCTGCCCGTTCCACGGGGACGTTAACGCCTCCCTCAGCATCGACTGGGGCAAGGGCCTATGGCACTGTTTCGGCTGCGGGCGTGGCGGGGATTGGCTTTCTTGGATCATGGAGGAAACAGGAGGGTCTTTCAAAGATGCCAAACGTTATGCAGCCGCTACCGGACTCGATGGTGGCGGAACTAGCGGCGAGGGCCGCGCACTACCAGCAGCAGGCCGATGGGGCCAGAACGTACCTGCAAGGCCGGGGTCTCAGCGTCGCAACATGCGAAGCCGCGCGACTCGGCTACGCTGGTGACCCGTATCCAGGTGACGAACAATACCAGGGGTGCCTCGTTATCCCCCACGTGAACCTGGATGGGGTAACGACGGGGATCAGGTTCCGACGCTTGGATGGCGGGAAACCAAAGTACACGAGCCGCCACGGCGAGCGGTTCAACATCTACAACCTGAATGGTGTGAAGGGGGCGAGGGTCGCCCACATTGCTGAGGGCGAGCTGGACACGCTGAGCCTGGTCGAGTGCGGCCTGTCTGCGTGCGGAATGCCCGGCGCATCCTACTGGAAGCCCTGGATGAGCCTCGCGTTCGCCGGGTGCGAGCAAGTGTTCGTGTGGGCGGACGGTGACGAGGCTGGCGACCGACTGGCCGACGCTGTGACAGATAGCCTGCAACAGGCAGTGCGAGTGACGGTGCCCCGTGGTGAAGATGTGAACAGTCTGCTCACGGGAGGGGGTGCAGCATGCGTGACTGGTTTGATCCCTCGCTGAACGTTGAGGGGCCTATGACGGCTGAGCACGTGCGGGAACTGCTTGCGGTGGAGCCTCCTGACCTTGAGGTCATTTCGGATGATATGCCGGGCCAGGCCGCTATGTTGTGGCGGGCTTTCCGTAAGGGCATGGACTGGTTTTGTCGTCGTTCTCGCGTGCCCCGGTCTGAGGTGATGGGGTGGCTGTACATTAAGGCGTTCGACCGCGCCCATTACGTTGCGGACAAGTGGAACACGGCTGGGGAGGCCGCTCTCGTAAACCTGTTCTCTCAAATGCTGTTTGAGAACTACCCGGATTACAGGCATCACGAACATGAGGTGCCCTGGGATTTCGATGTGCTCCCTGACGAGTTTGGAACGGGGGATGTGTGAAGTACGAACCTGGAATGATGGTGAAGCTGCTCCCCCTCGCGTTCGACAAGCAGCGCGGGTGGGGCGTGAGTCTCGCAGAAACCCATGTTGAGGCTGGCATGCCTAAGGGCAAGCGTGACCCGTCTGAGGGCGGTGACATGATGGCCCTGTGTGCGGACGCCCAGCGCGCCTACTGGCACTTGTCCCAGGAGGACCGGAACCTGATCGGGAATCGACTGATTCTGGATGTTGAGCAGGAGCGCGTGGCGCGAGTGTTTGGGATGGCTGTCGTTACTGTGTGGCGTCACGAGTTCCGCATCGTGCGTGAGATGTGCGAGTTCCTAAACGGACGCCCGCTTAACGATGGGCTGGACGATGATGAGTCTTTGGAGGTGGTTCTGTGAGTGACCCGGTTGGTGATCGTCTCAACGTGATTGAGCGCGGCCTGCGCGCCGAGGTCGAGGAATACAGGGAGGCGATTGCGGCGGTTGATCTGCTGCTTGTCGTGTCGGCTCGCATGTCCGGTTGCGGCGCGGTTGACGGTACGATGGACTGCTTGCGTCGCCTGCGCGGCGAGCTGGGGGCCTGTAAATTGCAGGCGCTAACAGCGCTTGGGCTTCTAGCACATTCTCGGGTTTACGCAAGTCGAATGGGGTGTGCGGATTAGGCCCCGTTGCCTCCAATGGTGCCCCTTTATCTCGCGCCCATATGCTTCCCCCCGCTCCCAGCTGCTTGACCGGCGGCTATGGGCGGGGGGATTTTTTGTTGCCATCATTGGTGAAACGGCCTATGGTCAGGGAGTTTGCGCAACGCTTGTAACCTTGCCTATCGAGTACCAGATGTACTATGATTTGTAGGCCGGTTTCCCGCATGATTCCAACAATATGGCCTACCTGCCAGACGGCGGGTTGCCCACTTATTGCCCGTTTTCCTGTTCGCCGTAATTGAGCAGGTCAACAGGGCCTTCCGGCATCGCGCCGTCTAGCTTCACGTAGTAGGCGATAGTGGTTTGCACGTTCGAGTGTGCGAGCCATGCTGCCGCCGCCCTTGCCCCGTAAGTGTCAAACACGATACTGCCCACAGATTTGCGGATGCCGTGGATTGACATGTCTTGTAGGTTGAGCTTGTTGAGAAGCAGCCGACACTCTCTGTACATGGTTGCTTGCGCACGGTCGAACAGGCGAGTATCCGGGGTCAGGTGTCGGGCTTTCCCCGCTCTGGCGCGTAGCCTGTCGGCTTGCCATTCGGGCAGGGTCTTGTCCGGGTACGTGCGGTGAGTCTTGCGGGACTCAACGCCGCGCACTATGCCATCGTTGAGGTCGATGTTCCCCCATGTGAGAGAGAACAGCTCCCCCGCGCGCACGCCTAGGTGGGTTTGGAGGATGAGGGCGTCTATCGCGTCCTGTTCGGGGATTCGCTTGGCGTCGTACTGTTCGAGTGTGGCTATGAGGGTGCGCATTTCGGCGGGGGTGAGGATGCGGTCGCCGTCTAGCCTTGCGCGTACGGGGTTTGTGATGGGGGACTCTGTGGGCCATGTGGAGCGGAATGATGAGAGGTTGACGGCGTCGGATGCGAGCTTGAGGGCGACGCCTAGTGCGGCCCGCAGGCTATTCTTAGCGCGCCCGCTCCCATGCCTGGCAACATACCCGTCGTAGAGTGTGGTGAGGGCTGACACGGTGACTGCCTCGTTAAGGGGGAGGTTCCACCAGTGCGGGTTTTCGCGTTGACTATCGGCCACGGCGGTCTCGTAGTTGCGTCTGGTGGCCGGTGCGAGGGCTTGGTGGCGACGGGATCGCACGTATGTGTCCCAGACTTCCGTGGGCGTGCTTTGTGGGGTGATGACGCCGGATGCGCGTTTGGCGTCGTCAATGTACTGTTTAGCTTGTTCCTCGCATTGCCGGATGGCTTGGCGTTTGCTGGTTGCGATGGTGCGGATGCGTTTGGGGGTGTTGCCGCGTTGGCCGATAAGGACGCTCGCTCGCCAGTGCGTGCCGTCCGCACTAACGGTCCATGCTTTGCCTTGTTTAGAGACTTTGGTGGTGGTGATGTTGCCTAGTTCGCCTGGTTGGAGCGCTCGCCTTGCCATGATCGTGAACCTTCCTGCGCGGGGGCTTGGTTGCCAGTATCGTAACACGCGTTGCCCGTTTTGAGGGTAGCAAAAAGCGGCCCCCTCGCAGGAGAGAACCGTTACTCTCACCACCCCCGTGTGGGGCGGGTTGAGTGCTGGTCTCCCTTACGAGGGGGCCGCTTGTGAGTGCGGTCTAGTTGGCTGCAAGGTACTTGAGTGTGACGCCTTGACTGACTACATTATTGAGATTACCCCACAGGGCTAGCGACGATAAGCCTAGCCCTCCGCTGGTAATCCAGGGTTTAAGCGAGTCGGCAACGCGGAAGAATCGACAGCCGTTTGACATGATGATGACCGTCCCGTGCATGCAGTTGATCAGGCCGTCCTCCGAGCGCAGCTCCCAGTAGTCGCCTGGGCGGGTGATGGACTCAAGCCGCAGGACAGGCTTAGGCTTGAGCATGTCCCGTAGGACTTCCAGCTGGTCCTTGATTTCGTCACACTTGGCAATAGCCTCGGCGAGCGTCGTGTTGATTTCTATCATGTTTCCTCCTATTGGGGGTTAGTTGTGTTCTGTGTCGGGCATGTGCGTGATGCGGGGCATGGCCTCCGGGCGTCGGGGAGGGTACGCAGAATACGCGACCATTTCATCCCAGAAGTCGTCAAACGTGTACGCGATTTCCTTGCGCGCAAGGAAGGCCATGCCGTCCGGCGTAACTTGAAACTCGTTTCCATACACGCCGACGCGTGTCCCAATGGGGAGAGTTGCAAGATCGTGCGGGCTGCGGATCAACACATCCTCGCCGCCGTCGTCTCGCGAGAGGGGAATGACGATGTGCTCCCCATACCTGACCTCGCGCAGGAGGTTTTGGTGCAGCTTGATGATCCTGTTCATGTGCTGGGCTTGCTGTTGCAGATTCACGGTGCCACCGCCTCGCGCGAGGTTAGAAGAAACTCGCCGTCGAGGGAGCCATCTGTGTAGGCTTTGAGGATGCGCTCCCACATTTCCTCGTGGGAGATTTTCTCGTATGCGCCTCGCCACCGTTTCCAATGCTTTACATACAGGCCATCCGACGTGTAGAGCAGGGTGTCGTTAAGCAGGCATGCCAGGTCGTCAGCCTTGGACACCTGCAGGTGGCCGCCTTCCTTTGTGGGGATGGGGACGGGTGCGCAACAGTCTATATGCGCCATGCGCAGGGCACGGCGCGCTGTGCGGATGGTTTCGTATGCTGCTTTAGCTGTTTCGTGCGCGGCTTTCTCAGCGTCGGTTTCTGTAATATATGGTTCCATGGTTTCTCATCCGTCTAGTTGACCTTGTGGGCGATCTCGCACTTGTCTGCATCTTCAAGCATCTGGAGGAACATCCTGTGGTGCGAGTATTCGTGCCCGAGGCAGCCTGTCCACGGGCCATGCGAGTAACCTGTCCGCATGTACTCAACGCCATCCACGCTGATTACGGTCCCGAGGGGTAGGCGTTCAAGGTAGGCGGGTGTTGTGAAGATGTGGGTCGCGCCCTCGCCTGTGGATGCTATGATTGGTTCCGTGTTGTTGTCGAGGATGTGGCTGGTTTCTGTTTCGAGTTGTTCGACCAGTTTTTGCGCCTCGCATAGCGCGTCGAATGCGTTGTTGTAGAGGTTGAGGGTTTCGATTAGGGTTTGCATGCTTTTTCCTTCCTGCGTGTTTATGCTGCGCCAACGTGGATGAGGCTGATAGGCCACCCGTCCTGTTTGTGGGCGACGATCAGGTTCCACATTTCCTGGTGGGTTAGGACTTTGCCGTCGATGTGCGCCCATCCCACGTGATCCACTAGGCGCATGTATTCCCAGCCGCTCACGAGGATGATCGTGCCGGGCATGAGGCTGGCGAGGTGTTCAGGGCCTTCCAGCGCTGTGATGCGATGACTGGCCGTGCAGTCGTAGTGGATGTCGAGTTGGATCGCGTCGGTCACCTATACGCCTCGCCGTTGTATAGGAACACCGCATTGCGGGGGCCGACTGCGCGGATGCTCTGCGCAAGCTCTAGGCAACTAAGCCCGCCCGCGCCGTTCTCGGTCCACATGTCCTCGCCTTCCTTAAACCATAGCGTGCCGTTAAGGAGGATGATCGCGCCGTACGCCAGGCATGAGAGGTCGAGCTTGACTTCCGCGCCAAGGGCGGTGACTTCGACTACGGTTTCTGCTGGCTCGCCTGCTTCAATGTTGTCGAACAGGTTTTCAATGTGTTCGATCAGGGTTTCTTTCGTGATGTCCATTTCGGTTGTCTTTCTGGCGTTTTTACAGGGGGTCCAGCCCGTACGACAGGAGGGTGATCGTGTCGCCAAACTCGGTCGCACTGAGGATTGCGGCGAACATGTCCTCGCCGGACAGTTGCCGCCCGTCGTGCCGCACCCACCGTTGCGTGCGGGCGGCGGATGACTGGACGTACACGGCTCCCGCCCCGCCCTCGGAAATGTGGATTGTTGTGCCGGGCGGGAGGAACCACAGGCTGCGCTCTCCCGTGATCGGGTCATCGAGGCCGGGGATTGTGATGTTGATTGTGCCCGCTGGGGGGTTTGCTGCGTTGCGCAGAGCCTTGCGGGCCTCGTCGATATTTTTGAGGATTTTTTCGTACTCGGTTGCCTGGGGATTGTCCTTGTTCACGCTAAGCCCCCGTTACCCGGTCGGCTGGTAGACGATGCCGAACCGCTCGCCCATCATCGTGCGCCTGCTCAGGAATTCGTAGAATCGTTCGAGGTTGTATCCGCGCGGCTCAGCACTGCTGCGGCTAGACGACTCCCAGTAGATGCGCCCGTGTGGAGCTCGCAGGTATACGTGGTCCTCGTTTCCGGCGATGACCGTCCCGAACGGGAGGCATAGGTCGCCTTCTTCGCGCACTATGAGAGGTGCCCTTCCGGGCAGGTTCTGGATAACAAACGCCCCGTCGCCTTTGAGACGTTCGATGCTCGCTTTAATGGCATCGATGCGTTCCTGGTAGGTTTCGATGCTTGTCATAAGTGTTCATCCTTCCTTTTCTCAGAAGTTCGCGCCCGAACAGTCACCCGTGTGGGCGTAGTGCAGGTCGTCCGCATTTTTGAGGGCGATGAGGTACAATTCCTCGCTTGTTACTCGCAGCTCGCCCCTAAAACACTGCCACTGTCGCGAACTGGCGACGCATGTGGTAAGACTCATCCATTCATCGCCGTCGATCACGACTACTGCCCCGGTTGTGAGGCCGTCCAGACTGTTCGGGCCGGTGACATTCAGGTCGTTAAGGCCGTTGATGCCCTCGAATGTGAGCTTGCCGCGCTCAGGGTCGTTGAGTAGTTCTGTGAGAAGTTTCTTTGCCTCGCTGATTGCGTTCAGGTAGTTGTCGTGACTCATTGTTTTGTGTCGCTTTCTGATTAGCAGGATGTCCGGTGGGTGTTGTATACCACTCGGGCCGCGTGCGGGTTTTTGGTGAGGGCTTCCCGCATTTCCTCGTTCGTACACCAATTCCCCATTGCGTCAATCCACCCCTCGGGGACGCGCATGTGTTCCATGCCGTCCACGACAATGACTGTCCCGTATGCTACGGGCAGGTTCATGAGGTCAGTGAAGATGATGGGATGGCAGACGTTCGGCGGGTCGGCGTCGATTGTGTACGCGCGCCGGAGTGCTACGGTCATTGCTTGCGTTCCTTCCAATAGACTAGGGGCGCGCCCAAGGCAAGCCCGTTAAGGCCCCTAGACGCACCCCTAACGGCCTGTCAGGCCGCAGCTGGGGGGTCGGACGGATCAGCGTCGAGTCCACTCACGAGGGATGCGAGCAGCGCATCTTCGACCTCGTATTCTGCGGCCTTCACAATGCCCATCTCGTGCGAGCGCACGATTGCCACGCCACGCTCGCATGAGCACGCCTCGTCTAGGGCGCGGATCAGGTCAAGATTCTTAGTCTTGACCGTCCACACTGGATCGTCGCCTTCACGCTGTAGCACGGTGTCCATTGCGCGGTTGCGGATTGTGCGAGTGACGGGGGCGGATGCCGCCGCCGCGAGCAGTCCGTGAACGGTCATGCGACCACCTCCCACTCGCGGGCACCCTCACGGCGCACGATGACTCCACCCTCGTCCGTATTTCCGATCAGGTCTCCGATGCTGACCGTGTTATCCCGACGTCCGAAAACGATTCGGGGCACGACCCCTCCGGGCGTGACCTGGTTAACGACATCCCCTCCATACTTGTTTGCCAGGAGGATGATGTTGTTGGGGGTGACTCGTTCGATCACAGTCCCACCCCCGTGATGTGGGTGAACGTGAGCCATGCGCCGGGGTAGCCGACGAGGGCCAGGACGATGATGTTGAACAGGTTGCCGACCGAAAGCGCGCATCTAGTGTCGATCCATTCGTCGATTTCCTTGACAATGAGGGCGGTCGTCAGTCCCGTAATGAGGATTGCGAGGCCGACGCCGAGTAGCATCCATGCCATGTGTTTGTCCTTCCTTGTTGAACTAATCTGTGTGTGTTGTGCGCTTTGGTTCCGCCAGAAACCGTGCGCAGTGGGGGCTATTCGCCCATGTGGATGAGGTTGAAGTCCGTCCGCTCAAGGTCGGCGTCCCATCCGAGGCGTACCTGTGTGGCGACGTCCGCGTCCGTATATCGTCCGTTAGGTGTCCGCGTGGTTACCCAATGGTCGTGCGTGACCTTGAAAAACTCTCCCGTCACGTAGCTGTCAATGAGTGTGCCGGGCGGGAGGGTGGACAGGTCCATCGTCAGGGGGATGCCCACAGCGTTGAGAGAGACCGCGTTCGGCGGTGTCGTGGGCGCGTTCGATTGGGCGCATAGTCGGCTGATGAAGTCCACGGCCTCATCGAGGGTGATTGGCTTTGTCATCGCCCCCCCGATCAGCCCCGGCGGACGATGCGGGGCAATGTGTCGGCGTCGCGCATTTCTTGCGCAAACTCTTCATGGGTGAACCACCTGCCGCTGTAGCGCATCCACGGTTTGCTGCCAAATCTCGTGCCGCAGCGGAAGATTTCAAACGGGCCATCCATGATAAGCGTGCCCGAGTCAATATCCTCGGCATCCATTACGCATTCCACGCCGTCAATGTCGATCACCTTGAAGTGGGTGCCGGTCAGTTTCGACTCGCCCGGTTCCTCGTCTGTGACGGTGGCCCCGAGGGCTTCCATGATCTTGTCTGCGAACTGTTCGATAGCCTCGTTGAGCTGTTCGCGGGTGAGTGATGCAGTTCCCATGTTGGTGATTTTCCTTCCTATTCTGGGACTGTTGGGGCTGGTCGGTACTTGTTCCAACTTTTGGGGTATTGCGCTTGAGCTGCGCAGAGTGCTACACTCAACCCTGTTACAACAAGGTACTGACACGCCCTAGGTTTGTCTGTTTTCTCTGTTGAACGTTCTGTGTGGGAAGCCCGCACCGGACAGCCATTACAAGCGCATCTGACAGGTTTGCCCCGCCAGGCAGGCCGTTAGACGGTCTCTCACACTCGCCGCAAAGCGCTTAGGCCAGTCCGGGGCGGGCTTCCTTGTGTTTAGGCGACCGTCTGCTGATTCGCCTGCATCCAGTCCGTGAGCGCATCGTGCGGGTAACGAACGATGCCCCCGACTTTCACGAATGCGGGGCCTACGCCGGTGAACCTCCACTCCCCCAGCGTGCGGGCGGATACGCCTAGCATGGTTGCGACGTCGGCGGGCGAGTGCATGAGTCGGGGTTTTTCGGCGGCTTCCGCCCACGTGAGGAACAGGCTTGAAGCCTCGGCCAGTTGGTCGCCCTGCGCGGCCTTGACGTTGACGATGCTCCCGTTTGGGGCGGGAACCTGCCCGCCGATGCTGACTTGTGCGCCTGTGCGGCGGGCCTCGTCGATCACTGCGGCGAGGATTAGATTCGCGGCGGCGGGGTCGCTTGTGTGTGCGGTGATTGTGTAGGGGGTTGGCTCCTGTGTCATTTTGGTACTGCTTCCTGAACGTTTTCTGCGTGTGTGCGTTGTCGGTAATGGTTGTCTGACAACATGAAAAACTGTAGCGGCAGAACGTGTTTTTCGCCACTTGACCAGGCGTTAGGCCGCGCAGTCTCGGGGCTCCAACCTCGCCCAACCGCGATGGACACCCTCAGGTGTAACAGCCTCCACAACATCGGTCGGCTCAGACAGTAGATCCGTCACAAACCTCCTGGTAATTTTGTGACAATCGTCCGTCCTCCACCGCGTGCCCTCCACGAGGACCACGCGCCCCTGTTGCATTTCTGCCAGGAAATATGCGGGCCTGTCAGGCATAATGCCCCTACCCACCCATAGTCCAGCGGCTAACGCCACTAGAGTCATGAGCCATGCGACCGTGCGCATGCTCAGCTTGCCGTTGGAACTCATCATTAGGGCACCCTTCCTTCCGGTTACAACAAGGCCCCTCGCGCCCGCGTCATGCAGGGTCAGGGGGCCTCGGGTTGAATGTTCTGTGCGCCGCGTTTGGTTTAGGGAGGTGAGCGCACCCGCCAGGGCGGAAACCAGGGAGGGAGAGAGGTAGAGAACCCCCCTAGCCGTCACCCCGGCGAGAATGCTCACCCCACCAAACCATGCGGCGAGTGATCAGGCAGCGGGCGTCAGTGCGAACTCTGGCGCGCACGCCCTGTTTTGCCAGAGAATATCGAGCGTCAGCCCCCAGTCGCCGCCAGGAGTGCCGCACAGGTGAGCACGCCAGTTGGGGCGCGTCATGTCGGGCAATTCGTGCGACGTCGCAGGGTCGCGCCGGTTCAGCCACATGAGCGCCCCCAGCCGCGTCCCCACAGGCACGGGCCACTCACGCGCAAGCTCCCACTTGCCCGACACTCGCATTTCGCGGGCGAGGGCCAGGGGCTTATCAGCATGCAGCAGCACGTACTCGCCCACGCACCACGTACTCTGCAGTTCGTCGCCTTGTGTGCGGACCAGGCGCATTGCGTGCCACCTGTGATGCTTAGTGGGGGCATCATAGACGACGCTCCACCCCGCAACCTTAGCCGCGCTGCTGAGCATGTTGTTGTAGTACTGTTCCCAGTCCTCCATGACGCGCACGGCTACCGCCGCAACGTCGCTTTCGTCATACCAGACCATTAGTTCACACTGCCTTCCAGTTATTCTTGCTTGTTAGCTCGCTTGCGCGTCGAGCTTGATTGCCACGGTTTTGAGCGAGTCGGACAGGTGTTCCAGCGCTCCGAGGGCAGCGCGCGCATGCGCGCGAACCATGCTCGCCTCGGGGGAATCTCCCAGCTTGTCGCCCGGCACGTCATGCCTGTGACGTACGCCTGCCATGAGCAGATTGAGGTCGAGCCGTTCTCGCATGTAATCAACCTCCCCGGCGAGGGCTGCCCATTTCGCGGCCAACATCCACGCCTTGTTGGGGTTGCTGCTTTCCATCATGATTGCCTTCCAAGTTTTACTGTTGATCGTTCTGCCACATGTCACGCGACGTAGGCAATTCTGTGCTCAGCATGTCCCGCCGCCCCTGCCAGTCACGCACAACAGGGTCATTCACCAGCTCAAGATGGTCGGTCAGGACATCCACCATGAGAGCGCAGTCTGTCAGCGCAATTTGCAGGTCGCCGTACGCCTCGCAAGCGCGGTCAGCGTCGGGCGAATCGCCTAAGCCCTTGCACGCCTCGGGGAATCCACTCAAGCCCACGATTTCTGCGCGGGCTTGAATCGTATCTGATAGTCCCCAAAGAAACTCGCAAAAGTCACGCAACGCTGTGATGTGTTCAGTGCCGCCGTCCAGTTTTGCCATCGCATTCCTTCCGTTTGTCTTGGTCACGCGGCGAGGCCCCACAGGCCACCGTCGCACACCGCCAACGCCAGGACGCGGCGGGCGGCTGTCTTGAAGCCCTCACGCGTCACTGGCACGCCCTCAAGGCGCGTCCATCGTCCGTGCGTGTCTGCGTCGGGGCCGGTCATCCAGTCCCCGGCGTCGGCCCACACGCCGTCCCGCAGGGGGATGCACGGCTGGTAAGGGGCCGGGGGAACCCAGCTGTCATGCGCGAGCATCGTCAACCACCTCTCGTAGTTCGCCTGCAGCAATCAGGTCGCCCAGCCAGCACCAACACTTGTGCTTGTAGTCGCTGGGCTGCGCCCAAAGCGCCATGTGGGGGGAGATTTGCACCCCCACAATCTGGATGGGCGGGCGTGTTGAGTCGAGCATTTCGTTGAACGCGTCGAATACGTCAGTCATGTCGAACAGGTATCCGTCACGGTTAACCCATCGCGCCCAGTCGGGCGCGCCTCCCAGCTCTTTGCGCGTGAACTGCGTGCGCCCATCCCACAGGCCCACCATTTCGGGGAGCGCATCTTCCTTGACCTGGGAGCCGGATTTGACGGTTGACAGGGGGAAAGTATTCATTTTGCATCACTCTCGTTTCATGTCAAGACAAACCAGGGTGGTTTGTCTATCGCCCCCTGGCCCGGACTCGAACCGGCACGACGCTCACCCATCGAGCGCCAGGGAAACCCCCCTTGGGGTTACTTCCAATCGTCGGGTGAGTCCACGATCGCGCACAGCTCGCCCGCCTTAACGAGCTCCCTGATGGACTTGAAGATGATTTGGGACGTCAGCTCCGGGGAGAGCATGATCATAAGCTCTCGCTCGCCTTCTACCGCACCACTTTGTATCCATTCCTCCGCCAGGTACTCAACCGAATACGCGGTACCTTCATAGTCAATGAAGTGCGCCCAGTCGGGCGCGTTCATCGCGTCACGCAGCACGTACTCGGCCTCACCCCACGTCACTTTGAGGTCATACGCCTGCTTGGGCGTCATGTACTCGCCCGCCGCCATCGTCTTACACTTGCTGATATCCCTCACGGGGTCACCACCTTCACACTCGGCTTTCAATGCAGTCCGCAGCCCTGTTGGGCGCGAACCCGCTCCCAGGGCGGGAATCGAACCCGCCTAAACACTCACCCCTAAGCCTGGGAACCAAGGGCCAACACCCCTGTCACGCGGTGAGAACAACCGGCCCACCCGTCACGGGCGTGTCACCCGCAAGGTCATGCACAACCACGGTTGGCACGCCCTCAACGCTCGGCCTGTCCGCGTCTCCCATCACGTACACTGTCGCACAACAACGGGCGTACACCTCGCCGCCCTCACAGTAGACAACCGATTGATCGTAGGCCGTCACGTCAACGTCGCCGCTCATTTCGACAACCGCCTGATTGTAGGCGTACACGGACGCGTTGCCCTGTGCCACCACGCGGGAAGCGCTGCGCGCCGTCACCTCGGCATTGTCGAACGCGAACAGCGGACACAGTGCGCGCGTTTCCACCTTAGCCGTGTCCCATGCCTGGCCGCGCGCATAGTACCCGCACGTGCCGCTAGAACTGTCACGCCAGTTAACCTGCGCGAAGTCCGTCGCGCGCACAACCGCGTCATCCTGCGCTTCAACCATGCTATGCCCCCGCGCCGTCAACTGTGCGTGGCCCGACACAACCACACGCGACTCACCACACGCTTCAACCGCATGCCCGCGCGAATCCATCACGAAAACGTAGTTCGGGATGAAATCGCCGGGGTGCGAGTCGATCACGATCACCACATCATCAGACGGGGGGTTAGCCAGCGCCTCATCCAGCCCGGCCTGGCCCGTCACGCGAATTGTCTTGTCACCGCTCATTTCCTCTGTCTCCTATTCCATGTATCCGAGGCGATGCCACCGTGGCACCTGCCCGTCGCTCGCGGGACTGGAATCGAACCAGCCTTGCACTCACCATTAAGCCCGCGATAACCTGCGTGTCACACGTCACGCAACCAGAATACCAAGTATCCACCCCCCGCTAGTCCGCGTAATACAAGGGAATCAGCACGCCCTGCGCAACCAAGTGTTCAATATACGTAGTCACGCACTCATCGAACCCAGCGGGATTAAACAAACGCATATCATCCCCCAGCAAGCCACTACCGCCCGCCGCCGCGCACAAGTAATCCAACTCAGCCTCACACTCATCCGCCAAGTCAGCGCGCGTGCGCAGGAACCCGTCAGAATCAACCCACCCAAACGACGAACGCACGCCGCTAATGCCCACCTGGCAGTACAGGAAGTAGCCGGGGAAGTCCGCATCCTCACGCGCCCGCTCAACCAGGGCTTTCAGCTCATCCCGATTCATCTCACGCCTCACTCTCGCTAACGAGGCGAACCAGCTCACCCGCGAACACGCGGGCCTCAAGCCACCCGTCAAGCATTTCAATCATGCCATCATTGCCGAGTTCCTTAATCGTCGCATCAACATGCGCCTCGCCAAACGTATCGATAGCATCAAAGACCAGCCGCGTTAGCAGCCCCTCACGGGACCAAGCCGCGCCGTCCCTATCCACGTATTCAGCCCACGCGGGCGCGCCCACACTCTCGCGAACCAGGCGAGAGCTATTGCCCCACCATTCTCGCAAAGCGTCATGCTGCCACGCATTCATCCACTCCCACGCGGGCGAATATCCGTCGCTAGGGAGCATGATTCGAATCGCCATCGTAAAAACCTCGTCTCACATTCTCAGAATAGGCAACCACCATGGTTGCCCAGCTCCCTAGGCAGGGGTCGAACCTGCATTGCACCTACCAACAGGCTAGGGAAACCCGCGTTAAACCGTGGGAACAACGACCGTAGAACCAACAGCCGACGCACACAGCGCCTTAAGCCGGTCCCAATCCACGCGCCCATCCGCCACGCCACTCAGGAAACGCGACACATGCCGGGAAGTTGTAACCGAGTGATTCAGCGCGTCGGCACACATGTCAACACGCACGCCAATAGTGCCCACCGCCCGCGTCACAATCGCAACCAGCGTCCGATACGAATAGACGCGGTATTCGTCGCCACCCTCGGGGCGCGGGATACGAACAACGTTGAAGTTGATTGCGACCGGGATAATGTCACCCGCGAACCCGTGCCGAACAGCGTACGCCGCCGAATCAATATCATGCAGAACAGTCATGACAGAAACCTCTTTCTCACAATTCCAAGTAGGGCCACCGCCTTGGTAGCCCAGCCCCAAGCCCAGGAATCGAACCCAGGACCCCCACACGGGGGCGCAACCGACTTGCCAAGGGCGAGAACCATGTCAGTCCTCAATACGGCGCAGTTCGCCGTCGCTAATGCGCCCGTCAATCCAGTCATTGAAGTCGCAGCGGAACGCGATAGGGTCAAGCTCTCTCAGCGCGCGCCCCGCGTCAAACTCATACCCACACACGGAAACCGTGTCGTAGCACTCGTTCAAATCGTTCTCGAAAGCATATTCAAGCTCACCCTGATTGAAAAGCTCTCCACTATCATCGACATATTCAGCCCATTCGGGCGCGCCGCCAAGCTCCGCACGCGTGAACGAATCCACGTCGCCCCACGCATCCACCATCGCATCGAACGCATCGCCCGTGACCTCAGCCATGAAACCCATCGTCTTGTCCTCAATTCTCAATTGCTCTGTGATAGGACACGCGCACGCCACGCGCGCCCCCGCTCGCGGGCCGGGAATCGAACCCGGCTCTACACTCACCACTAAGCCCGCGAAAACCAAGCAGCCTAAGCTGCCACAACCGCAGCCGGGGGAACCAGAACCACAATCCATTCATCCCCCGCCGCCGCTTCCAAACCACCCTCATCAAGGGCAATCGCGCCCGCCGGGAACACGCCATCAGGGAAATCAGTCCCCCAGCGCATCTCCCAGCCCAGCTCACGCGCCGCCCATTCCAGAGCCTCGGGGAAGCGGTCATACACCATTTCCCCCACCGCATCGAGTCGCGCGTTACCCTGCGCATCGCGCCGGGACTCAGGATCACACTCATCCCAGCCCCAACAGCTCGGATCGTACTCGGGACGTCCGCACTCATCCCACATCTGGAAAACGTCGCGCCACGTGTGCGTCTCCCAACGCGCACGCAACACGCACTCATCCCAGTCATCCGAACACGGGAACGTCCCATCCGAGTAGAACCAGTCCACAATCTCAGGGAACGAAATGCCCACCTGTAGCGACCAGCGAACCGCCTGGCAAGCACACTGCAATGCCGGATGCCAATCCTCGGGATGCCATACCAAAGTCATGGTTAAACCTCTCACTCTCTTTCAAGAGACAACCACCATGGTTGTCAGCTCCCGACCTGGGAATCGAACCCAGCTCACACCCACCACTAGGGCCGGGAAACCAGGGACTAATCAGCCCCCAAGCCTCACAGGGGACGCATGGCAAGCATCGTGCGATAGCCAGACACCCGGCGACGCATGCCCTCCCACACCCCCCAGTCGGGCGTAAACGTCGGGCGAATCGCCCGAACCACGCGCGTAACTGCGCGCTTTTCAGACGGCGACAGATCGGACACGGTCACGCCAACCATGCCCCCGCCCGCGCCCCATTCGAGCACAATCGTCCTATCCTCACGGATAAGCAGGTACCCAGTACCCGACGAATCGAGCACGACGCAAAGCCTCGCACCGACGCTAAATCCAGGCTCCACATCGAAGTCCATAAGGCCCCGAATCATCTCAGAAATAGCCATGATCTTACCTCTCACATTTCCAGATAGGCCCCCACCGTGGGGACCGTAGTTAGCGCCGCCCACCATTAGGCGCGCCCGTAGGCGGTACAGGGATTGAACCTGCCCCCGCGCCCCCGCTGCTAACGAGGCCCGCGGAGCTCACCAAAGCCGCCCTAGTCCAATAACGACGCGCGCCCCCGATTAAGCCAGCCGGGAACTCAAGGCCAGCCCTAGCGACGGTGTGAGCCGCGCGCCGCCCTGCCCTACGCAGGGCCGCGACTTGAAGCAGCTGAGTGACCGCGCTAGGCAAAGCGCGCGCCAAAGAGGCAATAAATCAACCACGATTTAATTCACAAACCCCACAGGGGGCAAACATCCCGCGCACACCCAGGCAAACGCCTCCGAGACCCAACCGGTCTCTCGGACGCTCCCTCAGGGGCGATGACATCAGTCTAGACCCGACGCCTACCCAATGCAAGCCCGACACCCAAACGCAACCACATACTGAGATGTACAGTAACCACATTCCAAGACGCAACCACCCACGCGCCAACGCCGACCACCCCGAAAACCGCAGCGATAAGCGGATTATATACGCGCGCAAGCTCGCAAACGAACGCCGCAAATAACACGCGTACACACACCTGTCAAAACGCCCCAGGCGCACCCCTACACACGTCCCTAGCGCCCTACCCACACCCTCACCTACACCCATCCCACTAGGCGACGCTAGCGCAGCGACGATTAGCCGAGAGACGGCGACGCTAAAAGCGCGCGCATCGCGCGCGATAAAGCATTAAAGAATCGTTGTCAATAGCAACAAAGAATTGTCCCAAAATGCGAGAAAATAACCACACGCGCAATTATCCGAGTGCACTCACATCAATTCTACCGCGCAATTAAATAGGGGGCTATGACCCCCAAAGAATTGCGCCTGAATACCACACGGTCATAGCAAAAAATATCCGCGACGGGTCACAAGCTTTCCATGTCAACCAATTCACCACGCCGCACACCGCTTGACGGCCCATGCTAACATGCCCCTCCCCAGGCTCGCAACCCCGGTCGCAGCCCATGCCTCCAGCCTCAGGGAAGGCGATTTAGGGCGATTGGCTTGTTTCTGCGGTTTTGGACGTGATGCCATGACTGCCTGCGCGTGACATGCATCTCATTATTGAAAAAAGTGAACAGTGAGCGGGGTGCCGGAACGAGACTATATAGTGAGAGGGTAAAAGCCCTTGGGGGGTAGGGGGGCAAGTATATATATAAATATATATCTTAAGTCTTAACCTAATGTTTAAAGCTCTCTATCTCAAGTTCTCTAGTTCACGACTTATGGCTTATAGATCATGGTTTCTATCTTATAGATCATGGTTTCTATCTTATAGTTCTGTCGTTGCTTTAAGTCTTAAGGCGTAATTGGTATTGATCTTAGTTCTG
>ERZ773046.160-NODE-160-length-45840-cov-43.091318_pt1 | contig 45840 bp, 51 predicted proteins | sample MGYA00580634_ERZ773046 | MGnify/ENA primary metagenome ERZ773046 (study PRJEB29015, sample SAMEA2738127) | human oral metagenome | biome: human oral; feature: human-associated habitat; material: saliva | place: China | collected 2159 ... | reverse complement strand
TCTGATTCATACGTTCTGCATAGTCCTGCTGACCAGCCGTTACGTATGAGCCGTTGCGTCCATAAACGTTGTTAAACATACCCGTTCCTATCCTTGAAGCGATTCGTTTGTCACCAATGAAGTAATGCTTCGTGAATCTATTCTTGTTAACAGAGAGGATACTTGCAGGATAAAGCGTGAAGTTGTCCGTCTCGTGGAAGGTAATACCCTGCGGTGCACCATTGATATACACACCTTCCATCGTACCGTAACTCTTCATGATGCGTTCACCAGCAGCATTGTAAGTGTAACGACTCGTCTTGCCGTTATCAGAGAGTACAATCAGACGGTTGTCTTCATCCCAGTACATCTCACGGGTAGTATTCGTAGAGTCGTTCGTTACCAGCGTTGGATTACCATTAGCATCGTATGTGTAATGGTCGTGACCAATCTGTGTTGGAGCCGTCGGATGGTTACTGTCCTCATACTTATAAGCAAAGTTATAAGACTTGGCAGTCGTCGTTGAGTCCACTTTCTGCACCTTAGTGAGTGGCTCACTCATACGTCCGAACGACATCACCATATCATATGATGCACGCTTTGCTTTACCGCTTGCATGAATAAGGCGGTTCAGCTCGTCATACTGATAGTTGTGGCTGAACGCACCGCCGAGCTTAGCCGGGTTGTGTTTGTTTATATCTTGAGGATTCACTACATTACTAATGCCGAGGATATTATCCACAGCATCATACTTGCAGTTGTTGTACAACCTAACAATGCAAAAGGACCTTATATTTTTTTACTATTTTCAATTGGGGATAAATTCTTTAACAAAAGAGCTGTCCAAATCTTTAGTATCCATTTTAACCCTAATATATTCCATTTTATGCTTTTTTTCTCGGAAATTATCAAATAGCAGTTCACATGAATCCAAGGAATTGATAACTCCGATTGTTATACGATTATCTATATCTCTTAGATATAATGTATCATTTATTATTTTATATCTAAAATACATAAGCGTATCTATTTTATTATCAACTATTGCTGTTGAGTCCTTATAGAATGTTAGTTGATTATAACATAAGGCACCACTCTCATCTTCTAAATGCCAACATCCCACTATTTGGTTAGAATCAATATAAGATTTAACACGATTACTGCAAGAATAAGCCAAGAAAAATATCCATAATAACAATGCCATCAAAAATTTAAGTGGCGTGACCGAGATATGCTTTCCCATCCTTAAAATGTAATTTATTAATTTTTAAATTGTCAATATCTTCTTGTGTAACTTTTCTCTTTGCTGGATTCAGAGTTCCTCCGTTACGTGAATCAGGTTTTGCTTTCGGATTATACTGGTATTTAGGATCTACAAGAGTATTTCTTGGAGCCATTATTCCAGGTTGCCCTTTCTTTCGAAGATCCCTATCAGGATGTTTCAACCCTAATCCATGACCAAATTCATGCGCTTCCGTTGTTGTACCAGAGCCTTGAATATTATTATACTGAAATTCACCTCGGTTTCCTCCTATGTCGAAATTAGAAATACCTGGAATACTACCTTTGGTAGCATACTTAACAACTTCTATGTAATTTATTTCAGGATCAGTATTCTTCGCCATTTCCAACTTAAGTTCAGCTCGCTTTAATCCTAACCAGCCACTTACATCACGATATTCTCCCTTAATTTTAAATATTACATTATAAGTGGTATTACCTAATTTTACTGTACCATGAGCCTCATTCCAACCATTCTGAATATCTGCAGCTGTCTGTGCTGCAATTGCAGCAGAAGCACATTCTCCATAAAAAACAAGAGTGGCACTTACTACTATTGTTTTAGAATGAGCATTTACAGTAACTTTTGCGGATTGCCCGTTAGGATCTATTAGAGTAATAGGATTAGAAAATGTATAGGTAAAAGGTGAACATCCTGGAACTTTTTCGATTTCAGGATCCACTCCATACCATAGACTTGTCATAGGATTCATGTACCTTGCACCGTAATAGTACAAGCCGGTCTCTTCATCGAACTGTTTGCCATTGAACTTATATGGCAGTTCTTCACTGCTACTATGTTCGTCAACTAACAGTTCACCGTATGGAAGGTAAGCATCATACTGGGTGATGTTGGCATGATCGTCTGTGATGTAAGACGTTGAACCGAGGTGGTCACTATGATAGAAGAAGGTTTCCTCTTTCGTTGTGTCATTAGGGATGTAGCCATAACCAGCCTGCGGGTCATCAGGGTTGCTTGGGTCGTTCCAGCTTACAGGTGGACCAGGGTTGGTATTCGGTGTGGTGTTGGGACGTGGAGTCTGAATCCAACCCTGTGGCACATCATGGTTGCCGAGTTGTGTGAGGACTGAATTATAACCAACACCTGTGTTCTCCGGATCGCCATACGCACCCTTCTCTGTAGGTACACCTGGAGCTACACCCACCTTCTCATAGTATGCTTCCTTCTGTGTCTGAATCTGATTCATACGCTCAGCATAGTCCTGCTGACCAGCCGTTACGTATGAGCCGTTGCGTCCGTAAACGTTGTTAAACAGACCTGTTCCTATTCTTGAAGCAACTCGTTTGTCACCAATGAAGTAATGTTTTGTGAAGCGATTCTTGTTGATGCTGATAATTGAAGCAGGATAAAGCGTGAAGTTATCTGTATCATGGAAGGTGATGCCCTGCGGAGCACCATTGATGTACACACCCTCCATCGTACCGTAACTCTTCATAATACGTTCGCCGGCAGCGTTGTAAGTGTATCGGCTCGTCTTGCCATTATCGCTTAAGACCATGAGTCGGTTGTCCTCATCCCAGTACATCTCACGGATAGTATTCGCCGAATCGTTCGTTACCAGCGTTGGATTACCATTAGCATCGTATGTGTAATGGTCGTGACCAATCTGCGTTGGAGCCGTCGGATGATTACTGTCCTCATACTTATAAGCAAAGTTATAAGACTTAGCAGTTGTCGTTGAGTCCACTTTCTGTACCTTTGTCAGCGGTTCACTCATCCTTCCGAACGACATCACCCTGTCATACGATGCACGCTTTGCCTTACCATTTGCATGAATAAGGCGGTTCAGCTCATCATACTCATACGTATGCGAACTCCTTCCTCCCAGCTTCGCCTTGTTGAGTTTCGTCAGCGACGTTGGGTTGGCAGCATTCGTGATACCGAGGATATTGTCCACAGCATCATACTGGTACCTGTTCTCCATGACAGTCTGACCATCCGCTGTAAGGTTCATCACCTGCAGACGTTCACACTGCTTGTCATATGTATAGGTGGTCTCCGTGCCATTACCGAGCTTCGTATAGACCGTATGACCCTCCTTATCGTAACCTATCCTGTCAACAATAACGCTCTGACGTCCCTGTTTATTGCTCGTCAGACTCTCCACCTGTCCTGCAGCATTATAATGGTAGGTCACCACTTCACCGTCAGGATAAGTCATTGTCTGCACACGGTTCCAGCTATCATACGTAGCACCATAGACATAAGTCCTGATGTCTGCCACGCTCGCCATGACCGTACGGACGGTCTTCGTCACCTCACCCTGCTTGCCATAGTAATAGGCTTCACCACCCGAAGCATCCTCAACGAGGGCAAGACGACCGGCACGGTTATACTTATCGCCAGCCTTACCATAGGTATAAGTAACACGATTAAAGAGGTTTTCTGGATAAAGTACCTCATGGAGTCGCTCGAAGTCGTAGGTGTAAGAGATGTAACCCTTGTCAGATATCGACTTCCTAAGTTCTGCCGTAAGATTCGTCAGGAGGTTACATACATTGTATATTTTTTAATTATTACTAATTTGATATTTTATTAAAGTATTATCCATACAATGAATTTCAATTTTACCACAATTATTTTCAATTTTATTGTATGTGTCAGGTAATGATATTGTTTTTATAACTTCATATTGCTTTATATCTATAACAAAAACCTCTAATTCAGTAGCTACAAATATCTTTTTGTCATACATAACCATTTCGCAAAAAAGATACATTAAATCCAAACACATGATCCTATGTTTTTTTCTAAAATCATAAATAGCAAAATTTTGGTCAATTCCTATAGCATATACTTTAGGATATATTTTTAGGAACTCAGGTTGTAATAAGTCGCTTGACCAAGCTATTTTTGCATAAAAATTGCCTTCCACTAATTTCCCATATATTCGATAAGAATCATTATGGGAATCATCAAAAACTGAATCATAATTTAATTTTTTATATGTAAAATAGTTTATAATCTTAAGTTTCATTTCTTTTTAAATATTTTGGGAATGATTGTTGTTACTTTTGGTGCTTTTGTCATATCACCACCAGCGTAGAAAAAACTAGTTTGAATCTGACCTCTCTTACCAATATTTAAAACTTTATTTATTGTAATACCATATCTATTAGTGCTTCTAGAAACTTCAGTTCCTTTGACTAATGTTGTAGCAAATATTTTTGCTAATTGCTTTTTAGAACTAATACCTAAGGCGGTTAATTCCTTTAGGTTTTGAGCAGATCTTTGGACATTATGCACATTGCCTTCCAAAATAGGGGATATATGAAGACGTTTTTAGAACTCTTTCTGTTAGATAGTATGATTGAGCTTGGATAGTACTAGAAGTAATATCCTTATAGTAACGTATGAACCGTTGCGTCCATAAACGTTATTGAACGTACCTGTTCCTATCATTGAAGCGTTCCGTTTGTCACCAATGAAATAATATTTCGTAAAGCAGGTTCAACTATCTGATATTATAATCGTCGGTTTTGCTGTACTTATCACCTGTCTTATTATTGGTAATAAGTATTTGCAACATGATATTTCCAGCATAGATTAATAGCCACGATAATTGTTGAGGAAAGCTTTAATTGATGTAGACAACTGCTTTACTTCAAAAGGAGAATGAGTTATAATGAAGACTTCACCTATATTATTAATGGCAATATAGTCGCCATCATTTAAGTTTCTAATAGTATAATATGTGTTTTCCCCAATCTCAAGTTCATTAATATCACCTATATCTATTAGCTTTAGTTCTTCTGGTGAAAGTTTATGCAAAAGCTTTTCTATAAAAGCTTTCTTCCCGTTTGAATGATTTGCATGTGTATTTTCTTTCAGCGTGGTAAGGCGAACTTTACACCAATCTAAATGTTTATATTTAGAATTAAAATAATAACCAATTATTGTACCAAACGAAATAAATAGCTGTACTTCTACATATTCTTGTTTCTTTTTATCCCAAATATAGATATCTGACAATGTTATCAACTCAGGATATTTGTAATTACTATAGTCATGGTATTCTCTATTGAGAACCAAACTATAGAACCCCTTTCCATAATGTTTATTCTTACATTTTCCGATAATATATTTGTTGTTTATTTGCTTTAGTAGAAAGTTCCATTTAGTTGGCAAGGTGCAAATCACATTTTTAAGAAAGTTGAAATCTTGCTCCTCCATTTTGTTTTTATCAAAAAAGCTAAACATCTTATTTCGTTTTTAATTTTACTCTTCCTTTGTTTATTATTGTACTTTTCCTGCTCAGTAAGAGTATATCTTTATGCGTCTTCTAAACTTGATACTTCTTCTAAAAATAATTCTGTTATAGATAGGAACAAAACAGGAGGAAATCATTCCTCTACTGTGACGTTCATCACAGCATTGAGAAGACGCTTTTCCTACATCACAACCCGACATCCACTGTAAGGTCCAGTACCTGCAGACGCTCAGCGTTATGTGTTATGTCGTAGCTATGCTGGCAATGTTATTCTCTTACTGAAAAGAATACATAAACTAAACATACCACTTTCAAAGGCAAATATACAACATTATTTTGTAAATGGATCTTAAGATCATGGGAAAAAGGGGAAAGACGAAGTGCTGTGCGCGTATGAATGTAACCATACCAGAATAATAAAAGGATCTTCTGATATATGGAATGATAAACTAAAGCTTTTATATCATAAGGCACACGGAGGGAGCAGAGGTAAAGGCAATGGCACGGAGTTGCAATGGCACAAAGAGTGACGGAGGTATAGCGTACAGATTCCTGATAACTATTGGGATAAACGCTTTGGACATAAAGTCGCTAATAAAATATGCAAACAACCTCCGTAGGTCTACGCACCGACAGTGCCTCCGTGACTACCACTGCTTTGTATAAATAATCCTCCGTACTCTCCTTTTCTCTGTGTGACACTTCATCAAAGTTATAAACTTAGCCGGCACACTTTTTCACTCCAAATATCTGTACCCCTAAAAACCACAATTTAGTTTCATTTTTAGTTGCTGTCATTTTTAACATTTCGCATAATAGCTTCATATTCAGAATATTAATGATTATAAAAGGGTGACAGAAGTGACAGCAAAATAGAAAACGGTATGTAATTGTCTTTTGTTCTTGGATGGAAAAGGATCACTGATAATTATAAGAAATAGTTGTTAATAATAAAACTATACAATATTGTTTCTTGTGAACGTATCCGCCTTTCTTTATAACACCGAACCATCACAAAATCACCTGAAGTATATTTACAAAAAGTTGAAGTAGTAAGTCTACAAATTCAGGAGATATGCAAAGGATTCAATCTTGTATTCCATTGTTTACCAACGTCTTACAAACTCCATTCAAGAAGGTGCCCTTTTATACCGCAAAAGGGCGTTTTTAACGCCTTAAAAGAGCATATTTTGGTTTGTTAAACGGCATCTTTTACTTTAATAAAGACCACCTACTAATCTTTATTTATGAATCTTTATTACAACACCACAAATGTCCTTCTTCTTTTAGACAACAGAGTACTGCCTTCTCTAAATTGTCATAAAATATCATGAGAACGTTTATTTTTCAATTTTCTTGTCACTTACATCGTAATTCTACAGGTCACAACACCTTAATAATAAGATATTTACACGAAATATTAAAAATGACAGCAACAAAAATAATAAAACTAAATTAGGTTATTAGAGTAACTATAGAAGTTCCATTCAAATACTAAAATGCAATCATGTACCATTTGCTTACTACAAGCTACATAAGACACCCAAGAAGACAAATTATCGTTGTCGAGACTTAATTCCTTATTACCTAACATTGAAGAATTCACTTACTAAAATTCTGTAATATCAATCGCTATCACTTCCTGTTTGATATATAATCTCATAGATTCTTTCTGAGATTATATCTTTTCCTCCCTCTGCAAGATCTGGACATGTAAATATTTTACCATTATTTGTATAAATGATAAGAATAGAATAGGGATATATAGAAAGATTATAATCATTAATTCCACCTATATCAGCTATTTTTACTTCAACATACTTAGCTTTTAAACAATCATAAAAATAGATTCTATCCTTTTGAGTATATAAGTAGACTTTATTCCATAAACGCTAAAATATAAAATAAAAACTTATGCAACACACTAATAATACTAAAAGAAAAAGACAACTAAATACAATATAAAGTATTGGAGAGGTTTTACTAATATTCATTAAGTAAAACATAAATGCTCCTAATGGCAAGAAACTTGCTATAGCTTGCAAAACAAGTAACTCTTTAGATATCTTATATTTTATATTCATAATCAATAATAGAGATGAACTCACGAAACAAATTTACCTCTTATAATTAATAGGATTAAACTTAAAGGTAACAGCCATTCCCCTGCCCATATTAGCAAATAAGACGGAGAAGGCTACAGGTAATTTTAGGTACTACACATGTTCAAGAATCAATTATCCGGACAGGATTTCCACCACCAAATAGATAAAGGATAGTTCGTACGTATTTCTCAGCCAATGGCTCTACCCCATGCTATATACTTATGATTGAATTCATGTACCTTAATATTAGTACAAGCCAGTTTCTCATCTAACTGCCTACAGTTAAACTCATACGCCAGATCCTTGGATATAGAGTCTTCCTCTACGAGGAGTTCTCCGTACGGAGGATTATCATCATGTAGCTGGATGATGTTGGTTAATTCGTCTGTAATGCAAAATGATGAACTCAAATTGTCACTAAGTCTGACCACCTTGTCGTAACCTACCCTTTCAAATATAACACCCTACTGTCCAAGTCTATAACTCATCAAGCTCACCACTTATCCTACGGTATTGTAGTGATAGATTACTACGTCACCATTAGGATAAGTCATCAACAACACACGGTATTCAAGAGTCGTAGCCTAAATCATCGAACTAAAAGTATATTTCAGAATAAATAAAGCTCTATAAGAGTTATGGTCCCTTTATCAACACATCCATATATCTCGCATCTACAGAAATGTAGGGATACTGTTTTCTAAACTTCTCAAAAGAATCTACCCATAATTTACTCTGTACTATTGCATTCGGAGTGTCTGCCGAATAGGTAATCATTTTAGAGTTATTCATTTGATTACTCAATTCACTGTAACCATCACTATATGGTTCTGCAAAAATATATAAGCTATCGTTAGGTACGATAAAGATATGAACTGTACCAATATTAGATAGTTTAAGATAATTCTTTTGAGGTGGAAGAATCCCATAATACGAATATGGTATGACAAAACATCCATTGTTCGTTTTCCAAACAGTTAAAGTTCTATCCCCTATTTTATAGAAATGTCTACTTTCGTAAAACAACATCAGGGATACTATGAGTATAATTAAAAATACTACATATTTTCTCATCTTATATAAAACATATTTAAAGAAAGACTTTGAAAGTCATAGATTCTTTTCCAAGTAAGTTCATACCCTTTTTGTAGAATCCTTTGCTTATAGTATTGTTCTTACCTGTAAACTTTATTGCCTCTGTTATCACCAGCCTATTCTACAAAATAGTAAACCATGGTATTTTTACTATGTATATCTTACTAATAGCTCTCTAATACCTCCAAGGCTTTACATGAAATAGTCCAACCTCGTCCTGCTCTACCAGCCTACACTCCCTGCATTATAATTATCAACGTCACACATATTTGTATAATAGGGTTTACCATCTCGGTCCCTTATAAGCGACACTCTATACATATATTAATAAGAACAATGATTGCCTTTATAAGATACGTTTCTTTCCATTTGCATTATGCATACATCATGACGTCTATGTGGCTTAAAGGTATCCTTGAATCAAAGAACTTTTGTCTTGTAAGATTAGGGACATCTTGCGGGACCATTCGTTGTACTATTCAATTCCAGCATAGAACAACCTTTGGAATCGTAGGTGTAATAATCATGTCCTATCTGCGTTGGAGCCGTTGGGCGATTACTGTCCTCATACTTATATGCAAGGTTATAAGACTTAGCAGTTGTCGTTGAGTCCACTTTCTGTTCCTTTGTCAGCGGTTCACTCATCCTTCCGAACGACATCACCCTGTCATACGATGCACGCTTTGCCTTACCATTTGCATGAATAAGGCGGTTCAGCTCATCATACTCATACGTATGCGAACTCCTTCCTCCCAGCTTCGCCTTGTTGAGTTTCGTCAGCGACGTTGGGTTGGCGGCATTCGTGATACCGAGGATATTGTCCACAGCATCATGACGATACCTGCTCTCCATGACAGTCTGATCATCCGCTGTAAGGTTCATCACCTGCAGACGTTCACACTGCTATCCTAAGTATAGACTTATCTATTCCTTTATTATACTTTGATAGACTGTATCTTTCCCGACTGTAAATGAGGACATTATATACCGACTCATTAGAGCCAATTTTTGCTGAACGTCCTTGCGAAAAAGCCCCAAAGCCTATAACTTCATTAGGCCAACTCAACTATACAGAATGGCGTGAAAGAAATGATAGAGTTGAATTCTTATACATTCAGTGGTTCCCTTCTCCTACAGATTGAATCTACCTTTTGACAACAAAGGTAATGAATCAACCTTGTTTCACAAAAGGATTTTATATATTGTTTAAGTCTCTTGCTGTAAACGTAGATTACCTTCTATTATTTGAGGTGGTGTCTGAGGCTTAAAAGCCATTAAGATTGAAGGCTTTTCCTTAATAATATCATCTAATATATAGATATCATCGTCGATTAAACGAGATAAGCCTGTGAGAAATTCACAAATCTTATTGTGAACATTCAAACTATTTACAAACCGAACATCAATATCCATTTCTAATTGTTCTGTACTATTTAAGTACCATCTAATAACAGGTTTATTATATAAGAAAACAGTTATTATTTGATTATGAACACCATGTTCTATATAGTCTGCAAAATCTTTAATACTCTCTTCCATAGAGAGGAAAGGGGTTTTACAGATATAGTTGTAGATAGCTGTCATAGCACCTCTCTTAAGATGAAAAGCAATTATATCTCTTACATAATCATCATTAGTATAATATATATGTTTCTTTATTTGATACCAGTCCATCATAACCATCTTATTTGTTCTAAAATATCTGAATCTATCAGATTATCCTTCATGACTTATATTAAAGCCATCTCCAATAGCTTTATGATAAACAGCTCTTATTCCATTAGGCTCTATATCAAACATCTAATACATAGACGTCGTATGTTCCTGGGAATTCTCATAAAGAGAAGTTAGCTATATATTAATCACAAGACCGCAATATTTGTATAACAAGTAATATCATCCAATAAACAAAGATAAACAAATATTGGTAAATAAAAGTAGCTATCAGTAAGAATTAATAAGCCTAATAAAAAATCCTCTTTATTATCGATGCCACCAGTACTTTAGCTTGTAACACTATAAACACTCTGATAATAAAAATAAAAAAAGGAACATCCTTGCGGATATTCCCCTTATAACACTCAGTGATTCCGTTGGGGTCTGTAACACTCTATGTAAATCCTTGTTATGAAGCTATTTACAAAATTAATTTGCTTATTCGGTATCATTATAGATACAAATTAAGGAAACAAGATGAAATTCGTACATTTTGAAGTCTTCTATGTTCAGTCCCCATATAATACAATACAATCACCTTTATAATATTATATTTATATATGATAACCTAACAGAAAACCACATAATAATATAATTTTATACTATTGTTATGTATATATCATCTTCTAATACCCTTGGAAATACCAGGAGAAGATTTTAGTGACAAAATATTATCATTAATTTCTTCTGAATATTCCCTTCTTACGCCTGCCTCTTTAGCAAATGATTTCCATTCTGCAGTAACATCCATCACTTCATTTATAATATTCTCAGAAAATTTAATACCAATGTTGTCTGCCACATTTTTTAAATCATTATATGTGAAATTGTCCTGTTTGCCATTGAGAAACATCTGGTGGTACTTTGTAAACTTCCCATTTTTATTGTAAGAATAACATAGGTCATATGCTGGGGCTAAAGACCATTTACCATTTCTATCCATTAAGAAAGAATGATTTTTAGTATGATCATCATGATTTCTTGCTGCAACATTGAATACCATCCGGCGAAACATTTCTTTGTAGTCAGTATAAGGAAGATCTAATTTTCTCATGACTTCGAACAGCTGTTCGTAGGAGTGTCTCTCATCCCGATTATAATGTGCAATAGCAGCAAGTGTTTGCATGTGTATTTTCTCTCCAGTCATTGTTCGATCGAAGCGTCGTGTCATAAAATGATGACTATCTCCTTCCTCTAATAAGCGACACTCATTCATATCTATACCAGCTGCCTTAGCCATCTTATAATAAGCATATTCAATCTGCCCTATTCCTTTAGGATTTTCGCAAATTTGGTTATGTTCAAGAAACTCACCACCATCAAATTTTAAAAGCCAGTATCCAAATCCTTCTGGTGCTTTCACCTGACCAGATCTAACTTCATTCGTTTCATCATTATAAGCTATAATAGCTTTTGGCTTTGCACCTCCAGCCGATGTCCCAACCTTTAGAATGTCGATAATTCGTTTATCTTTTTGATTAAGTAAGTCCTTAAACATCTCTCTGCTTTGGAATATCTCTTTTGCTACATCTACAATAGCTTGTATATCGAGAGCACTTGACTCTTCTAGGTCTTTATAACTATTAGATGGTTCGAATTCCAATGCACCCATTCCACGCTTACCGATATAACACAGTCTATCTAAAGGTGTTACATCAGAGCTTAGTAATCCTTTTGAAGCAAAATAAGCATCGATCTTTTCTGACCCATATTTATCTGGTAATGAATCAGAGAGCATGCCAGGTAGGCCACCAAAACAATTATTGATGTTTTCTGGGAAATTATATACTCTACCTTTGGACTTTGCTAACGGCATTATTAAGGGAGAAACATTAAGACCAGAATTAATAAACTTTGGTTCAAATTCAAAGGATGCAGAGCCTCTGTTATTATCCCAAGAGGCATAGCCAACTGTCCTTCCATATAACGAAATTGTAACAACTAAATCTTTCATTTATATATATTTTTTGAAGCACGCTTACGTGTCTTACCAGAAAGTTTTTTAAGTAAGATAGGACTTATAGGGGGTTCTGGGAAAAGTTGTTCCAACCCCTCTAACATATTCAAAGCACGGAGGATCCCCAGAAGGTTCTGAAGGGATATTGACATACCTTTCTCGATACGTTGGACTACTATCAAACTTACTCCTGATGCTTCTGCTAAGCAGGCCTGAGTGATGTCTTGGCGTAACCTTTCTCTTTGTATTCTCTTTCCTATCTCTTTCAAGATGGAGGGATTAGACTTTTCTTTCCACATTTTATTTACTCTTTCTACAAAGGTACAATAAAATTATAAAATCATATTACCAATAACTTTATTTTGATATAATATTATAGTTTTATAACATTATATACTAAATAAATCTACCTGTGAAATGTAAAAGCCACTATGCTGGACTTCTTGCATAGTGGCTCACTTTGAACATTAAAAAAAAAGATCTCACGACCTCAGTTAGCGAAGAGCAACCTGGCGCTCCATGTCTTTCTCCGCTGTTTCATTAATATTGTAGTTTGTTTCAGCAGCTTGCATCTGCTGATCATATATCTTTAGAACCTTATTTGCGAGTGTATTCAAAGGTAAATACCCATCCCTATAAGCTATAGCAGCGTTCTTACTGATATTAATAACCATAGGAGTATTATCAATATCGACGAAAAGAGAAGAACCTTTAACGGCAGGATCAGAGAGCCTTGAATTTAAAGGCTCATCTGGATAATTCCTATACACCTTGTTTTTATCTGGATTATCATAGCTTAGAAGTTCATTTCCTGCAGAATTGACTAAACTTGCTCCTCCTAATCCAACCATTAACATTTTAATAAATGGGTTTTTAACAAACATTCCTCCAAAGATTGATGCTATAGGAAGGAGGTTATTCTCGAAGCGGAAATTCTGATTCTTACCAGTAAACATGTTTATTAGCATGTCTGGAAGCATAGCTATGACATATCCAAGATTTGCCGTCACGTCAGAAAAACTGCCTGAATTATTTTGAGAAAGAACACCTTCCCAGCCAGACACACTTCTTCCTGCTAAAGGTGGCTGAACTGGTTGATTTGAAGGTGTCTCTTTATAATAAGTTACAGGTTTTTCCATCTTTGTTTTATATTGTTGAGATGTTTCGTTATTAGGAGAAGATGCTAATTGATGCGTAGGCTTCTGACTTGATGAAAAACGATTATTTACAACATTATTATTTTTTTCTATTTTTCCTAAATGAGATGTATGTTGAATGTTATTCTTTATAGGTAATACATGCTTCTCCTCTGTTTTCCCTATAGTGGAAACAAAATGCTGCGGAGTGCGACTATTTGCTTTCTGTGTGCGAGAATGAATATCCTTAGAAGCTGCTGCATTGTAGTAATCCATTGCACGTTGCATGAGGTTAGCATTTGATATCCATTTCCCATTGACAGTTGCACCATTTGCTTTGTGTTGGATGGCTGTAATTGCTTTAAGATAAAAGTAATTCCCTAAGCGCAAACATTCCTGCTTTTTGATATTATTCATCCAAGACGGAACCTTACGAGTCGTATCAACTCTATTCCCTATGATACTTAGCATATCATATTCACGATGATCACGAAATGCTTTGTAATTGAAAGATATATTTTGTTTCTGTATTCGTTTATTGTCTGATACTGTTGAAGGCTTTACAGAGATTGAATGTTCCTTACGAAGCTGTTGCTTCTTCTCTGCTGCATTGACATAATCAAAAGCACGTTGTGCTATCTGGTTCAATGTAAAAGTATGGCTGCCTACCTTTAATTTATCAATTCCTTGATTGTGCATGCGAACAGCATAAGATAGAAATCGAGCTCCATAACGAATACAATCTTTCTCAGAAATCTTGCTCATCCACGCTGGTACCGCAGCAGTACTTCGATACCCTATGTCATACATATTTAATGTCTTGCGTGTAGCTTCACGAGCTACAGTAGCATTATCTTTCCATCTATTTAAGAGCTTAAAAAATGTCGCTTGTGAGATAGAATTATTGAATGAAACAGATACCTTGTTTCTCAGACTATTGTTTATAGAGTAAATATTCTGAGTAGAATTACTTCTAAATTTCTTACTCTGCTTATTTAAATTATCAAGATAATTCTTGTTGCCGGCAATATCAACACTAATAGCCTCTATTGAGGTTAGATTATCTGTAGTTTCATCTTTTGACAAGCTAGGAAATAACCGAGGTAAGATAGCAGCACCTAAAGGAGAGATAAGTGCAAATCCTGGTTTACCAGGACGTAAAGCAGAAATAGTTTTCTCAATGAAGCCCTCCTCAAAAGCAGTGCGTACTCCAACATCCACTGCTGTTGTCTTAGTTGCTGCTACGGCTGTTCCATATCCTCCAGTGGCTGCAAATAATGGAGCATCAATAAGCGATGATACAGTTCTCGCACCCAATTTTACAGCTGTATTTGCCTTGTAATTCTCAACACCATGATGACGGATTTCAGAAAGAAACTCAGATTGGGGATTAGCTGCTAGATTATAAAAACCTTTAATAAGACTATCCTCAAATCCCTTCTTCCATACATAATCCATATTACTCTTAGGCATATTATCCCTAGAAAATTTTCTAACTGTTAAATCATGGAGCTTAGCAAGAACATAATTCATAGCTACGTCTGGTACTCCATTAAACTGGCCATATTCTTCAGAAAGACTTTTATATTTAGCAGCACCCATTTTCTTAATAAAAGCTTCTCTGTATTTGGCTGTTAACAGGTCGAGGTCATTCCATAATTTATAGTTGTTAGCAAACTTTTTCCCAACCACAGTAGAGAAGGCTGAGAAATTTATGTTATTCCAATATCCTGTTGTACGAACCCATACAGACTCACCCAAATATGCTGTAGCGACATCCATAGGATTAGCTAAGTTATTGTTGTGATTTTGTTTTATATAGTCAGAAACTTCTTTGTCTGCTTGCTGCTTAACATATTTCAGTCCTTGCTCATAAACTGGAGCTATATGTTTGCCAAAATATTGATTAAGACAATATTCAAGTTCTGCAATAGTCTGATCTTTTTTGTTCAAATTACCCATATCCTACTGTTTTATACCAAACACCTGCATTTTTGCCTCTGAAACAGCTTTCCTCACATTCTGCATCTGCTTAGGAAAGAATCTTGAAAGCCAAACATCTCGACTAATCTCATTCTTGTTGAACTTTATAGCCATATCACGATTTATTTCAATGGCATTTTCCCCCTTCTCACTTCCATTAAACCATGCCTTTGTCCATACTCTACTTCCTGATGTATCAAAGTAGATGCTTGCAACACGCTTTATATCATAGCTACGTATATCAGGCTGAATATCGGATAAGGGATCTACAATAAGGCCATCCTTTACTAAGGCGTTAGAAAACTCCGTACATCTGTCTTTGCTCCATGATTCTGGATACACGTTAAAACGAAGAACAACAAATGCAAGAAAATCTTCAATTAATAGATCGAGTATTTTAGATGCAACATTTACACCTTTTTTACTTAGACCAAGAGGGTTACTAACAGTAGGACATACTTCATAATAAAGGTTCTCTTCTGCTGCCTGCGAAAGCAGTTCTTGTAAAGCTCTAGAAACACGATTTGATGATATATAACTCTTGTTATTAATCTCATTATAATAGCTAGGCAACCATCTAGCCATCATTTTTTCTATTTCTTCCATTTCATTATCATAGGAAGATGGCACTATTACACCAAAATCATCCATAAAAGGTGTACGAGTCTTCTTACAAGTAGATAAATGCTTGATATTTGAATATATCATATCAAGAAACTCAAATGGATTCATGTCCTTACCTTGAAAGCGAACACCTATATGAAGAAATGGACCACTAGAAGCAATGTGTTGGCTTGCCTTTACCGTATCTCCATAACTTACATAACACTCAGAAAGATGGCCATACTCTACTTCGTAATTACCATATGAAACAATAATAAACTTGTCATGAAGTCCTTCTTCCCCAGAACCTTTGACTGTACCTGTAGCTATCCCAAAAAGAGGCTTTTCAGAAAGTGCAAAGTCAATACCTCTATGAAAGAACATCTCTCCAGTGTTTGGATGTGTTTGCTGCCCATAATCCAAAATAACGGGAACAGAGTTGTTTTCATCCAATACGAACGGCATCATAAATCCTGAATTGGACTCCAATAGCATATCTTTTGAATATCTCATATTTGCAAGTTTTGAAGTAGATGGGATAGTTTTATTAATACTGTCCCATTGGTAACACTTATAATATCTGCCTAACGTTTCATGTGATAAGAATCATCATGAGAAGCAGGTTTAATCGACTCAACAAGGTTTTCTTCATAATAAGGATTGTAACCTCCTGTAACAGGTCCAACTCCTTGATTACGATTACGAACATTCATATCATGGAGACCATCTATACCAAGTACGGTACCAGCAATCTTTCCTGCAATTCCTAAAGTTCCTTTTCCAAAAGCTTTCATTGCAATACCTGCTACTCCAAGTTTCCCTAACTCACTAGAATTTATCCTTCCATTTCTTAAATTATCAATGGTTTCTTGTACTGTACTGTGAGGGGATGACTGCCCAGCAGCAGGCTGTCCTGTTGCAGGATCTATTGCACGACTATAATACTTTGAATCACCAGAATTATCTAGATAATCAGTTGCTTTCTTGCCAGTATAGTCTACCGCATCAGAAACCTTATTCTTTACGCCGTTGGCAGTATCAAAAGTGAAATCAAATACTTTTTGCCCATCATTAAGAACAGTACCAGCTGCACCTTCCAATCCATCAACAGCAGAACCAATCCTCTGAGTAGTTTCCTTACCGAGTACTGTTTCTGAAGTATGTCCTAAAAGATTCGTTTCTGGCTCAATAAGTTTACCATCTTTGTCCCTTTTTGACTCCTTGGCACCATTCAAAGTATCGTCAATCTGCTTGATAAGACCACCATCATAAGCGACAAGTTTGAAACCACCAATAACAGCAGCACCAGCAGTGATATAACCAATAGGTTTTTTAATAAGATCTACACGAGCCTTTAATTTCTCGGTATTAATCTCTTTTTCTTTTAGCTCCAGTTCCCTTTCTTTTAGACCCAGTTCACGGTCACCACGTCTGGACTCAGAAAAGACTTTCTCTTTTTCAATAATATTCTTTTCCCTATTGAGTTCTACTTCGCTTTCAGCTTTGAATCTATTAAGAGAATGTTCTTCCTGCTTTGCCACAGTCTCTGCACTTATCTTCTCCTTCTCAATAGCAAGTTTTTCTTTAGCAAGCTCTGCCTCATTCTCTGCCTTATACTTTTTAAGAGCAGAGTCTTCCTGTTTGATAGAGGCATCTACATCAACCTTTTTCTCTTGCACAGATACCTTACTACGTTCAATAGCATTCTCTTCAGAAAGAATCTTCATTTGATTTTCCTCAGAGAGTCCTGAATACTTCCCTTGAGGGATACCTCTATTGGGAATTGAGTTTACAGGCTGCCCCTTGACTACAGTTTCATTGGCAGCCTTTTCGACATCTGGGAAGCGTGACTTAAACCCTCTGGTAATTTCTTTCTCAGTAAAGTAACCATATTTCATAGCACGTTCAGTAGCTGATTTTTCTGCATCAAGAGCAGAGAAAAGTTCCTTTTGTAATGCCGGGTTTTCTTTAACCTGTTCTTTCAACTCCTTTACACGAACACGTGCTTCAACAGCAGAATCAATAGCATTGTCTATTTCTGACTTAACAGCAGATCCATTCTTCAAGCCAGACGCTTTAGCAGCAGATTCACCTAAAGCCATTACCTTCTCATCAAGAGCTGCAGACTTTTCCATTGCCTCACGCCAAGCAATCATACTCTCGTGAGTACCATGTTTGTCAAACAGAGCTTCTGCTTTTGCGGCATTTTGTCGTGCGACCCTTGCCTCATTAACTAGGCTGTCATTTTCTTTTGCATTTTCTAAAGAAGAAACTGATTTCTTTTTAGTTTCAGAAGAAGAAGATGACGATTTACTTGGCTGTGACTCTTTTTCCAACTTTGATGCTGTCTCTTTCTCTGTATGCAAAGAAGATGACTTTACTGATTTCTTCTCTACAACTGGTTCTTTTACTGAGTATTTATGTTCTTCTACTTTTGGAACAGAATGAGACTCAGCTTTCTTAGCTGCTTTTGAAACAGCTTTCTCTTTTGTTGAGAAATCTTTTGAGACTGTAGTTTCAGAATGAGAGACTTTCTTTGCAGCGACTCTATTGGCAGAGGACTTTTCGTGCGTAGAAACAGCTTCTGGGCTACTTTTATGAGATGTCCCTGTGCTGTGATTCTGCGACTTAGTAGGACTTGTTTTATGACCTTCGTGAGCAAGAGACTCTGTTTTATGTGCAGTGGAAACACTACCTTTTCTAACAGATTTTACCTCTACTGGTTGTGCCTTACTAGTTCTAACCGCTGTACTGTGCTCATTAGGAAGGGGCTTTTCTATATGCTTCCCAGCAGAATGAGAAGCGGTTTTTACCTTGGGTACTTTTACTTCCGAGCGAGGAACACTTTGTTTGAAAGAAAGACTATGTGAATCTTCTAATAGGTCCTTAGCGGCTGAACGTGAAGAACGTAATGCACTCTTTCCAGCTTTTGCTCCATCTTTAGCAAGATCTTCTGCAGCAGCTTTGCTTTCAGCTGCTTTCTTTAAAAGGGCTTTTCCACCTTTTGCAAGTATTTCAATAGGATTTGGCATAGCTATAATTTTTTAAAGAAATTCTTACAATATTAGTATATCTTATTACTCCTTATTAGTTTAGAGGAATTTTTACTCCAACAGATAATCCTGTACGGAAAAGATCTTCCCCTCTTGCAACAACATCTTCTTTTACAAGAAAGAATACTTCCCAATCATTATGAAGAGTATATGAATGTTCGTATCCTACAGAACCACCGCCTACAAATTTTTCTGTATCACTGCCTGCCATTCCACCAATGCGAATATTACCATGATGGTTTCGACCTCTAATGACACATGGTTTATAAGCTACACCAAACATCCAAGTATGGTAGTTGTGAAAAAAACTACGATTTGTAATCGTTCCTGTTTCAGAATCCTTCCCATATTGAACATAACCATTTGCAAAATACTCCCATGCGTTATGATAAGAAGTGGTGTGTTCAAAACCTATAATTGCATCTACACCATTCCTATAGGAAATGCCACCACCTGCTAAAAGGTGGTTAGCATTTGTTTGAGCATGTAGAGCTCTAGGAAATGAACAGAGAAAGAAAAGAGAAATAAGAAGGTAAACTTCCTTCCATTTCCATCCAAAGCTTGTATTTCTTTTCATAAGTGATTTCTTATTATTTACCTGTGAGTAAGGTGGAACTGAATGAGTCGGCACTGAGAATATCCTCATAATCAAGATCCAATGATATAGTACGGCCACTAATTTGCTTCTCCGACAACTCTAATGTAAGTACTTTGTCATTAGGGAATGTCATCTTTTTAAGGACAACGACATTACGATAGCCTTTCTTGAAACTAGTAGAACGATCTAGAACTAAGGCTGGACGTAATTCAATAGTCTGTACATTTGTTGCCTTCTCTATCTTTTTATCCTGCAGCTTAATGCGAAGTTCGTCAATGTCAAACTGTAAATTGGTCTTATTCTCTACTGAAAAATCAATAAAGAAATAGTCACCTACCACATAAATGTTGTTAAGACGCATCTTTAATTTATCTTTACGTGTTGAAACGTTACGATAATGAGCTGGGCTATTCCAAACCTTCATGGCATAACCGACCATATCTGATGTTGACATGCTGATAGCTGGATTGTGAAAGGCGTTACGCTCAATAAGTTCTACTTCTTTGTCTGACACAGCTTCGTCTACATGGGTCGTATAAACTAGGGAATACTGTACACGATAACGTTCTGTAATAACTGTTACTATGGCAAGGACATCGCCATCCTTATAACCACCTTGCTTAGGCTTAACAGTAACAACATTATCTAAAGGATTAGCACCAGCCACTTTATCTGTTGAGATATCAACAAGCTGGATAGGCTCGGAGGCTGTAATGATCGTTGTCACGTTTTCATTAACAGTTATCTTTTCTACATCCATGCAGGTCTTTTGTGCAAAGGTAGAAGTGGAAAACAATGCTGCTGCAAATAGAGCAGCCTTGCGACCTATATTGAAGAACTTAAAAATATTCATTGTTTAATTTTTGAATTGTTATATATACGTAAATTCTTATACTTGAATATATGTATTTATCTATTTATCACTTGTGAAATCTGATTGTTGAAGTCCACGGCGATTACGAGTGTTATTACCAGAATCCGCAGAAGAGTTGATTAGATAGACACGTGTACCGTATTTCAAAAGAACACGGTTCTTTCTAATCCTACGTTGAAGACTGTTCATAACCTTCTGAGAGACGTTTTGAACTACTTGATTACCCCATGTCTTCAGATTATTCTGAGATGAGCCGTAACTATTTGTTAGAGAACTTGGATTTTCTGTTGCAGATTCCATTACCTCTTTGGATGTCTCACGGAAGGAACTTTCTGGGATATATAATCCTTCAAGTCCATCAGTATCATACATAGAAAGACTGATGTGTACAATCTCATCACCTACCAGAATACTCTGAATAGTACCATGGACTCGCTGAGATCCAAAGCCTCCCATAATAGCATAAATGTATGTCCCTTTCTTTACAATAAGACCTTCTATATCAATATCATCAAGAAGACGAAGACGTACACGACTTCCTTCTGCTGCTTTTATATTCTCATCAATGATAGCAGTAATAAGAGATGACTGTGTCTTACCAGAACGAATAGTATTGAAATAATCCGAAGCTGCTTTAGCCTTTGTTACAGCAAGAGGTTTATCCTTTACATCTTGGATTGAAGATGTTGGTTGACCTCCCTCATTTTGTGAGAACCCATTACCAGCTCCCTTTCTTGGTCTATTTGGAAGTGGATTACCATTTGCATCAAGCCCATAGGACTCATAAAGCTTTTTCATAGCGTCATCTGAGTCATCACCATACAAATCATCCTCCATCTTACTCAAAGCATTCTGACGACGTCTATTCTGTACTCTCTTGATGTCGAACTCACTGATGGGAGAAGAGAAATCACCACCTCCTGCAGAAGTATTATGCTGTACACGATTCTGCATAGCACGAAGCTGTTGTAACTCTCGCTGGTCATTCTGCTGCTGCTGTAATTGTTCAAGATCACGACCAGAGTAACGTGACTGATAGTCAAGTTTCTTATTAACAGAATCATTATCATTCTCTACACTATTCATAGCCGTAGAATCAGATATCATACCATATTGGTCTTCTATATTTGACTCCTTATCTCCGAGATCAGCTGAAATATTTGCCTCAGGTAAATCACTCTGAATATAATCGTTCCGCTGAGCCCCCTTTGCCTCCTCTGGAGATGAGAACATACTTGTTATTGCATAGCCTACAAGCAACAGAGGAAGATAAAGAAAGGCAGGGAAGATATATTTCGGCTGACGAAAATTTATGTGTATATCTTTCTTAAATAGTTGCATAATAATAGGTTTTATTCGCCATAAAGGCGAGGATTACCGTGACGTATAATATCAGAGGGCTTTGGAGATGCCTGTCGACGCATAGCTGAATCAACTCTCTGAACACTCTGGGCTGGCTGGTTTGAATGACTGGCACGATAACTCTTAACCATTCCTATTATATTTAATGAAAATAATAGGATGACGATACCAAAGCTAATAAAAAGGAAGGCTTCCTTATTTTCCTGTGCAAAGATAGTAATCCTCGCACTTAACCATCCTAAACCAGAAGCATTCGCAAATTTGCGACCTGCCTCTACATCACGTTCATACTTCTGCTTATATTTTGGATCATTCTTATCAGGCATTGGCTCGCCCATGATGATTTTCTTAATTCCCATAATAATTTTCTTTTTGATTAAAAATCTGTTTTTGCTTGTTCCTCTATGTCTTGGTTCTTTAACGTCCTCCAGTTGATGATGAGAAGACCATGAGGATTGTTAGGAGAACGAGGGATACGTTTCAACTTACCTGCAGTAACAAGAGAACGATAAAGAATACTTGTACGGCGTTCTATCCTTTGCCGACCATAGTAGATAAATTTCATACTCTTCTCATCAAACTTGATGGAGTCACAGAAGATACTACAAACAGTACTCGTACCTATCACATTATTATAAAAGCCTTTCTCTTTCAGCGCATTATATTGTGCTGCACCTGACTCATCAACAAGGTAAAGAGCTTTCTTAATCGTATATTGAATATACTTATCGTCTGGAGAAAGTGTGAAAAAGAGGTGATGAAACAATTCTATATCACTCTTTGACTCGATACTGAGATTGACATCCTGTTCGGTCTGACGAACAAGGACAGGAACATTACCGTCAAGAACATAAATCTTCTTGTTGGCATCTGCTACCATGCCTCTTGCTATCACAATACTGCCAAGACTAACCACAACACAGGCGATGATGACCAGAGTGCTAATGGTTAGGCAAAGCTTTATCTTGTTTTCTAAATTCTGTAATACTGGCATAATATATTACTTTGTTAATCCTCTTGTAATACCACGACTGATAGACTGAGATACTGACCGCATTTCTGCTGCTACTCCTTCTCCAAAGTTTCGAGTAGAGAAAGCCGTATCACCTTCTGGAATCATCCAGGCTGCAAGGTCAGGAACAAGATTCAGACACTTTATTGCAACACAACTAGCAACAAGCAAATATCCTGATGTCATAAGAGAGCTATTTACATAAGCAGAAAGACCTGCAGAAGCTCCACTTGTTATGGCTTTAAGATTCTCATACTGAATAGATAGAACTATATCAAAGAGAAGAAGTACATAAAATCCTACAAAGAATAGCATGGCACCATAGAAATGGACGGTAAGATACCTCGTGATCCATTTTGCCCAAGCCCCCTCCCATTTCGGTAGAAGGCTAAATGCCCATTGGATAGGTCCAAAAATGGTTAACATACCCAGTAGTATCTGCTGACAGTATATAGTACTCCACCACCCTATTCGATAAAGGAGAATGGCAAGGAACATTACAACCTTATCCAAAGCAACAACGGTTCCTGCAAAGACAGCTTTACCAGCAGCTTTCTCTACATTGATACGCTCCTTTGTAGTTGCCTCTGTACCTATGTGAGAATTTAGCGCATTCTCTTTATTTGTATTATCGAGTACTTTGGCTGCAACACCTGTCAGAGCTTGTGTGTTGATAGACATTGTATCACGTTTCTCTACGAGAGGAAGGAGTTTCACATAGGTCTCTTTAACCTGCGTGGCTTCGGAATCATAGAGTGCTTTTGTATATCCACCTATCATATTAGGAATGTAAGCAAGGACATCTAATACACTAAATCCAGAAACACTATCTCCTAAAATAGAGAAAGAGACATTCGGATACCACATCGAGAGTACTGCTGCTACACCAAGTACACGAAGCAGCTTCAATGGGTCTAATCCTTCTCCTTTCACCATCATCCTATAGGCCATCCCTGCTGCCATGATAATAGCAAATAGAGCAGCAAGGGCCATAGACATCTGGAGGATCCACCAGAAAGGACCATGCTGACCTGTGAAAGATGGATCGGTCAAAAAGGAGTTTGTTGCAAAAACAACATTGTCAATCTCATCTTCAAAAAGATTGGCTCCCAGTGTCGTACTTGACAGTTGGTTGAGGGTTTCATTTAAGTCCATAATAGTTTGTTTTATGCCTTTCGGCGGTTCATGTTCAAAGATATTTATCTCGAATATTTAATTAATTAATTTCTTTTCCACCTATCTTGCCATTTGAGTAAGACACGAGCTGCAATGGCTGCGTGATCAATGTTTTCAATGGGACGTGCATTTGCTTCTGCGTCTTGCATCTTTCGGTAAGCATAGAGAAAATCTATACGTGATGATAGTTCTTCATTTAACTGCTGTGCTTTGGAATATATACGTGTATATTCACGCTGACGTTCTGAGTTCGGAAGGTAGGCTTGACGAATACAGTTTACAGAACCTTGTAGAAGGTTATACTGATTTTGCCACTCCGTAAACTCCTTCTCCGTTCCAAACGATGATAGACGTTGAATATTAGTCTTCATAATACCAAGAGCTGACGTGATATTCTTACCTGCTCCTTGATACCACACAAAATCAGCAAGCGGAGTACGCTCTGCCATATCAAGAGCAGCTATCTTTGCCCTTCTCTTAAATATAGAATCAATACTTTCTGCATACTCGATTTCTTTCTTTAAGTCTACCATGTATTTTAGACGTGCTGGGGCCTTACTAAATAGATAAGCCTTTTTCTGATATGAACTATGTAGAGTCCTATAAAACACATTAGGCGTAAGATGACCTGCACCAGTCTCTGATACTAAAAACTGCTGCATGAAGGACTCATCATGATTGTAGGTCTGCTCAACTGCTGACACAATGCTTGATGCACATAATAAAAGCAGCAAAAGAGCACCACGAGAGATCCAAACACAAAGGATATTAATTTTCTTATAATTCATAACTAAACGAGATTAGCTCTCCCAAGGAGAATGATTGTCGTAACTAGCAGCAAAAGGATTAGCCTTGCCTCTTAGGTATTCCGTATCACGGCCTGACATAATACTAATAGCCTTGTTCTTCCAACGTGAGAGGGCTTCATCACAAATCTCACTTGTAGGACGAGCTTTATAAAGACCTTTCCCCCACCCCCATGTACGTAAAAGCATATACGACCTAAGACGCTCGCTACCTGCCATGAGGTTGTTACCAAGCTGCTGTAAGTTGAGATTCAAACCTGCTAAAATGATTTGTAAATTCTCAGCTTTACAAGGAATTTTACTAGAGCAAAATGTTCCTATCATGATAAGAGTACCATAAACATCTTTTGAGTCCTCTACTGCTTGGCTGATAGTCTCCTCGCAGTTTCTTATGATATAGGAATCTGCTGTCGAGATACGACCTGTATGAACTATATAGTCTCCATACTCTTTAAGTAAAGTGCGATATTCTTTGATGCTCTCCTTGACAGTGCCATACGTCCGCATGAACTGACCAACAGTGGAAGCACCTGTGTAAAGAACATCTATATAGTCCAAACAACGAAGATATTTGTCTAAACACTTCTCAACCTTTTCGTAGTCTATGGCCTTTTCATTGCTCTCTTTGTGAACACCTCTGTTATAAAACTCAATGGCTGCACGAGAGAGATTCATAGAACCTGCTGACCTGCTTTCTTCTATAACGGCTTCGACGCTTAGAACATCGAAATTATACCCCTTTGCGGATACCTCTGAACAATGGAGAAGAAGACTGAATGCCATTAAAAAATACACTCTTTTCATTACCATATCATTATCAGTTAAATTTTATATTTATTGAGAAGCAGAGGAGACTACGGGTCTACTGGCTAACTCATGAATGTTAAGACGCTCTCCCTCTCTTGACTTGGAATACTTTGTACTATCATTACAAGACCTCCATCTTTCAAGACAGTCTAAAGCAAGAGTATTCTTCGCATTGACAGATACTATCGAGATTATCTGCTGCTTTAGGAAATCTTTGATGCTTGTTTGCACCTGATAATATCCTAAAAGAAATTGCAGATCGGAGTAAATCTTTGAAAGACGACTGTCTATCTCGCTTGCTATTGCAAGACGATCGCTAACCCAGAGTAAATGTGCTGCATCATCAATATCATTAAGACTATCCTTATCCTCCTTATTGTATTCTACCTTGCAAGTACAATTAGGATTATTCTGGAGCCAGTAAGATAGGCGATTATTGACATTATCAGACTTTTCTTTATCAGACCATTCTTTGTTAAGCTGCATCACCTCCACAACATCTGAATGAGGGCTCTCATTCGTAAGCTTCCAATCAATGTTTAACTTCGCTCTGTGAATACGAATACCAATAAAATATTGTGGACCAGAATATAGAGTAAGTTCTGCCTTAAAAGTTAACTCACCAAGATTTTTATAGTTGGCTTTACGAGTATAACGGTAACAAGAACCATCGCTTGTATCCCACTGCCCTTCGCCTTTCCAAGTGAGACCAAACGATGACTCTAAATTCTTCATTATCGCAGGAAGTCTATTGCCTCCATCTGTCGTATCGTCATAGTCTTCTTTAAGCTCTTCACGCTTAGCCTTTAATATGGCAGCCTGTTCATCAAGGGCACTGTACTGCGTCTTAAGATTTTGTATCTTATCGTCTAACTCCTTTATTTTCTTTCGTAACTCTTGATATCTTGTGTAGTTCCCTCGACGAGACTCTTCTTGCATAAGGTTGAATAAGCTCTTGTACTCTATTGTTAAAGCATCTATCTCTTGTTTCTTTTGACGTTTCTCTTTTGCATTATCTTCTATAAGACGATCCATTGCATCGAGATCCTTCTTCAAAGAGGATAGGTTTAACTCTGTCTCCATTGCAAAAGATATGGATGAAGAGGAAAGACTGCGACCTTGGTCGCCATTCTCCTTCCATTGTAAAGAGGCAGAAGCAAGTTTCTCTCCTGATTGACAATCAAGCGTAAAGGTAGCAGTACTGGCTTGAGATAACTCGGATGGAGAGGCTGCCTGGTAAGGAACAGGACTGTCATAACCAATTTTATATATTTCATCCTCTGTTTTACTATTGAGCTCTGCAAGTTTCATCTTCATCTGTTCCTCAAAGACTTCTTTAGTCATTGTACGACTATCGAAAACAGCATCATAAACCTCTGTTTTTGTATTCCAAGTGTCTATGACCTTAATACTATACGCATAAAAATCTCGAAAGTAATAATGACCATGATGACGACGCCATGAACGACGCTCTGTATGGAAAGTATAAGAGATAGTTGCAGAATGACCAGGATGGGTACTATTATAGGTCTGTACTTTCTCACGTGACCAACCTGATATGCTTTCTGAACGTTGTTGAGCCTTTGCCTTATCTTCATTAGAAACAGCATGTTTTGCAGAATTAGCTCCACCTAAAGTGCTATAACTACCAGATTCATAATATGTCCACTCTGGCCATTCAGAAGGATCGTCATGATCGATTGCACCGGACTTTGGAGTATAATCACAAAGAACCTTTGTACCTGCATCTTCACTGTATATATAATATCGCTGTGTAAAGTAACCATCTGACTCTTTTTTTGCGTAATCAGCCATATAGGTATTCACGTTATAGTCTGCTATATGAAATATACGATCAGCTACCTCATGCCCATTGACCTCTATGAGGTTACGAATAGTGTTCTTTATTTCATTGATGTTCGTAAGTCGCTGCATCTGCTCACGGGTCTCCCTAAAGCCTTCATAGAGGTACACAGCGTCAGTGTACTTCATCTTCAATGCTTTTACTATCCTTGATTTAGGATTAAGTTGCAAAGCAAGATCATCAACACCATGCCAACCACTAGATGCTATACTTACACCTGCTTGCGCAACATCATACAAAGCTGCTTGTAAGTCCGTCTCATCAAGGTCTTCAAGACCTTTCGTAGATGTAAGATCATTAATCTTTTCCTCATAGTTCTTTAAATCCATCTTCATTGGATTAACAAACTTCTTTAGATCTGGAGCAAGCTCACGGAAACGGATACCCTCAAAACCAAGTTTGCCATTTGTACAGACTGACTGGAAAAGCTTACAGAGTTCAAGCGTCTCATCGCAAGTCTGGAACATATATGTTCCCCAATAGAAAATCTTTTCTGGTGACTTTACTAAATAAGGGGCTAACTTACTGACACTATTACCTATACCGACAGCAGTATCGAAAATATGCCTATAATAAAAATACTCTTTGGAAGAGGTAAAATAACTTGTTGGATCACTCAAAGCCTTTTGCTCCATGTATTCTTTCAAATATATACCTGTAGAAGCAATAGCTGCTGACTTGTAATTAGCAAGTATCTCATTGAGTGCCTCATTGGAAGCCCTTTCAGTTTCATTTTCTGCATATAATGCTGCTACCATGGCTGCAGTGGTTTTATAATCGTAATTGATAGAAACCCATGAAGCAGCATAGCTAGACCTCATAGGTAAAACTATGAAGATCGTAACTAATATAAACTGTAAATGTAACTTTATATGCTTCATTGCTTTATGATATATTCTAATTTGAAGTAATGCTCCTCTGGAGGTTCAAAGGCTTCCCTTCTGCAAGCACCTTCTTTGAAAATTCAAGAGATTTCTTAATGCCACTACGCTCCCAATCATGGCAGAAAGCTTCAATAGCGTGCTGATAATCAGTAGAGAGCATGCGCTTATATAACTTCAAAGCTTCTTTCTCCGCTTTTTCGGTCGTATATGCCATATAGCACTCACGAGGCTCTTCGACACCATAAACATCACCAGTGATGCCACGCTTGATATATACTTCTTTGAAAGCACTTCTATCAGCCTTATTATCTAAGCGATTTATTGTAAATATCTTTTTACAGTCTATGTCTGTAAGTGCAAGAACTGTCTTAATCTTGTCGAATTTCTCCTTATACTTATTCTGATCAAGAAGCATGAAAACATCAGAGTTGTTGATAATGGCTTCCTTGACAATTTCGCTGGATGTAACATCTTCTATCTCCTGCGTTACAACGCCTACCATTGCCCAGTGCTTACGAGCGGTCTTATAGAGATACTTGATATACTCTGCCATGGTTGGAGTAGCAATGGCTTTCCACGCTTCCTCAATTACAAGACATTTTCTACCTTTCTTGATACGCATCTTCTGCGTGAATACGTCCATAATAATTAGGACTATGATAGGGAATAAAACAGGATCATCCTTCACCTTATCAATCTCAAAGACAATAAACTTTTCATCAAAGAGAGAAGAATCCATATCATTATTCAATGTAACCTCCATTTCACCACCTTTGTAGAATGGTTTAAGAATAGCTGCGAAGTTGTCAATGTCAAAAAGAACATTTTGTTCACGCATGATCTGAGGTATGCGCTCCAATACATACTCATAATAACTATTGAAAGAAAGTTCTTTTACTCTCAGTTTCTTGCGACGTTGTTCCATACGGTCAATACGTTTATTTAATCTCGCAAGATACTTTCCCTCTACAACCTCTGGAGTAAGACGTTGAAGAGCAGTCATTGCGGATTCTTTTTCACCTGCTGTTGCTGCAGTATCTTCTATTACATTCTGGAGTTTGGTACGTAATCTCCTATTTCGGTTACGCTTAGCCTCACGCCGACGAAGTTCTGATTCGATCTCATCCGAATCACTTTCTACATCTATGTTCCCTGTTTCGTAGAGTTTCTCTAACTCATTCTCATACTTTTCATATTCTCCATTCTTTTTATCAACCAAAAGAAGTAGATCTCGAATAGTTTTACGCTCCTCAGCGGTATAACCTTCAAATGGTGTGAAAAACTCTCGATAGTACTCTATGATTGTTTGATTGATAATAGTTTCTTCGAGTTTTGACGGTTCCTTATTTCCTTTGAAGATAAGGAAAATAAGCGAACGGAGAAAACCTTTCTTTTCATTGAAATTTTCGTTATACTCTGCCTCGGTGACTTTGAATGGATTCATGGAGATAGGATGCTCCTTGCTATAACTAATATACGTTCCTTCAAAGATATTGCAAAGTCCTTCGTAACTATCGCCTGTATCTACGATAACACAATCTGTATTCTGCTCATAATACTGTCTCATAACAGTATTCATGAAGAAACTTTTACCTGAACCAGATGGACCTAAGACAAAGAAATTACTATTATCGGTATACTTTATCTTGCCTTCTTTTCCTGTAGTATCAACGACTAAAGGCACACCTTGACGGTCTGTGTACCAACATTTCAATGGACTCTCATCACCCTTCACCTGACTTTCTTTATACATAAGGCAAAGAGCAGCTTCGCTTAGTGTAAGGAATCTGTCATAGTCTTTGTTTAATTGAAAACAGTTACCAGGAAAGCATGATACAAACAGCTCCAACTGATTGTAGGCACGACGAGATAAATGGATGCCTTGACGATCAAATATATTCTCTAGATGATTGGTAATTTTCTGTAAGTCTTGTGTTGCGGGGGCAGCTACAATCATATTATAATGAGCATAAACGAGCTGCTTTCCTTCACGTGCAATAACCTCTTGTACTTTCTTTATATCTTCAACACTAACTTGATTTCCTGGACTCGGAAGTGAAGCATGGCGATTCTTTACCTTATCAAGTCTTGATAACTCGGATTTTTGGTTCGGAATAAAGATAACTTGATTATATATGACGGTGTCTGCACCAGGAATACTATCAAGAGCACTGAGAAGGTCTACTGGCATGCTTGTATTGTTGACATGGAGGTCTGTATAAGGACGAAGAACACTTGGGAGACCAACATCATCAACATCCAAGAGACTATACACTTTACAATGACGATCACCCATACGGATACTTTCATTGTCAACTTTGAAATCTGTCATAGAAAAGACATCATCACGGAAATTGACTGCAAAGAAACGATCCGCATAGTCACGACACTCATTAACACCTAGGAAGGATGCTTTGATGCCACCATCATGAAGCTGGTCCATAACCTTAGCTACTTTAGTCTTAAAAGCACGCCATACTTTATCATCAAAAGCCGAAAAACCTGTCTTCTTATTATTCTGAGTAATAACAAGATAAGTTGTAACATCTGTATACAACCGGCCAGAAAAGAATTTAAGGTAGGCTGATGTAAGAAAGCCATAATGAACATCTTTTCCTGCTGCTTTCATCATATCAAAACGACGACGTACAAAAACATCCTGCTTATGTAAAGCAAAACCAGTACCTAATGTCTGAAGTATATTGTTGAAAAGTGTATTATAAGAATAATAACCATCAATATCTGCTGAATACTTTCTGACTGGATTTGTCATCTTTATAACAGCAGAGAAATTACCTTTCTTTGTATAGACAACGGCAAACTCACCTGCATCTTCTATACTATAGTAGATGTCGGAAAAAATTTTTGAGCGCTTTCCACCTGTACCGAAGAGACGAATTGAAAGAGCCATCCCAAGAAGAATCGAACAAAAACAGAAGATTGCAATTAATGTCACCATTTTCTATAATAACAACGTGAATGAGTAAAAATATAAAGACCTTTATACTCTTTCTTGGAGTGAAGACCCTTTTTCTGTTTGAGCATTATCATCACACCACCGTACGAAAGTACGGCGGTAGCGATGACCAGGGCAACTACATACCCGAAAAGCAGGTAGCCGCCGAGAAAACCAACTATACCTCCTAGGATGGTTCCCGCCCCCCAGTAGATATAGCGACCACGGAGCATCATAAATTCAAGAGGACGCTGAAGTCCCTTAAACACCGGATAGCTCGGATTTTCTCGGACGACCTGCTTCATGACTGATTATAGACCAAAGAACTGTGGGAGATAAGTTGCTGCTGCGATCAAGAAGACACAGGCACCAACCACCATCATTATCTTCTTCTTCACGTCTTGCTCCTCGTTGTTCATGGCTATATAAACACTGATAGCACCAGCAATAGCCACGATACCTGCAAGACCATAGCAGAGGTTACGAACTAAAGGAACGTAAGATTTCAAGTCTGCAGTAACGGAGGTGAAGGCTTTTGTACCTGCTGAACCAGCAGATGTCTGAGCCATAACAGAAGTTACTGACACACATAACAACAGCATCAAAGCTGTACGAACAACACCCTGATGGTTCTTAACAAAATTCTGAACCCTAATTGCACCTCTCTTTGCAGAAGAGGTTACTGATTTAATGATTTCCATTGTTTTGAAAATTTTAATTAGTTAATTAATTGATTAATGATGTTATATTATAATAAAACACTTTCTTAAAGGCCATGTGTCATTAGAGGTCGAAACCAAAAAAGGATGGCATAAACGTAGTAGAGAAAATTAAGAATAGGACTGAGCCGATTAGTATATAAACTGATTTCAAGAATCCTTCCTCGCCTGCATTAATTTTTATATATATAGCTGTAGCACTATACAATGAAAGAATAGCAGCTAAAGCGTAAATTAATAAACCAAGACCTTTGGCTAAACCTAAGACCCAAGCTGTCATCTCAGATAGACCACCATAACCACTGGAATAGTCCGTAGAACCAATTGATGTGGCAGCGGAAACCGTGGCGATATCTGCAAAAAGAGAAATCATCAATAGAAAAAATGATTTAGAAAATAATTTCTTCATATGATAAGATATTTTAGATAGTAGTGATTATGTGGCGGAATAACTTACGTGAACTATCCATTGGCTCCAAAGATGCTTCAAACATTTCCTCCTCGTTGTACTCCTCTTGAAACTCTTTCGTAATAGCTTTGCCTTCTGACTTGACAGAGAGCATTTCATCGTAAGAAGAGACTTCGTGTATCGGAGACTTAGAAAACTCTCCATTAGAATCTTCTGATAAAGTTTCACTTGTTGACATAGATTGTTCCACTGGATAAGCAACAGGAATTTCATCATCATGCCCTTTTATCTCGTATCCACCATCTTCTCTTTCAAGTACCTGGTCTGGATTCTCTACAGTTCCTGCACCACCGCCCACTTTAAACTCCTCTACTCCATCTGTCTGACGAGCTTTCTTACCGTATATATCCATAAGGATCATCACAGCATAATAGAGCAGATAGAAAAATGTAAGACACAAGAAAAATATTCCAAATGATCCCATATAGTTTCTTTATTTTTGTGACAAAGGAAATAAGTTTAACAGAAAAAAGGAAATAACAAATAGATTAGTTTCTAAATTAACAATTCAGTAGGAAATTATCTTTTTTACGATATACGACGTATAGAAAATACTTTGGTTATAAAACAATATTATAATAAGTGATATAGTAGTATCAAGTCAAATATAACCGTTATAGCTATTAATTAAGAAATTATTAAAGCCAATGCAATAATTATGCATCAAATAAATCGTAATTTGCAGAAAAAAATGTAACTTCGCACATGGTAGTCTATTATGTAATACACTACTATTATAGATTGTTTTATCCCTCCTGCCTCCTACAGGAGGGATTTTTTGCTGCTCCTTATGCCGTAGCCTTCGGACGAACCATTCAGCTTCGTCCGCTTAGAGGTATCTAACGATGATTGCCTACACCTTACAGGTGAATAAACCCTCCGCATATATTCCTTACAGAAAAGAACGTCACAAAGAATATGCCTGTGGACACTCTTTTCTGTAGGGAATGAAAGCGGGTCTCCCTTCCAATACTCTACAGGGAGACTACGGGAGAGAGGTATGTAACACACGGCTTAAGCACGTATGCTGTCGCTGAGTGTCCCTAACGTTTTTACACAGCACGCTTACTCTGCATACTGTGGATTTGCCTTGCTTCGCTAGTGTACCTCCTGGTAGCAGGAACGCACGTATCTCATACAGATTACGCAGAAAGCCTAATTACTCAGACTTTCACTTCATCTGTATGAGCGTGCTTTTCCTTACTACCCTACAGTACACAAGCTACGCAAGAAACCCTTAAAACGGTCTGGGCCGTTTTAATCCCATAAAAGACACTGCTTCTTCTCTTACAGAGAATTCAACAGAGACTTTTAAGGGACTCTGGGAGAGAGGTAAGGACGGTGCCTTTTTCTCACCATGAAAAAAGAAACATAAATGTTTCAATACTTATACGCATATTCTAAACAATACGTATTGATATATTTTACCATACTTGTATTTTTGAATATATTGCATTTCCATTTCTTTCGCTGCCTCTCGCTATTATAGAGGTTAATCGGATATCATTGCGCCTAGCCTGTTTCACTTTGCAAAGTTAAGGTGGTCAGTAGTAACGCAAAGACAACGCTACGCTTAACAGAAAAATAGCAATGGCAGCCTTCCACTTTTTGTCTAATGAAAAAAGTGGTATTCCAATGATATTTTTCTATGATGTCTTGGCTTATACTACTTTATGACCACACTTCCTTTTTGCGACGTAAAAAGGCTATACGGCGAAAAGATGTACCGATGAATATATAAAAAAAACTCGGGCAGACGGAAATGGAAAAATAGTTTTAGGCTACCGGCTCCAGAAACCCGATAAAATAACTTAAACTGCAGTCAACAGGATAAATACCGACATTATCATTATGAAAACTATCAAATTACAAAAAGTTGGGAGAAATTTCTGGGGGTATATTGCTTATAAGGATAAACAAGGCCATTTCTTTCTTGATATAAATAATAGTCTTGAGAAAAAACCAACAGAATTGTGCTCATGTCACCCAGCTGAAGATATGAATGGAGAGCCAGGATATCGTGTTGTTGGTAATTTTGATATTATCAATCCTATTACTGATAAAGAGATTAGAGAGGATGATTGTAGAGGGATGTATATGAAACTTTCTAATATTTATTATGATCTAATTGCATTTCTTGGAAAGACTGGGAATGAAGAAGAGGATTGCAAAGATTTTCGTTACCAAAATCATAAATATGGGCTATGGGAAAATTCTGTGGAAGAAACTTTGAAGGAAATTAAAAAAAGATGGAATATTATTCCAAGCGATTTGAAGCCTGAATGGTGTACTTGGCGAGATATTGAAGTGTTAGAGAAAAGATCAAAGAAATACTTACTCCAATAATCAACAAATAAATACTCTCTAAGCTTTTCAAATAACTTAGAGAGTATTCTTAATAATATAAAATGAATAATAACGTATTATCGATGGCTTTATAAAGATGGAGAAAGATTATATAGAAAAGTCATATAAAAACTTTTCAATAGCGTGTTCTTAGATTTATCTAAGATATCGGTCTCTTCCAGAGAACATGAAATAAGGTGGTAGCATACATATATTTGCATAAAACTTAAAGTATAATATCATTTTGTACGTATATAATTACCATGTACGATAATTTTAATAGAAAATACATATATCTATTTATTATTAATTAACATTTCTATCAAAAATAAGTAGGAAAACACTTTGAATAATCAACATAAAATGCTACCTTTGTAATAGATAAATTAATAACATAGAAGAAGGTAAATATAATATAGGGGTTGATATACTCATGAACATTATAGATGCCTTGAAAAAATCCTATTAGAATGAGACTAATAACCTTAGAACAGGAAGAAGAAGTCGTAAGGCTATACAGGTCTGAGAAATATACGATAAAACAGATTTGTAAAATGACAGGTGTCCTGTCTGAACAAACTATATACCGCATCCTAAGGGAAAAAAACATTCCAAAAAGAGAGATAAGAATCATCACGAAGAAGATTTCCATTTCCTTGGATTATGAAACGGAGCTTATACTTGATAAAATAAAAGCTAAAAACTTGTCAAAATATATTTGTGACATAATAAAGAAACAAGAACTATTAACCAAATGAAAGAAAGGGAATAATTATGGACTTAACAACATTATTCGCAGCTGCTGTAGCTGTTAAAGTATTTGACACCTTAACTGGTGGAAATAAGAAAAAGAAGAATAAAAAATATAAGAAGAGTAGTAGCTCGAAAAGAAGCTACAGAAAAAGGGACTCCAATTATCGTGATGCCCCTGCATGGTTTCATGATCATAACCAAAACCTATAGATTCTTATAAAATAGTATACAGCATGGAAATAATAATGAAGAATAAAGACAGCACTGTTTGTATTCCACAAGTATCTAGAGATGACAGAATTGGAAGTGCCTTTAATAGCCTTTTCAAAATTATATGGCAATCTGAAGAAATTGAAGGAGAAGAGCTAGTTTGGGATTTCAAGAATGACCTTTTTCTTCATCCATTTTTCCTCGCTCCACTTGCTATATATAAAGATAATTGTGAAAAGAAAATCGTCTTAGACAATTTAAATATAAATCTTAAAGCATATCTAGATAATGTATGTTTTGAAAAAACTTATGATGGAACAAATATCAAAGAACAGGAACTGGATGGTTACTTATCTAGAAGCTATATACCAATAGTAAAGTTTAAATGCTCTGGAGATAATATAGACAGAATACAAGAAATTCTTCAACGAATTATAGAAAAGCAATCACGTGTAGACAATAGTATGAATACTCCTATTTCTCATATGTTAAGTGAATTAATAGATAATATAGGAGAACACTCAGGAAGTAACTTTGGGTACTTATTTTGTCAACGTGTCAAGAAAGAACTTTATATCGTTATAGCTGATAGTGGCAGAACCATTTATGGAAGCTACGTACATACTGAAAAGTATATTGATAAAATAGGAGATGATGAAGCAAAAGCTCTAAAAATTGCAAATGATGGATATTCAACAAAAGATAGACCAGAAGCTGAAAATAGAGGATATGGTATCTCGAAGTCTAGAGAAATGGTAGTCAAGGGATTAGGAGGAGCTTTCTTTATGCTTTCTGGTACAGCCTTTTATAGACATGATGAAAATGATATAAATGTTCTAAATATTCCAGAAGAATATAGATGGGATGGAACTATCATACTAATTAGAATCCCATTGAAAGCACCTGATGATTTTTGTTTTTATAACTATGTCGAATAAAATATTTTAATAATGGATAGAATTATAAAAATGCAGACAGAGCTTGGCTCTGAGATTAGATCAAGAGCTGCAATAGAAAAGATAAAAATCTTTATACAAAAAGAAAGAAAGATTTATCTAGATATGACAGGCGTCACATTTATATCTCGGTCTTGTGCAGACGAGCTTTATAATATTCAATTAGATTACAAGCATGTAAAAATTAAGAATCAAACTGGGGAGGTTTATAAAATGATGCGTGTTGTTGAAAAAGGAAGAACAAAAAGGAGGGATAGAGAAATACTAGACTCTTCGGTTCAGAATATGAAAAATGTAAAGCTTTTTGAAGATTTTTTACAGACAATATAAGATATCTTCTAAGAAAATATGTAATATTACCATCTATTTGAACAGTAATAAAAGATGTTCATACATTTAGTGTGCAACGACTTAGAGTATTAATTCATATAATGCCTATGAATAAAAAAGAATTCTTGAACATACTAATGGAACATAACAAGCTGGGCTTCCAAGATCAGATAGACTATAACAAGTTTTATCTATACTCAATCGTAACTCATTCGACTGCCATTGAAGGATCAACAATGACAGAGATTGATAATCAGCTCCTCTTTGACGAAGGACTTTCAGCCAAAGGAAAAAGCATCATAGAGCAAAATATGAACCTTGACTTAAAAGCAGCTTACGAGAGAAGTATGGAGTTAGCTAAAGCGCATACGCCGATTTCTGTTGGTCTACTTAAACATTTAGCTGCACTTGTTATGCGGAGAACAGGTGGAGAAGTTAATGTCTTTAGTGGTTCGTTTGACTCATCAAGAGGTGACTTACGCCTTGTGAATGTTACAGCTGGGGCTGGTGGTAAAACATATATGAATTACCTGAAAGTACCACAGAAGTTAGAAGAATTCTGCAAAGAGATCAATGAAAGACGGAATGAACTGTTAGAAAGTCCTGATATATACGAACAGTATAAATTGAGTTTCTATGCTCACTTGAAACTTGTTACAATACATCCCTGGGTAGATGGCAATGGAAGAATGTCGAGATTGATTATGAATCATCTTCAATACGAATTCGGATTAGTCCCAAGTAAAATTGTAAAAGATGATAAGGCAGAATATATAAAGGCGTTAAAAAACTCACAGGAGGAAGAAAGCGAAGCTCCTTTCTTGGACTTTATGTTCGAGGAACACGCCAAAAACTTAAAAGAAGAAATTGAAAACTACAAACTTTCTATGGGCGATGATGAAGTCAAACCACATAGAGGGTTTCGTATATAGTCTGTACTCTGGTCAACAAACTATAAATCAACTAAGCAATATAAGTTATGAAAAAGATATTATTAATAATAGCACTTGCTACAATGACAATAGTAGTAAATGCACAGAATAAAGTGGCAACTGCTAAGACTACGCCAGAAATGGTGTATTACTATACAGACTTTAATATTGTTAGAATGAGAGATACTGCAAGAAAGAAGGATGTATATGTTCCTTATATAGGAAACGATACAGATGGTGAAATGACACCATTTAAGGATGATAATGGCAATATTGTGTGCTTTGATATACCAGTATGGGGGTTTAATTATATTACAAGCCTTGGTTGGGAATTATGCTGGCATGACGATAACTATAATGCTATCCAAAGGTGGTTAATAAAAAAGAAGGTAACTAAACTGCAATTTGATAAACTAACTAAAGATAAAATAGAAACATCTAATACTCTAGAAAGAATTCCATCAGCTGTAGAAGAACTACAGAGGATGGTAAAATAATAATATATCCACAAACAACACATAAGGTTCCAGGTAATTCTGGAACCTTTTTTATTTATTTAAAATCTCAATATCATTATCACCAAAGATAAGACGCATTACTTGATCTCTTTTATCTTTTTTTAATTTGATTTGTATAGAAACCTCTGGGTCATCTGAACGTGGAAGATCAATTACATTAACAAATTGTTGAGGATAGGTCAATAAGTCAACCACAGAAAGTCCTAATACTTTTGAGATAATCTCAAGTTCTTTGACTCTAAGATCACGTTTACCTTTTTCTATATTGCTAATAACAGCAACATCTAAATTAAGCGCATCTGCTAAAGCCTGCTGATTTATACCCTTTTGCAGCCTTATTTCTCTAATATTCTTATATATATCCATAATGTAAAGTTAATCAATAATTTCTCAAACCCATTTGTTAAAAAAATCAATTATTTGAGATTTTCTCAATTATAATTTGAACTATTCTCAATTTTTACTTATCTTTGTGGCATAATAATAAGTATTAAATAATAAATATTAAGTATGGGTATTAAAATTAGCGGACCATTAAGGAATATGGAAATCGGACAAACGATTGCGTTTCCGATGGAGAAGATTTTATCAGTAAGAAGTGCTGCTTCTGGTATCAGTATGTCATTAGACCGTAAGTACATGGTTAGATCTGACAGAGATACAAGGACGGTAATTGTAACAAGAGAAAAATAAAGGCTTATGCTAACAAGAAGGGATGCAAAGATGATTGCAAAAGAACTTGTCGTTATGTCTCCTAATAACGATATTGATCCAAATGAGGTCTACCTCACAATAGATCAAGCAGCAGAGTTCTTACATCTTGCAAAGAGAACTCTATATAATCTTGGAGAAAAGATACCACGCTGTAAGAGGGGAAAGCGTGTGTATTATAAGAGGTCAGCACTCCAACGTTTCATAGAAAGAAAAGAAGCTTTTAATGAAATGCTGCCTAATCAATAATCTCTTTTATTAATAACTTAAGAGTTATACAAAAAGTATGAAAGAAGCAGAAGCAATATTACAAAGGACTAATGGAGGACTGAGGGTCTTTGAACATTTCTTCGGAGAAACTGTAAGAAAGAAACTCTTTCTAAATCCATTTCGTGGAGATAGTAATCCAAGCTGTCACTTATACTTACACAAGGAAAGTGCTGGTGACAGGTTCTATATGAAGGATTATGGCTCTTCTGAATGGTCTGGTGACTGCTTTACCATAGCTGGCAGAATCTTCAATTTAAACACAAGAACTTCTTTTGTTGATATATTGAAGAAGATTGATAGCGAAATGGGATTGTGCATCTTTGGAGAAGCAGCTTATACCAACAATCCAAAACCAACCTGGAGAGTTCAAGAAAATCCATTGTTAGAGAAAGAGAATATAGTATCTTTTATTCCAGCCTATAAGAATTTTATACCAGAAGATTTAGAATTCTGGAACCAATATGGTATAAACAGAAAAACTCTGGATAGGTATAATGTCAGAAGCATATATTCTTGTAAGTTCCAGAAAGAGAACGGTAAAGAATATAATGTGTACGGAGGAAAGGCAAAGCCTGCTTTCGCTTATCTTTTCAATAGAGGAAAAGGCATAAAAATATATATGCCAAAATCACCTGTAAGATTTCTATACGCAGGAAAACTCCCTAAACCATACGTTTTTGGTTGGGAACAACTTCCACAAAATGGAAACTATGTTTTTATCACAGGAGGAGAAAAGGATGTTTTATCGCTGGCAGCTCACGGTTTCAGTGCTATAAGCTTAAATAGCGAAACAGCACATTTGCAATCTTCAATGATAGAAGAGCTGAGCAAGAGATTTAAGCATATCGTGTTTCTCTATGATTGTGACGAAACAGGAAAAAGAGAATCATTGCTACGAGTGGAAGAATGGAAAGAAAAATATAAAACAAGTAGAGTCTTATTGCCACTATCTGGCGAAAAGACATCCAAAGATATAAGTGATTTCTTCTTAGAAGGAAGAACTAGAGATGAATTAATGAAAATCATAGAGGCGCAAGTGAGATAGACGGTAAGACGCATACTGACATAGAATAATATCTTTCAGAAGAATAGATTAAACTTGACACTTTGGTCTGTCTTTACTAACTACTCAAAATATGAACTAATATAATGTGGGAATGGAAAAATTAGAAAAATATAGACTCTCTTTGATGCGTAATATCAGAGAAGTAAAAGTTTCACATAATCAAACTTCAGCTGAGAAGATTGTACGTGATGAACTTTTGGAAGAAGGGATTGACTGGAATATAGTAAATCTCCCTATTAGAGTGATTGAATTTCAGAGCCTGAACAGGAAATATAGAGGGATTGGAATTGAGAACTCAAAAAAAGGTTATGAGTTCTACAATAGGAGTCTAATGCAGTATCCTGTATCAGTTGGAGAAAAGGGGTTGACTATAGTGTCTGGAGGAAAAAACAATGATATAGCATTCTGTTTTCATGACTCTTTGGATTATATGGCCTGGTGTACTTATATGGCAGCACAGAAAAAAAACACTGATAATGCAGACTGTTACATCATGGGGGACTTCTCAACATTTACTGAATTAGGAAAAATAGCAAAGAAATATAAAAAGATACTCTGCTATTTCCACAACAACCAGTGTGGAGAGGTTATGTATAATACACTCAGAGAAATGATTAAAGGCAGTTCTGTAGTTGATATGAGCAACTTATATGATGGATTTGAGTGTATCCGCTTCTATTGGAAAGACTTATTGACAAGGCAATAAAAGTATGGAGTATATAACAATCTTTGTAATTATTGTTGTTGTTATCGGATTGATAGCAAGTATCTACCACGAGATAAAGAACACCTTGGGTGATGATGATATAAGATATTAATTTAAAACAAGATCATGATTTTAAGAATAATATTCCTTGTGATGCTGCTATGGGCAGTCTACACAACTATACAACAGATGATACTTCTTGTAAAAGAGGCAGGACTTTATGATTGCGTCAAGAATAAAAAGAATATCCTTAGAGCTTTCATAGAAATCATAATGGATGATAGTATTACAAACAAAGAAAAAGAAGAAAGGAGAAAAGTAAGATGAGTAGCTTATTACTTTTAGCTAACCAACTCAAGGAGGTAGCAGTTGGCTATACAGTAGGATTGGTAGCATTGATCATTATAGGTGTATCATTACTGATTATCCTCTATCGTATCCTAAAATGGATAATTAAAGTAGATGAAAGGATGTCTGTCTTAAGAGAAGTTGTACAAAAAAAAGAGAAAGAAGATTGCAATAAATAAAAATAGTAAATCATGAATAGAGAAATCATTTTTAGAGGAAAATCCATTGCCAAATGTAGATGTCTATTTCCAAGATAAAAATTATTTGGAATTTATATTTGAAGATGGTAAGTATTATTCTGCAACCATATTCGGCAATGGTGATTTTAATCACCATCAAGCTAATTTTGAATTTATACATTAATTAGTTATGAACGGAATAACACCAAGTTTACAGAAGAAAATCGACTACTCCATAAAGGTAATACAGAAAGCCGAACGGCTTGCCATTTCAATGAATTATGAGGGCTTTTGGTTAGCCTTTAGCGGAGGGAAAGACAGCCAAGTGTTATATCACCTTGCGCTTATGGCAGGCGTAAAGTTTAAGGCGTATATGAATTTAACAAGTGTAGATCCTCCCGAAATTATTCGCTTTGTCAGGAAAAACTATCCAGAAGTCGAAATGGTTAAGCCAAAGATGAGTATTTATAATATGGCAGTCGAAAAGGGCATATTGCCTACAAGGCGATTACGATGGTGTTGTGCTGAATACAAGGAAACATCAGGCGCAGGATATATAACGCTAATAGGCGTGAGAAAAGCAGAAAGCGTAAGGCGGTCAAAGAGAGAAGTCGTTGAGAGTGTGAAAGCAAACCCAAAGAAGCGCAAGCAATGGAACTTTGACCAATTCTCCGAACACGAGGAAAGCCTTGTGCAGTGTATGGGAAACGGCAAAGAAAAGATGGTTGTCAGCCCTATTCTATATTGGACTGACGATGATGTTTGGACGTTTCTTAATGCTAATAACATAGCGCATTGCAGTTTATACGATAACGGATATAGGCGTATTGGTTGTATCTGTTGCCCAATGAGTTCTTTCAAACAGAAAGTGCGAGAGATAAAAGATTATCCGCACGTCAAAAAGAATTGGATAAAGGCGTGCGCCAAACTAAAGGAAAAAGGACTTGTGTGCTACGACTTGTCCTCTGATGATATGTTTGATTGGTGGATAAGTGGCAAGTCATACAAAAAGTGGTATGCAGAGAAGTATTTACAACAGAAAATAAACTTCAACGAATAATAGTTATGAACGGAATAACAATAAACGATAAGCAGTACATCTTCATTGCAATAAGCGAGGAAGACGATTGCATTGATTGTGACAAGTGTAATTTAAACAAAGATGGATACTCTTTATCATGCAATGTTTTGTGTGAAAACTTTCATGATTTAGCACATGGTCATGGAGGGTTTGGAGTGTTCAAGGAACTAAAAGAAGAAAAGTAATATGACAGAAAGAATTTATCAGCTAAGAGAGTCTGAATATAATGAGCTATTTGAAAAGGCTAAGCTACACGATAAGGAGATAAAGGAGCTTGCGGAAAAGTATTACCAAGAACGTGGCGTTTTCAAAATTACCATTGATACATCTATTAAGCTAAAGGATGGAGACGCTTATCAAGGCAGTAGAGCAACTTTTGATGTAAATTCTTATTGCTTTGAGAACGGGATATACAAAAAAGAAAATTTTAATCCTCTCCTTTCTGAAAACGACAGACGAAGAGTCAACCAAATGGTAACGAATATATGCGAAGATACATTCTATGAATACTATGGGGATGTGATTAAGTGCAGAGACAAAATTAGCAATATATTTTCAAAGCTGCAATACTTCAAGTTTATTCTCTACATGATAGCGTTTAGTGGATGGGGAGTTGCGACCGCAGTTATTTTGTATCACTTTTTATTCAGTAAGTAATATGAACAGAGAAATTTTATTCAGAGGGAAATCTATCGGTATAGGAGTATGGCTTTACGGACATTTGTTCAACTATGGACTAACAGCACCGAGTAATGTACCTTGTATCAGCGTCTGTGTACCTAAGTCGTGGAAAGAGGCATGTATTCTTTATGCTGTCAGCCCTGACACCATAGGTCAATACACAGGGTTAAAAGACAAGAACGGGAAGAAAGTCTTTGAGGGGGATGTAGTCATCATTGGAGAGAAACTAAAAGCAAAGGTAATATACTATGATGGTGCTTTTAGGATGCAGTCCGAATTTAGCCCTACACCAATAGATACAACAGATATGGGCTATATGATGCGCGAGTTCAGTGTTCGCGTTATCGGAAATATCCACGACAACCCAGAACTAATCAAATAACATTTAAATTATGAAAGCAAAACTTAGAAAGACAGGTGAGGTAGTAGAACTAAGGCAATACTACAGTGATGAGACGGCAATGGATGTTAATGGGAAATTGTATCATCAAGGTGACATATCTGAGCTGTTTGAAGATATCGATAATAAAAGACTAGAATACGAATTTAATCAATTAGGTAGGACAGGGAAATGCGAGTTCATATCTCAGCATATAGAATTGGCTTCTTCTAAGGCTATTGCCAAGTATGTAAAAGAGTACCTTTTTGACGTACTTAAAGATATTGGTGATGATGGATATATTGCTACATACCTTCAAAATAAAGGTTACAAGGTAGAGATTAATATAAAATAGCAAATGAAAGTAGAAATTATAAAAAAGAAATAAAAAATGAAACATATATATCTTTTTATAGGTACTACCATTATTACCTGTCTCTTAATCTCGCTGGTAACATTGTATTTTATGTGGCACCCGCATAAGGCTCTTTGGATATGGATAGCAGTAATATCGCTCTTCCTCGTTCTTGGGTGTCACTTCTACGTAAATTTGGCATATGAAAAAAACAAAGATTTGTCAAACCAATTAGATGTAATGGTTAGCCAGTGTCAAAGAATGAATGCTGGTAAAATTAGAATGTCATTCAAAAGGAAAGAATAATTTTCTTCCCATATGGTGACCAAGAACCATTAAAGGTGAAACAGATTGCAGCTTTATGCAATGATTATAATTTTCATGTACAATTAATACTTCAATAAGATGGAAAAAATATTATTAAGCTTTGTAAGCACTTTTGGAAGTGCGACTACTCAAGATATAATAGACTCGGTTTCTATTATTCTAATTGGCTTACCATTATTGATTATCCTCTATCGTATTCAAAAGTGGATTATTAAAATCGATGAGAATATGTCGTACTTAAGAGAAGTTTTGCAAACTTATAAACAACTACAAGAAGAGAAAGAAACAAAGAAAACATCACAGACTTCCGATATAGATGATGGTGCTCGAGATAGTAGATTTGTTGAGTCTACAATAGTAACAAGTACTGAAATAAATTCAATAGAAAAAATTTCTTGCCATTATTCTATTGTCGCAAATACTGGTAAGCATTCTATAGCTGAATGTGAAGGGAATAAGTCTATAGCGGCATGTACTGGCGCCTACTCAATGGCTATAGCAAAAAATACAAGTGTGAACAGTATCGCTTCAAATACTGGTTTCAAATCAGTATCTGAAAATGGAGGAGATTTTTCTATATCAGCAAACATTGGGGAGTACTCTATAGCAGAAAGTACTGGAGACTACTCTGTTGCAATAGCTACTGCTGAAATATCAGTTGCAACAGTAAATGGTAAAGAATCTATTGCGATTGTATGTGGGGCAAGAGGTAGAGCAAATGGAAAGATAGGCTGCTGGCTAATCCTCACAGAGAGAGGTGAATTTAATGGACGATCATATCCTCTAAAAGATATCAAAGCAATAAAGGTAGATGGGAAAAAAATAAAAGAAACAAAATGGTATAGATTAATTAACGGAGAAATAATAGAGGATGGAGATATAGAAGATAAAATAGACCCTTAATAGAAAAGGAAAGTTGTTTATAAAAGATACAATAACATGAATGTGAGTATAGACATAGCAGTATTACTATTCATACTTCTTACTTATGCTTTGGGGTTAGATGTTGAAAATGTACAATTAGA
>ERZ773046.148-NODE-148-length-47702-cov-5.849329_pt1 | contig 47702 bp, 45 predicted proteins | sample MGYA00580634_ERZ773046 | MGnify/ENA primary metagenome ERZ773046 (study PRJEB29015, sample SAMEA2738127) | human oral metagenome | biome: human oral; feature: human-associated habitat; material: saliva | place: China | collected 2159 ... | reverse complement strand
TGATGAAAGCACATAAAAGTTAAAAGCGAAGGGTTGAACCGATAAATAAAAAAAAGTATGAATGAGTGGAAAACAAAAACACAAAAGTTTTAGCTCAGGAATACCCGATAAATAAATAAAACAAACAAAATAGATTATGGAAAAAATCATTTTAAAGAGAGTAGGAAGAAACTACTTTGGTTATACTGCTTATAAAGATGAAAAAGGAAAATTCTATTTAGACTTATCATCAACGCTCGAAAGCAATCCAAAAACATTATATGGAGCGTGCCCTGCAAATGATATGGACGGCGAAGCTGGTTTTGAATTAGAATCAGACTTTGTTATTGTAAACCCTTATACAGAAAGGGAAATAAGGGAGTATCATTGCAAAGATTTATATATGATGCTATCAAAAATTTACAATGATTTTACAGCATACATTGGTAAGACAGGGGACGAAGAGAAAGATAGTCGGGATTTTCGTTACCACAACGAAAAATATGGCCTTTGGGGAAATTCTGTCGAAGAAACTTTTGAAGAAATCAAGAGAATATGGGATTTAATTCCAAAAGATTTAAAGCCACAATGGTGTACAGCAGAGGATATTGCAGAGTTAGAACGTAAGGTCAAGATTCCAAACTAATTCTATAAATGTTATTCTTTTGTCAGGAAACTGACAAAAGAATACTATACACAAAGAAAAATAATAACTATAAAATAATCATATATGGCAAATTGGGCAAGTACAAGCTACCGTATTGAAGGTAGCGAAAGTGAATTGAGAAAAATATTCAATGTAATTGAAGATTTCATAACAGGTAAAAATGAACCTGTTGAGAAAAACGCTTCGAGAGAATGGGAAGGAAATATTGTAAAGGCACTGGGAGCAACAAAAGAACAAATGGAAAAGTATTACCTCCGTGGCTTTATATATGAGTACGAATTTAAAAATAACATTCTAAGCATAGAAGCACAAGAGGCATGGGGGGCGACGGATTTCCGTCATATATTGAGACAACTCATGCCCGAACTGATCATCTATTTTGTCGTAGATGAGCCGGGCTGTGAGGTATATGCCACCAATGATGCAGACGGTAAGTATTTCTCTGAAAGGTTTTACGTGGACGCTTGCGTGGACGGCAACTACGAAAGCGATTACTTTGAAACCGAGGAACAAGCAATGTTTTATGCCGCAAAACTGCTTGGCAAGGAAAAAGTTACCAAAGAAGAATTGGAGAACTGGAAAAAAGAGGAAGAATTTATCCGTATTCATGAGTTTGAAGTTATAAATTGATGAAGGGATAAATTATGGGAAATAGAAATAAAATCGTAATAGGAAAAAATAAATTCCAAAAAACGTTTTCAATCAATAACAATCTAAATATTTATAACATGAAATTATTCAATAAAAAAGTAACTCCAAAAGACTTAATGGTTTATTTGGGATTCGCAAGTTGCCAAATTGCTATGCTTATAGCATTGTTAGTCCTTAAAGAGGGAATAACATTAAATATCAGTTCCGTTACTCTCATAACCTTTATTTATTTATGCTTTACCCTTCTGACATCATACCCATTGTATATGCACTTAAATGAATACAAATAATCTTTCCAATATCTATTATGAGTTTTTACAGGTGGGCTTTCAGCCCACCTCCTTTATTACTTAGGTAATAAGTCTCTTTCTTATGAAACGGGCTTTCCGAGTAATATGATGACAACCATCATAAGTTAATATATGTGCCAAAGTTTCTCTTGTGCAACCTAATTCGGCTGCTGTAAAATTCTTAAACAAAGCAGCTATACTTCCAAAATAATAATTTGTTTTAGATGATATAAAATACACGTGTATTACTTTTCTTCCTTTATTTTCCATACATATATTTTTTGCAAAGATACTAAATATTTATTATATAGAACTATTTTGAAAAATATTTTATATTTATCTACCATAATTAAAGCGAAAGCCTTTGAACTTTCACGACTATTCCTACCAAACCATACCTAATGGCCGATGGTTTGTTTTCTACTTCACCCATCATACCTTTTTACAAACAGAGACAACCCTCCTGCTTTACTTTTATGTAGCAAAGGTAACAAGGGCTATCAATAAAGCGCAAATAACGCAAGCTATTTTGAACAAATTTGTCCAGGAACACCTCCGCAAATCAAAGATTTGGGTATCCTAAAAAAATTTGAACAAAATTATTTGGCTTAATTTCAATGCCCTTGATTGATGAAAGCACATAAAAGTTAAAAGCGAAGGGTTGAACCGATAAATAAAAAAAAGTATGAATGAGTGGAAAACAAAAACTGAAAAAGTTTTAGCTCAGGAATACCCGATAAAATAATAACAACTTAATATATCAATTATTATGGATTTTTTCAAAGAAAATGTAGATTTCTACCCTACCCCAGTTGAAGTTATTAAGACTATGCTTTTAGGCGAAGATATTTTCAACAAAGTTATATTAGAGCCTTCTGCTGGAAAGGGAAACATCGTTGATTACTTAAAAGAAAATGGCGCAGGTGAAGTTATAGCTTGTGAGAAAGACGAAACTCTTAGAATATTGCTTTCCAACAAATGCCAGATTATTGAAAATGACTTTTTGTCGCTTAAAGCTGAACAAGTAAGCCATATTGACTATATAGTTATGAATCCTCCTTTCAGCGATGGAGTGAACCATATTAAGCACGCTTTTGAAATAGCTCCTGCAGGCTGTACCATTATAGCTTTATGTAATAGTTCTAACCTCTACAAGAAATATTATTCTGATAGGAAAGAATTATGTGAGCTTGTTGAGCTTTATGGTAGTTCAGAAGACCTTGGCTCAGTCTTTAATAATGCAGAGCGTATGACAGACGTTTCTGTTTCTCTTATTAAGTTGTATAAAGACGGAGAAGGAGAAGAAGAATTTTCTAATTATATGTTCACTAATGAAGAAGACAGCCTTGAATGGAACGAAACCGAAGGACTTGTACAATACAATGTAATCAGAGATATGGTCAATCGATATACATCGGCAGTAAAACTCTTTGATGAAACAATGGCAGCGGCCAATAAAATCAATGATGTTGCAAAATTTTCTGACGAAGAATATAACTTTATTCCTATTCGCTTTGCAACAGTAGACCCTAACGGAAAAAGTGTAAATATCACCCGTACTCAATATAAGAAGATGCTACAAAGGTATTATTGGCGTATCATCTTCAATAAGTTGAATATGAAGAAATATGCCACACAAGGGTTGCGTGAACAAATAAACAAGTTTATTGAGAAACAAGTAAATGTTCCATTTACAATGCACAATATCTATCAAGTCATAAATATGGTAATGCAGACAACAGGACAACGCATGGATAAAGCCTTATTAGAAGCATTCGATATGATTTGCTCTTTCTCTGCAGAAAACTCTACCGCTGGAGAGAAATGGAAGACAAATGCAAATTATATGGTGAATAAAAAGTTCATAGTGCCAGATATGACTAATTACGATGCTCGTTTTAGCTGCATTAGAAATTATGTAGGTTTGAAATATAGCAGTAACGAATATAAAATACAAGATGTAGTAAAGGCTTTGTGCTATCTTATGGGCAAAGATTATGATTCAATAAAGAGTTTATCTACTTTTCTAAACGATAGAAGAATATCATACGGCACATGGTTTGAATGGGCTTTCTTCCGAGTGAAAGGTTTCAAAAAAGGAACAATGCACTTTGAGTTCCTTGATGAAAAGGTTTGGGAAACATTCAACCGGGCAGTAGCAAAACAAAGAGGCTGGGTATTACCTAAAAAAACGAGATAATACATAAACAAGAAAGGTGTATGTCTGAAATAAACATACATCTTTTTTTTAATTTCCTTGGTTTGTTTTGGGAGGAGCTTTTGGCTTCTTGTCTTCAGAAGACATGACAAATTCTTTCTGGATTTTAGAAATCATATTACAAACTTCTTGGTTTATTCTAACAAAGTTTGAACCCAATATACGCTTTTTACCATCTGGTGTTTTAAAATCATAAAATATCGGTAACGGATAATTCGCGTAGTCAGCTTCTTCTGCCTTAATCTCTTCTTGGTCAAATGCTGTCTTGCAGAAGAATTTACTTGTCTGAAACTCTTCTGCTTTTTGAATGTCTAATGAACCATTCATACCTGTTTTTGTAACAACAAAATCACGGGCAGTCTGGCCACACAGCCAACCTGTAAACATATCACTGATTTTTGATGCAGGTATCAAGTTGTCCATATTCTCATTGATATTTATAGATGTTTTTTCCCTATCAATGGTATAACCTTTCTTTAACTGAAGAACCTTTCCAAAAATATCGTTGGACAGCCATTCCAATGTCTCTTTGTTTCGTGCTGCACCCGATATAACATTACCTACTGTTGTAATAATTTTCTGCATACCGGTCTTGCCATAATCAGCTTCCAACTGTGGAAGTTCCTGGAAACCCAATGTTACGGAAACTTTGTTGGAACGTGCCGTACCTATCAAGCGGTCTATCTTATGGAAATATAACGTTGGAAGCTCATCGACAAGAATGCTTACAGGAATATTTTTCCCTTGACCGCTGTTTACACGAGTTACAAGACGATTTAAGGCAAGAGCGTTCAAAGCACTTATGATACTTTCCATTTCTGGGTCGTTGGCAATTAACAGGTAGCATGGGTTTGCCGGGTCCGATACTCTCAAATCAAAATCATCACCACTAAAGACCCAATAGGCTTCCTCTGTTGCAAGACGTGATGTTTGAACGCGAAGGGTACCAATCATACCTTCCAGCTGTTCAAAAGCATGATTTTCAAAGGCTGTCATAAAAGGCTCTAAAAGAGGTTTTACTTCCGGATCAGTCTTTAAGACATGAAATATCTCTTTATAATCGTGGTTCAGGAAAGAAAGAACATGGGGCATATCAGAATATTCACCTCGCCAGTAAGACGGCGTAACTTGATACCTTGTGTCTCCAATATGTTCCTCGTCTGAAAAAACACGACCAGAAAGTTTAAGATGATGTGTTTTGGGGTCTTTCTCGTACTCTGGAAATAAAGGTTTATTGTTTTTATCAAACGGTTTCTTGTTATAGTTTACGAAGAAGTAAATACAAGCTGCAAGGAAGTTGGTTGCAGATGTTTGAAAAAAGTTTTCTGAACCTCCACCAGTGTTCTTTTGTCCTTTCTGCAAAGATTCAATAAGTGTCTCCGCTGTTTCCTGAGCTGCAGCGAGATTTCCTATATATTTTTGCTGAATAGGATTGATGCGAGAAGAATACTCAACATTAACAAAATTGAGCATCTTGAATTTGCAATTTGCAGGGGTATTACCTGCTTCTATATTTTTACAATAATGATAATAAAGTTTCTGTGCCAGGGTAGGAAACTTGTAATCATAAACTACCATGGCAAAACCTTTCTTGGAGTGTTGCCTTATAAATGGCTCAATAACGGAAAAGGTCTTACCAGAACCAGGCACGCCGACAACCCACGTTCCACGAAATGGATTGACAATATTAATCCAACCATCACGGAACTTTCCTTTGTGATAATAGTTCATGGGAATATTCACGGAATATTCGTTTTCTTCAAGTTTTGATGTTTGTTCAAAACTCTCATTCTCATAATTGAAACGGTCTTTCAGAAGACCTCCTTTGAAATATTTTGAAACATTATCTAAAGCGATATGGACAAGAATAGTTCCCAAGATGGAAAGTATTATATATACCCATATATTAAGCTGAACCCTAATAAACGAAATGTGCCAGTTCTTGCTATAAAAATAAACAGATGCCACCAACATTGTGAAACCAAAGACGATAGGCCAGAAAACCATTTTACGAGCATTGAACTCCAGATTTTTTTTATTCCTGGTTCCAATAGAAGTGATGGCTATCAACAATAAAGTTCCTAATTTTGAGTATATCAAATTTTGATATAACCCCATTTTGCCAAAAATCGCATGGAGATTCTGAACGAATCCCCAAAAGTGATTAATCAAACTTTGGTCTAAGGCAAACACAAAAAATTCAAGTAACAAGGATATGTATATGAATGTACGAAACATCTTATACATTCCTTGAAGCTCCTTACTTTCTTCCATTATACTGTTTTATTTATGTTCTAATGTTCTGTTGAAATCTATAATATATTTCTATCGGTTCGGTTAAAGAGTTTTAACAATACTATTTCTTCCAGTCTTGCTCCCGTAAGGCTGCAATTATTCGGAAATAATTATTTAACGACTTCAATCTGCTTTTCCAGCGGTTGAAACTTAAATCAGCAATTTCTTTCATTGCTTTAGGCTTATATACCTTTCCCGTTGTTTCATACCAAATATCAAGAAGTGATGTTGAACGGACTAAAATGGCTAAAGCACGCAGCTTACGATTTATCTGACGTAATTGCCCACGAATCTTATCACACATTTCAAAGCGTTCATAAACAGACATCTTTGTGATATTCTTATCGTTCACATCAGAATTATCGCCCAAACTTTCCATTGTCGTTCCTGAACCATTGAGATTGGGTAAATCCATTTCTTTCTTTTGTGATTTTGAGGGCTTTCTTCCCCAATATATAACCTTTATATTGGATAACACGTCAAAGGTTTCTTGAATCAACTGTTTGTAGATGCTGTTTTTTGATTGTGAGAGAACTACTGCTGCGACATTCTGGGGACATACGGAAACTGTCTTTTTAAGAAAAGACAGCGATTCCTTGGCCGTTTGCACTTCATTGTAAAGGGCATATATATCGGCTGCATACGTAAAGGCAGTATCTAAATCAGAAAGATACTTGTTGAATTTACGCTGAAACTTTGTAATCTTCTCTTGTTCCGACTTTACGAATCGATGAGAAGCCCACTTCACACCCAATGCTCCTTGCGTTGCATTGATATTCTTATTGCTTTCTTTCTTTAATTTTAAAAACAAAGCAGCTCGTATTGGGTCTACTTGCGCATATACCATCTGTCCAACAAACAGGAACAGAAAAAGCAATATATATTGATGGGGAATCTTCATTTTCTTAATTAATGAAATTATTTATAAAACCATTGGGATTTGAATGATAACGTTTCCGCTCATTAAAGAGAGCTATGGACAATGACAAGCCTTTTCGCATTCTTTTCATGGATTCTTTTGCCAGTACTTTGTTGGTTTTAGAAATTTTACCAGCAATAGCCTTATTCCACAAATCCTCATAACTACTGACACCGATTATCAATGTCAGCTGTTCTATCTTGGAACGTAAATGCGATATTCCCTGTGATAAATCCCACAAGAACATAACACGTTCTGCACCTGTGTGCATATTTCTATCACCACCCTTGTCTACTATCTTGCTCATTATATTAAAGGTACGAAGAAATTCTGCACCGATGTCCAAGTAAAGGCGATTCATCGATATGCCAGACACAAGGACACCATTTGGGTTGTGCTTTATGGCAGCTTTTAAATCCTTTAAAGCTAACAGTACTTCCATTCCTTCTAAATATATGGTGCTGCCTGCTTTTATGCCTGTCATAAAACTGCTGACAGCAGAAAGGTATTTGTTATACTTTTCTTCATAAACTCTAATTTTATAATTAATGCCATAGAGTGTAGCGATTTTGACATCAATCTTTTTTAATGCTTCTAATTGCTTTTGGGTGGTGCTCTGCAACTGGTCTTCACCTGCTTTTATAACAGCATATTCTGCTGGATTGGAAATGGTAACACCAGCAGAAAGAGACAGACTTACAAATAGCATTGTGAAAAGAAAGATGGCAAATCGTATCTTAACGGTTTCCTGATTCAAAAATATTATTTTCATTTTTACAATGGTTTACTCTTTCTCGTAATATACTAATCAAATCAAATTTCCTTGGAAGTCCTATAATATACAAATGAGGACGGCTCTTGTCGGTAGAAGTGATATGAACGGTCTTCAAACCTAACAAAAGCTCTCGCCAATTCACACTCTCATCATAGTCATTGACACGGAACAGTTCTATATGCTCCTTCTGCCAACCAAATATACCTTTCTTTTCTATTATCTGTTCTGTTGTAACCGTAATGGTATAACACATATAATAGAGCAGACGATGTACCAAGAAGATACAGGTTATAAGGCAACCAATACCTCCTATTAAATTTGCATATTCCATTTTTACAAAAATTCCAACATATATAGAAGCCAAAAAGAGTATGATGATAAACCAGTAATCTACAAAACACTGCAATAGGTTCGGTCTCAAAACCAAACTGAGAGAATTAGAGAGGGGAATTTTATTTTGTTTCATAAATCTCGTTTATTAAATTCCAATTCCACGACCTTCGTTTACTTCCTTATCTTTCATATTGCGCTCTTCGTTCGCATAGGTTGCAGCAGCCACAGCAGCTGGTGATACGACACCTGGTTTATAGAATACGTCCCGTTGCTCATAGATAGCAGGGCGAGGCATAGGACGCTGCATACCTACACTGGAAATAATATCGGCACCAACAGAGACAGCTGCTAAGATAGCAGCACCTAAGTTGGTTCTATATTCCGACTTGGTGGACATATTCACTTCTGGAAAGATTTTGTCAAACAGCTTCATACGCTGAAAATCATTCACAGCACGGAATTTGTCAAATTCCTTTTTCGTTATATCTTTCTCTATGACATTGCCATCTATCACAGCACTCATAACAAACTGACCTTCCATAACCCTGCCGTCCATATCCCTTTTCTGCCGTATGGCAATATCGCCGACTTCAACGGCACGACCGTGCTTGTTGTCGCCTCGAAGCCATTGCTGACTTTCTTTCAGATTGTTCAAATCCTCACCATTGACCTTTGCATCACCGGAAAGGACTTTCTTGACACCTGCTTGAAGTTCTTCCAATGAAGGCGTAGACCTGTCTTTGCCATTGATGGCAGCTTGATTGATAATGTCCTTTGCTGCTGATTTCAGATTTTCCATATCAGTATTTAAAACAGCAGCGGAAACTCCAGCCTTTAAATCCTGTTCATATTTTTCAGCTGCTTCCCTCAGTTTTGGATTTACCCGACCAAGCTGTTCATCTGACAGTATTGCCTTTATATCCTCTTGCGTTATACTTGAAGCATCTCTGTTGATAGCGTTGTTGGCAAACTTGGTAAGACGCTCTATGTATTTCTGGTCAAATGTTTCTGCAACAGGGACGTTCTTTACGATTTCTATCTTCTCTTCTTTGGAATTGAAAACAGGAAATAGCTTGCCAAGCATTTGAGCTTTGTCATCATCATTGGCCGTACTGAACTTTACGTAATCCGTCTCGGTGATTCTGTGGGACCACTGGCCTAAATCCTTGTCTGTTTGGATATTGAGCATATAGTGCCCAGTGGTGTTGTCTTTAAACGCATAGGCATTGACGATATTGGCTTCCGCAGAACTGCCGACTATCTTGTAATCTCCTTTCAATGCAGAGAAACTCTTTGCTTCATCGAGGCGAACAGCATTGACAGGGTCCTGCAACAAACCATTAGAGACACTTTTAATCTCTACTTCCTTGAAGATTTTGTCAAATAGCTTTAGACGATGTTCATCGTTATAATTCAGGAACTTTACATAATCCTTTTGACTTATGTCGTGAGAAAAAACCTTGTTGTTGATAACAGCGGTCATTTTGTATTTATCACCATCAATACCTCGTGCCTGATAGGCCTGTATCTCGCCAACAGCCACGGCACGCCCATCTTTAATAGGAAGGTAAAAGCCTTTGTCAGCTGCAAGCTGACGGCCATCAACGACCGCGATGGAATTGAATGTGTCCAAAAAGCCTGAACGGTAATTCTCTCTCAAATTGTCTATCTCGACAATATCGCTTGCTGGCTCATAGGATTTTCCGTTGCCGTTTTTAAAAGATAGCAAATCTTTTATCTCCTGCTCGGCTTCAGGTTTCAATTTTATATCAATATAGTCTTTTGAATTTAAATGCTCTTTCGTTATCTTATCAGCAAAATCCTTGGCAATAACGGCATTTATAACAGTAAGACGCTCGTCAATAGACACTCCATTATCTTTTGACTTGCTACCCTTTCCCTTGCCAGATTTTACCTGTTGCTGTTTAAAGTCTGATGACTTGAACTGTTCTGCCAAAATCTTCTTCTTTTCTTCTTCACTTATTGTGTATTCCAAATTGGTCGTATTGACAGAAGAAGATTTAATTACAAGCACATCTACCTCTTTGTTCGTCTTTTCATCAGTGCTTTTCTTGAACTCAATACCGTGAGAAGAAAGTATTTCCTTCCATTTATCAACAGACATGTAGACTTTTGAAGATACACTGTTTAAAGGAGTGGCTTGCCCCTTGGGTCGCTCTAAAATACGAGGGGCAACCTCGATTTTCATATCTGGCAGCACTTCCTGTGGACGATTTCCCTTGTCGTAGAATCCATAGGAACCTGACTGCAATTCGCCAGGCTTCATATAACGGTCTGGCCGTTCCATGACAACAGGGTTGCCATAATCGGCAAAAGCACGACCTTCAATACGACGAATACGTGGCTCACCACCACCAAGTATTCCGAGAAAATTGTTTACTATATTTGAAAAGCGGCCATAACGAGGACTGTCGAAATTCTCAAAACGTGGACGGTAATAACCATATTCTCCATCACCGATGGTGTAGCCATGGAGCCCCATGTTCACAGGACTTGCAGCATTACGGGCAGAAACATAAGAACCTGGTATGTAATAATCGTCCTTTACTATATCTGTAAAGGTGGCATAGGCTTTTTTATTCCAGGCATTGGTACCACCGTTTCTTAGGTTTTCAGCCTGTTCATCACTGATTCTATAAGTACGAGGCTGGGCAGCATTGTGGGAATATGTCGTAAGAATATAATCCCCTTTGTTATTTGTGGAAATATGCGCCTGCATGCCATTGGCATTCAATATTTCTTGCAGTTCTCTCGATATATCTGTCTGATACGGATTTCTGTTTTTTCTTAAAGTTCCCATAATAGTTTCCTTTAGTTTCCTTTAGTTGTCTTTCTTGTATATGATGACACAGGTATGTCTGTTGGCAGATACTGGCTTGTACATATTAACACCACCCTGCATCAAACCATTAATACGTTCCTTTGGTACTCCTGCTTCACGGAATTTCTTGGCGATATACTGTGCGCGCTCGGCACTTAATCTACGGTTAGTCTTTACACTGCCAGTCTGACTGTCTGCAGAACCAATAATTTGTATATATTGATTTGTGGCCATTACATAACCAGCTATCTCCTGAATGTTAATCAATTGATTGCTGTTTGTCAATTTTGTCGTGCCTTTCTTGAAGAAAAAAAGTATTGGAGCATTCAAAGGAGTGCCAAACATCGTTGAGCCGATGAACTCTTCTGATTGAGAAGCAGCTGTTGAATCTTTAAATGTTTTACCTAAACGCTCATGCAATGAATTTAATCCACTATAATTGTTGCGTGCTGTGTATATGTTGATTACTTCAGGGTGGTGTACACCGTCTTGATTATTGTTTGCCTGGAAATCTTTTATTTCCTTATGCTTCCAACCTGTACTGCCAATGTTGAAAGTTAAGCCGATAGCCCCCGACAGGAGATTGTCTCCAAAAGAGCCTTTATTACCAAACCCATCGAAATTCCTTGCTGTTACCGTATTTCCCAATTCAAAAGACAGGTTTACCCGATGCAGTATATTGCAAGAAAGAACCATTCCGTATGATACTCCAAATGAAGTTTTATTCAATGAAGAATTATTGACAGCACCAAAACCAACATAGGGACTTAAATTCCATTTATACAAACTGGTAAAGTCTTTTCTAAAAAAAGAAGATAAATTCAGTAAAAAATCTAAATGGTAATTCTGATAGTTCTGGGGCTTTTTCATATAGTCAATAAAGGAAAAACCTTGAAAGGCAAGGCGGTTTCCTATAAATGGAGTATGCCATTTACCGAAAGAAATATTTACAAGTCCTTTAGTCCTCCCATTGAAGTCTGTTGGTGTGTTGGGAGTATTTAGAAAAGAGACAAGACCTCCTTTTACAGATAAAAACCAGTTGTCCTTAAATGATGATGGAGAAAAAACCACTCTGTTTTTTGCCAAAACCAAAGGGTCAGCCTCGTTACCATGGCGAACAGGAATTGTTTGCGGTCCCGATAGCACGTAATCGCTTTCATCTGTTCCATAAACGACTTGGGCGGTAGCAGCTTGACAAAGGAAAAAAGCTGCCGAAAATATCATTAAAATTTTATTCATAGTATATTTTTTATATTTTTTCTGCTTTATAATCATAAAGATAAAGTTTATATTGTTTGATTACTTTCTCACATCGCCTTACATAATGCCTATCTGTTGCATAGCCTGCTGCCTTTAACTCCAACAACCAATTATGGAAATCTGTAGGTTTGTAAAGGAAACAACGACGGTAACGCTTGGAGGATAATAGTCGTGAATGATATTCCATACTGCTTTCTGCCGAATCGAACATGCAGAATTTTTCGTTGGGGCGGTCATCGTTACGGACGACATAAGGCAAACCCTGGTCCAACCAATAAGAAGATGCTTTGATGCCAAAGAAATTAGAAGCTGTTCTTGCCAGCTCGGAAGAACCGAAAGAACTTTCTATGCACATTTGAGCAAGAGTAACAGAAGCAGGAATGCCATATTCTTGCTGATGCCTCATTGCCATTCCTGCATACTTCGCAATAAAATCCCTTGGAGACAATATTTTACTTTCTTCGATTCGTAAAGCAAGCAAGGCTTCTTTCCTGGTATCATTGATATATCGTAATAGAATCAGAGGGTCTTCTATCTCTCCCTTCAAGCGTGAAGTTATATGTAAGTGTGGTCCCGATGTCCTGCCCGTGTTGCCTGTAACCCCAACAATATCGCCGGCAAAGAAACGATCGGACTCCTTTACCCATATTTCTGACAAATGACAATAAGAGACTGTGTAGTCTCCATGGCGCATTGTGATAAACTTTCCAGAAACATTATCCTCGCCAGTCCGGACAACAACACCATCGAACATCGCCATTACTTCTTCGTAATGTGCTTGAAGGTCAATGCCATTGTGATGTTTATAAGACTTTAGCGTGGGGTGGTTGCGCATTCCAAAGAAGGAGTTAATCTTGATGTTCTTTAAAGGGAAACTGACGCTAAAGTATTTTTCAACCCAATAATCTTCAATCTCTCCTGCCAATGTGCAAGTAGAAAACACCGAACACAACAGCAGAGCTAATAATAATTTCTGATTTATATAAAGAAGTCTTTTCACTCTCATTATCATATTGATACTATCAACATTATTCTGTTTTTGCAAAAGTAAATGATATATGTATTTTGGAAAAAAATAAAATGACCTAAGTTTTATATTAACACTTTAAAAATCTGTTGAAAATGCTTGTTGGAAAACTTTTTAAAGTGTTAATATAAAATCTTGGACGTTTTTTGCTTTGTGAATTGAGCTGGTTGATGTAATTTTGCTGAAAACAATTAATACTATTATGCAAGAAAGAATATTCAATGAAACGGAAATTCCATATAACAAGTTTATGCTATATGGATTAAACCAGGAAATGGTAGATGACCTTCCACAGTTCGCAATGGAACTTCTGTTAAGTGGAAGATGGACACCGTCTATAACGACCAAAATTGACCTTGGAGACGATAATGGAAGTTTTAAAATTCCAGTGCGCTTTCAGATGGTCAGAACAGAAGAAGGAACAGACCTTATGGTATGCCCCAAGAAACAAACGGCTGATTTGGAGAATTTCACAGAAGAGGAACAAAATAGCTTGCGTAATGGCATAGCTATCTTGCAATATGTTCCAGAATTGGGAAACTGCTACGCCCAACTGGACGAAAAGACCAACAAAGTGGCATATTCTCCTTCATATATAATAGAAGAGAACCTAAAAACGATATACAATAAATTTGGCATTCCAGAAGAAGCACAACCACAAGAAGTAGGAGAAAGAGTAACGACAGACAAGAATAATCTTGGAATCACTATTACCTATGGAGTAGACTTGTTTGCTGACAATTGTATCAGATTAGTCTATGGAAACAAACAGAAATGGGAAGAAGAGAAACAAACAGAAATGCCTAAATACAACTTCGGCATCTTCGGCTGTTGGGAAACCAACAATGAAAATGAACTCACTTCTTATATTAAAGAAGAAGAATACACCCAAGAAATGAAAGAAGAGTTCGAGCGTGTCGGAGATAAAAACGTTGAGAGAGCAAGGGGAGTTCTTATATAAAAACAAAAAAACACTATGGGGAAAAAAACAGAAGGAATAAACGAGCAGAAAACAGAACAACTGTGGCGTAAGTATATGCGCAACGAATGTTCTTTAGTAGAGCTGCTTCGTGAAATTCCAGACGAGGGCTATCGCAATGGATATATAGAATATTGCGAAATGAATCATCTGAAAACAGATGAAGAAGGGAATGCAAAAGCATTCGTAGAATGGTACGAAAGTACTGACAATGCAGACTTACTGCAAAATTGGAAGGGAGAACAACACAAATCCGAAGAGCAGGAAACCCAGCAGGAAGACAATTGGTTAGATGAGAAGATAAGAAACGAGTTAAAGAAACCTAACTGGATAGAGGGTCTTACTTCTGAAAATGCCATTAAGATTACAAAATGGAGATTAGAAAATCCTGCTGGAAGCAAAAAGAAGTGTCAAAAAGAATTACATGTAGGAAATAATGTTGTCTACGATTGGTGGTCTGCTGCCAACATCATTCCAGCTGTATTCAACCACCCCCACACCCATTTACGAATTATCACAGAAGAGACGGTAAAGGAAACTTTAACAAAGTTACAAGAAAAACTGAGAAAATAGATACTTCTTCAGGAAAGCAAGAGTGTAAAATAAATTTCTATAATTTACTTTACACTCTCTTTTTTTACTGACTATTCCTTTATGGCTTTCTGAAAAGCCTTTTCCGAACAGGTAAGCAGCTGCTCTACAAAGTCAGGAGATTCGTTGAGCCATTTTATCCAAAGACTTATATAAGAGGAATTGGTAGCGTTAAACCTACAATCTTGACTTATCATAGCTGAACCTAACAAAGCTATCAGGTCTTCTGTTATCATTGAATTTAAAGGCAACGATGCAATATCAACTTCTCGGATAGCTTCCGTTGTTACAATGCCCAAGTCCCTGTAATAATCATCTACGTCTCCATATTTTCCTTTTTCGGCTATGACAATCTCTTTTTTTGCATGAATGTACTTGGGTAAGTTTACCTCACCATTGACACATAAGGTCCTGCCATTTGCGACTGACGCTTTCTCCAAGGCTCCATACTTTATTTTGACAGAGGCGTTGGTTGCTGTGATGCTACTTACAAGCTGATTGTACAAACGCTTATTTTCAACAAAACAGTTGGTCTGTTCAATATTATATACCTTCTGTAAGGTTCCGTTTTTGAGTAAAAACATCGGACGGGCATCATAACGTACCAGCAAATCATTCTCTTTGATTTCAGAGGAAAGCAAGTATATGTTCGTTTTGAAATTTTCGGATTCTTTCCACAATGACAATATAATGGCTGCAGCTCCCTCAAATACCTTTCCATTGATATTACATGGCTGACCATCTTTACGGTCTACCCAAGGAAGCTGGCTGTCTTCCAGCTGACGAGACAATTTCTCGGATATGAGCTTTCCATAAAACAAGAGAGTTTCCTGTTTCTTGGCATTTAGATTGTTATTTCTCCAGCCACTTTCAACTTCTTCTACCTGTCTGTATTCACTATCAGGAGAAGTGGTAGCAGGGCTGGTTTCTTCTTCTTTATTGGATTCATCTGAAAAAGTTTCAGAATCTCTTTTTTCATTATTGAAAGAAGGGGTAATACCTGTTGATGATATTTTTCTTTCTGACGTAAAAATATTCTGAGATTCATAATCGATAGTAGTATCAGATTCTTCTGAATCTGATGATTCCTTCTCTGGTGGAGTGATGTCGTTTTCTTTGTTTTCACTATCAGGAGGAACTGCATCGGAAGATGGTGATTCGTTTCCTGAATTATTGTTGCCATTTTCTTCTTTGGTTTTATTTTCAGAACCGTTGGACTTACCTGACAGGGACGCTCCTGAATCTTCTACCAGTGAAGAGAGTGTCGCTTTTGTTGCCAACTCTATGACTTCTGGGTTCACCTTACTGTCAGCATATATTTTCTTCCATAAGTCTTCCAAACTGATAACCGTATTGTCAGAGTTGGAATAATACTGAAGGTTCTCTGAAATATAGTCCTTGCTCTTTTCTATATCGCTTGTTAGCTCTTCCGAAAACTGTTTTTCTTCTTTGTTGAGCAAGGTATTTATTATTTCATTGCCTCTTACCAGCACATTGTCTAAAAGACGCTTCAAGTCTATTCTATCTAATGGAACAATACTAAAAGTTGTAGACTGAAACACTTTCAAATGACTATCTGGATAAGCACTTACGGTATCACAAACTATACCATCAACAGTTATTTCAGTACCAGGCATGAATTTCAATATATATTCTTTCTCAAAACTGTTGCCGAAGGTCTTTATGAAAAAGGCTATCTTCTTTTCTTCTTCAAAATGTTTTACCACATCATGTAATAGGTTGATGAACTTCGGGTACTTGATACAGTTTTCCATATCAATATTGATTACCTTCGTCTCTCTATCTGTTATAAGGTGATAGAAAATACGGATAATTTCCTTGCCATTACGCTTGCTGATAATCCATTGATGAGGGACCACCCTATCACCAGTTGAAAAGGTTATGACTTTCTTGTGTATATCAGCAAACATTTCTTCATATTCTTCATTCTCCAAGAACAAAGAAAGAATATATTTCATTTTATCCCTTGTCTTGTCATAAGACTTCACACGATTTATCCAATGCGACAATTCTTTATTAACCAACTCTATCAATTGACCTTCCTTGATGAACTCGGTAAGTTCTTGGAAAGTATATGTAGTCTCTTCTCTAACAACATAGCTATTATTGGGATAAATTTCCACATGAAAACTCGGAGAGGTGTTTTTTACACCAGAGAATCGAGTTACTTTTAGAATACTGCCAGTATTCTCTATATTTTTCTTATAGTATTTCCCAACATAACTGCTACCCGTTGTATTGACAATAAGCTTTTGATAAGCTGATGGAATATCATAACCTTCCTTTTCCAAACGAAGTAGCTTTGACACTTGCTTGTCAGCCGTATCTTCAATAACCTGTCCACCGAGATGGAAAATCAACAGACCTTTGGTCCAGCGTATGGAAGGATATTCCTTATAAGAATTACCGCGTATGTTCCCATATTGCCTGCTTAGCATCAATCCCTCTGTAATGGCAAGATTTTCAATAAGACTACACTTTTCAAGTTCCGACGCTTTATGTTCTACCTGTTCAGGAGACAGAAAAAAGTCTTTCGGAAATTCTAATTTCTTAGATTCTGGTGGAGTTTCTTTCTTGAAATATCTCCCCCACCCTTTTAATATACCACTCATAATATCTATCACTTTACATAAATTACTTGTACAAAAGCCATTTGGGTAGAAAACTACCCAAATGGCACAAATTCTAACAGGTTTTCTTCAAAGGACTACTTCACAGGAAGTTTCCACTCTTTTATGTCGTTGATACGGCATTCAAGATTAATGTTACATTTGAAAATATTGATGGTGAAGTCTCCACTGACCTCTACATACTTTCCTTTACCGAAACATTCGGCATCTATAACTGTTGGAGAAAGAAAACGAACCCAAGAAAAATAGACCTTATCACCGTCCTTGTCAGAAGAAAATCCTGAAAAGGTTTGAAAAGTTTTTCCTGATTTGCCAGGGTGTTCCTTGACATCGTCGTGTATCTTACCCTTAAAATTCATAGAACCACTGATACGATAATTTTCAGTGGACTTGCAAAACTCTATGTTTTCAGCACGAAGATTGTAATAATTGCCTCTTTCTGATGCACGGACCATCAAATTTCCATTGATAAGGACATGACGACCTGTTGAATACTGGGATTTGGTTCCTCCATCACCTTCGGCAGAGACATGTATCTGCAGCTCGGCTCCTGTGCCGTCTTTTCCTTCCAATGGAACAAAAACGCCAAAAGTTAAAAACTTATGACCATCTTTACTTTCTCTCACAACAGCAGAGTAATTAATAATTCCACATACTGTAACGTTACACTTAATCATATTAACTTGTTAATTATTATAATGAAATTTATATTATCAAGACAAGCGAGCAGTATTATGCTGCTCTTGTTGCTGCTGTTGTTGCTGGCTTCTTGGAACATTGTTCTCATAATTGATAGAAACATCTTGTTTCATAGCCTTTGCATCAACAGCTTCACGATTGCGACGGAGAATATTTTCCTCTTTTTCTTCTTTATTTTCCTCTTTAGGGGCTTTTTTTGCTTCTAAAGCTATCATCTTTTCTTGAACTTCAAGAAATTTTATATTTCCTAAAATTGTAAAGGCATGGGAGAACATCTTTCCTAAAAGTCCAGTGAACATATCCTTGCCAGCATCAGGGTCTTCCGAAAACATCGACTTGTTCAACCATTTAGAGGGGTCATTGGAAAGCCCCCTACGATAATCCTGGTCTTGATATGCTCTCGTAAGACCTTCGGAATACTGATACTTTATCGGGGTGGAAACTATCAGGTCTTTACCGTTCATCTTTAAAGGAATATCCTTTTCCATTCGAAACTCTAATTCCTTTAAATACAGAACAGGATCTGTCTTATGCCACTTACCGGCATACTCATAACTTGTTTCAAAATGAAGATGGGGACCAGTAGATTTTCCTGTGTTGCCAGACACACCTATCTGGTCGCCGGCATTGACCTTCTGTCCAACTTGAACATTGATTTTGTCCAAGTGCATATAGGTGTTGCGCCATTTGGTACCGTCTCTATCATATTCTACAACTATCATATTACCTGCATTACCATTATTGGGTGCAACACGGACAATGGTACCGTTGTCTTCTGTTGCAAAGACTGGCAGCTTCTGTCCCTTTGTAGATATGTCTATACCTCCATGGGAGTGGTTTCCACGATTTTTACCGAAATACCCACCAGAAGGAACGGAAAGATTGGTGAAGTCTATCGGAAGACACCACCTCTGTCCTTCCAATCGGGTCAGAAGACGAAGATTGACATCTTTTTTATCTGACTGCTCTGATGAGAGGACATTGTTGGTCCGGGTTGCTCCACCCTTTAGCATATAACCAATTTCCACTCCTTGTTCCTTGGCACGGCTGATGGCCATCTGGTCATATTTAGTTAAATTATAATAGTTTATATCGGCTGCCAATTTGCTACCATAGTAGGGGTCAGAAGCATAACCTCCTTTTTTCAAAGCAACAAGCCAATGGTTTGGGTCGATGCTTCTTCCTTGGGGAAGGAATTTGGCATATCGATTCAATAAAACCCTGCTATGGTCCTCGACACTGTCCATGACGGAAGAATATACACGAAACTTGTCAGTCGGAGTGTCATCATGACGAATAACATAGTCGCCCTGCCACCCCGAACCTACCTTGATGCCAAAATAGTTGTTTCCTTCTCGTGCTAAGGAACTTGTCCCTTGCCCACTCTCTAAACTCATTTGAGCAAGAGTAACAGAAGCAGGAATACCGTATTTGACAAATTGGTCTATTGCAATATCAGCATTTTTCTCAAAAAATGTTTCTTTTAACTTTGACATATTTATCTACTTAAACCTTTACGTCTGCTTTCATCAACTGATAAAGATTCAGATTCGCTTGCAGAATCATTATGACCGAAATTAAGAACTACATTTTCCTTAATGGTGTCATCAACATTCAATTCACCATAACCAGATACTCGAGCATTCCCAGCAATTTGGGTATAGCCATGAATTTCAGTATCACCAGATACTTGCGCATTATCCCTAACCTTGGCATTACCAGCAACATGGGCTTTGTCATATATCCAGGCATCACCATCGTGGGAAAGATTGTCCTCACTCTCCACATAACCACCTTTGTCGCCAGCTTTCACATCAGAGAAATCTTTCAGGGCGATAATACGGTAAAGGGTATGGTCATAGAAGTCTATACGGTCCGTCTCATCAAGACGATACTTCTTGGCCTGGGTGTTATCCATATTTTCTGTCTCCGCAACTTGTTCTTCTTTTTTTTCAACTTCTTGACTTTGCAGTATCTTTGGTGCGAAACTCACTGCTGCAACAGCTCTCTTGTATGCTGGCATATCATCGGCTAACCACATCTTATGCCATTGTTCATTTGTTACTGGAGCCTTCTCGAATTTATTATTGATAGTGGCCATTACATACTTGTTGCCATTTTCGTCTTTGGAAATGGTAGGTCGTACTATTTTGGTTATATCAATATTTTCTGGAACTTTTGGCATAATCAAATCATGCTTTATTTCTGGCTTCTCGGTGGCTATATTGTAATAGTATTTCGCCATATCACTTAAAGCCTTTTGAGCTGACGGAACGTTGTTGTTGGCTTCCTTTCTCAAAGCAAAATACTTCTGTCGTTGCTCTGCAACCATTTCCACAGCAAAAGAAGGCTCACCTTGGGGTTTTATAAAGAGTTCATAATGACCTTTTTCATTTTTCAAGTGAGTAAACTTCTCGATGACGACCTCTTTACTTTCTTTGATTTTACTTTGCACTTCCAAAGGACGACGTTCCACAAATTCATACTGCTTCAAACGAGCTAAAGACACTTCTTTGTCTCTGAAATAACTGTCTTTCTGCTTCAATGCAAAATCACCGCCTGAATTGAAGAAATTCACGTCTTTTACACCTTCCTTGTGTAAGGCAGTGGCAATACGGTCTTTACGAATACCAGAAATTTCCTTGCCCATTTCAAGAGAAGCTCCTTTGGGGAGGATAACATCTGCAATGCCATTCTTGACATCTTTGACAATCACCACCTCCTTGGATTTCTCATTAGGGAAATTCGACAACATTTCCGTTACTCCATATTCCTTTGGTGTCAGCATTTCCTGTTTCATTGGCAATCTGTTGCGGATTGCCTCGTAGTTTAACGTTACACCTCGCAAGTTCTTGTCAATGACTTCAACGGCATTGTTCACATCTCTCTCAATAATGGCTTCCAGCTTTTTAGGGCTTTCATACAATTCACGTTCCCAGTATGGTATCAATGAACGGTTCTCTTTTGAAATGGTAGCAGGAAGTCCTTGACGTGTCATTAGGACACCAGCAGCCAGTTCCTGCACCAATTTCTCGTATTTCAATTCGTCTTGTGGCAATAAGCCATAACGCCCCATACGGTCTAACCGTTTCTCGCTACCTGTCATAGCAATAAGATTACGGTATATGTCATTGGCTTTTTCAAGTGCATCGGTACGACGGCTTGCTACATCGGCACTCTTAAAATCGCTGACGGTCAATTTATTGTCAGCCTCGTTGTAGAAAGCATCTTGCAACACGTTTACACGCTCAAACTTCACACCCATAGCCTTGGCAGTTTCACTGGCCATTTCTATGGCTTTATTTATCACTTTATCAGGATTTGGCAATGACTTTATGAGTTCAGGAGCATCAATACGCTCTATCAATGACACACGGCGGTCGTCATTCAAAGACACGTTCATCGCTTTCTCCAACATACTGTCGGGAAACTTCACGTGGTTTACTTCCTTCTTTCCAACTGAAACCTTATCTATAGGAATCAACAGCTGCTTTGCCAGGAAGTTGGCAGACTGGCCGTATGCCTCTATCGTATTATCCTCCTTGGAGAACATATTGATGGTTTTGGCAAAACGCTTGTTAAATTCCTTTTCGAGCATTATCGGGTTATGAGAAAAATCATCAGGCAGGATTTCGCGCTGCTCACCTCTTGACTTCAACAATTCTATATAACCATCGTGGTTCTTAGCCTGCATCAGGGTCTGGTCTATGTTGAAAATATTACGCTGGGTACGAATACCGTGAATGGTATAATCCTTTTTAGCATCATTGGAAAGCTCGTTGTATTCGTTCTTTGTGATGACTTCTTTCGTCGCACTATGTTGATATTTCCAATCCACCCAATTGAAAGGCAAGGCTTTCTCGCCTTTATTCATCGGCATGCCTGCCTTTATAGCAGAATCACCATAGGTGTAAATATTGCTCTTGTAACCATTCTTGTCAGAGTGTAGGCTCATCATAAGATGATTGTAAGGTGTGATTGGACTCTTGAAATTGATAAATTCTGCAGAACTCTTACCTGCCTTGTTCAGCCACACTCCCTTGTTAGCCTTGGCAGCTTCCAAAGCTGCCAAAAGCAAAGTCGAGCTGATAGCGAACTTCACAATGGCAACATCTGTCTTATCATTCTCTCGACGCTCCTTTTCGGAACGACGGCCAGCTTCCGCTGTCTCAATGGCTTTCTGCTTGCGTTCTCTGGCAAGACGCTCATTGTTTTCCTTTGCTTTTGTTTCTTCGGCTGCAACAACAGCTGCTTCTCTTTGTGCTGTTTCCGCCTTACGTTTTTTTTCTACATCTTTCATAGCTTCACCTACTGCTTCGTCCATAGTTATATTTCCTTCTTCTATTAAGTTTCTTACAGCTCCTGCCACATTGGTACTTAAATCACCGTCTTCTGGAATAGAAGTCTTCAATACTTTAGACCGCTCTTCTTCCTTCTGCTCCGAAGAAGATTGTTCAACGTTCGGTATATTGTGAACCGAATTACTGTCTTGATTGCGTAATCGATTAGACTGTTTGCTTTCATATAATGAATTTATATTAATTAGATAATCTATTTTCTCATTGCCTTCATGGGTACCGACATAGATTCTTGCGTTACCTTCGGCAGATACGTTACCTTTGAGAATCGCATCATAGCCAACTACCGAATTGTCTTTAACCCTTGCATTACCACTGACTTTGGCACTGGCAAAAACATTGGCATAATCAGAAATCTCAGCATCGCCAAAAACCGTTGCATCACCAAAGACACCGGCAAAGTCCTTGACGGTTGCATTGTCATAAATCTTTGCATCACCGTGAATTTCGGCATAATCCTGTATTTTGGCGTTGTCAAAGACCCTTACTCTATCTGTTACTATGGCGTTACCACCGATTTGAGAGTTGTTGTAAATATGGACATTTTTATTGACCAAGGCAGAGTCCAAAACACTGACGGACCCTGATATATGGGCAAAGTCTGCCACACGTGCCCTATCCCCAACTTTAGCATCACCAAAAATTTGAGAGAGGCCTGAAACCTTGGCATCGCCGAAAACAAAGGCTTTGCCCCATACTTTGGCATTATTATATACCCAGGCATTACCATCGTGGGAAAGATTGTCCTCACTCTCCACATAACCGCCTTTGTCGCCAGCTTTCACATCGGCAAAATCCTTCAGGGCGACAATACGGTAAAAAGTACGGCCATACTCCATTTTTCTATCCGTCTCGTCAAGACGAAACTTCTTGTTGTCTTGGATAGATTCTATTTCTTCTTCTGTGGCAGATTCTTTAAAGTGTAAATGCTCAACCGGTGCCTCCTGATGTGCTTCCGATGTTTGTTTCTTTTCTTCGGAGAGTTCGGCTATCTTCTTGCGCTGCTCTTCCATCTTGTTCAATATCATTTCAGAGGCAGCATTTACATTCCGCATCGAACTTACAATTTCCTGTGGGTCGTTCCGCAAAGCTCGCAACCAACCTTTCAGGTAGGCTGCATTGTTCTGCAGGATTTTCTTATCAAAGCCCAGTCGCTGACAGATGAAAGCAGAGGTAAGTTCTGCCACCAATTCTTCTTTCGCATAATCCTTGGTAGACTTGCCACCTTTCATTTCGCGGTTCAAACGGTTTTCAGCACCAGTAGAATGAGCCATTTCGTGGATTAAGGTCGAATAATACTCCTGACCTTCCACGAAAGGATTCACACCTTTCCTGAACTGATGTTTTGCAGGTACGATGATGTAATCTCCTGAAACGCTATAATATGCACGATTGCTTTCCCCTACCTTATTGAACTTGCACTCCCATTCGTTCTTTTCCACCATTCTGTCCAACTCGGCGTTCTTGTACATGCCTTCGGTGTCTTTTTCCGTTGGTATGTATGGCTGGAAGCGTGATACTATCGCATCATACTTTTCTTTGTTGGCGGTTATCAAATTGGTCTGTGAGATATTGAAGACTGTAAAAGAAGTAGGAGTGCCGTATTTCATTATAACATTCTCCTTTTCCGTTTCCGACATCTTCTCATAATCGGAAGGAGAAACCCTTGTGGATTTTTCTTTATCCCAGTAATAAGGATTGGCTTTCATCAAAGGTATGCCTTTTGAATTTGGTAATATTTGAACACCCAACTCTTTTGCTTGGTTGAAAGTCATAAAGACTGGCACCTCGTACCTATTGGCAATTTGAGAAAGCATAAGTGCGAAAGTATTGATTCCTGTGTACTTCCTTTCCTTGATGCTCTCCGGAGCAGCATTTATGATATGCTTCCCCTTCTCCCAGCCTTGTTCCCAATCTTCATTTGTAATCTGGTCTATCAAGGAAAGTATCTTATCAGTAAATTTCTGATAAGTTGGATTTTCCTTTCTATTATTCGTTGCATCGTTTGCCATAATCTTAGTATCTAAATATATGCACAAAGTAAACTATTATGATTCATATAGTATACACCGAAATCAACCTACATTTTATATTAACAATTTAAAAAGTTTTTCCGTGCAATTTAATTTATTTCTTATCTCTAAAATGTTAAAAAATAGCTTTTCACGATTGTTTGCAATCATAACATAAAACGTATATCAACACAATAGTCGCTTGTGTATGACAGTGTTATGTGTTTCAGATAAAGTGTATTGATATAATGATATACTATATATCATTATATCAATATAGCATTATATCATTATAGTAATGGTATAATGATATAATTATCTTGTCGAACAAGGTACAATTGTTATTATTTTATTTTGTATATCCAAAGAAAATGTGTATCTTTGCAATATAATGGCAGCAAATTGGTGAAGTGAAGACTGCTTTGATGCAAGGAGAAGAAATCTGATATATGGCTATGAACAAATACATAATACAGCCAAGTAATACTCAACCTAACGGCTGGGTATTGACAGATACGGAATATGGTATAGTCATTGTCTTTGAAGACGGAAAGTTTAATGAGACGCAAAAACCTACTATGCTCGAAAATATGCCTGAATTATCTCCAAATGAATTGGCAAGGATAATTGGCGAATTAGGATTGTGGGGTGTGAAGTATCATAGTTCTAAATTATTTGATGATACTTATGGCATTGAATGTAGCGAAGATGATAAAAAGCATTATCTATACAGGAGAGAGGAGCCAAAGTGGAGAATGGAAGTGAAAGAAGGTGTCAATATCATAGAGTTGGCTGCATCTTTAACAGATGCAGCGGATTTCTTGATAAAAAAAATAAAGAATGAGAGAAACGGCGGATAGCAAAAAGAAAGAGGTCATAAAGCTTTATCTTGAAGGTGAGAACACCATAAAGGATATTATGCGGAAGGCAGGCGTAAAGTCTGCTCATACGATATACAAGATTTTAGATGATGCCAAGGTACCTCGTCTGAAGGTAAGGAAGCCTGTAAGACTGATTACCATCAGTATTGATGCCAAACTTGATGGCTTTCTGAAAAAGGAGCAACCCAAGAATATTTCAAAATGGGTCTGTGATATGGCAAAAAAAGGGTATATTTACTTCTTATCACAAAAATAAATGCAATTATCATTATTTTATTTTGTTTATTCAAAAAAAAGATATATTTTTGCAATGTGATAAAAGAGCAAAGATAAAAAACAGGGAAATCCGGCAGCGTTCATAAAAGGACTGGCAAAGAAGCGAACTGGAGCAATCCATACAGCTTTGACAGTACAAGTGGCAACCAATTTCCTTTCAGATGCTTATCACAAACTACCGAATCCTCCGAATGGAGTTCTCGGAAAATAAAAAACTTAAACATAGGCAACTTCATGATATGGAGATAGCCTTAAAGAGATAGATAATTAATTTAATAACTTAAAAAAATTTACTATATGGATCTTTTTTTCGCAGGGGTAATTGTTGCATCAACAATCCTAAGCAATATGGATAACAGAGGTGGTGGCAAGAAGAGAAAGAAGCGTAAGCGTGGTGATAGCAATTACAAGGACGCTTATGGCTGGTCGCACGACCATCATAAAAAGCTATTTTAGCAAACAGGAATGTTCTCTCAATGAGAATGTTCCTTTTTTATGCAAGAAAAGAGGCAGTCATAAGACTGTCTCTCAAATATATGGTAGAAAATACGTGAATACTACAACTCGGTTTGCCCAACAACTTCAAGCATTCTGTGTCCTGCTAAAGTAGGACTTGCATTGACCGATTCGGTATAAGCCTTTATTGCTTCTTCAGGTTCCAAAAGAATCTTGCATTTTTCAACTTCACGAGATAGTTCCTCTTTCGTTACTTTTTTACGATAAGGGCTAACTAATGTTCCTTCGTTCAAACACTCCCAACCTTTCAAGGAAAGGTAATTTTTGGCGGCCACACCACTGTTAAACAATACAGCCTTGCCATTTTCTGTAACAAGAGCCATTTTACTATAAGCAACTATCCTAAGAATCGGGGCATAGGATTGCTCCATATTGTTTATCTTAATAGAAGGATAAGAAAACGTTGAGTATATATAATAATATCCATCGTCTATCTTCTTTATTTGTGCAGAAACAGACAATGTGAGCATCATTACCACAAGAGCAAGTAATATTCTTTTCATAATAATATATGTATTAGTTAATGTTATGCAAAGGTAATGAATATGTTAAAACATAGCAAGTGTTTATCACTTTTTAACTTTGCAAAAAGTAAAAATCCCTCTCGACACACACGAGGTGGTCAAGAGGGAATACAAGTAATATATGATTGATAAACTAACTACCGGAGACCGATAGTAGTTTGCTGTCTGGCTTCCAGCTTGCTTATCTGACTTTCGTAACCAGAAGAAACAGTATTGTTGGAAGCATCGTATTTTTGTAGCACGGCATTCGCCAATGTGTTAAGGGGAACCGCCCCCTTCTCATAAGCATCTACCGCTGTATTGGAAATTCTTATCACCATAGGCTTGCCATCGATTGAAGCAACAAGGGTGTTTCCTTTCATTACCGGTTGGACAATTCTGGGATTCAACACTTCATCACCATATTGTTTATATACTCGTTGGGTGGTCTTACCTGCTGAACCGTCAAGGTTGCCCAACACCTCCTTGCTGGAGTTCTTCAATAAAGCAGAACCTCCATAGGCCAGCAAGAAAAGACGTGCCAAAGGGCTGCCATTGAAGAACATTCCACCAAAAATTGAGGCAAGAGGAAGAAGGTTGTCTTCCAGCTTGAAGTTGGGGGTTTTTCCTGTGAACATACCTATCAGCATATCGGGCAACATCGCAATGACATACCCCATATTCCTACGCATATCGCTCATTTCTCCCATTCCCATATTGTCAATGGCAGAAGACCAACCCTGCATATTAGAAGGAATCTGTCCTTCTGCAACGTTATTTCGGTCGTGAGGGTGTCCTTGCTGCTGTGGCGAAGCAGAGATCTGTTGTCCACGAGGATTCTGTTCTTTCCCCTGTTGGGCTATTTTATCGCTGGCAACAACTTTACTGTTGTTCTTTACCTCGTTGTCTGATGACGAAACTCTGGACTTCTCTTCTTTCTTGTGATTTTCTTTCGGCATAGTGATACCAGCTGTCTTTTGTATGTCATTTTTGAAGGTTGTCTTTACGGAAGCAGTGGATTTCACCTGCCGATGGTCCAAGGAATCAGCAGCCCGTGCATAGTCGTAGGCTCGTTGCGCCACTTGTTGGAGCGTAAAAGTCTTGCCATTTATCTTGTAGGTGTCAAGATGCTCGTTTGACATCTTCTTTGCAGTCTTCAAGAAATAGCCAGAAAGAATCTTGCATTCACTTGAGGATTTCTGGAACATCCAACGAGGAACGGCTCTCTGGGTGTCTACCCTTACGTGGAATTTGGAAAGGTCAGAGTATGTATTCTTCAAAAGAACACTGCTATTCGTCTTCCCTACCCTTGAAGACTGCCTGTCCACTTCGACGGCAGCCCGTGCATAGTCGTAGGCTCGTTGTGCCACATAACTGAAAGTAACCTTCCTACCATTCAGAACCTTTTCAGACAATTTCTTGTCTGACATATCTTTCATCTGGGCATAGAATGTAGCTGCCAATGAACGGTTTGCCTTTGAAGTGTTATACAGCATGAATTTAGGAATACTGGTATCTCTCTTTATCGGTAACATCTTGCTCTGAATGCTAAATGCTATCGTATTGAAAAGTTTCGTACTACTGCCACGTGCCGGGTCCAATACTGAACGGTAAGTTTTCAACACTGACGAGACCTGGGGAGTAGACCTGCCTTTTATCTTGTTACGAAGCTCACCGTTGATAATCACCATATTCTCGGTAGCATGATTGTTATACTTCCTGCTGTCGTCGTTGATGGCTGGAAACACCTTGGCATTGCCAAAGACAAGACTGCTGTAATTGGAAATGTTGTCGATGTAACCATCGCCACCCATAAACTTACTCACACCATATTCTATTCCTTTCCCAGCTATTTCATAACCAACTATTTTCTTTGCTGCAGCCTTCACTCCACCACTGAAAACACCTGTTACTGGAGCTTCCAACAGATAACCTCCAAGAAAAGCTGCTGTCTTCGCAGCAGGAGAGGCATTGTAGTCGTTCAGCGCGCGGTCATAGACCTCGTCAGAAACAGGAGTAGGTTTCATCTTGCCATTATACACAGCAATGGCTTTGCCTAAAGAAGCCAGACTGAAAGAGATGGTATTGTCAATACTTTTTCTAAGAATATACTCTATATCGTTCTTTGGCATATTCCTTCTGACAAGTTGCTGTACCAACAACTCCTGCAGCTTCAATCCAACGTAATGGCTCGCTATTTCTTCATCTTTGCCAAATTGCTTCTTTACCCTTGCAGTAGCTTCCTTGTAACGTTTCTCACCCAAGCCTGCATGGAGAAGGGCATCATAATAGGCGGTGAGACGTCCAAAGTCCGCATTGATGTTCTTATCCCTATAAATTTTCTTCAACGCCCTGTCAAGAACAGCATCATAGCCAGCTTCTGCCATCTTCCTGTTGGCAATGCTCTGGGCATTGGCTTCCACACTCAAATCACCTCCTAAAAAAATACGTGATAACGTAGTTTCGGCACTGTTTCTCTTCGCCTCCTTATACGCTTCTTTCACTATCTTGGTATTGTACTCCTTAATCAGCTTTATCTCACGTTCCAAAATAGGCGCAATGTGCTTGGCGTAATACTGATTGGTTACGCTTTCTAATTGCACTAAATTTTTATATGGAGTTGCCATAATCAATAGTTATTGTTGATAAACGTTTGACGTGTCTGTTGTATTGCCTTGTTGTAGGCATTCATCTGCTTTGCGAAAAAGCGAGACAACCAATCATTCAGCGAGATTTCGCCATTAATGAACTTAATAGCCTGCTCTTTCTTTATCTGCACATCATCTTCCCCTTGCGGATTGTCATTGAACCAGGCCTTGGTCCAACAAAGTTCTCCTGGAGCATCGAAATAGACACTTGCCTCACGCTTTATATCGTAAGATTCAAAATCCACCTGCATTTCAGCAAGCGGGTCCAGCATCATGCCGTTGGCAGCTGCTTCCTGAGAAAGTTTTTTTTTTGCTGCTCAGACCACGACAATGGAAACACACCATGACGGCTGGCAAGATAAGCAAGGAAGTCGCCCAGCAGAATATCCTGAACTTTTCCTGCCAAAGGTGCGCTGCGCTTTGAAAGTCCCAACGGATTTCCTACCGTAGGCATACTCTCATAGAAATAGTTGTGGTCGGCTGCCTGTGTCAATATGTTGCGCAAGGTTGTTTCCGTCTTCTGTGCCATCTGATAGCTGCCATTGGTAAGCTCATTCATATATGACGGGAACCATCGCAACATCAACAGCAGGATTTCATCTTTACAGTCATCATACGAAGTCTTTATGTCTCCCCCCAGTTCATCAATGATAGGAGTAGAATCTATTCCCATGGCTGCCAGCTGCTGTATGTTTGCCCAGACCATGGCAATGAAGTTCTCGGGGTTCATTTCCTCGTCATCGAAGATAACACCAAGATGCAGGTATTCACCAGACTTGGCTATAATCTTACCAGCCTTCACAGTTTCACCATAAGGGACATACGATGCGGAAATATTCTTGTATGTAACATCATACTTCCCATAGCGAACCACGATGTATTTCTTATGGTCAGCATCTTCGCCCACTCCTATCACCATTCCTGTCGCCATAGCATAAAGTGGCTTTTCCTTTACGGCAAAGTCCACACCATGGTGAAAGAACTTGACACCTTTTGTAGGGTGCATCTGTTCGCCATAAGGAAGAATGATTTTCACTTCTTCATTCTCTTCAACGGAAAAGGGCATCATATAGCCACTTGCTGATTCAAGAAATGCTTCCTTGTAATTCATTTTATCACTCATATTTACTTATTGTTTGATTATCGAGAACGTTGTACTGTTACTGGTTCTTCACGGACACCGTCATTGAATGGAATGCTGCCATACAGCGGCTGTACCGATGGCGCAAGGGCAACTTGTTGAGGAGCCTGCCTGTTGTTGATTCTTGAAACAGCATGGGCACTTGCCCCCAACCCAAGCAGTTTTACAAGCATCTTTTGAGGGGAGAATAATGACCACGCACCGAAACCCAATTCTCCCAAATCCATCAGTGAAACATTGCGCCCCGTCATATTCTTTGCAATTTCCCTTGCCTTGCTCACGAATGCCTGTTCCTGTGTCGGAACAGAGCTTTGCTGGTAGGCTGCACCATAAGGATAGTTGGGGGCGGTAGGGTCTGTATATATGCCATTGGTGTCTACAAGACCATTTCCTCGGAAATATTCGACACCTGACCTTACGGAATTCTTTGCCAGATTATAGCCATCGAGCAGCTCTCCACCAATGCCTCGTACACCTTCCTTGCCGGCACGATAAGCATCAACGCCTTCCTGCTCAATGTACCTGTATCGTTCTGTCATACCATCATAGGTACCGCGACCCAAGAAGGAATCAACGGCAAAGCCTACTATCGGCTCTTCACCGAAAATGGAAGATTTCAATATCCCAGCAGGCGTCTTTGAATGTTCTGGAGTGTTCTTATCGGTAAACAGCTCCACAGCCAAGTCCTGAACCTTGTTTCCTGTGAAGAACTTATAAGCCAAAGAAGAGTACATCAAGGCTGCCAAGGGGTGTTCGGCTCCCCAAGTGGCAACCTTTCCACCCCAACCTCCTATTCGCTCGATATTGTTCATCACGCCATTGCCATTAGTGAGACCCTTCACGGCAGCACTGGCAGCATTCTTGGTCCCTTTTCCAGCTTCCACGCTGACAACAGTACCTGTGGCATTGCCACCTGTAACACCCTGAATGCTTTCAGAGGCTGCCTTTTGCGTACCATGGACCGTCTTTTGAGCAGAGCCTACCGCCTTGGTGGCAGCCTTGCTTCCTGCTTTGGCTTCCGCACCAGCCACCTTTGCTTCTTCGACAACGGTCTTGGCTGCACCCTTGGCACTCTTTCCTGCTTCCGCTCCGACGGCTTTCGCTTCACCAGCAAAGGCCTTTCCTGCTTTCTGTGCACCCTTACCTGCTTCCGCAGCCACCGCCTTTGCCTCTCCAGCAGCGGTCTTTGCTGCTGTCTTGACTTCCTGACTGGCGAAGGCTTTCGCCGAAGTCTTCGTTTCTTCTGCAAAGGCTTTTCCTGCTGCCTTAGCTTCTTTGCTAAAGAAATTGGTAATACCTTTCATACCTTTGCTGAAACCATTGCTTACTGCTTTTGCTGCATTACTCCAAACTCCCATAATATGTAAATTTTAAAGTTCAACTTATTCTGTATAACTTACTCTCACTATCGCCCTCGCACGATGCGCCTGGTTCTTCGGTGTTGCCAAGATGCCACCATTGACAGAAGATATGAGCCAAGCATGCAATTCCTTGTTGCTCGCAACTTCGGTAGAGGTCCAATACCAACAATCTCCTGATAGCTGCAAAGGCGTGCCTCCCAACTCTGCAATCACCTTGTTGATGACAGGTGCAGCATGGCACAAAAGGCGCATTTCCGCAACACTCGGAATATAATCACTCTGACCGTTTTCATGATAAGCCATCATCTTCATCGCCAAGGGACTTCCATGGTGGGTATTCTCATCATAGCTCTTGTACATTGCCATGGTATTCTCAAAGCCGTCATACTTCGTCAATTCCCCACTGGTACCATTTGCCATACCGACGGAATCACAGAAGGCTTCATTCAACTCGTCGAGCATAACTGCCAATACAGGGTGGTCGGCAGTCTTTTGGGCAAAGACGACCCCTACTGGTTTTCCTGTTGGATTTGCACGATAGCTGTCATAGCTCACGCAGTCGTGGTTGTCCAACAGAAGATAGCCGACGCGAACCGTAGGGTCAGGCTTCCTGTAGTCTGAACAAGAAGCCAACGAAAGGGTCAGCAGCAATGCTGCCAGCAGCAGCACGATGCTTTGTTGCTTTTCTTGTTTCGTTGCTGTCATAACTCTTACTTTTCTAATGGTATCTTGATGCCGATGGCCACGCCAGTGCGGAACAGATCTTCCGACTTGGCTGTAATATCTTCTTTCACCAGGAAGTAGACTCCCCAGTTGTCATACAATCTGAAGGTATGTTCATAGCCTATCGTGCCCCCACCGACAAAATGCTGCTTATCACTGCCTCCGAAAGCACCGATGCGCAAATTGCCGTGATGGTTGCGACCTCTGCTTATACAAGGCTTGTAGACGGTTCCAATCGTCCATATATTGTAGTTATGCCAGAACGACTCTCTCGTGATATACCCTGCAGTCTCGTCTTTGGCATATTTCAGATAGTAGTTCAATGAAAACTCCCATGCGTTATGGTAGCTGGTCTCTTTCTCAAAGGCAATGGTTCCTTCCACTCCAGAAGGATAGGAAGCCCCCACTCCCACCATTATGCTGCTGCCGTGTCGCTGTGCCTTGATGGGAAGACAGCAGCAGATGAAGATTCCCAAGATGATTATCTCTATGAGAATCTTCTTGTTCTTCTGTAAAAAAACGTATATATACATAGCTTCTATTTTAATAGTAAGGTATCAAAGGAATCAGCGTGCAGTATGTCCTGATAATCCACGTTGATGGAGATTGTACGACCGCTAATCTGCTTTTCGGAAAGTTCCAGGCTCAACACCTTGTCGTTTGGAAAGGTCATCTTCTTCAATACGACAACGTTGCGGTAGTTCTTCTTGAAGCTGACACTGCGGTCCAGCAGGAAAGCAGGCTTCAACTCTATGGTCTGGATATTGGTAGCCTTCTCCTGTTTCTTATCCTGCAGCTTTATACGCAGCTCGTCTATATCAAAAGGAAGATTTGTCTTGTTCTCGACAGAGAAGTCAATGAAGAAATATTCTCCTACGACATAGACATTGTTCAGGCGCATCGTGAGCTTGTACTGCTTGGTGAAAGTGCTGTGGTAGCGAGCAGGCAGATTCCAGACCTTCATAGCGTAGGCTGCCATATCGACGGTAGACATACTCACTTCGGGATTGTGGAAGGCATTACGCTCTACAAGCTCCACTTCCTTGTCAGAAACGGCTTCTTCTGGTCGTGAAGTATATACCATGGCATACTGTACCCTGTAACGCTCGGTAATCACGGTGATGATACCCAGCATCTCACCATCCCGATGTTTGCCACTCTTGGGCTTCACCCTGACGACATTGTCAAGGGGAGAATCGCCAGCAACCGAATCCGTAGAAACATCAACGAGGGTGATGGGTTCCGAAGCGGTAATGATGGTGGAAATATTCTCATTCACCGTAAGCTGCTCCAGCTCCCTAAAGGTCTTTTGGGCAGCAACAGTGAGAATGCTGCAAAAGAGAAATGCAGCCAAGGCTATAAATTTCAGTCTTAGAACTCTCATAGTCATATATTTTTACTTGTTTATTTCTTGTTTATTCTACTGCTTTGTTTTATCTGGCTTTCGTCAATAAGATAGACGAGGGTTCCATACTTTATATGGACGACATTGCGACGGATAATCTTGCCAACACTGTTCATCACCCTTTGAGAGGCATTCTGTACGGTTTGGTTGGCCCAGCCCTTTATACCTGTGGTGTTGCCGACATTGTTGTCGATGATATTGGTACCGCCCTGGGTAGCTGATTCCATTATTTCCTTGGAAACCTCCCTGAAAGAGCTGCGTGGAACATAGAGACCTGGCAAGCCGTCGGTGTCATAGATAGACAGGCTGACGCTGAAAATGTTATCATTGGAGAAGATACTCTGTATGGTACCATGGACACGCTGCTGAGAGAAGCCCGACATCTGGACATACAGGTAGGTGCCCCTCCTGACGGTAGCATCGCCGACTTCTATGTCGTCCAGCAGACGGAGACGGACACGGCTGCCATCAACAGCCTTTACGTTCTCGTCCACAATGGCACGTATCAGCTTCGAGGGTGCATTACGACGTGAAATCGTGTTGAAATAGTCAGAAGATTCCTTGACCTTCTTCACTACCTGATTGGTCTTGTCGCCAACATTGCCTGCATTGCCGAAGTCCTGTGGTTCACCACTGCTGAAAGAAGTTCCTGCATTGGGTATCGTTATCTCGTTGCCGTTGCTGTCATATTGTGGAATACCATTGGAAGAACGCAAGTCCTTTGAAGGATTCGTGCTGTCATCGGTAGCAAAATCATAGTTGGTGGAAGTAGAAGGGTTGTAAGAAGAGCTGCCGTAGATGAAATCGTCCATTTCCTGCTGCTTGCGGGTACGGCGACGGTTTTCCATCTTCTTTATATCGCTCCTTCTCGGAGAAGATATATAGTCAGACGGCGTGTTGCGGTTCTCGATGACACGAGACTGCATGTTTCTCAATTCCTTTCCCTCACTACGCAAGTTCTCTTGCTGACGCACCAGGGCTGCTTCATTGCCGTTGTAACGACTTTCGTATTCCTGTTTCTTGTTCAGGGAATCTCTATCATTTTCAATACCATCAATAGCCGACAAATCGGTGATATTGCCGTACTGGTCTTGCATACTCGATATTTTATCGCCCAAGATGCTGTCCGTTGCTGTTTCCGGAAGATCTGACATAAGATAGTCATCTTTCTTTCCCAAGCTGTCATCGCTCTTGGAAGAACCCTGGAAGAGGTCTATTGTAAAATATCCCAAGAACAAGATGGGAAAGTACAATATTGCAGGCAACGCATATTTGGGTGCTTTAAAATTTATCTTCTTGAAATCCATAGCTTATCTTTTTTTCTGGTTCCGTTGTTCCTTCATTGCCTTGTCCACAAGTTCCACGGCCGTTGTCTTATGCGCCTTGCGGTTGCGGTAGGCTTTAGACACCGTGAGTATATTCAATAGGAATATGAAGATGACAAAACCGAAGGCAAGGAATAAGAACATCTTACGATTATTGTTAGCCCATAATTGAACCTTTTTCGCCAGCCAGTTCAAACCTGCCTTTTCGGCAAAGACCTCACCATAATGCTTTTCCTTCTCATAACGCTCCTTGTATTTAGCATCATTCTTGTCTGGCATAGGTTCTCCTTTGAGGATTCTTGAAAATCTCTTTGTATCTATCATAATGATTGAAGTTTAATAGTTAGATTTTTGTCTTTCTTCCAAATCGGCATTCTTCAAGGTACGCCAATTGGAAATCAAAAAGCCATAGGGATTGTTCTCGCTTCGCGGTACCCGGCGCAAATCGCCTGCAGTAACAAGCTGACGGTACAGAATCGAAGTGCGACGCTCTATGCGCTGCCTGCCGTAATAGACGAACTTCAATGCCTTCTCGTCTAACTGAATGCTGTCGCAGAAAATACTGCATATAGTACTCGTTCCGACAAGGTTGCTGTAAAAGCCTTTCTCCTTCAAGGAATTGTATTGGGCAAGACCAGTCTCATCGATAAGGTACATCGCTTTCTTTATCGTATATTCTATGTACTTGTCATCAGGAGACAAGGTGAAGAACAGATGGTGGAAAGCTTCAATATCGGCTTTTGCTTCAATGGCATTGGTAACTTCCATATCGGTCTGATGGACGAGTACTGGAAGGTTGCCGTCCAGAACGTAGATGTTCTTGTGCGCGTCGGCAACCTCGCCACGAGCGATGATAAAGCTGAAAATGCTCACGACAGCACTCGAAACTATTGATACCGTGCTTAAGATAGCAGCGAGCTTTATTTTATTTTCTAAATTCTTTAATACTGACATAACTGATATTTTTTATCTTCCCATACGAGGCATGATAGACAGGGCACTGGCTTTAACGGAAGATGCGACGCCTTCACCGAAGTTACGGGTAGAGAAAGCAGTATCGCCTTCCGGTATCATCCATGCTGCCAAGTCTGGAACGAGGTTCAGACACTTCAACGCAACCAAGGCTGCTGCCAAGAGGTAGCCACACGATATGAAAGCATGGTGGGCATAGGCAGAAATGGTGTCTTGGGAGGTTATCGCCGTGAGGTTCTCTATCTGCACGCTAAGGACGATGTCAAAGAGTAACAGTACGTAGAAACCTACAAAGAAAAGCATGGCACCATAGAAATGGACGGTCAGGTAACGGATAAGCCACTTTGCCCACGCCCCTTCCCATTTCGGAAGAACGGAGAACGCCCATTGGATAGGTCCGAATATCGTCAGCATACCCAAGAGGATTTGCTGGCAGAAGATGGTAGCCCACCAACCGACGCGATAGATGACAAGGGAGAAGAACATGATAATCTTGTCAATGGCTATGGTGGTACCAGTGAACTCGGCAAGATAGTCAGCTTTGGCGACGGCACTGGCAGATTGAAGTTTTTCTCCATCACCAACAGTGGTTCCTGCATCGCCATCTTTTACTTGACCATTGATAGTTTCTGATGCTGGCTTTACCTTTGCTACCAATTCCTGGTATGCCTGGTCTCTTTTCTTCAAAAGCGGTGCAAGCTCATTATATTTCTGAGACACCTGCTGGGCTTCCGCTTCGTAGAGGTCGTGGGTATAGCTTCCTATACAGTTGGGAATATAAGCCAGGAAATCCAAGATACTGGCTTTGGAAGTATTGCCCGATGGGTACCAGAACATCAGGACAATGGCAATGCCAAGGACTTTCAGTATCTTGAAAACATCGATGGGTTCATGCTTCACCATCATCTTGTAAGCCATAGAAGCTGCCACAATGATAGAAAACAAAGCTCCCAGAGCCATTGCCATTTGCAAGATATACCAAAACGGACCCTGCTCTCCTGTAAAATCAGAATTACAAAGAAAGGCATTGGTGGAGAAGACTACATTGTCGATGTCCTCCTCAAAAAGGTCTACACCAAGGGTAGAACTCAAATCGGTTACTACGTTGGAAAGTCCCTGTGTGTAATCGTTCTTTCCACTGCCACTACCAGTACCACCGGTACCACCCCCTGAGGGAGGTGTGCCCTGTGCCATTGCTCCCAAAAAGAACAAGGGACAGAACAAAAACATCAATAGTTTAAATCTCAATTTTCTCATAATCACTTATATTACTTGTTATTTTCTGTTCTTGCGAGTTGAAAAACCTCCAGCGGAAGCCGCCGACTTCCAACGCTCAAAAGCATCGTAGGCGATGCCTTGACGTTTCTTGACAGGACGGTACTCTTTCTTATCCTTGAAAAACTGCTCGGCAGTCTCTGACCCTGCCAATATGCGCAGATACTTCGTAAGTTCCACATTGTGCTTGACAATGTCATTATAGATGGCAAGATATTCTCGCTTCCGGGCTCCTGCATCAAGATAGGCACTTTTCGTCTCCTTGATGGCCATGTCGAAGCAGTCATAGATGTTCTCCCATACTTTCTGGCTGTTATAGCTGCCTCCATACATCGTAATCTTGCTGATGTTACGCATAAAATTGGACTGGGCTTTCTCTATACGGCCTCCTTCCGAAGACCAAGCCAAATCTATTGCCTTGTCTGTACGGGAAGCGATATGCTGGGCTTCTGACTTAGCACGGCTGACAGCCAAGGTGTCAATGGTCTTGGCATCTGTCAGCTCCTTGTTGATGTCTCCGTCGAATTTCGCACGGTAGGCTAACTTTCCACCAACATATTGCGGATTGTTGTTGGAGTAGGATTTATGGAAGGCATTGTAATACCAACGAGGGTTCAGACTACCGCCTCCTGTCTCCATGAAGATAAACTGCTGCATCACATTCTCATCGTGGAACTGGGCATTCGCACCCAATGTCATCAATGACAGTGCTGTCAGTAAAAGGTAACGGTGATACTTCTTCATTGCTGTTTCTTTTATATGTTTTGTATATGTTCTTTTCTATCTCTAATTGCGGGGTTCCTGCTCACCACGCCCACGCCCCAGCAAGGAACCACCACCTAATGGCTCGTAGGTAACCTTGCGACGCTGACGGAAACGTTCCAAGGACTGACTGGCTTCTTTTCTCCAACGGCCATAGCTGCTTTCGCAGATTTGCCTGACCGTCTTGGAAGAGTAGAGCTGTTTGTTCCAAAACCCTAAACGAACGGACATATATGACCATGTCTTTGTATAGCTCGCAGAGACGATGTCATTAATCCTATCGAAGTTGTTATTGATGTCGTTCAGCACTTTCAGGAAATCAGTTGTCTTGCAATTCTGTTTCGCCAACACGTACTGGCTCAACTGACCGAAGGACTTCCACATGGACTTCACTTCTTCTTCCACCAAATTTACCATTTCCTTGCCGTGGTCATATATCTGCAAATCCTGGGGCTGTATGTCGCCACGTTTCAGACAAACTAAATAATATGACTTCAAAAGAGAAGAATAGCCTTCAAGGCTCTTCTTTATATTAGTATAGGTGTTGCCAGCCTTGAAAGACACGGAAACTCCTTTCAGCACAATATTGAGTATATCGAAATTTCGGTTGATGCGGTCAAGCTGCCTCTCTACCTTGTAACGGTCCTTTTCCCTTTCTGCCATAAGACTGTGCATCTTGCGGACAGAAAGCTCCAAGGCACAACGTATCTCCAGGCAGGTTTGGGAATAACGGTGATTGTCTATCATCGCTTCCAACGAAGTTGGGTCGTGGAGAACCTCGTCAGCCATACCCTTGAAAGGGTAGACTGACAAGATTGAGAAGAATAGGATTCTTGTTATAAGCTTCATTTATGACCTCCTTTGATGATTATGGTGCTTCCTTGTTCTCGGCAGGTTTCCCTTTGCCAGATGGCTTGTGGATATTCTCCATTGCCTTACGGTTGCAGGCTTTCCAACGCTGCAGGGCTTGCTCGGCGAGCTTGCCTCTCTTTTCACGTGGCACGATGTCAAGTATCTTGTTCACGAAGAACTCCTTTATCGTCTCCCGTGAATCCAGATAGTGGTTGATGCCAACCAAACCAGCATAGATGCTCGTAAGCTCTCCTTCTATCTTTCGTGCCAAATCTATACGGTCGCAGCTCCATAGGAAATGAATGCCTTTATCATTTAGCGAATCGGTGGGAATACTCTCGTCCGTATGGTTGTAACGCATCTTGACAATACAGTCAGGATAGTCCTTCTGCAACTCTTCCAACCTCTTGTTGGCTTTTTCAGCACGCTTTTCAGGGCTGTCATTGATGTTCAGCTGCATGTTTTCTATGAAATTGCTTGAAGGACTTTCTGTCTTTACCTCGAAGTCCACGGATAATATTGCACGGTGATAACGGACAATAAACCACTTTTCAGGAGCCTTCATCCTCAGTTTAGCAACATAGGTTACCTTGCATCTTACACGGTCGCTGTAACCGGTACGTGTGAAGACATACTGGTTGGCACTGGTAGTCCAATTCCCATTGTCATTCCACCGTATCAGGAATCTGCTGGTAGCTTCCGCCATATTGTCGGCAATACGATAGCGACCGTCCAGTTCGTCGTCAAGGTCTTCGTAATATGCCCTCTGGGCATTCAGGTAAGGCTGCAGCTCACTCTCCAACTTGCGGAGCTGGCTTTCCTTCTGTTCAAGTTCCTTGGTAAGGCTTGCATACTTCTTTTTAAGCTCGGCTACCTTGGCATCGTTATGCGCCAGCTTGAACTGGTTTATCTGATTGAGAACCTCATTGCGTGTCTTGTCCAACTGGCTAATTTCCTTATAAAGCTGCTCGATGGCTTGCTTCCGCTGCTTTATCTCGTCTTCTATCTTCTTGATTTCGTTGCCATTGAGTTTTTCATTATAGCCCATGGCAAGTTCCATACATTTTTTGCTGAGTGAAGTGCCGATGAAGGCATTTTCCTTCCATGAGAAACTTCCGCTGCCGATAGGCTGGCCGTTGCTGCAGTCTACATAGTAGTCCACAGAAGCCACGCCTTTCATTTTCTCGCTGTCTGCCTCAGAATAATATTTAGGCTCATCACTGTACAGCTTGTACTCCACACCTTCAGTGCCTCCCTGATAATATCTAAGGCGCATGTTCATTCGCTCCTTAAAATCCGCGAGGTCCATGGTCTTGGAATCAAAGGTTTCTTCATAGACGACGGTCTTTGTCTCCCAATCATCGACCACATCAATATGATAGGCGAAGAAGTCGGTACGATAATAGCTGCCATGTCCACCAGAACGATAACTCCTGTAATGGTTCCGAAGAATATAGCTGATTCTGGCAGTATGACCTTCATTGGAACGGTTGTAGTCCTCAATCCTCGAATTGTTCCAGCCAGCAAAGCCTTCCGACTTGGCACGAACTTGGGCTGCTTCCGAAGTCGTCAGTCTGTGAGGGTGATTGATGGCAGCACTTTTGGTACTGTATTTATCACTAACAAAAGGCTGCCATTCCGACCAAGCACCATTGTCCTGATGTTTCGTCCAAGAATCCTCATAATACGGCTCGTAGTTGCAAAGGACATCGTGTCCTCTTTTTATTCCAGCAATATACCAGCGTTGCTTGTAGTACTCGCCGTGGTTTTCCTGAATAGTTTCTATTATATAATCATTTATATTATAATTGCTGATGTCAAAAAGGTTCCTTAACCCTTCAACACTCTTCGTCTTGATAATGGCCATTACCCTATCCTTGATGTTGCCAATATCATTCACTCTCTCATAAGCGTCCTTGAATCCATTGTAAAGCATTATGATTTCTTCGGGACTGCAATGGAAGGCTGTCCCTATCTGCTTGATTTTTTCAGCATTTGCAATGTCTTCATTGGTAACACCTGCAGAAGATGCAATGTCTCCCAACATTCCATTCAGGACTTCCTTGCCTGCCTGGGCAAGCATAGCAGGAATATTGCTGATGTCATACTTTACCTTATCAATGGTTCCCTTGAAATTGAAATCGGAAACTTTTTCCAACGCTGTCCGAAAATCCACACCGTTCAGGTTGGCAAGGTCGCAGAGCTTCTGCAAGGAGCCATTCACGACAAGAAACTTCACATCTGAAAAAGACAACTTTCCATTGGTGCATACAAACTCGAACTGCTTGCAAAGGCTTTCCACATTACTGGTAGTCTTGTACAGATAAGGACCCCAACGCAGGAAGTTCTCGGGGTACTTGATGAATTTCTGACCTACGGACAGAAACATAGGCATGATATGCTTCTGCACGAGGTTGCGAATACGTGTATAATACTTGTTTTCTTCCTGTATCTCGAAAAGACCTGCACTACGCATGGCGTGATAGGTGTTGCGCTTGGAATATAGTATTCCGGCAGTGGCAACCATGGTGCGCGAATAGTGCGCAGCCATAGAATCCAAAGCTGCCAAGGTCTGTCTCTCGGCAGCTATCGCCGTAACATAAGATGCCGACATCGCAGCGACAGTAGTCTTGTCTAAATTGACACTGTGCCAGATGCCTGCCTTCAATATGGCAGAATCCATGATAAGGAAAAGCAAAAACAATATCTTACGCATATTATTATCTTCTTACTCTTTCAGATTTCAAATTAAGTACCTTACCCTCACGCAGTACCATTCGGGCGAAGTCCAGAGGTTTCTTCTTGCCTGAAAGCTCCCAGTCCCGAACATAGGCTTCTATTGCCTGCTGATGGTCGCAATTCAACTGTTTCCGATATAGCTTCAAAGCCGTCTTCTCGATTTTCTCGGTGGTATAGGTCATATAGCATTCCTTGGGTTCTTCAACACCATAGACCTCACTTTCCAAACCTCGCTTGATGAATACCTCCTTGAAAGGTGAACGGTCTTCCTTGTTTTCCAAGCGGTTGATGGTGAATATCTTTCTGCAATCTATGTCAGAAAGAGACAACGTACTCTTTATATCATCAAACTTGTCCTTGAATTTGCTTTGGTCCAAGAGCATAAAGACACCAGCGTTGCTAATGATGGCATCTTTCACTATTTCAGAACTGGTGATGTCCTGTATTTCCTGTGTTACCACTCCTACCATCGCCCAGTGCTTGCGTGCCGTCTTGAAAAGGTATTTGACATAAGCAGCCATCGTAGGCGTGGCAATGGCTTTCCACGCTTCTTCTATGACAAGACATTTCCTACCAGGCTTCAAGCGCATTTTCTGGGTAAATACGTCCATGATGATAAGGGTAATGATTGGAGCCAAGGTGGCACTGTCCTTTATCTTGTCAATCTCAAAAACGATGAACTTCTTCTCAAAAAGAGTAGCGTCCGTATCATTATTGAGGATATTCTCAAACTCGCCATTCTTGTAGAAAGGTCTCAAGATGGCTGCAAATTCAGAAGTAATAAACGAAATATTCTGCTCGGCGAGGATTTGAGGAATACGCTCTATGGCAAACTCGTAGTAGCTGTTGAATTTCAATTCCTTCACCTTCAACTTCTTCTTCTGACGCTCCATATATTCCAATTGGCGTTCTACCCTTGCAAGGTAGTTTTTTTCGATGATTTCAGGGGTCAGGCGAATAAGGTGGTTTCTCGCTCTCTCCTTCTCTCCTTCCGTGCTGGCACTGTCATTGACGACAGCCGTTAGTTTTTCTCTTAAACGTTCATCACGTTCACTGACTTTCTCGGCAGCTTTTTTCAATTCATCTTCATTTTCAGAAAAAAGGTCTTCCTGCTCTTGCTGGTATTTATTATAGACACCTTTTACCTTGTCATTTGAAATGATGTTGTCGCGCACCTTTTTACGTTGTTCATCACTGTAACCATTGAAAGGATTAAAATAGGTATCGAAATATTCACGAATGGTGGTGTTAATTATGGTTTCTTCAAGTTTATCAGGTTTTTTCTGACCCATGAAGATAAGGAATATGAGGTTCTTTAGAAATTCTCTCTTTTCCTCAAAATTCTCTTCGTATTCCTCCTTGGTTATCTTGAAGGGATTCATTGAGATAGGATTTTCCTTGGAATAGGTGATATAGGTACCGCCAAAGTAATTGCAAAGACCCTCGTAGCTGTCGCCAGTATCGACAAGAACAACATCGGTGTCTTGCTCATAAAGCTGACGTACCACCGTATTCATAAAATACGATTTGCCGGAACCTGATGGTCCCAAGACAAAGAAATTGGCATTGTCGGTATATTTTACCTCACCTTCCTTGCCTGTTATGTCAATGGCCATCGGAACACCTTGCCTGTCGGTATAATAACACTTCAAAGGGGTATTCTCACCTTTTGGCTGATATTCCTTGTAGATTAAGCACAAAGGAACATCAGACAGCGTAAGGTAACGGTCATATTCTTCGTTCAATTCAAAACAGTTGCCTGGAAAACTCGCAACAAAGAGTTCCAACTGGTTGAAGGAACGCTTTGATATGTTCATACCATAGCGAACCAACAGGTTTTCAAGAGCATTTGTAACTTTCTGCTGGTCAGTCTCAGCCTTGGTCTTGACGATAAGATTGTTATGAGCATAAACAATCTGCTTGCCGTCACGGGCAACTATATCCAAGACTTTCTTTATATCTTCGGTGGCAATCTCATTGCCTGGATTGGGAATTGAAGCATGGCGATGCTTCTTCTTCTCCAATTTCAATATCTCACGTTTTTGGTTGGGAATAAAAATCATCTGGTTGTAGACAAGGGTCTCCACATCGGGAAGACTGTCCAGACCTGACAATAAATCTTGGGGAACTTTTGTATTATTGATGACAACATCGGCATAAGGCTTGATTGTACCAGGCAAGGTAACGTCATCTACATCGAGAAGACTGTATATCTTGATGTTGCTATCACCCATACTGATATTGTTCTCATCGACCATGAAATTGTTCATGGAAACAACATCATTCTTGAAATCAACGGCAAAGAAACGGTCAGCATATTCCTGACACTCTTTTGCGGAAAGAAAATCACAAGTGATATTCTCTGATGAAAGACGGTCATAAACCTTTGTTGTTTTTACAAGGAAATCCTTATACTTGGCAGGGTCATAACCTTTGAAGCCAGACTTGCGACCTCTCCTTGTTATGATGAAGTAGCTTTCCAAGGCTACATAAGGACGGCCATTGAAAAAGCGAAAATAGCTTTCGGAAAGAAAACGCTTGCGGGCATCGTCAGGAAGATTGCTGATTTTACTCATATCAAATTCACGACGAGAAAAAACGTCCTGCTTCTGAATGGCATAACCTTCACCCAGCGTATGTAAAATATTTTCTAAAACACGAGTGAACTGATAATAACCTTCGGCATCGGCGGAATATTTACGTACAGGATTGACAATACGCAAAATAGCAGAATAATCGCCTTTTGCTGTATAAACAATTCCTTTGTCTGAATCCTCCTCAAAGGTGAAATAGATGTTCTCAAAGGCTTTGGCTTTCTTCGTTCCCGTACCAAAGGCTTTGACGGAAATAAACATTCCTAAAAGGATACATATTGCTCCAATTATCACAAAAGTTATCAACATAACATCAATCATATTGTTTTACGGTGAGTATATACGAATACTCCTTTATCAATCTTCTTACTATACAACCCCTTGCGCTGCGCAACGAAATATTTTACAGCACCGACCAGCATACATACAATGCCAACAAAGAAAGCCGGAAGGAAATTGAAGATTAAGAAAGTAATGATGAAAGATAAAAATGTGGCACCAATCGTTACTGCTGCCCACGTTATGTATCTTCCACGAAAACCAAACATTTCAAGGGGTCGCTGCAACCCCTTGAAAGTTGGATATTCTTCCTTTTGTACTTGCATAGATTATGCAAAGAACAATGGAAGAGCCTGTGCTGCTGCAATCAGGAAGACGCAAGCACCGACAACCATCATGATGCTCTTCTTGACATCTTGGTCCTCGTTGTTCATCTTGTTGAAGATTGAAATCGCACCAAGGATTGCAACGATGGCTGCGAGAGCATAGCACATCTTTGTAACAGGCTCAATGTACGCCTTCAAACCTTCAGTAGTGTCGTTGATAGCCTTCGTTGATTGCTGCAACTTCTGGGTGATTTGTGATGATTGTGCCCAAGTTGTAATGCTTAGGACACATGCAACCACCAACATCGCAATACGGCTGCACATCAAACGATTAGCTAACGCTTTTGTTTTTTGAATAATTTTTTTGTTCATTCTGTTAAAAATTAATTGTTAAAAAATATAATAAAAACTCTCTGTTTTAAATTCCTGTGTACTGCCAGCCAAAGAATGACGGCATAATGATGGTGGCTGCTATCATAAAGATACATGCACCTATCAGCATCATTATTGACTTCAACACCCCTTCTTCACCATGTATCATCTTTAGGTAGACAATGGTAGCACTGTAAATAGCCAACAAGGCTGCTATGGCATTGCATAGCTCCAAAGTGAAGAGCATCATTCCACCAATGGTAACAGCCATATCGTAAAGCATTCCTGAACCACCGCTGTAATTGGTAACACCACAGCCAGAATCATTGATGCCACTGTCAGCAAAGAGCGGAGCTGAGAAAAGCAAGCCTATGATTGAAAGTATGAATATCTTTGTTCTCATAATATTATTGAAGGCCATTTTGACGCTTGAAATCTGCTTCTGCAGCTTTTCGGCTCTGACTTAGACTGTCTATATGTTCGGTAGCAGATTGAGAGCCTTCAATATGCACTTCCGGAGATTGCAGTTCAGAGGAAACCTCCTTCATCTTGTCAGCGACAAGAGAGGCATTGGCAGCTTCCAATTCTGCAGCTGCTTGAGATTCATCTACAACCTTCTCTTCTGGTTGGTTGCTATACACTTCTGAAACATCAACTCCCTTCTTGATATTGTAACCACCATCGGTAGTCTCCTCGACAACGCTGGTGATTTCATCAGGAAGAGGATTCTCACTGGGTACGACTACACTGACTGTATGAGGATTCTTGGACTTGCCAAAAAAACCAAGGTCGTAACTAATCATTCCTATATAGTAAATGATGTATATTAGGGTTAGTACTAATACGAATATTCCAAATGCTCCCATTATTCTTTGTTTTGCAATTTGACAGCAAAGCTAAAAACATTCCAAAAAAACAAAGAATTGAAAACGACCTACATTTTATATTAACAATTTAAAAATCTTTTCAGTGCAATTTAATTTATTTTCCGTACTACAAATGTTAAAAAATCGCATTCCACGATTTTTTATCGCAAAATTTTGAAAAAGATAAAATCCTTCGAAAGAATAAAAGCAAACACCATTTATATAATACTATATGTATATCAATATATCACACATAAAATACAACGGGCAACATTCAAACTTGTACGCCCGACAACAATCTATTTCCAATAGTTCTTTTATAAAATTGTACTGCTAAGAATACAATTTATTATTTTGATATGTCAAGAAAAAGTAGTATCTTTGTAGTATAAATGAAACAAATAATTTTAACGCTGCACTATCGGCATGAAGGGCAAAAAATATGAAAGATATGGAACTACGTATTTTATTTTGTTGGGCTGGGAATGTTTATAATTGGTATGGCAAATGGCCGTTCCCGGCTGTCCCTTCCCCAGGAGACACCTTGTCCATTCAAAGCCTTATAGAAGAGGGAGTGGTAGAAGCTGAAAAAGACAACATCGTGTTCCGAGGCAGCTGCCCTGGAAGGTATCGAGGGCTTGAAGTTTCATTGGAAGGATTGCTTTCCAATGATTACAACACCAAAGTTGTCTCTGTCAATTGGACAGGGAAAGGTATTGAAATTGAGATAACGACAGACATATATCAGGAAAGAGATTCTATTGGATCTAATCTTTGGGAAGAAAAAATAATAGATAAAAAAGGAAGAATATGATGCAGATATAAATCTTGAATGATTTATAAAGAAACATTACCTTTTATAGATATTTTCAAGTTCACATTTTTAGACAGAACGGAATTGACTGTGAAGCTCGTTCCGTTTTTTCGCTTGCTCCCTGTCCAGTCGCAAGCTGCAGGCTGAATTTACTCATAAATTCAACCTGTTACAAAGTATCGCAGATGCTCGTTCATCGGTCTACAAAGCAGCTGCCCTTGTTTCAATGTATCGGCTACACTGATATATTGAAACAAGGACTGCTGCTCCATACCCATAACAGCATAATCCTTATGCCATACCTGACACGCCATTGCGTTACGCTCGATGGAAGTGATTCATAAAATCAGTTCCATCAAGGCTACACGCAAAGGCAAAACCATACCTACGCTTCCTGCAACGCACACATTGCAGGAATGAGTACCCTTGCCTGCTTTGCGGTACACATCTTTGAAAGAAGAGAACCGCAATACAGGCAACTTTTATCAATGCCAGAAGCAAGGATAAAAGCAAGGGAGAGAGGAAA